>Ga0207873_1000196_pt1 | contig 65912 bp, 51 predicted proteins | sample BGWIniCompost_FD_187373 | JGI IMG/M metagenome (GOLD analysis project Ga0207873, IMG submission 187373) | Cellulose adapted compost microbial communities from Newby Island Compost Facility, Milpitas, CA, USA - BGW Initial Compost (SPAdes)... ...
AGAATTCTTGAATTTGCTTTTAATAACAGTGTTGGAGCTATTAGTGAAGTATTCAGAATTCAGAGCGGCTACGTAGTAACAATGGTGTCTGAAATTATCGAAGCCGGCGTAAGACCTTTTGAAGAAGTTAAAGATATGATAAGACCGCATGTTATCAGGGAGAAGAAATTTGAAAAAGCTAAGAATATTATAGCAGAAGTTCAGAAGAAAATAAAGAATAATCTTTCTGAAGCATCAGAAATTAATAATAAAATAAAAACCGGAACCACAGGTTCATTTACAGGTTCAACCGGAACCGTACCTTCTTTGGGAAGAGAGTTTGCTGTTGTTGAAAAAGCCCAGGAACTTGAATTAAACAAAATTTCTGAACCTGTAAAAGGAACAAGAGGTTATTATTTGTTAAAAGTTATTGAACGGACACCTTTTGATTCAACAGCTTTTTCTGCTCAAAGAACAAATCTGAGAGACCAGTTATTAAGTGAAAAGAAAAATGCTTACTTCAATTTGTGGTTATCAAGTGCAAAAGAAAGTGCCGAAATTATAGATAACAGGCATCTTTTCTTTGAACAATAATTTTTTAAGCTGATTATTAAACCCCAAAAATCATAGTGATTTTTGGGGTTTTCTTTTTTAAAATATTTTTTCAATTTAGTGTTAAATAATCACTAACTTAAAAATGAAAAAGCTCTTACTTATCCTCTCTCTTTTAATGTTAACATCTTCTTATCCGCAGTTTAACGGAAAAAAGTTTAGTGTTGGTGTACATGCTGTTTATACAACCACTGCCAAGGTTTATTTAAATCCCAATTCATCCGATATAACTTTAAGAAACCAGTTTTTTCTTCTGGAAGATATTTTTAATCCAGCATTAGATATCCGTTACAGGTTAAGCGAGCCATTAATCCTCGGGTTAAATATTGAATATATGACTAAAGCAGAATTCGGTTCACCGTTAAGAGTATTTGTTAATAACACTGTTGCTACAATTAATGTTGAAGAAGGCTTCAGGCTTATACCTGTTGAATTATCTTTACATTATCTTTTACCATTCTCGGGTGAGAAATTTAAATTTCTGATGGGCGGGGGAGGAGGTTTTTATTTTGGCAAACATATAAGAAACATAGGCGATGCAGAGGTTGAAAGCATTAAGAGAGAAACTGCGTTTGGTATTCATGTTTCAATTACAATGGAATATTTCCTGAGAGATAATATTGGATTGAGAACCGAAATGAAGTTCCGCGACCCTCAGTTTAATCTTACCAACAGATATACTAAAGATGAAGTTAATCTTAATGGCAATACAGTTATTCTTACACAGAAAAATTTTAACTCAAAAATTAATGTTGATGGTGTAACATTTATCCTGGGTGCTGTTTTCAATTTCTGATTTTATTCCTGTTATCTTTTAATACCTATCTTTTTTAATTTCACAGAACAGATGAAACAGATTATTTACTTAACCGGTTTTATGGGTTCGGGTAAAAGCACAATTGGACCTATTCTCGCCAATACTCTGGGCTGGGATTTCTATGACCTTGATAGAGTTATTGAAAATAAAACCGGGAAAAAAGTCAGGGAGATTTTTGAACAGGATGGAGAATCTTTTTTTCGCAGTCTGGAAACTGAAACTTTAAAAGAATTATCGGAACTTGATAAAACAATTATCTCACTTGGCGGCGGTACCATGGCTAATGCAGAGAATATTAAAATACTAAAGAGTACCGGTAAAACAATTTATCTTAATATGTCTGTACAGGCTGCAGTAAAAAGACTTAAATTTAAAAGAGACAGACCTGTACTAAATAATTTTAATGAAGATTTTTCTGAAGAAGACCTCAAAAATAAAATTAATGATTTGATGCAGAAAAGAATAAGTTATTATCAGCAGGCAGATTATACTGTGGATACAGAAGCATCATCAGTCGGAAAAACAGTTGATAAAATTGTAAAAATAATTTCAAACCTGAATGAAAAAAGTAACAATTAGTACATCAAACAAAAGCTATAATGTTTTTATAGGAAATAATATTCTTCGTACAGTTTTAAATAATTTTATTTTTCCCAAATATAATAGCTTATTTATTGTTGTTGATGATAATGTTTGGAAAAATTACAAAACTTTTCTTAGCGAAGTTTTTGGAAGTGAAGCTAAATATAAATTTTATATTCAGAAAAGTGGTGAGAGCAGAAAATCTTTTGAATCAATACAGGGTATTACAGAATCACTATTAAAAAATAATTTCGGAAGGGATACACTTTTAATTGCAATCGGCGGAGGAGTAACAGGTGACTTAGCAGGATTTGCTGCATCAGTTTTTATGAGGGGAATTAAACTTGTACATATTCCTACAACATTATTAGCTGCAGTCGATAGCTCTATAGGAGGAAAAACAGGAATTAATTTTAAGGGATATAAAAATATTATCGGAGCGTTTCATCAACCTGAACTTGTAATTATCGATACCAAATTTCTTTCAACGCTTCCTGCCGGAGAAATAAACTCAGGGACCGGTGAATTAGTTAAATATGCTTTCTTAACTGATAAAGATTATTATGATTTCCTGAATAATAATTTTAATAAAATATATAAGCTTGATGAGAAAGTTATTAATAAACTGATTTATAAATCTGTACTCTTCAAAGGAAGTGTAGTTTCTCAGGATGAACAGGAAAGCAGCCTCAGAAAAATTTTAAATCTCGGACACACCTTTGCACATGCTTATGAGAGTGTTTTGAATTATTCAATAAAACATGGTGAAGCAGTTTGTGCGGGTATCATCTCTGCACTTTATCTTTCTTATAAAAAAGAAATTCTTTCTGAAAGAAAATTAAATCAGTATTTGCAGCTCCCCCTGAAAATGATTTTAACTGATAATTTGATTATTAAGAATGTAAATAAAGCTGTTAAATTTATGTACGGCGATAAGAAGAACAGGGAAGGTGAAATTAGATTTGTTTTATTGAATGATATAGGAAAGATAATAACAAATGTTAAAGTCGATAAATCAGAAATTGTTTACGCTATAAAAATGACTAATAGATTAATCGAAAAAAATATCCTGGTTTAAAAGGAAAAAACTGTCGGTTTTAGAGGGCATAAAGCCGACAGTTTTGAGTGCCATTATGGAGGTGCTATGCTTAAAAAATCTATAACTAATTGTTCAACTTAAATGCCAGTAAACACCAACCTGATTTTTTTAAAAAGTGAATTAATATTTTAATGTTTGGGTCAGTTTCAAAGTTTAGTTATTCAAAAGGTTCGGTTTAAAAGGAGAAACTGTCGAACCTTGAGGGCGAAGATTCGACAGTTTGTGTGTCATTTTGGAGGGGTGCTATGCTTAAACTAATTTTCCATCCGCTTTAGATTATGCAATATGAATGCCAGAATAACCTTTATTATTTTTTAATTTGAATGGTGCAGGTTTTTGTGGTGGTAATTAATACAAAACTGATTTACAATTTTACCGGAAGTTTTTACAAAGGAGTTTTTATTGACAGGTAATTTTAGCCGAAAAATTTTTTCAGCATTTTTTAAGTATTATTTTGAAAGTAGTTCCCTGTCCGGGCACAGAATTTTTGACGTAAATTTTTCCATTGTGGTATCCTTCAATAATTCTTTTTGACAGGCTAAGACCCAATCCCCATCCTCTTCTTTTAGTGCTGTAACCAGGTCTGAATACATCTTTTCTTCTTTTCATTTCTATTCCCTTACCGTTATCGCTAACCTCAATCTCTACAGTTTTTCGTGCTTCCTTAACATTTATTTGTATTTTGCCTTCTTTATGGTCTATAGCATCAAGAGCATTCTTTACAAGATTCTCAACAACCCAGCCAAATAATTCAGAATTTAATTCTGCACATACTGTTTCATTACCGCTTATAGTAAGTTCAACACTCTTTCCTGTCTGAGGTAAACGTCTTTCAAAATATTCGGTAACCTTTTTTAATTCTTCAAAAAGAACTTTGCTTTTTATTTCAGGCTTAGAACCTATCTTAGAAAATCTGTAAGTAATCCGGTTTAATTTTTCTACATCATTTTCTATTTCTTCAGTTATATCGAGCACTTTATCAGGATTGTTATAATGAAGTTTAAGCATTTCAAGCCAGCCCATTAAGCTTGAAATGGGTGTACCGAACTGATGAGCAGTTTCTTTAGCCATTCCAACCCAAATATTACTCTGTTCACTTCTTTTAATATTACTGAAACCTATATATCCAAGAATTATAAAAAGAGCAGCAATTATAATTTGCATATAAGGATAGAATTTTAACTGCTTAATTAAATCTGAATCACCATAATGTATTTTCTGGATAACTTCATCTTCATAAAGCACTGAAATGGGATTATGCTCTTCATCCATTTCCTTAATTTTTTGGTTGAAGAATTCTTCTAACTGCTGATGTGAAAGAGTAGTATCATAAGAAATATTTCTTATTGTTGACATGTCCTGAAGATTAACTTTATCATCCGGACCAGTTGTAATTAATGGAAAGTCTATTGGTCTGATTATATTATCAAAGAGAAAGGTTATATCCATTTCAGGTGAGTCAGTGTTTGCGAGGTATTCAATACCTTCTGCATAAAGCTCAACAATCTGACGTTCTTTCTGCTGGAGTTTTTTTACAAGGCTTTGTGTGTAGTAAAGAGTAGCGAATGCAATTACAACAGCAATTAAAAGCAGTGTTATTTTGATATTAAGAGAGGCCGGTCCTCCTGCCATTTTCATTTTAATTACTCAAGAAGAAAAATATATATATATCAATTTCTTTTTTATACAGGATAAAATCCACCCAATTTCAGTGGATATGATTAATCGATGAAAAATGTCTGGCTTCTTTTAGGACCAACAGAAACAATATTAATTTTAAAACCTGCAGTTCTGGATATAAATTCGAGATAATCTTTTGTTTGTACAGGAAGCTCGGAATAACTTTTACATTCTGAAATATCTGTTTTCCAGCCAGGCAGGACTTCATAAACAGGTTTAACTGATTCAAGTCTTTCACTGTCTGTAGGGTAAGTTTTAATTACCTTACCGTCGATTGAATAACCAACACAAACTTTAATCTCATCGAGGTGGCTGAGAACATCAAGTTTGGTAACTGCAGCAGATGTTATTCCGTTTATCATAACAGAATATTTAACAAGAAAAGCATCAAACCATCCGCATCTTCTTGGTCGCCCTGTTGTAGCACCAAATTCAGAACCTGCTCTTCTTAATTCCTCACCTGTTTCATCATTTAATTCGGTAGGGAAGGGACCATGACCGACTCTTGTTGTATAAGCTTTAATTATCCCAACAACATCTGTTATTTTATTTGGAGGAACGCCTGTTCCTGTACAGGCTCCGCCTGAAACAGGATTGGATGATGTTACATAAGGATATGTGCCAAAATCCACATCAAGAAGTGCCCCCTGAGCTCCTTCAAGCAGAATTGATTTACCTTCATCAATTGCCTGGTTTAAAAATGAAGGAACATCTTTTATATATTTATCAATTGTTTTATCAAACTCAACGTATTGTTTAATTATTTCTTCAACATCAAGCTCTTCATGATCATATACTTTTTTAAGGAGATTATTCTTTTCCTCAAGGTTTCTTCTGATTTTTTCTTCAAGTGATTTTCTGTTAAGAAGATCTACAATCTTAATTCCTTTTCTTGCATACTTATCAATATAGCAGGGACCAATACCTCTTCCTGTTGTACCAATTTTATTTCCGCCGCTTTCATTAATTGAATCGAGGAGTTTATGATAAGGCATAATAAGATGAGCATTCTGACTAATAAAAAGCCTTCCATCTACATCAATATTATGTTTTTTAAGAAATTCAATTTCTTCAAGTAATGCCGTGGGGTCTATTACAACACCATTACCAATTACACATGTAACTTTATCTCTTAAAATACCGGAAGGAATAAGATGAAGAATGTATTGTTTGTTTTCAATTACTACTGTATGTCCTGCGTTGGCGCCACCCTGGTATCTTACAACTATATCATATCTGTCGCTTAAAAGGTCAACAATTTTTCCTTTTCCCTCATCACCCCATTGGCTGCCGACTAAAACAGTTACACTCATTTAATTTTTCCTTTTAGGTCTGAAGTAATAATTCAGTTTGAATGGTAAATGAACAAATAAAAAACTCCGGATAAAAAATCCGGAGTTAAATATTAATTTCTGCTTCAAAATAAAGAACGTGTTCAAGGTTATTTGGGGAAACTATTAACAGCCTCTTCAACAGTGTTATAAAATTCAAAAATTGTAACAAGCTTGGTAATTATAAGCAGACTTTCAATTTTCTCTGTTACACGCGCTAATTTTAAACTTCCGTTAGCTTTTTTAATTGTAGTTAACCCGCCTATAAGCATACCAAGTCCCGAGCTGTTCATAAATTTAACTTCACCAAGGTCAATTACCACATTCGTCTTGCCTTCATCCAGGAGTTTATGCAAAAACTCATTAAATTCTTTTGTATCTTCACCGCCCATCACATTTCCCTTTAATTCGATGACTACGGCACCGTATTTTTCTGTGGATTTAATTTTCATTTTTTCTCCTTGAAAGTTCCTGTTTAATTTAGTTAGATAGCTAAATTAAAGCAAGTTATGGCATTGAGTTGTAAAATTTTATTTTATAAAATATTAATGTTCCATTAAAGCGGAACAATAAAAATATCAATACGTCTAAAAAATGAATTCAAAAACTAAAGAAAAAGTGACGCAGCCGCAAACAAGAATTCTCGAAATAAATGATGATTTCTCCCTCATAAAAAGATTTATTGAAGGAGATGAATCAACATTTAAAACTCTGGTACACAGGCACAAGGAAAAGGTACGCAATATAATTTATTTGACTGTCTGCAAGCCTGAACTAGTTGATGATATTGCACAGGAAGTTTTCATAACTGTTTATAAAAATCTTAAGCACTTCAGGTTTGAATCACGATTTACAACCTGGCTTTACAGGGTTACGGTGAATAAGTGCAGAGACCATATGAGAAAAATGAAGATAAGAAATATATTTGTGCCGGTTAAAGAAAATGAAGAACCGGCTTATAATCTTTTGCATGAAAATATTGATATACCGGAAATTGTAAGAAAATCTATTTATAAACTGCCTGAAAAACTGAGAACTCCTTTGCTGTTGAAAGATATTGAAGGATTCAGTTACCAGGAAATTGCCGATACAATTCAATGTGAAGTCGGAACTGTTAAATCAAGAATATTCAGGGCAAGAGAAGGATTGAGGAATCTGTTAAAACCGTATGAGGATGAGTTAAAAGGTTGAATGAAATGAACAGGAAAATAAACCCGGAATTATTATCTGCCTATCTCGATGGTGAATTATCTCCCGAAGAGGTAAAAAGAGTTGAAGAGGAATTAAGTTATTCTCCTTCTTTAAGAGAAAAATTAGCAGAGCTGAAAAAAATAAAAGAGTTTACCACCACATCAATTAAATCAATTCCCGAAGCACCGTATTTTGAAACAAGATTATTTGCCGAGTTAGATGAAAAACCTTTCCTTGTTAAAATTAAAAAATGGGTTCCGGCTTTTGGTTTTACACTGCTTACAATTTTCATAATGATTCTCTTAAAGCTTAATCCTGATTTCATTAATAATATTTTTGAAGAACAGAAAATGAATCTTGCAGGATTTTATAAAGAGAATCTCAAACCTTTACTTTTTGCTTCCGAACTTACAAACGAAGACATATTTAATTTTGCTTTTTATAATCAGCTTCCACTTGATAATAAAAAATCTCAATACATTCAGCTTGGTTCAGATAAGAAAGGCAACGATTATTTTGAAATTAATACCGCAGGTTTTTCTGCTAAGGAAGATAATTTCAAGAGATTTGTTGAAACACTAAGCCTAAGCTCAAAAGAGCAGGAACAGTTTGATTCATTAATGAAATCTTATGCGGAAGCTTTGCAGACACAAATTCTTGTAAATGATAAAAACACTATTGCTATCAGTCCGAACCTATGGAATTACAGGAAAGCGATAGTTGCAGATATTCTTGCATTTGCAAAACAAAGCAGTGAAGAAATAGCCAATGCTTTTCCGGTTCTCTTTAAAGTAGAAACCCCGGTTGTTGAAAAGGTAGTAAAGAATGTTAAAGCTAAAAAAGATAACGAGTATATATTCTTTACACCTGATACATTATTTATCGATACTTTTGTTTTTAATGAAGATGAATTTAATAAAGAGATGGCGAAAGTCGAAAGATTAATTGAGGAACAATATGAAGGAATAGAAAACCAGAAAAGGGTAATGAGAGAACAGGAAATTGTTAAACTTAAACTTGACAGTTCACTTATTAAACTAAGAAAAGCTCCCCGCGTTGATAAAAATATAAATATATATGTTGATTCCAATTTTTGCAGAGTTGAAATAAGTAAAATTGAAATTCCCGATATTGAACTTCCTGATATGGACAGTCTTGAAGCAATAATAAATGAAGCAGCAAAACAAGTTCAGGCATTTTCATTTAAATTTGATTTACCGAAAAAGAGCAGCAGAATTAATGAATTCAATTTTAAATTTGAAACTGATTCTTTGCATCAATATAATTTTAATATACCTGTTCCTCCTGTTGATTCAATAATTATGGAGAGGTTTAGGAATTTTAATATGGGCCATTTCCCCTTTCAGAATGATTCAATAGTTAAATGGTTTAATCATTTCAAATTTGACAGCACGTTTACAATAAATCCCCGGGATTTTCATTTGCGGATGAAAGAATTTGAAGAGCAGATGGAAAAATTTAAAGAAGAAATGGAAAAGCTTAAGAAGGAACTGGGAAAAGATTCAGTAAAGGTTCAATCAAAAAAATATATAGAGATTTAAGAACTCCTAAATCATTTTTATTTCCTCGTGAAGTTCTAAAAGTTTTTAATCTTCTTACCTGATAAGAATCATTTTTTTAGAAGCTTCAAAATTATTTACCTGAATTTTATAGATATACACTCCGCTTGGTAAATCGCCTGCTTCAAACTTGTATTGGTATTTGCCTGCAGTTTTATACTCATTGAAAAGAGTATTTATTTCATTGCCGAGAATATCATAAATCTTTAATGTTACAGTTCCGTTTTCCGGAATCTCATAATTAATTGTTGTAGCCGGATTAAAAGGATTAGGATAATTCTGACTTAACTTAAATGAATTTGGAACTACTACCTCAACTCCTGTTGCAGTCATTACAAGAGCACCAAGCCAGAGGTCAACATCCAGCTCCCAGCTTTGCGGACTGTTAAAAGAAAAATACTGACCATCCTCCCATTTTTCCCAAGCCCTGTCTTCTCCAAAACCATCACCATCAACATCAGAAACTAATCCGAATGAATCATCAACAGCCGGTTCCCATTCAAAACCAATAAAAACATTTCCCGGTTTTTCAATTGCATCGCTGAAAAAAATTGTTGTTACCCCTGAAGCAGTATCAATATCATCAGTAGTAATTGTTTCTGAAAAGACCAAATTACCCGGAGCTCCGAGTGTATCAATTTCTCTAACAACAAAATTTATATTGTCTGGAGTGTTAACAACACCTTTTTCTGCAAATGCAGCAATAACTCCAACAAGAGAAGTTATATTTTCATCCAAATCAAATCTCTGGTATTTCCCGAGGTCACCGTAAATATTTGGTCCGCAAACATAGCCGCCGTCTGTTGCTACATAGATAGTTCCGGGAAGGTTTATATAGCTAAGAGTATCATATCCGGTTCTTGTATAAAAATTATTGTTATGCTCTTTCTCTTTATAATTTTTTTCCTGGGGAAGTGCAGCTTCAGAAAGGAGTAAAAAAATAATAATTGTTGTTAGAATACTTTTCATGTTAAACTCCGGGAAATTTTAAGAGTGAAAATAAATTTATTATAATTTTATCAAAGTGTTTTATCACACTTACAGGAAAATTAATTGCCGTTACCCTTACTTTTTGTCCGTTTATACATCAATTCTTTGTATAAATCAATTTTTGAGTTAATTTTAGAAATGTATAGCTTAAGATTAAGTATGTTCTTAATTAAAGCTCTATAAAAGGATTTTAATGAATCTCTCTTTCAGGTTAAAACATAATATTAAGCTGCAGTTGTTTCTTGCGTCAGCGGGAATTTTATTGCTGTATAAACTCTTCTTTTTTACGGAGGGTTCATTCTTTTCCAGATTTTTTAATGAAGCAATTGTCTTTTTTACCTTGTTGTTTATGACATCATATGCAAATGATGTATTCAGTGAAAAGAAAATTACCCCTCTGTCGCTTGTAATGAACCTGGGGATTCTCTCAGCAGTAATTTTTATTGCAGTTTTATTTTCAGATACTCTTCTTCCTCTTTTATTCGGTAAAATAACAGATACACTTAAAAATCCTGATTTGTTTTTTACATTTATCTCTTTTCTTTATGTTCTTTTCTTTGGCGCGGTAGTGTCATATTCATTTCTTATTCTTAAAGAACTTTATTTCCTTAAGAGAAAGAAGACAGGAAGTATTTACTTTAACACGATGATTCTTTTTTTCCTCCTTGCATCTGCTGCAACAATACTAAATCTTTTTCCGGATTTATCTTATATAAGAAATACTTTTTTCATTATTTCAATTATTCTGATAATTGTTAATTCAATTAAAATATCCTGGATTGCTTTCATAACAAAAAAAGAAAAATTATCTCTTCTGCCTTTATCTGTATTTATTTGTGTTTTGTTCTTTGTTAATCTCTTCGGAAGCTCGGAAGATAATTCCCATTACCAAATGTTAACAGGATTTTCTTCTGCACTTGCGCAGTTCTACTCAATAATAATGTTGTACGGCGGAATTTATTTTGCTGTTTTATTCTTTACAACACTTTTTCATATTCCAACAGCAGAAGCATTCGACAGGAAAGCACAGGAAGTTTCTTCTCTTCAGTATTTCAGCAGACTTATAACCCGCGTACTTGATTTTAATGAACTAACCGAAACTGTAACAGATATTGCTCTTAAAGTTACTACTGCAGATGCAGCATGGATTGCATGGAAGTATGATGATTTATTAAAACCTATTGCACAAAAAAACATAGGATTTGTTGACGCAGAATTAATTAATAATTATCTCTTCAAAAGGAAAAATTTTACTGAGCCATCTTCATCATACACAGAAAGTCTTTTAAAGTTTGATAAAAAGGAACAATTAAATGAACAGTATACTTCGGTAATTGTTGAACCAATTAAAACTCATAATGAAGTAAGAGGATATCTTGTTCTTACAAAAAAAGATGATTTTATTTTTGATGAAGAAGATAAATCTGTAATTGATACTTTTTCAGATTATGCTTCAGTTGCTATAGAGAATGCACATCTGCTTGAAGAATCAATCGAAAAAGAAAGACTTGAAAAAGAACTTGATGTTGCAAGAGAAATACAGAGAAAAATTCTGCCTGCAAAGGACCCGGTTTATGAAAAATTATCTGTTTCATCTGTATTCATTCCGGCATTTGAAGTAGGCGGCGATTATTATGATTTTTTTGAAATAGATGATAATAATGAACCATCGAAATTCGGATTTGTAATTGCAGATGTTTCAGGAAAAGGAATTTCTGCTGCATTTATAATGGCAGAGATTAAAGGAATTTTTGAATCCCTCTCAAAAACTATTGAACGTCCCAAAGAGATTTTAATAAAAGCAAACCAGATTCTTAAAAGATCACTCGACAGAAGAAATTTTGTAAGTGCTGCTTACGGTATAATTGATTTTAAACGTGAAGTTGTTTCAATAGCTCGCGCAGGTCATTGCCCGCTGCTTCTTGTAAGAGATGGTAAGATTGATAACATAAAACCAGCCGGAATCGGACTTGGTTTAAATTACGGCAATCGTTTTAATTTATCGCTTGAAGAGATTGAAGTAAATCTTAAAGAGAATGATATGATTGTTCTTTATACAGATGGAATTACAGAAGCAAAAAATATTGATATGGAAGATTTCGGTGAAACAAAGTTCGAACAAATATTATTGGAGAATTCCACCAAAACACCTGATGAAATATCAAACGAAGTAATTAAAGAAATTTCTCAATTCAGCAAGCATAATACTCAGCATGATGATATTACTTTAGTTATATTTAAGTGGAAATCCCAAACAGAAAAAGATTTGAAAAATTTAAAAACCGGAGAGAAAGAATGGCAGAATTCAACACCTCAGTTAAAGACCAGGGTGATGTAAGTATTGTTTATTTAAATGGCTACCTCGATGCACATACGGCATCGGTGCTTGAAAATAATTTTTCCGAACTTATAAGTAAGGACAAGTATAAGATTGTAGTAAACTTTAAGGACCTGCAGTACATAAGCAGTGCGGGACTCGGTGTTTTTATGGCATTTATAGAAAAGATTCGTGAGAACAACGGCGATATTAAGTTAACTTCAATGAGTGATAAAGTTTACAATATTTTTGACCTCCTTGGTTTTCCGCTGCTTTATGAAATCTATAGATCGGAAGAGGAAGCAGTTAAAAAATTTGAAGAGATAAAGAAACTTGAAAAGTAAAAACACAATGAAAGAGAAAGAACTGCAGGTAAAAAGCCGGACCGAGAATCTCTCCAAGATAAGAGAGTTTATACAGGATTATGCTTCTTCGGTTGGATTTGATCAGGAAGCTATAGATAATATGATGCTTGCAGTTGATGAAGCCTGCACAAACATCATTAAGCATGCTTATAAATCTTACCCCGACGGTGAGATAGTAATTAAAATAAGTTATAAGGAAAAAAAATTAACTATTAACATAATCGATTTCGGAAAAGCATTTCATCCTGAATCTATACCCGAACCTAATATTCAGGAATACTACAAGCAGCACAGGGTTGGCGGACTCGGTATGTATCTGATGAAGACACTTATGGATGAAGTAAAATATATTTCTATCCCCGGAAAATATAACCAGGTATTTTTAACAAAAAGTTTAAACTCATCGCATTAAAATGGATGCTTCTGAAAATTTCAAAGTAAGAAGAAATCTTACAGCTCTTGTTGAATTCAGCAGAGTTGTTAATGCAAGTCTCGACCTTGATTTTATTTTAAACAATGTTTTGTTCACATGTATGGGGAAATTTCTTGCAACCAAAGGATTAATAGCACTCAAAACAAACGGAGTTTTTCAGCTTAAATCTTCAAAAGGTATTTCGGAAGATTTGCTTGCAAAATTTCCTCCCCTTAGTGTTAACGGTGAATTAACAGAAGATAAATCACTTCAATCATTCCTGAATGAAAGTAAACTTCAGGCAGTTGAAAAAATTAATTCTTCCGATGAATGTCTTGGATTTATTTGCCTTGGTGAAAAACTAAACCAGGAAGCTTACTCGGAAGATGACAGGGAATTCCTTAGAACTATTTTAAATATTTCTGCTACCGCAATTCAGAATTCAAAAGTGCTGGAGGAATTAAAAAAAGTAAACCGTGCACTCGATTCAAGAATACAAAGATTATCATCTCTTTTTGAATTAAGTAAAGAATTTGGTCTTGTTACCGAAGGGACCAAAGTATCAAAGCTGCTTGTTTATTCTGTTATAGGACAATTTCTCGTCTACAAATTTGCAGTTGTAACGTTTGATGAGAAAGGTGTTAACATTCTTGAATCTAAACTATCAAACCAGGATATAGAAAGAATTATTAATTCTTACGAATTAAAAAATCTCGGTTCTCCTCTTAATAAAGATGATATTCAAAAAGATTATCCTGAAATTCTTAAACAAAAAATTGAACTTGTAATTCCAATGCAGATACAGGGAAAGACAAAAGGATTAATCTTTTTAGGTAAAAGAATTAATAACCAGCAGTACACTAAAGATGATATTAATTTTATTTCATCGGTCGGAAGTCTTGCAATAATATCTCTTGAAAATCAGAGATTATTTCTTGAAGCAATTGAAAAACAAAAGATAGAAGAAGAACTTGAGATAGCAAGAGATATTCAAAAAAATCTTCTGCCGCAGCAGGTTCCGGCATTCAGCAGGTTTGAGATTGCTGCTGCAAATTTATCATCACGGCAGGTTGGGGGAGACTATTATGATATTATTCCTCTCGATGAAAGCAATTTTGTAATTGCAATTGCAGATGTTGTTGGTAAAGGTGTGCCCGCTGCACTTTTAATGGCTAATCTCCAGGCATTCTTAAAAGTTACCTGTAAACAGGGATTGAAAATTTGTGAAGCAACCGGATTGATTAATGACCTTGTTTCCGAAAATATAACAGACGGAAAATTTATTACATTTTTCTGGGCTGTTCTTAATAATTCAGATTCAACAATTGAATATGTTAATGCAGGACATAATCCTCCTTTATTAATAAGAGACGGCAAAATAATAAAACTTGATAAAGGAGGAATGATACTCGGCGTAATGAAATCTCTTATGCCATATGAATCTGAAAAAATTAATCTTAAAAAAGATGATGTTTTAATCCTCTTTACCGATGGAATATCTGAGGCTAAAAACACAAATGATGAAGAATTTTCTGATGAAAGACTTGAATCTCTTGCATTGCAGGTTAAAGATTTTCCTGCTTCCGAAATTCTTTCAGCAATAAAAAAAGAAGTTCAGAATTTTGCTTACGGTACCGTACAGTCAGATGATATTACCTTAATGGTAATTAAAGTAAAATAGATTATATCTCCGGCAGAATATGAAAGAGCTAAAGAAATTTTTTATAAAAAACAGAAAGTATTTTATTGTTGCTGTTTCTTTACTTCTTATTGCAATCAGTATAACGGCAACTTACTTTACAATAAATGTTAATACCACATCAAATGATGAATGTTTGTGGAAAGAAGAAGTATCGGGAGACAGTATTTTAATCTTTTTTGATAATGTTAAGGTGAATGGTGTTTCCTGGGAAGCAGGAATAAGAGACGGGGACCAGCTTGTTGCTATTGGCGGAAAGAATTTACCAAATACAAGAATAGCACAGCAGATACTTAATAATTATGATGAAGGTGAATATGCCGAATATACGGTTAAGCGCGATGATAAAATTTTTAAAACTAATGTAAGAATAAAAAAACTTTTCTTTGTTCCCACACTCGCTCAGAATTTATTAGCACTTATCTGGATGCTGATTGGCTTTTTTGTATTGATGGTTAAACCTGATGGTATTGTTCAAAAATTATTTTATGGTATAGGTGCTGCATCTGTTCTGGTTTCCACACAAACATTTCTTTCGATAAACCACTTTTATAGCGGAGAGGTTTCTTCATTAATTGGATACTTCTTCGGATACTTATGGGTAATGAGCTTATGTTTTCTTCCTTTTCTGATAGTTTATTTCTTCTGGATATTTCCAAAGCCATTTAAATTCCTTGAAAAGAAATTAGTAAAGCCTCTCATTTTTATTATACCCGGAATTCTTTCCATCTCATTATTTGTCCTGGAAATTTTAGTATTTGCCGTTGGTTCTGTAACATTTACTGAGTTTATAATTGTAGTGAATTTAATTGCTTCTTTAATTGCAATAGCACATATAACAGGTTATATATCATTAATTATTAATTATAAAAGATTAAAGACCAAAGAAGAAAAGAAAAAAATATTTGTTATTCTTGCAGCATATACACTTGTAATCCTGGCATCTGTTTATACAAATTTTATTGCTCCTGCAATCACTGATACCATATTTAATTCTCCCGAATATTATACTCCCATTATAATAATTGTAATATTCCCGTTAGCATTTGCCTATTCCATCTTTAAATACCAGTTAATGGATGTTAGTGTAGTAGTCAGGCACACAATTACTTATGGTGCAGCTACTATCACTATACTTATTATTTATTTCCTTGTTGTTTATTTATTAGGTCAGACAATAAGCCAGGCAATTGGAACGGAGTACCAGGGAATTATTGCCGGGGCAGCCTTTATAATTTTTGCAATCATTTTTCAATCAACAAAAAACAGGTTCCAGGACTGGATAACAGAAAAATTTTATCCTGAACAATTTGCTTATCAAAAAGTACTAATTGGTTTCAGCAATGAAGTGTCAACATTAATCGGACTTGATAATATTCTTGATTCAATGAAAAGAACTTATGTTGAAGGATTGAAGCTGAAAAAGTTTGCAATACTTTTAAGAAGCAATGATTCAGGTAAAATGAAAATGGTAAGGAATGAAGGAATCAATATTGATAACCTTGAACTTAATGCACCGGGATTAGTAAAATTTATTAAAGATAAATCTCTTGTTTCAAATTCAATAGTAATTGAACAGAATGATTTCCCGAATGTATTTCCCGAAAACTCAAATCTTCTTATAAGAGAAAATATTTATACAATAATTCCTATGGTAATAAAATCGAGAGTAATAGGATTATTGTTTTTCGGTTTAAAACCATCAGGCTCACAATTTTCAGGAAAAGATATTGAACTTCTTTCTGCATCTGCCACTCAATCAGCAATTGCAATAGAGAATGCAAGATTATATGAATCGGAAGCTGAAAAAGATAAACTGGAAAGAGACCTTGAACTTGCCAGAAGAATTCAGCAGGGATTATTACCGAAATATATTCCCGAGGTGAATGGACTTGATATATGCGGACAAATGATTCCTGCACAGCAGGTAGGCGGAGATTATTTTGATTTAATCCCGATTGATGATAAAAAACTTTATGTAATTGTAGGTGATGTTTCCGGTAAAGGACTTTCTGCTTCATTGTACATGACAAAGCTTCAAACAATGATGCGTCTTGCATGTAAAACAGAAAGGTCGCCAAAAGAAATTTTAGTAGAAATAAACAAAAGCTTTTATGAATCAATTGAGAGAAATTATTTTGTTACACTAACACTGGCATTATTTGATACTGAAAAGAGAACTGTAAGATTCTGCCGGGCAGGACATATGCCTGTACTTGCCGCAATAAACGGCACAGTAAATATGTATAAAACACAGGGGATAGGATTAGGTCTTGAACCGGGTTTAATTTTTGAACGCACATTAATTGAAGAAGAAATTTCTTTAAGAGTAGGGGAGATTTATGCATTCTTTTCAGATGGAATTACGGAAGCTATGAATGAAAAAAATGATCTATTTGGTGAAGAAAAATTAAGCGAAATTCTAAAAAACAAAAGTTCCCGCAGAAGTTCAGAGATAATGGATATAGTATGGAATGAAATAAAAACCTTCCGCGGCAAAGCCCCCATAAGCGATGATATGACAATGGTACTGGTGAAAGTGAAGTGAAAGATGTCTGAACCAGGATTTTTAGGATTAATTGATTTTCGGGATGTTTATATCATTAGACATTATTTAAGAATATCTTATCGTTCTTAATTTTTAAATATTTTTAATCTGAAATAATGGGGCCTTACTTTGAAATATGAAGAAATAACAAGACGAATTATTGGCTGCGCTATGCAGGTTCATTCATCTTTAGGGAATGGATTTCAGGAAGTCATTTATCAGCGTGCGCTTGAAATCGAAATGAATATTAATGGTCTAATTTTCGAGAGAGAAAAAGAAATGCCGGTTCTGTATAAGAATTATGTTGTAGGTAAGAGAAGAGTTGATTTTTTTGTTGACGATAAAATTATGGTTGAATTAAAAGCAATTACAAAGCTTGAGGATGTACATCTTGCCCAGGCAAAGAATTATCTTGAAGCATATAATATGGAAATCGGATTGTTGATTAATTTTGGAGCAAAAAGTTTGGAATTTAAAAGAATATTTAATTCTCTAACTAAAGATTCTAAATAAAATAATTAATGAGATTAATTTTAAAATAATCCTGATAATCCTTTAATCCCACAAATCCTGGTTCAGACGGCCTCACTCAAAATCAAAATTAAAAATCGGGAAGACGGGCATAAATCCTCCTTTGCCTATAATATTTATTAAACCAAGCTGAAGGCCTTTAAGAGTTGCAGCATAATTTACAATTGAAAACTGCAGACCATTAAAATGTCCCTGATGATAGCTGACTGCTCCTGCCTGCAGCCCTACAGAACTTCCTTTGGTTACATTTACAAGTCCTTCCTGCCATCCTTTAAAACCTCCATCAGTAAGATTAACTGCGCCAAACTGGATTCCTGTTTGTGCTCCTGTGGTTGAATTAACAAATCCCCAGTCGAGTCCCGTAACGGATACATTTTTTCCGTAAATAAGATTTATACGTAAACCGGCAATAGAAGTATTCTCAGGGAAAATTTGTACGGGATTAAACAATGCAAGCTGTACGGGTTTTTCCTGTGCGGAAAGATTTATGTTTAATGCAAAAATAAAAAGTATAATTAATGCTGATAGTTGAAATATTCTTTTCATTTTCATTACCTTTGATGTTAAATTAATATTCACCTGAGAAAAGTAATTTATTATTTCTTATAAAGCTATTAAAATATTCAATTGAAAAATCTGATACTCTTTTTAATTATCAATTCACTTACTGCCTCTTGTCAAACAAATAATTTTACTATTTCACATGGTGCTTTTATAAGAGGTGATTCAACTAAAAAAGAAATTGCCCTTGTTTTTACAGGCGACAGTTATGCCGATGGTGCAGAGCATATAATTAAAGTGCTTAATGATGAAGATGTGAAAGCATCCTTCTTCTTTACGGGAAATTTCTACAGGAATAAAAATTTTAAATCAGCGATAGAAAAACTTAAAGAGGATAATCATTACCTTGGTGCTCATTCCGATACGCATCTTCTTTATTGCGACTGGGGAAAGAGAGACAGCACTTTAGTTACGGAAAAAGAATTCAAAGAAGATCTTCTAAATAATTATAAAGAGATGGAAAAATTCGGAATTTCTTTTAATGATGCAAAATATTTCCTTCCTCCTTACGAATGGTACAATAATACAATTAGCAAATGGTCATCAGAACTCGGGTTAACAATAATTAATTTTACGCCGGGTACAATCTCTCATGCTGATTATACTACTCCTGATATGAGTAATTATAAATCAAGTGAAGAAATTCATAAAAATATTCTTAATTATGAAAAGAATAGTACAAACGGGCTGAATGGTTTTATTTTATTAATTCATTTTGGAACTCATCCTGACAGGAGAGATAAATACTATTTTTATCTGCAGAATTTAATTAATGAATTGAAGAAGAGAGATTATTCTTTTAAAAGAATTGATGAACTTCTGCAGTAACATTAAATCTGTTTATTAATTATCTGAGGTTAAAAATTATAAATTCCTATTATATTCTTTAACAGTTTCAATCATCGTAATAAAATTTTCATACTTAACATAATCGGGAATACTATTTCCTGAACCGGCACAATAACCACCTGTTTTACCAAGTATTTCTAAATTATAAATAACCTGTTTCCTAACATCCTCTTCACTTCCTCTCGATAGAAGGTCCACATCTATGTTGCCTATTAAAGCAAGTTTATCTCCATATCTCTCTTTTACTTCTTTAATATTCATTGCTTTTGGTTCTATTGGATGAAGAGCATTAACACCGCAGTCAATAATTTTATCCATAACACTGTAAAGAATTCCGTCTGAATGATAGATCAGAGGTTTGTTATATTTTTTAGAAAGGTCTCCTATCTTTTTTAACCAGGGGAAAAAATATTTATCTAGATGATCAGGAGAAATCATTAATCCTGTCTGGTAGGCTATATCATCACTATACCAGATAACATCTACAGCATCACTTTGAGCAAAATACTCGAACATCTTTAAAACAAGATTTCCAATTTTCTGATTCAGAGTATCAACTAATTCAGGATCCTGAAAAAGTGCGAGAGAAAAAGATTCATATCCCATCATTTCCCATGTCATTGTAAAAATATCTCCGTACTGACCAATAACTCCCATTCCTTCAGGAAGATTATCTTTTACTTTTTCAAAATTAGAAAAATCAATTTCATTACTATCTGGGAAATATATTTTTTCAAGATCATCTAGACTACTAATTAATCCTTCACTTTCGGGAGCCCATTTTCTTACTGCATCGGTTTTTTCATCTGTAAAATTCTGTTCAGACGATACTGCTTCAAAATTAAAAATCGGTTGCAGTTTTATATAATCATATCCTGCTTTATACCAGAATTCAATTTCATCTTTAAGATTTAAAATTTTCCTGCCTAAAAACTTTTCTTTTATTTTAGGATGAATACCGAGTTCGGCGATGGGAATATAATCTGCTTTTTCTCTGCGGAGTGTTTTAATTAATTAAGAAACATCAGCGGCATTTCTCATTACTACCCATGGTAGATTAAAAAATATTTTTTTCTTTCACTAAATTATAAGAATAAACGAAAGAAAATAACTTAATATCAGAATTCTACTCTTCTCTTTTTTCTTGTTGCGTATTCATAAACGAGAGCGCCGGCAATAAAGATTGAAGCATAAGTTCCTATAATAATTCCAAAGAAAAGAGTAAATGCAAATGCTCTTAAAACTTCACCGCCAAAAAGAGTAAGAACGAGAAGTGTTATAAGAGTTGTTCCTCCGGTAAGAACTGTTCTGCTCATTGTCTGGTTTACGCTCTTATTTATAATATCAAACAGGGGAAGAGTTTTATGGAACTTAATATTTTCTCTGATTCTGTCAAAAATAACAACGGTATCATTAATTGAATAACCTACAAGTGTAAGGAATGCGGCAACAATAGTTAAATCTATTTCAAGATTTAAACCGGGAATAACATTATAAAGAATGGAGAACAAACCCAAAGTAATGATAACATTGTGAAATAATGATAACACTGCACCGAATGCAAAAATAAATTTAAATCTGAACCCGAGATAAACAAGAATAACAATTAAGGAGAAAAAGATAGCAATAACGGCATCCTCTTTTAATTCACTTCCTACTTTAGGTCCTACTTTATCTTCCTTAAGAATTTCAAAAGGATTATCAGGCATACTTCTTCGGAGGCTGCCTTCAATCCAGTTAGAAATATTTGCAGTAACAACAATTTCCCTGTTACCGGGTTCAACAGAAACTTCAGCAGCCTGGAAGCCTTCCGAATAAAGAACATCAACTACTTTGTCTGTAGTATCGGGATTAGGCAATTGATAGGTTACTGTATTTGAAGTTGAATCAATTAAAGTTTTTTCAAGTCCCGGGAAATGATTATTAATTGTTTGTTCAATTTCGTTTACAATTTCCGGAAAAATATTTGGGGGAACTTCCTGAAGTTCGGTTCTGATTAGAACACCTGTTTCACCGCCAAAAGTTTTTACCTCGGCATCCTGAAGACCGGCATTCTGCACATGATCTCTTACTACGGTAATATCAACTTCTTTTTCGAATTGAAGAACTATTTCGGAACCGCCTAAAAAGTCAACCCCAAATTCCAAACCACGGAAGATCATATTGATAAGCCCTAAGAAAATTAAAGCTCCTGATATTGTGTAAAAGAGTTTTCTCTTTCCCAAAAAATCTACATTCAGATTTTCAAAAATTCTCATCTAAAAAAAATCTCCTTAAAATTTCTCTGAACAAGTAATTAAATTTTTAACCTACTGTAATTTTAAGTCCTTTAAAGACCATATAATCAAGTATTAATCGAGTAATAACAAGAGCACTAAACATACTTGCAGCAATACCAATCATAAGCGTTAAGGCAAAACCCTGCACAGGACCGGTACCGAACTGGTAAAGAATGATACCTGTAAAAAATGTTGTAACGTTAGAGTCTATAATTGCTGAAAGTGCTCTTGTAAACCCGCTGTCTACAGATGCTTTAATAGTTTTGCCGACAGCCAGTTCTTCCCGTATTCTTTCATAAATAAGTACATTTGAATCTATTGACATGGTAATAGTTAAAATAATACCTGCAATACCCGGTAATGTGAGTGTTGCACCAAATCCTGCCATTACTCCCAAAGTAAAAAGTACTGTAAAAATTAGTGCGAGAGATGCGACTGAACCTGATCTTTGATAATAAAGAATAAGGAAGAATACTGTTATAAAAAATCCTGCAACCGCTGCAATTACACCATTGTTTATAGAGTCTTCACCAAGTGAAGGACCAACAGTTCTTTCTTCAATTATATCTACAGGAGCGGGGAGTGCACCTGCTTTAAGTACAATTTCGAGAAGTTTTGCTTCCTCAAGATTTTCCATTCCTTCAATCTGGGATCTTCCGCCAACTATTTTTTGATTTACATTCGGAGCGGAGAAAACAACTCCATCAAGAATAATTGCAATTCTTTTATTAACATTAGCTCCGGTTATTCTTGCCCATTCAGTAGCACCCTCAGAGTTCATAGTCATACTTACGATAGGTGCCGAACTCATAGGATCAATATTAGCTGTTGCATCTGTAATAACGCCGCCTGTTAACTCAGGGGTTTTATTTACAAGATACAGAACATAAATACTTTCACCCTCCTGGTATCCGATAGGTTTTGCAGAAAAAACAAATTCAACATTATTTGGAATTACATTTTTTACTTCAGGGCGATTTAACATTTCCTGAAGTTTATTTCTGTCACTTTCTTTTACATAAGCATCAGCAAGTCTGCTTTCAGGATTAATCATTGCAACAGAAAAGAAAGGATGTTCTTTTCTGAATTCTTCTTCTGACATTTGTGTTGTGGTATCCTGTGCGGTAGTGTCTGTAGTGCTTAAAGTATCTTTATTTTTACCGGCTAGAACTTCATCAATTCTCTGCATTACATTTATGGTAAACTCGGGATCTCTTACAAGCCTGAACTCAAGTAATGCGGTTCCCTGTAAAAGCCGCTTTGCTTCTTCCTCTCTTGCAATACCGGGAAGTTCCACAATAATTCTTCTGTTTCCCTGTCTTTGAATAGTAGGTTCGGCAACACCATACTGGTCAATCCTGTTTCTGATAATTTCTTCAGCCCTGGTTACGGCATCTGTTGCATTTGTTTTAAGTCTGTCGATAATTACATCATCACTTTCTCTGACACTACCGAAGTATCTGCTTAAGCGAATACCTCTTTCTGACAATTTACTTGCTAAAATATCAACAACTGATTCATCGGATAAAGCTGCTTCATTCTGTGCTTCAGTTAAAAGAGTTCTGAATGTTTCATCAGGATCTTTAGCTAATTTTTCAAGAAGCTTTCCTGTGTTAACTTCAAGAACCACGCGCATACCGCCCTGGAGATCAAGACCTAATTTAATCCTGTCCTGTCTTGCCTCCTGAAATGAAGGGTTGGAATTAATTAAACTATCTTCAATAACTTTTAACTGACGGTTTAATTCTGATGTGGTAATGTTAGGATTCGACTTCAGAATTTCATCTTTTCTTTTCTCAAGAAACTGAGATATTTCTTTTGAATTCTGGTAGTCGGAATAGGTTGGGTATAGCAGATAAATACTTAGTGCAATTGCAGCAAGTATTATAATTATCCTGAATCTGAATTCTTTCATAATTTCTATTTTTATGTTGGATTTTGCAAAATAATTAACTGACAAAATTACCAGTATAGGTATAGAAAGTCAATTAAAACAATGATTATTAATTATATAATTAACAGGTTTGATAGATTGAATTATAAAATAAATTGTCAAATTGTTTAATTGTTAAATGGCTGTAAAGGACAATTAGACAATTAAGCCATTGTTATGATTTTTTTAACCAGCCGGGCAAATTTTTCTTTTGCAAGATTTGCTGTTTCGGTTACCTCCTGGTGGGAGAGTTTTGAATTTGATATTCCTGAACCATAATTTGTAATGCAAGAGATTGCAGAAGTTTCCATTCCAAGGTAAGAGGAAAAAACAGCTTCATGAACAGTTGACATTCCTACTGCATCCCCGCCGCCTGTTCTTATCATTTTTATTTCTGCAGGAGTTTCATAACTGGGACCTTTTGTGTACCAGTAAACTCCCTCTTTTATTTCTATCTTTTCCATTTCCGATGCTTCTTTAATTATTTTATTTAAAGATGAAGAGGGAAAATTCAGGAACCAGTTTTTTTCATTTATGCCTGCTAATCTAATTATAGATGTTAATTCTTTCTTGATGCTTATTCCATTGAAAGAATTTATCAACATTAAATCACCGGGATGAAGATTAAGATTTACACTTCCTGCCGCATTTGTTAAAAGAATTTTTGTACAACCTGTTTTAAATGCGATGAAGACTGGAAGAATGCATTCATAAATTTTATATCCTTCATAAAGATGAATCCTTCCCTGGAAAAGAAGAAGCTTTTTCTTTTGATATTCAGCGAAATGAATTTTACCTGAATGTCCTTCAATTGTCGGTTCAGGGTAGCCGGGCAGGGAAGAGGTTGATATTGTTTCTATAATATTAATTGACTCAGCAAACTCTCCCAATCCGCTGCCAAGTATAATTGCAAGTTCAGGTTTAAAAGGAGAATTCTTTTGGAAAAATTCTAACAGGTCTTTGTATTTGAAGGTTAAGTCTATCAAGGTCAAAAATCAAAATTCAAAAGTCAAAATTTTTTTTAAACAATTAGATAATTATTGGAATAAGATACCGGCTAAAGTTGCAGTTGTTAAAGTAGCAAGAGAGCCGCCGATAACAGCTTTAATACCAAGACTCGCAATCTCTGATTTTTTATTTGGTGCCAGCGGACTTATACCTCCAATCTGTATTGCAATAGAACTGAAGTTTGCAAAACCGCATAAAGCATAAGTAGCCATGAAAATTGCTTTCTCTGAAGAAAGAGTACCTGAAGATATCAGAGTTCCCATATCAAGGTAAGCTACAAATTCATTTAATACTACTTTAGTCCCAATTAAACTTCCGAACTGCAAAGCATCATTCCAGGGAACACCAATACCAAATGCAAGATACTGAAGCACTAATCCAATTATTAATTGAAAATTAAGAGGCTGGCCAAACTGAGCTATGAGAGATTCATTTATTCCAACAAAATCTCCGGCCCATTGAAGTATATAATTTATTAATGCTATAAGAGCTATAAAAGCAATTAACATTGCCCCAACATTAAGTGCGAGCATTAAACCGTCACCGGCGCCGACCGCTGCTGCTTCAACAACATTCGAAGCATTCTTTTCTATTTTAACACTAACAGTTCCTTTTGTTTCAGGAGTTTGAGTTTCAGGGATAAGAATTTTTGAAATAACCATTGCAGCAGGTGCAGCCATAACACTTGCACCAAGAAGATGAGTAGCAAAAAGATGTCTTGCTTCATTTAAAGGAATACCCTGTGCCTGTGAATATGCCTGTCCGAGTATTTGAATATATGCAGCCATTACTCCGCCTGCAATAGTTGCCATACCACCAACCATAATTGTAAGAATTTCACTTTTGGTCATTCCTTTAATAAATGGTTTTATCATTAACGGTGCTTCGGTTTGTCCGACAAAAATATTTGCAGTGCAGGATAGTGATTCCGCACCACTTGTTCCCATAGATTTTGCCATTACCCATGCCATTGCCTGAACTATTCGCTGCATTATTCCAAGGTAATAGAGAATAGACATTAGACTCGCAAAGAAAATTATTGTAGGCAGAACCTGGAATGCAAAGAACATTCCTAAACTTCCATCAGAGCCGGGACTTTTTGCAAGGTCGCCAAAAACAAACTGAGCACCTTCAGTTGTAAAATCGAGAAGAAGTACAAAGAAGCTGCTGACCCATGTAAAAAAATCTTTTACCCACCCGAGAGGAAAAAATAATTCTCTAAGATTGTCTCCTTTGATTATAAAGACTGCAAAAATTAATTGAAGAACTAGTCCGGCAATTACAAGCCGCCAGTTTATATTTTTTTTATTGTTTGAAAGAAGAAATGCAACGGTAATGATAAGGAGTATTCCTAAAAATCCCCGGAGAATATCAGTAATATCCATATACTTCCTTAATTTTCATTTGGAATGAAATGACATTTTCTGCAGCGTGCTTCATAAATATCTGAAGCTCCAACAACAACTCTTTCAGATGAAGCTGTTTTCCTTTGAGTTTTATCTGCAGGGTTGCCGCACACAACACATATAGCAAGAGTTTTTGTAATATATTCTGCAATTGCGAGTAGCTGAGGCATTGGTTCAAAAGGAATTCCCCTGTAATCCTGGTCGAGTCCGGCTACAATTACCCGCTTACCTTTATTGGCTAGGTCGTTGCATATTCCTATAATATCATTAGAAAAAAATTGTGCTTCATCAATGCCGATTACCTGTGCATCTTTTGAGAGTTCAATAATTTCATTAATATCTTTTATAATAACAGAGGGAAGAGATTGTTCACTGTGGGACACTATTAAATTTTTTGAATAGCGTGTATCAATTTCAGGTTTAAATATTTTTACATTTTGTTTTGCAATTTGTGCACGTCTTAATCTCCTGATAAGCTCTTCGGTTTTACCGCTGAACATACAACCGGCTATAACCTCTATCCAGCCTGTATCTTTAGGCAATAAATGGGGAGGACTGAAATCAATCATTTGGAATTAATAATCTTTTAACTTTTAAACTTAAACTATACCTGAACTTTAACTTGAACTATCCAATCTGCTGCTTTCAAATGGAAGCGGCAGCAGCTCGGATAATTTTTTAATTAATAATTCATTATTATGATTTACCATAATTACATCAATATTGCTTCCGCAAAGATCCTGCATTACCTGTCTGCAAGCACCACAGGGAGTACAGAAACCTGCATCATCACTTGCAATTGCAATTGCTTTAAAATTTCTTTCACCTTCGGAGAATGCTTTGAATATTGCTACTCTTTCTGCACAAATTGTAAGACTATAGGAACTGTTTTCAATATTTCCGCCTGAATAAATTTTGCCTTCCTCTGTTAATAAAGCTGCTCCAACATAAAATTTTGAATACAGAGGATGAGCTTTTGATTTTGCTTCGATTGCTTTTTGTGCGAGTTCTTTATAATCCATAATTAAAATTTTTTGTTCATCAAATATATGAATGTTTTAAAAACCTTTTCTATTATTTCCATTCATTCTTTCCTTTTAATGCATTTAAAAAATTTACTATTAAAAATATTTCATAAAGGATTTGCATAATAATTATACTTAATAGTTTAAAACAGTAGCCAAATTTTTTTTGAATAGATGAAACAACAATAACATCCATTATAATCTTTAAAAGAAAAAAGAATATGAAAGCAGGATGAAAGAAAACTAAAAAAGGGGAGAACAAAAAAATTAAATTAATAAGATGCCAGAACCCAAGAAGGATTTTATGAACAGGAAGATAATGAAGTGAAGTTTGTGTATGACGTGCTTTTTGTTTCAAATAATCTTTAAGATTGTTTTCTGGATAAGAATAAACAAAAGAATCTTTCTCTGTTACAACTCCGATTTTCATTTTATTTTTTATTGCTTCTCTTAATAAAAGGTCATCATCTCCGCTGAGAGTTTCGAGTGTATTTGAGTAGCCATTAATTTTTTCAAAGGATGATTTTTTGAATCCAAAACTTCTTGCTGCTGCAGAGTAAGCTAAACTAACACCAGCAAATGAAAATGTAAGAAGGTGAGTCCGCAAATTTTCAAAACAGGATAACTTTGATACCCAATTTTTTTTTAGCGAAGAGGAATTCTGAATTAATGGCGCAATCCCAAAAACAAAATCATAACATTGAGAAAAGAGAGATGAAAATGATTTGATCCAGTTTTTTTCAGGAAGGCAATCGGCATCAGTAATCATTATAAAATCATTCTTAGCTTTTTTAATGCCGATTGTTAACGCACCTTTTTTACCGGGAAATGGTTTTGATTCAGCTTTTAAAACAGAAAAATTTTCTTTCCCTGTTATTTGGCTGCAGGCGGTTTCATAAGTTTTATCAGTTGAATTATCATCAACAATAATTACTTCAAAAAGATTTTTATCATAATCCTGATTTGATAAAGTATCGATAAGATTTAAAATATTTTCTTCTTCATTCTTTGCAGCTATGATTACAGAAATTTTAGTATCTGTCTGATTAATTTTTTGTGAGGAATTTTTTTTCATTGAGATGAATAGAACCAAATTAATCAGGAGGAATAAAATGATGAAGAGTATTATTACAAATATCATTTCTGATTAAAAAGAAACTTAAACTTACACTTAAACCTGAACTCAAAAGTCTTCATCAATCAGCCAGCCTTCTGCAAGTGAAGGATTCATTTCCTGTATAAATCGTGAAGGTTTGGATAGTGTTATTCCAGCTTCACGGTCATAAAGATTCATCGGGTAAGTAACAAATAAATTTTGTTTTGCTCTTGTTGCCGCCACATACATCAGCCGCCTCTCTTCTTCAAGAGTTTCTATACTATCATAAGATCTGCTTGAAGGAAAAAATCCTTCAACTGCATGAATGATAAAAACAGAATGCCATTCGAGTCCTTTTGCAGAATGTATAGTGGAGAGAGTTAAATATTCATCTTCTTTATCTGTTGCTTCAACATCAATTACGCTGTCGATGATAGGTTCAATTGCCATATCTGCAAGGAGCGAATCGAGCGACTTATAATTCTCAGCTATATTCTGAAATATCTCAAGGTCTTTCTTTCTCTTATTAAAGTCATCATAATTTGTTTTGAAGATCGGATAATAATATTCAAGAACAAGCTCAAGTTTTTCCGAAGGGATATCATTCTTTGTATGAATCTGGTATAAAAGCTGAAACAGTTTTACAATTTTATCGCTGTAACTAAAGTTTGCAACATTTTCAGGATTAGCTTTTATTGTTAATCGTGCAGTCGCAAGATCATCAAGTATTTTTTGGGCTGTTTTTGGTCCCACTCCTTCATGCAAAAGCAAAACTCTGTACCAGCTTACAACATCTTTAGGATTTGCAGCAATTCTTAAAAAAGCAAGAACATCTTTTATATGTGCTGATTCAACAAATTTCATTCCCCCGAATTTTTGAAAAGGTATATTTGCTTTAGTCAATTCAATTTCAAGATCAAAAGAGAAAAATGATGATCTGAAAAGAACAGCTATATCGCCAAGCGAAACTCCTTCTTCACGGAGTTCAAGAATTTTTTCAACGATAAATTTTGATTGAAGATTTTCTGTAGATGCGGCAACAATAAACGGAAGTTCTCCTGACGGTTTAACTGCATAAAGATGCTTGGTGTATTTTTCAACTGCACCTTCATTAATCCGGTTTGCAAAGTTTAATATTTCCTGTGTGCTTCTGTAATTTTCTTCAAGCTTGATAATTTTTGCATTGGGAAAAAGTTTAGGAAACTCAATTATGTTTTTAAAGTTTGCGCCTCTGAAAGAATAAATTGCCTGTGAGTCATCTCCCACAACCATAATATTATTATTTATTCTAGTTAAACCTTTAACAATATCTGCCTGAAGTTTATTTGTATCCTGGTATTCATCAACCATTACAAATTTAATTGAGTTGAGAAGTGATTTTGTTCCGGGATTAAAATCATCAAGAAAATTTCTTAAGTAAACAAGAAGATCATCATAGTCAAGAAGATTATTTCTTCTTTTATATTCTGTAAAGACTTTTTGAATAGCCAGAATTTTATCGATATGCTCCATGAAGTGAGGATAATCTTCCTGGATTATCTCTTCAACTTTTTTGCCTGTGTTTACACTAAGGCTGTAAACTTTATTTAAAGTTTCCTTTTTGGGAAATCTTTTTTCTTTACCTGCAAATCCGCTTTGTGAACGGATTAAATTAATTACATCCTGTGTATCTCCCTGGTCAAGTATAGTGAATGAAGGATCAAGTTTAGCTGCTTTTGAATATTTTCTTAAAACAGAATTAGCAAAAGAATGAAAAGTACCGCCGAGAATTTTTGAGCACCGGTTATCGAGAAGAACAGAAGCCCGGTTCATCATTTCATTTGCAGCTTTTCTTGTAAATGTAAGAAGAAGAATTGATTGAGGGTCATAACCAAGTTCAACAAGTCTTGCAACGCGGAATACAAGTGTTCTTGTTTTCCCTGTACCTGCACCTGCAATAATCAGGTATTCACCTTCAACAGCAGATGCGGCTTCATATTGTGCGGGGTTTAATTCATTTTTATAATTTATTGTGAAATGGGATTCATCAATTTCTTTATTAATAAACCCTGCTTTGTCGGGCAGGGTTAATTCATTAATTCTCTTTAACTTATATTTTTTTTGAATCATTCCTGAAATGCTTTTGGCTTACCGATAACTTCTGAAAAAATAAAATATTCTTTTAATGTCTGCGGGTTTTTAAAACTGTTTATTAATTTACCTCTGAAATCTTCTTCACTAACTGTTTTAGCAGTAAGATGTTTTTCAAATACCTGAGCCTGTGATAATATCTTTTCATTAATTGCTTTTCTTTGCTCTTCAGCTTTTTTTATTTTCGTTTCCCAGTCAGTAAAAGTTCTTTCTGAAATTGTGGTTTGATGTTCAGAAGGAACTTCCTTATGCCAATCGGTTTCAAGATGTTCAGAAGCAGTTTCAAATCTTTTTTCACCTTGTTCAATTGTTCTTTCTTCTTGTTGATCAGGTAAAGAAGTTTCGGTTTTGAACATCTTTTCAATTTCTTTTAAGATATCATACTCTTCCTGTTCAGAAGTTTTTGATTGTGGAATATGCTGAGGAGGAATTGGGGGAATTTTCTTATTAGTCTGCTCAGGTTTTTTCTTTTTAAAGAAAGAACTAATGAAGCTAATAATTATGAAAAGATAAATTAGTATTTCAAAAAAGTTATCCATTATTCGTTAGGATCCTCTTTCTTTCTCTCGGGTTTTGCAATTGATTCTCTCATCTCAGTATCTGATTGAATATTTTTCATCCTGTAGTAATCCATAATTCCTAAATTACCTGATCTGAAAGCTTCAGCCATAGCACGGGGAACTTCAGCTTCAGCTTCAACTACACGAGCTCTTTGTTTAGCAACCTCTGCAATCATTTCCTGCTCTGCAGCAACTGCTGCGGCTCTTCTTTCTTCAGCTTTTGCTCTTGCAATTTTTAAATCTGCTTCTGCCTGATCTGTCTGAAGTTTTGCACCTATATTTTCACCAACATCAACATCGGCAATATCAATAGAAAGAATTTCAAAGGCAGTACCTGAATCCAGACCTTTAGCGAGAACACTTTTGGAAATTCTGTCCGGATTTTCAAGTACCTCTTTATGAGAATCACTCGAGCCTATTGTAGACACAATTCCTTCACCAACACGTGCAAGAATTGTTGCTTCACCCGCACCACCAACCAAACGATCAATATTTGCTCTTACCGTAATTCTTGCAATTGCTTTTAGCTGAATTCCATCTTTTGCAACTGCAGCTACAACAGGAGTTTCAATTACTTTTGGAAGCACAGACATTTTTACTGCTTCGAGAACATCTCTACCTGCCAGATCAATTGCAGTAGCTCTTTCAAAAGTTAAACCTAAATTTGCTTTATCAGCAGAAACCAATGCGTTAATTACTTTTATAACATTGCCGCCGGCAAGATAATGTGCTTCAAGTTTTGCCTGCTCTACTTTAATTCCTGCTTTTGTAGCGGTAATCATACTTCTTACAATTACTACCGGAGGAACTTTTCTTAACCTCATACCAATCAAATCTCTGAAAATTTTTACTCTCACACCTGAAAAGTAAGCGGTAATAAATAACCCTAATGGAACAAAGTAGAGGAAAAGAATCAGAAAAAGAACAATTCCTATTATTATGAGAAGGGATAGTCCGGTTATGGCTTCCATATTTATCTCCAATTATTTTGATTTTTAATTTTACCACTTATTTGCTTTTTTAGCAACTAAAGTGAAAGAAAGAAAGGAAGGAATGTATAATTTTCTATAACAAATTCTTAATTGTCACACAATGTGATTATATCCTTACTTGATAAAGAGAAATATCCACCATAATTAAAAGGAACAGGAAGCTGTTTATATGGTATAATTATTGTCTTTATATTATTTAGAGAAACCATTAATTTTATTTAAGTTTAGTATTGTTGTTAGAGTTCACTGCTTTATTGGATTTAATTATGCTTTTTACTAATATCCTTTAGTGTCATTATTAATATTTACTAATGAGGGCATCAGGCTCTCAATTGAGCAGGAGAAAAAAAATTTATATGTTAAATCACTGAACATTTATTAAATGTTCATTATCGTTAATCCTAAAGAGGAAGAGGAAAAATTAAATGGATGGAAATTTTTCAGATAGATTGCAGGATGTAATAAGACTGAGCCGCGAAGAGGCTCTGAGACTTGGTCATGACTATATTGGCACAGAGCATCTTCTATTAGGAATTATAAGAGAGGGGCAGGGTGTTGCTGTTAGGATTTTACGCAATCTTGATTGCGATTTAATGAAATTGAAAAAAGCAATTGAAGATACAGTAAGAACTTCCGGAGGAACTCTTACCATTGGTAATATTCCTCTAACCAAACAGGCAGAAAAAGTTTTAAAAATTACCCAGATAGAATCAAAAATTTATAAGGCTGATGTTATTGGTACAGAACATCTGCTTCTTTCTTTATTAAGAGATGAAGATAATATTGCTACTCAAATTCTTCATCAGTTTAATGTTACTTATGATGCTGCTCGTGCAGAACTGAATGCAATGCTTTCAAGTAAAGGAAGCAAGGATACAGGTTCGGTACCACCGCCGCCTGACAGAAAAGTTGAAAGAACAAAAACCCCTGTTCTTGATAACTTTGGAAGAGATTTAACCAAACTTGCAATGGAAGATAAACTTGATCCTGTTGTTGGCCGTGAGAAAGAAATTGAACGTGTTGCACAGATATTAAGCAGGAGGAAAAAAAATAATCCTGTTCTTATCGGCGAACCAGGTGTTGGTAAAACTGCAATTGCAGAAGGTCTTGCTTTAAAAATTGTTCAGAAGAAGGTTCCAAGAACATTGCAGGATAAAAGAGTTGTTACTCTTGATTTAGCTGGTCTCGTTGCCGGTACAAAATACAGAGGACAGTTTGAAGAAAGAATGAAAGCTCTGATGAATGAACTTGAAAAAGCTAAAGATGTTATTCTCTTCATCGATGAGCTTCATACTATTGTTGGTGCCGGTGGTGCATCAGGTTCTCTTGATGCTTCAAACATGTTCAAACCTGCATTGGCAAGAGGCGATATTCAGTGTATTGGTGCAACAACTCTTGACGAATACAGAAAATACATTGAAACAGATGGTGCACTCGACAGAAGATTTCAAAAGGTTATGGTAGATCCACCTAACTATGAAGAAACTCTTCAGATTCTTAATAACATCAAAGTAAAATATGAAGAGCATCATAGGGTAAAATATACTAATGATGCTATTGAATCTGCTGTAAGATTAAGTTCAAGATATATTACAGACAGGCATCTGCCCGATAAAGCAATCGATGTATTAGATGAAGCCGGGTCAAGAGTTCACATGGGTAATTTTGAAGTTCCCCAAGATATTCTTGAACTTGAAGAAAAAATAGAAGAAGTAAGACATCAGAAAGCTGCTGTTGTTAAGAAACAGGATTATGAAGAAGCTGCACGTTTGAGAGATAAAGAACGTACTCTACAGGCTGAGCTTGAAATAGCTAAACAGGAATGGGAAAATAAAACCAAAGATGTTATTCATGATGTGAATGAAGAAGACATCGCAACCGTTGTTGCTATGATGACAGGAATTCCTGTTAACAGAGTTGCTCAAACAGAGTCAGAAAAGCTTCTTAAAATGGAAGAAGCTCTTAAGGCAGAAATTGTCGGACAGGATGAAGCTGTTTCCAAACTAACAAAAGCTATCAGAAGAACAAGAGCAGGATTGAAAAATCCCAACAGACCAATTGGAAGCTTTATTTTCCTTGGTCCTACCGGTGTTGGAAAAACTGAACTTACCAAGGCATTAGCAAGATATTTATTCGATAGTGAGAATGCGTTAATAAGAATTGATATGAGTGAGTATATGGAGAAATTCTCCCTCTCACGTTTGGTTGGAGCGCCTCCGGGATACGTTGGTTATGAAGAAGGTGGTCAATTAACAGAAAAGGTTAGAAGAAAACCATACTCTGTTGTGTTGTTTGATGAGATTGAAAAAGCTCATCCCGATATCTTCAGTATTCTTCTCCAGGTTCTTGATGATGGTACATTAACCGATTCACTCGGAAGAAAAGTTGATTTCAGAAATACAATCATAATAATGACATCAAATATCGGAACAAGGGATATAAAAGATATTGGCTCATTTGGTTTTGGTGCTCAGACAGAAGAAGACAAATATGCAACTTTAAAGAACACCGTTGAAGAGGCAATGAGAAAACTTTTTAATCCTGAATTCCTTAACAGAATTGATGAAACCATTGTATTCAGAAGTCTTGATAAGGAAGATATTCTTAAAATAATTGATATCCAGTTGAGAGATCTTCATAAAAATATTAAGGATAACAAAATGAATTTTACTCTTGATCTGTCTGCAAAAAATTTCCTTGTTGAAAAAGGATTCGATCAGAAATATGGTGCAAGACCTCTCCGCAGGGCAATTCAGAAATATGTCGAAGATCCAATTGCAGAAGAAATTTTAAGAGGAACATTTAAAGAAGGTTCAAGAATTCTTGCAAAACATTTTCCTCCTTCCGAAGAGCTTGTATTTGTAGATGAAAATCTTGAAGCAGAGATTGCCGGTGAGGAAAAAGGAAAAGGCGATTCTTCCGAAGGTTCCTGAATAATCAATTAAATTATTAACATAAAAAGCGTCTCACTTTCCGGGACGCTTTTTTTTGTTTAAATTCAATAAATCATTTTATCTTAAAAGATTATATTAAAATGAAGGAGATAAATTATGGCACTCTTAAGTTCAAATGAAATAATGGATAAACTGAGAGAAGTTGAAAACTGGAATTACGAAAACAACGAAATACAAAGTGAATATCAGTTTCAGGATTTTAAGGAAGCTTTAAATTTTGTAAATAAAATTGGTGAGGAAGCTGAAAAATTAAATCATCATCCCGATATTTTTCTTCATTCCTGGAATAAAGTAAGAGTATCTATTTCAACACACAGCGAAGGGGGAGTAACTGAAAGTGATTTTAAGCTCGCAGCAATAATTGATAAACTTTCTAAATGAAACACCTTAACATTTTAATCGTCAAAATCAGATTCAAAAAAATATTATAAAATACTTATACACAGGAGAATAATTTTTAATGAAATTATCTGAAAAAGAAATTCTGGAAATTTTTGAAAAAACCGGGGCACTATTAAGGGGGCATTTTCTTTTAACTTCTGGTAAACATAGTGATATGTATTTCCAGTGTGCAAAGGTTCTTCAATACCCTGAATATGCTGAAAAAATTTGTGGTTTAATAGCCGATTATTATAAAAATTCTGAGATAGATACCGTTATCTCTCCCGCCATTGGCGGAATTATAGTTGGACAGGAAGTTGCCCGCCAGCTGAATAAGAAATCAATTTTTGCTGAGAGGGAAGATAAACAGCTTTCGTTGAGAAGAGGATTTCATCTTGAAAAAGGTGAGAAGGTTCTTGTTTGTGAAGATGTTGTTACAACCGGCGGTTCTGTGTTTGAAGTGATAGACATTGTTAAGAACGCTGAAGCCGAAGTTGTTGGTGTTGGTTTTATTGTCGACCGCAGCAACGGCAGAGTTAATTTTGGTTATCCGCAGTTCAGTACAGTTACTCTTGATGTTGTTTCATATCAACCTGAAGAATGCTCTTTGTGCAAAAAAGGTATTGAGCTTGTAAAACCGGGTTCAAGAAAAATTAAACTGACCACTTAATAACACTATTAACGAATATGAAAAATTTAATACTCTTTTTCATTTGTATCTTAACATCATTATTAAATGCCCAGATTAATTTTGATGATTATTTTTTGGATAAATCATTGAGGATAGATTATTATCATTTTGGTGATTCACAAAATGATTATTATGCTATTGATGAACTTATAGAAGAACCTTACTGGGGAGGTTCGAAAAAAAATCTTATTGATGAATTTAATTTTGGTGATTATATAATAAAGGTATTCGATTCTGCTTCCGGCAAATTAATTTTCTCAAAAACATATACAACACTTTTTAGTGAATGGCAGACTGTTGAAGAAGCCAAAAGAATTACAAAAGGCTTTAATGAAGCTGTTGTTATTCCTTATCCTAAAAATAATATAAGAGTTGAATTTTACAGCCGTGATAAGAAAAATAATCCTGTTAAAAAACTTGAATATGAAATTGACCCTTCCGATTATTTTATCAAAAAAGATAACAGGCATAAATACAATTCTTTTGAAGTATTAAAGAACGGCGATCCTTCTGTCAAAGTTGATCTGGTTATTATCCCTGAAGGATACACTGCTGAAGAAATGGAAAAATTTAAAACTGATTGTAAAAAATTTGCCGGACATCTTTTTAACTCTTCACCTTATAAAGAAAATAAAGACAAGTTTAATATATATGGAGTAGAAGCTCCCTCAAAGGATTCAGGTACGGATATTCCTGCTAAAGGAATATGGAAAAATACCCTGCTTAATTCCAACTTCTATACTTTTGATCTCGAACGTTATTTAATGACAGAAGATTATAAAACAGTTTGTGATGTTGCAGCTAATGTTCCTTATGATCATATAATTATTCTTGTAAATTCGGATATTTATGGAGGAGGTGCTATATATAATCATTATTCTGTCTGCGTAAGAGAACACAGGTTTGAAGAATATATATTTACTCATGAACTGGGACATGGTTTTGCAGGATTAGCTGATGAATATTATACATCAGATGTTGCTTATGAAGAGTTTTATTCACTCGATGTTGAACCTTTGGAACCTAATCTTACAACACTTGTTAATTTTGAAACAAAATGGAAAGAGATGGTAAATGATACTATTCCTATTCCTACTCCAATGAAAGAAGAATATAAAAATGTTGTAGGTGTTTTTGAAGGAGGCGGCTACACAGCTAAAGGTGTATACCGTCCCGAAATTGATTGTACAATGCATTCAATCTCTGTAAATAATTTTTGTGAAATTTGTTATAAAACAATTGAGAAGATTATAAAGTTTTATTCCGAATAAAAATTTTTATGGGTGAGTATGGATCAGAAAAAATTATATAAAACCGTTGAGACTATTGCTAATCAGAATTTTGCTTCCGAAAAGGAGATGCTTTCGGAAGTAATAAATCAGATTGTTGAGAATGAACAGATAAATGTTTCAGGCGGAAGAATCTGGAAGCTTAATGTAAAAGAAGCTGCTTATGATCTGCTTTATCAGACAGGCAGTGTAGAAAAAATAAGCGATAATTTTCAAATATCAATTTCAGATTATCCAATGTTTGATCTGATTACAAAGGAAAGAACTATTCTTGGCAATGAAACCGATGAAGAACTTAAAAGTAAAGGAATCTTTATTTATTCTGCTTCCGGTGTTGGTGAGAAATTTAAGATAAACGGAAATTCATATTATGAATATCTTCTTGCTCTTAACAGCAATCAAATTGATGATAACTTAAAAATAACTTTAAATATTATATCCACTGCTTTAACCTCACGTATTAAACAAAAGCGATACAGGAAGAGTGCACAGATATTAAAAGCTGATCTTGATAAAGCAAGAGAACTTCAGAAAAGTATTCTTCCAGAACATGAATATAAATTTCATAATTACCTGATGTTTGGTGTTACACATCCCGCTGAGATTGTCGGCGGAGATTTCTTTGATTACCTGGAAATTGGTGATGACCAGGAACGTCTGGGAATTACTGTGGGCGATGCCGCAAGTAAAGGTGTTGCTGCAGCAGCAGAGGCAATGTATATCTCCGGTGCTTTACGAATGGCAAGTAATTTTGAAATAAAAATTACTCCATTAATGAAAAGAATGAATCAGCTTGTTAATAAAATTTTTACCGATGATAAATTTGTTTCTCTTTTTTACGGTGAATTATCAACAGATGAAAAAGGTTTGTTTCTTTATTCAAATGCAGGGCATAACCCGCCATTCTTTATAAAAAATAACTCTGAAGAAATAATTTATTTAAATACATCCGGACCTGTTTTTGGTCCTTCGCCAAATGCAAAATATACTGTTGAAAATATAAATTTTGATAAAGGTGATGTACTTCTGATTTATTCGGATGGAATTACAGATTCCGCTAACGCAAATTTTGAACCTTATAATGAAGAGAGACTAAAAAAAGTTTTCCTGAAGAATAAACATCTCTCGCCAAAGGATATTGTTTATAACATTCTTGAGGATGTTATGAAATTTTCTGCAGGTGGCAAATACTCAGATGATAAAACTCTTGTTGTAATTAAAAGAGTAAGCTGACTCACAAAACATATCCAGCCTTCTCCTGTTATATTTTTTAATATTATTTTTGCAATTGCAGCTTAATATTTTAAATCAAACTATCAGGTACTTAAAATGATCAAATCAATTAATCCTGCAAATGGTAAAGAACTTAAATCTTACCGGGAAATGTCCTTAGAAGAAATTACTTCAATAATAGAAAAAGCCGACGAAGCATTTAATTACTGGAGCAGAACAGATTTTTCAACTAGAAGAGCTTGTATGCAAAATGCTGCTGCAATTTTAAAAGAAAGAAAAGATAAGTATGCTAAACTTATGACTGAGGAAATGGGGAAGATGATCAAACAATCTTATGCAGAAGTTGAAAAGTGTATCTGGGTTTGTGATTACTTTGCTGAAAATGCAGAAACATTTTTAGCTGATGCAATAATTGATACTGAAGCTGCTAACAGTTTTGTTACGTTTCAGCCGTTAGGTGTTGTGCTTGCAATTATGCCATGGAATTTCCCATTCTGGCAGGTGTTCAGGTTTGCTGCACCTAATTTAATGGCCGGTAATGCGGGAATACTTAAACATTCATCCAACACAACCGGCTGTGCTCTCGCCATAGAAGAAATTTTCCGCGATGCAGGTTTCCCGGAAAATCTTTTCAGATCAGTAATAGTCTCATCAAAATCTGTAGGTGAAATTATTGCAAATAAAAAAATTGCTGCTGTTACATTAACAGGCAGTGTTTCTGCAGGAAGATCAGTTGCAGAAAAAGCTGGTGCACATCTGAAAAAAACTGTACTGGAGCTTGGAGGAAGTGATCCTTATCTTGTTCTTGAAGATGCAGATCTTGAACTTGCTGCAGAAACTTGTGTTAATTCAAGATTGATAAATGCCGGGCAAAGCTGTATAGCTGCAAAAAGATTTATAGTTGTTGAATCTGTTTATGATGAATTCGAAAAACTTTTTGTAGAAAAAATGAAAGCCAAAAAAATGGGTGATCCTTTTGATGAAAAAAATGATTTAGGACCCCAGGCTTCAGTCAATTTAAGAGACGAATTGCACAAACAGGTTGAGGAGAGTATTAGTAAAGGTGCAAGACTTCTGCTCGGTGGAAAAATACCGGAAGGCGAAGGTGCTTATTATCCTCCGACAATTCTATCAAATGTTAAAAAAGGAATGCCCGCTTATGATGAAGAAATGTTTGGACCTGTTGCTGCATTAATTAAAGTTAAAGATGAGGAGGAAGCAATAAATACTGCAAATGACACAGTATTCGGATTGGGTGCTGCAGTATTTACAAAAGATATAAAAAGAGGTGAAAAGATTGCAGCTACACGTTTAAAAGCAGGCTGCTGTTTTGTAAATGAACTTGTTAAATCTGATCCGCGTTTACCGTTTGGAGGAATAAAAGATTCAGGCTATGGTCGTGAACTTTCTACATACGGCATTAAAGAATTTATGAATATAAAAACTGTTTATGTAAAATGAAGTAGTTATGATTTTTATTATAAAAAAAATATTACATTTTATAATTAAAAATTTCAATTAGGAAATATTATGAAAAAAACATTAATACTCATTTTGATTTTATTGATGTGGTATAATATTTATTCACAAAGCAAACATATTGAATATACAGATATATCTCCCGATGGGAAGCACATTGTAACTTATAATGCTGATAATTGTAGTAGGATAGGAACTGTTATAAGAATAGGTGATGATATACCTTTCGGAACAACACCTGACTGGTCATCATCTCTCGAACGGCAGATCGGTGGTATGGCCTGGGCAGATTATGATAATGATGGTGATCTCGATCTTGCAACAGGATGTTATTTCAGCCAGTCTTTTCCACCCATTCCTGATTATGAAGTTTTAATTTATGAAAACATTAATGGTATGCTGGATACGGTTCCATCATGGATTTCTACTGATGAACGATCAACAACTGATGTTAAATTCGCCGATCTCAATAATGACGGAAGACCCGAATTGCTTGCAGCAAATGGTAATGAGTCATTTGTTCCATCTGTAATATATTTTAATAGTTCATCCGGTTTAAATACATCACCGGGGTGGATATCACAAGATAATAACTGGACTGTAGGCGCTGCTTTTTCAGATATAAATGGTGATGGATACCTTGATCTTGCTTTTGGTAACCAGGGAAATACTATAACACCAACCAAACCCCTTTGTGTTTTTTTAAATGATCAGTCAGGTAATCTTCCTACAATACCTAACTGGTTATCTGCTGATGAAATGATATCTAATGCTGTCGCTTTTGGAGATGTAGACAATTCTCATCTTACAACTCAGGTACTTCAATTTACAGGTGATGGTATAAGGCATTCCTTCCCGGTTAATATGATTCCCATTTATTCAATTGATTCTGTTTATATTGATCAGCAGCCATACTATCAATATTGTTTTGATTATACAAGTGGATGGATATCACTTGGGACCAAACCTCCTGCTGGAAGCACAGTGAGAGTGGTTTATAAATATATTCAGAAGGGAGACATGGCTGTTTCGAAATGGGCTAACTATGAAAGTGGAGTTTATTTTAATAATAATGGTGCATTGAATACTTTACCGGGCTGGACTGTAGGACACACTCAAAGTCAGAAAGGAATTGCTTTTGCAGATTTTGATAAAGACGGGTTTATGGATATTGCTATATCCGGAAGTAATGTTCAAACAGTTGTTTATAAAAATAATAATGGGACATTTACAGGACCTGTCTGGAGTTCAAATTCTCCGGGCACTTCCGCACAGGAATTAATTGCCGGAGATCTTGATCATGACGGATACCCTGAACTTGCAGTAGTTCACTTTGGAAACAGAAGAGTTGAAATATTTAAGAATAGAAATGGAGTTTTAGATTCTGCAGCTACGTGGGTTTACATTGCAGGATCATCTGCTACCGCAATATCCTTCGGAGATATGAATGGTGACGGTTCACTTGATCTTGCTGTTGGAACAGCAAGGTCACCTGTAGTTGTTTTCCTGAATACATCACCACCTGTTCCTGTTGAGCTAAAATCTTTTAGTGCTTTTGTAGAAAATAGAAATGTAAAGCTGATATGGTCAACTGCATCGGAAATTAATAACAGTGGATTTGAGATTCAAAGAAGTAGTAAGGATGGAAAGTGGAAGATGGAAGATGGAAAATTTATCCGGCAAAGTTTTAACAAAGAAGGATGGGAAGTAATAGGTTTTGTAGAAGGTAAAGGAACAACAACCGAACAGCAGTTCTATACTTATATCGATGAAAATCTTCCGGCAGGAAAATATAAGTACAGGTTGAAGCAGATAGATTTTGATGGTACTTTTGAATATTCAAATGTAATTGAGGCAGAAATTAATCAGCCGTTGGAATTTTCACTTTCACAGAATTATCCTAATCCCTTTAACCCTGTAACAAAAATAAAATACACAATACCACAAGAAGAAAGACCTGAAAGAAAAAACGTAATTCTCAAAGTCTACGATGTTTTAGGTAATGAAATAGCAACACTTGTTAATGAAGAACAGGCACCGGGGATTTACGAAATTGAATTTGATGGCTCATCTCTTTCAAGCGGGACATATTTTTATCACTTGAAGATGGGTGAACTTTCTGAAACAAAAAAGCTTATGCTTGTAAAATAATTTTATAAGATGACATCTTTTAATAAGTGGAAGATGTCATCTTTTTTAATAGATTAATTCATGTAACTCAGCAACTGTTGAGGCTTGTTTTCAGGAAAGAGTAATTCTTTTATTTTTTTATCTTTTCTGTAAACATCCTCCCTGAAATTAAAATTGCCGTTATCATCAACCCATGCAGTATAATAATCTATAAACAGGTGTACAGGTTTTTCAAGCACTATCTCTGTTGTTTTACCAAAGCTGCGGTTCTTCCTTAAATCTTTTCTTTTGTTTTTATATTCCTCAATTTTAGATTTATCTTCAGGCTCCTGCCCGATTTCAATTCTTAAATAATCAATATCCCAGTCAGGATGGTCTTTCAAAATATATTCTGAAAGCATTAAAGGCTTTTCAACTCTTACACAGCCATGACTAACTGCCCTGTTGGAATATGAAAAAGGAGCACGGGTGGGTGTATCATGTAAATAAACGCCAAAAGGATTTTTAAACATAAACTTTATTTTACCAAGCGCATTTCCTGCACCCGGGTCCTGTACAACAGTGTAAGGAATTTTCTCAGATGAAAACTCCTGTATGTTTACCTCTTCAAGCTTAAGTTCAACACCATTCTTATAAACTTTAAAATTTTTAGATATAAGGTAACTTGAATCTTTTTTTAACTCTCTAACAATTTCTTCTCTTATAATACTTGCTGGTACCGTCCATGTAGGATTTAAAACCATATAAGAAATTTCACCATAGAGGCAGGGAGTTTCCCAGTCATCAGGTTTATCATAATACTTCTTTGTCTTTTTATAGATTTCCATGCGTTTATCATAATTAGCATATCTTTTTGAGCCGACACAGACTTTTATATCGAATAATTCTTTACCATTTTCAATTACATATAATTTAAAATCAGGAATATTAACAAGAATGTATTTTGATGTATCTGAATAATCATTCCATCTGAAACGTTCAAGATTAATTTTTATTGTAGTTATATATTCCTGCGGAGTAATATTTAATCTCTCAATTGTTTCTTTACCGATTATTCCATCATCATTTAATCCATGCAGTCTCTGGAATTTTTTTACAGGCTCAATCAAAAATGAATCATAAACAGCAATGCTGTCAGGTTTAATCTTTGCTGTATCAATTAAACCGAGCACAGATAATCTTTTTGCTATAAGAGGTAAAGCAGGATTAGCATCTCCAGGTTCAATTTTAGAAGATGTTTCAATTAACTTCCACTCAACATCTTTCAATTTATTAAAACTTGCTAAAGCTTTCTGAAGTTTTTTATACTTTTCACTTTTTGGCTGAATACTGTATAAATAATTAATTACATCACTTTGCCTCAATGGCTGTGTTAAATCTCTGTCTGTTGAATCAACCACTGGCAGGGTATAACTGTCGGGAAAAATTTGTTTTGGATTTATTATTCCATACCTGAGATGATATGAATATTTTAACAAAGCATCTGTTAAAAGAATTTCAGCATCAGCAAGCTGAATTAATCTTTGAGGATTATTTATTGTATCGTTAATTGCATCGTAAAAATTATTTGCTATTGCTGAGAAGTGATAATTTTCTTTATCAAGTCCATGCTCATCTGCCTTCTCTAAAAGAATTAAAACTGAATTAACAAAATCCTCTTCTTCATAACTTTTAATAAAGAATGGTTTAAAATCTCTTTCAGAATAAAGATGAACAAGAGTATCTGAATATAGAAATAAAGAATCGGTCAGATTTAATCTGAAGTTCTCATCTTTAATTCTTTGCGCAATTACCTTTTGATATTCTTCCTGGCTGAAATTGAATTTTTCATTCAGTTTTTTATCAGGCTTTGATTCATCTTTACAGCCGAAAAAGATTAAAAGTGAGAGAGCACCGGTTAACAATACTCTTGTTATCATAAAATTCTGTTCAGGGAATTTTTTCAAGAAGATAGTTTCTAAAATTTATTAATTAAATTTAGTAAATATTAATCAAATTACATTTGAGTAATTATATAAGCATTGTAACCTAAAACCGCAAAGTAAAAATTGTTTCTCCGGGTTTTGAACTCACACGTATATTACCCCCATGTGCTCTCATAATCTGGCGTGATAAACTTAACCCCACTCCCGACCCGCTCTTTTTTGTGCTGAAGAATGGAATAAAAATTTTGTCAATTGCTTCTTCGGGAATGCCCGGACCATTATCAGTAATTTTTATCAAAACCTTTCCTCTTTCATCTAAATTAGCTGTTAATGAAAGGGAAGGGTTGGGATGATTTTGCAATACATAAACTGCATTAACAATAAGATTAATAATTACCTGCTCAATCTGTTCCGGGTCTGCTGTAAGTTCAAGTGTCGCAGGTTCTATTTTTGTATTGAATGAAATATTATTCTCCTTTAATTCAGAAAGCATCAGCTTTTCAATAGTTTTAAATAAATCTTTAATCGGGAAAATTTTGAAATCCGGTTTAGGTACTTTGGTTAATGTCCTATAGTTATTTACAAAATGTAAAAGTCCTTCACTTCTTTTTTGAATTGTTGTAACTGCAGCTTTTAAATCATCAATTACACCATCATCGGGTTTTTTAATATCGGAAAGTATGGTATTTACAGTACCGGCAAGTGAGGATATGGGAGTAATTGAATTCATTATTTCATGTGTTAAAACCCTAATAAGTTTCTGCCAGGCTTCCATTTCTTTCTCTTCCAGTTCGGTCTCAATATTCTGAAGAGAAACAAGTTTATAATTCTGGTCTCTCTGTTTAAACTCTGTTGCATAAACTATAAGCTGTGTTATATCATTATCATTTATAATTTTTAATGTTGCCTTTTCACCCGGTGAAAGTTTTAAAAACTTTAATGCAAGCCCCGGCTGAATATTATTAAGCAGATTTATATTCTGAAGATTGTTAAGATTAAACATTTTTTTTGCTGCATTATTAATAAATTCAACTTCACCGCTTGTATTAAAGGAAATTAAACCAACACCAACATGCTGTATCACTGTCTGCAGAAACCTGTAATTCTCCTCTTTCTCGGTTCTTGTTAAAAGAAATTTATGAATTACTTCATTAAAAGATTTGTTAAGCTCTTCAAATGAAGAACCTGTTGTATTATTTACAAATGATTGAGAAAAATCTGAATGCCTGATTGAAGAGAGAAATCTTGAAACCTGCCTGTTGGTTATTGTAACATAATGTATAATTGAATAGAGAATGAAGATATTAAATACTAAAAGTATAATTAATGTTGCATACAATTCTGTTGTAATTAAAAGATAGATGAATGATGCTATTCCTGCAGTAAGTAAAAGAACTCTTATAAGAATATTAAAAGTGAAATTTTTAAATACAGATGTTAAAGGTTTGTTCATCTGAAGGAAATATTTTATTGAATTCTTTTAAGAGCTATTAATGTTAAATCATCATACTGGGGTACATTGCCTGAAAAATTTTTAATATCATGAACTGTTTCTGTAATAAGCTGTGCAAGCGGAAGTTCCTTATTTTTTGTTATTACTTCTTTTAATCTTTTCAAACCATAGTTAATCATATAAGAATCAACTGTATCTGTAACACCATCGGTATAAAATAAGAGAATATCTTTTTCTTTAAGCTCAAAAGTTATTTCTTCAAAATTTGTGTTGAAGATTTTTCCTCTCTCAAGTCCTAGCCCAATTCCCTGCGGTTTAATCTCATTAATAGTACTATCATTTAAATGAAGAAGAGGTTCATGACCTGCACGTGCAACTGTAATTTTATTTGATTTAAAATCGAGCACTGCAAAAATCATCGTAACAAAAGAACCTTTTTTTATTGATTTATAAAGAAGCCTGTTTACTTTTATTAATGCTTCCTTTGGGGTAATTCCTGAATTAACAAATGAAAGAATAATTCCTTTTGTTAAAGTCATATAAATTGCAGCAGGCAAACCTTTTCCGGCAACATCCCCGATAATAATTCCCAGTTTATCATTTTCTAAATCAATAAAATCAAAATAATCTCCGCCGACCTCTCTTGCTGGCAGGCAAAATGATTGAATATTATAATTGTTAATTGATGGAGTTTTTTCAGGAAGTAATCTCAACTGAAGCTGACGTGCAATTTCAAGCTCCTGTTCAAGTCTTTCACGTTCAAGTTCATTGCGGATATCCTGGAAAGTAACAAGTTTAAATATCTCTCCGCGCATTTTAAATTCACTTGCATAGAGTGAGAGATTTATTTGCTTACCATTTAACTGAAGTTTAAGCAGCTCCTGTTCACCAGCTTTTATACTGTTAAGTGTTTTTACAAATTCGCTGCTTAATGAAGAAAAGTTTTTTATGTTTTTTATATCTGATGTACCAAGAATTTTTTTAGCAGCATTATTAAGAAGTGAAATATCTCCTTTTAGATTATATGAAATTAATCCTGTTCCTACCTGTTTAACAACTGTCTGCAGGTATTGTGATTGTTCCTCTGTTTCTGAACGTGTATCCTGGAATTGCTGGATAACATTTGACAGGGCTTTGTTCAATTCATTAAAAGATGAACCAAGCTGTTTAGGCATTATAATCCGGTTGAAATCCGACTGCTTTATTGAATTAAAAAATTTGGCAAGCTCATAGTTTGTAGTGTTTACATATCTTATTAAAAAATAAACCTGCAGAATTATAAGACCGGCAATTATAATCTCAGTTGCTATCAGGTTATAATTGTAATAAATATAAAAGAGAAGAAAAATTGAAAATGTTAAAGCGAGTACCCTGATGATTAATATTAATCGAAAGCTTTTCATTGTATATAATTAGGAAAAGTGAAGAAATTAAAGCCCATACTTTTCCATCCTTCTATAAAGAGAAGTTCTGGTTAATCCTAATTCTTTTGCTGCTTTTGTAATGTTGCCATTATATTCACGCAGAACTTTTTCAATTACAGCTTTTTCAACATTATCAAGATTGTAATCACTCAGCACAAATGTTTCATCTTTGTTTGATGCAGAAGTAAAGAAGAAATCAGAAGGCTGAAGTTCATTTGATTCACTCATAATTACTCCGCGCTCAATCGCATGCTGAAGTTCTCTCACATTGCCGGGCCAGTTATAATTTTCAAATCTTTTTAAAGTATACGAAGGAATTGTGATATCCTCTTTATTATATTTTTTCTTATAGATATTAAGAAAATACTCCGCAAGAATCTGAATATCCTCAATACGTTCTCTCAATGGGGGAATTCTTATTTCAACAGTATTAATTCTGTAAAGAAGGTCCTGCCTGAACTTTCCATCTTTTACCATTTCATAAATAGGTTTATTGGTAGCACAAATTAATCTTATATCGATATGCTTGTAAGTATTTGAACCAACCCTTGCAACACTTCTGTTCTGCAGTACTGTTAACAGCTTTGCCTGAAGTTCAAAAGGAATGTTTCCTATTTCATCAAGAAACAATGTTCCGCCTGATGCAGCCTCAAACCTTCCGACACGTTCCTCTTTAGCATCTGTAAATGCACCTTTTACATGTCCAAATAATTCACTCTCAAACAAAGTTGGAGTTAAAGCTCCCATATCAACATTTATAAAAACTTTATCTGCTCTGAGTGATTGACGATGCAGTTCTCTTGCAACAAGTTCCTTGCCTGTTCCATTCTCTCCAAGGATTAAAACATTTGCATCTGTCTTTGCAACTTTATCAATAGTCTTAAATACATTTTGAATTGCAGGTGAAATTCCAATAAGCTGATTAAAGTTTTTACTAAGGTCATCAGTTAAATACTGCTGCTGCGATTTAAGTTTATTTATTTCAACTTTTGATTCACGAAGTTTAACTGCGGCAGAAAGGGTTGCTAAAAATTTTTCATTCTGCCATGGCTTAAGAACAAAATCTGTTGCGCCTTCTTTTATTGCTTTAACTGCTGTTTCAACATCTCCATAAGCTGTGATTAAAATTACAACTGCTGCGGGGTCAATTTTTAAAATTTCTTTCAGCCAGTAAAAACCTTCTTTACCGCTGGTCATATCCTGTGTGAAATTCATATCAAGAAATATTACGTCATAGTTTTTTCGTTTTAATAATTCGGGTAGAAGGTTTGGATTCTTTTCTGTATCTATTATTGAAGCATAAGGTTTTAAAAGAAGCTTAGCAGCAATAAGAATATCCTCATTATCATCAACAATTAAAATTTTGTAATCTTTTTTTATCATGCAAAAATTTTTTTATTTACTATTCATTTATTAAGAATTAACTTTGAATAAAAACATGGCATACTGATTGCCATTTAAAAAATGAAAGTGCCATTAATTTCTCTTCTTAAATATATTTTTTTCAGATTCGGAATTTTTCATGTAACAAAATTGAAATTAGTTGAGTCTAATAGGTATCTAACGAATTAAGACAATGACCAAGGAACTACAAAAACAAAATATCAGAATATTTTGCAATCATTGTAAGAATGTGATAGAATCAGTCTGGGTATGTAAAGTAGATTCGGTAATAGGGACAAGGTATATTTACATTTGCTCAAACTGTAAATCCAATCTTGGTACTTATCTTTCAAAGAACCTTCTCGAAGAAAATCCTTCCTTAAGAGTTAACGCTGTACAATAATTATGTACGGCAGCGTACACAATTGTAATATAAGCGGACACTATTATCAAGTAATAAAAAAACATTCCGGTTTCTAAAATTGATTAAAGGTTCTATTTTTTGATGAACAGTTACTAAGTAAAAAACCTGCCGGGGCATATTACTTGCCTTATTGTACCGTGTGTTTAAAATTTTTCAGGAGATACCTCTTTAATGGATAGAAAAATTGAAAAGAAAAAATGGACTGCTAAAAAAATATTAACCTATGGCGGCGGAAGTTTGTTAGGCTTGTTTATTCTTTACTTATTAATTTTTTCTGATAAAAGTGCACGACTTAATGTTGAATCGGAAAGGATAACTATTTCCCAGGTTAAGTATGGTTCTTTCCAGGAATTCATACCCATCACAGGAACTGTTGAACCGATAGAAACTTTTTTCCTTGATGTATCGGAAGGTGGAAGGGTTGTAGAGAAGTATGTAGAAGAAGGTGCATTTCTTAATGAAAGCGACCCGATTATAAGAATGGATAATGCTCAGCTTACACTTGATGTAATTTACAATCAGGCAAATGTTTTTTCACAGATTAATAATCTCCGCAGTACAAGGTTATCGATGGAGCAGAGCAGGTTAAATCTCCGCTCAACACTTCTTGATATTGAATATGGACTTCTGGATAAGAAAAGAATTTATGAGAATAATAAAATTCTTTATGAGAAAAATCTTATTTCTAAAATTGAATTCGACAGGTCGGAAGAAGATTATGATTATTCTGTAAAGAAAAGAGATTTGACATTAGAAACATATAAACAGGATTCATTATTCAGATCCCAGCAGATAGAACAACTTGAACAATCTGTTAAAACTCTCCAGGAAAATTTAACTGTAACAAAAACACAACTCGAAAATTTAACAGTAAGAGCACCTATCAAAGGTCAGTTAACTGCACTTAATGCTGAGATAGGACAATCAATTGCACGCGGTGAAAATCTTGGAAGGATTGATGTTATTGATTCAAACAAAGTAAGAGCATCTATCGACGAACATTATATTGCGCGTGTACAGCCGGGACAAATGGGTGAGTTTACTTTTGCCGGCAATACATATCAATTAATAATTAAAACTGTTTATCCCCAGGTTACAAACGGCAGATTTAATGTTGATATGCATTTTGTGGGAGAAGTACCAAATGGAATCAGAAGAGGACAAACACTTCATATAAAATTAGAACTTGGTGAACCGGGTGATGCAATTACTGTTGATAGAGGAGGCTTTTATCAAACAACAGGCGGACAATGGATTTTTGTTGTTGATGAATCAGGCGAATTCGCATTTAAAAGAAATATTAAACTCGGAAGACAAAATACAAATTCATTTGAGGTGATTGAGGGGCTTGAACCCGGTGAAAAAGTAATAACATCCTCTTATGAAACTTTCGGTGATGCTGATAAACTGATTTTAAATAATTAAACGAACAGGAGATATAATGATTCGTACAGCAAACTTAAGAAAGATATATACAACTGATGAGGTTGAAACAACTGCTCTCAATAATGTTAATATTGAAATAAAAGCCGGAGAGTTTGTTTCAATCATGGGACCCTCTGGGTGCGGCAAATCTACTTTACTTAATATTCTTGGTTTGCTCGATAATCCGACTGAAGGCGAGCTTTATTTTTTAGATAATGAAGTATCTAAATATTCTGAAAGACAACGGGCACAGCTCAGAAAAGAAAACATCGGTTTTGTTTTCCAGAGTTTTAATTTAATTGATGAACTAACAGTTACTGAGAATGTTGAACTGCCATTGCTTTATCTTGGTGTGAATACTGCAGACAGAAAGAAGAAAGTAACAGAAGCTCTGGAGAGAATGGAGATTATGCACCGGGCAAATCATTTCCCTCAGCAGCTTTCCGGCGGACAGCAGCAGAGAGTTGCGGTTGCAAGAGCAATTGTTGGTAATCCAAAATTAATTCTCGCTGATGAACCTACGGGTAACCTTGATTCTGCAAGAGGCGATGAAGTAATGAATATTCTTACAGGACTTAATGAACAGGGAACTACTATTGTAATGGTTACACACTCACCGACTTATGCAGAATACGGCAACAGAATAATTCATTTGTTTGACGGACATGTAGTTACAGAAAATTATAAAGAGAAGTTTCATGTATGATTAAAAAAATTTTCTTAATGAAGGTTTTAAGAAAGATTTTATAATGATAAAAGTTAAAAATTTAGAGAAATACTATTCCAATGGTTCATTAAAAACTTATATTTTAAGAGATATAAGTTTTGAAGTTAACGAAGGTGAGTTCGTTTCTATAATGGGTCCGTCCGGTTCTGGTAAATCTACATTACTTCATATTCTCGGTATGCTCGATGTCCCGACAGCAGGTGAGTATTATTTCTATGATGAGCCGGTTCATTCATTAAAAGAAAAAAAATTATCGGAACTTCATAAATCATTTATTGGATTTGTATTTCAGCAGTATCATTTAATTGATGAATTAACAGTATATGAAAATCTTGAAACACCTTTGCTTTATCAAAAAGTTAAAGTTGAAAACAGAAAAGGAAAAATAGCTGAAATACTCGACAGGTTTAATATTGTTGCCAAAAAAGACCTGTTCCCTAATCAACTTTCGGGTGGACAGCAGCAGCTTGTTGCAATTGCAAGAGCTATAATTGCTCAGCCTAAACTTATCCTTGCAGATGAACCGACAGGCAACCTTCATTCAGAGCAGGGCAGAGAAATAATGGAGCTTCTCAAAAAATTAAATGAAGTAGGAATAACAATTATTCAGGTTACTCACTCCGAAGAAAATGCTTCCTATGGTAATAGAATTATAAGGCTTAAAGATGGCTGGATTGAAAGAACTGAAAATCATTTGAACTCTTCGGACACCATAAATATAAATAAATAGTTTCTTAATAAATCTAACACTTCATATGAGTTAAGAAAAATACCGGAGGTGCCATGCATGATATTTGTGTACCAATCCCTCACTTTACCGAAAATGAAATTGCTGAAGTTGAAGTAAGAATAGGCGAAAAAAAATCCAGCTTTAATTTCAGAATAGAATCATTCTCCTGGGAAACAACTACTATTGAAAGAAAAATTAGTCAGTTAAAAAATGATATTGAAAGTTATGATAAAAACTGGGAGCTGGTTCAGATATTTACCCCTGCGCAGGATTCAAAATTTATTCATGTTCTTTTCAGGCAGAGAAAATAATTTCAATTCAAAGGATGTTTTATGATAAGCAACTATATAAAAATTGCACTAAGAAATCTGATAAGATTTAAAGCTTACTCTGCCATTAACATTGCAGGGCTTGCAGTTGGTATGGCTTGCTGTATTCTTATTCTCTTGTATGTTTTTGATGAATTAAGCTATGACCGTTTTCATAAAAAAGCCGACCGGATTTACCGTATTACTGTTAACGGAGTTTTAGGAGATAATTCATTTAATGCAGCAGTAACAGCACCTCCTTTAAGAAATGTTCTCCTTGAAGAGTATCCTGAAGTTGAAGCCGCAACAAGATTCAGAAGTTTTGGTTTTCCTGTTTTAAGATATGGTGATAAAGTTTTCAGCGAAGAAAGATTTTTCTGGGTCGATTCAACTTTTTTTGATGTATTCACTGTTGAGTTTGTAAAAGGAGACCCTGAAACCGCTTTACTGCAGCCTGAGTCTGTTGTTCTTACTGAAAAAATGGCTGCAAAATATTTTGGCAGTGAAGACCCTGTTGGAAAATTAATAAACGCCGATAACAGGAGAGATTATAAAATAACGGGAGTTGTAAAAGAATTTCCTGAAAATTCTCATCTTCATTTTGATTTTCTTGCATCAATCTCTTCTTATGATTTTGTAAATCAGCAGAGCTGGCTTAATAATGATTATTATAATTATGTACTCCTTAAGGAAGGTGCCTCAGCCGAAGAGTTTGCTGCAAAACTTCCCGGACTGGTAGAAAAATATATTAAACCTGTCATCGAAAGATTTCTTAACACTTCTTGGGATGATTTAAAAAAGAGAGGGGCTGAATACAATTACAGTCTTCAGGCGCTGACCGATATACATCTTCATTCAAATCTTATGGTTGAAATAGAACCAAACAGCGATATAGCTTATATTTATATTTTCTCTCTAATTGCTGCGGGTATTCTTTTTATTGCGTGCATAAATTTTACAAACCTTGCCACTGCCCGTTCGGCAAACAGGCTTAAAGAAATTGGTGTTAGAAAAACTCTCGGTTCAAGCAGGCAGCAGCTTATAAAACAATTTTTAATTGAATCAATTATAATGGCTACAATTGCTGTCTTCATTTCTATAATAATAATAGAAATTGCACTTCCATATTTTGGTGAACTTGTAAATAAAAACCTGAGTCATAATTATTTTTCAAACTTTTACTCAATTCCGCTACTTATACTTTTCATTCTTATTGTGGGAACATTTGCAGGGGCGTATCCTGCTTTGTATCTCTCATCTTTTAATCCTGCTAAAGTATTAAAGAAAGAAACAGGGCATTCAGGAAGAAATCCATGGCTGAGAAATACTCTCGTTGTAATGCAGTTTGCAGTTTCAATTACTTTGTTTATCGGAACAATAATAGTTTACAATCAACTTGAATATATCAGCAACAAAAAACTCGGCTTTAATAAAGACCAGGTTATTGTTGTAAAAAAAACAGATGATATTGGTATTCAAAGAGAAGGCGCAATTGAAAGTTTTATTAATGATTTAAAGATGATTCCCGGTGTTAAAGATGCAACTAATAGTAATACAATATTCGGAGAAAATTTTGGCAACACTCCTTATAAGATTTACGGAAGCAATGAGAACAGGTTAATGTCAATAATGTTTGCTGATTATAACTTTGCTTCTACATACGGAATCGAAATGAAAGAAGGAAGATTTTATTCAAGGGAATTCGGAACAGATACTTCTGCAATTGTTATAAATGAAACTGCAGCAATAGAATTTGGTATTTCTGATAATCCTATTGGAAAACAAATTGTACAGGCACATGGTCAGGATGAAGTTCCGTATGTTTTTAATGTTATAGGAGTAATGAAAGATTTTCATTTTCAATCGCTTCACCAGAGAATACAGCCGATAATAATTCATCTTTACTTCCCCGGAAATTTCGGAAGAAATGTTTCTGTTAAAGTAAGTGCTGCAGGTATTAATGAAAAAATTGAAGAGATAAAAAATATATGGCATAAGTATGCAGGCAACCAGGCTTTTGAATATGTATTCTTCGACGAATACTTTGCCAGGGCTTATGAAGCCGAAAGAAGAACAGGAATTATAGTTACAGTCTTTTCAATACTTGCCATTTTAATTGCTTGTTTGGGTTTGCTTGGACTCGCTGCATTTACAACAGAGCAAAGAACAAAAGAAGTCGGCATAAGAAAAATACTTGGTGCATCAGTGCCGGGAATAGTTGTACTTCTTTTAAAAGATTTTGCAAAGTGGGTAATTATATCAAACTTAATTGCATGGCCTGTTGCTTACTTTGCTTTGAATAAATGGCTTGAGGATTTTGCTTATAGAATAGATATAAATCTTTGGGTTTTTGTAGCTGCAAGTATTGCTGCAATGCTGATAGCAATATTTACAGTTAGTTATCAATCAATAAAAGCGGCTACAGCTAATCCTGTTAAAAGTTTAAGATATGAATAAAAAGCCTGACTCTAACCTTTTCAAAAAAGAATGGTGCCATAAAGTTCTTCTTTTTAGAGGAGGATTCAGGAGAGGCTAAGGAAAACTAAATTCAGAAGGGGAAACTTAGAAATGTTCAAAAGCAGCTTTAAAATAGCATTACGTAATCTGATGAGGTTCAAAGCTTATTCGTTGATAAATATATCCGGATTGGCTATTGGAATTGCATCCTGTATTATCATCTTACTTTTTGTAACCGATGAACTGGGATATGATTCATTTTATAAAAATGCCGGTAACATCTATCGTGTTCATACAAGAGGAAAATTACTCGGTAACGAATTGAATATGGCTGTTTCACCTGCACCTTTAGGTGAAACAATGGTTGCAGATTTTCCTGAAGTAATAAAAGCAGCTCGTCTCAGACCCACTCCTAACATGCTTATCCGTTATAAAGATAATGTATTTAATGAAACAAGATTTTTCTGGGCTGACTCAACAATATTTGAAGTGTTTAGTATTCCTTTTTTAAAAGGAAATCCTGAAACAGCGCTTGATGAACCTCATACAATTGTTCTTACCGAAACTTTAGCAAAAAAATATTTCGGTGATGAAGACCCGATAGACAAAATAATGACTATGGAGGATGGTACTCCTTATACTGTTAGGGGAGTTATAAAAGATTCGCCGCCCAATACACATTTTCATTATGATATGTTTGCTTCTTTATCAAGCTGGGGTGGTTATGAAAGAAATAAATTCTGGATAGCCAATAATTTTTATACATATATCCTTTTAAATGAAGGTGCTTCGGGTTCAGAATTTCAGAAGAAACTTCCTGAATTTGCTTTAAAATATGCCGGGCCGCAATTAAGAGAAATGCTTGGAATTTCTTTCGAAGAAGCAAAAGGCAAAGGTTATGTTTATGAATTTATAATGCAGCCGCTTAAAGATATTCATCTTTATTCTCATTTAGATTATGAAATAGAACCTAACAGCGATATAAAATATGTTTACATCTTTTCAATCATAGCTGTATTTATACTGATAATAGCGTGCATCAATTTTATGAACCTTACAACTGCACGCTCTTCAACACGCTCAAAGGAAGTTGGCATAAGAAAAGTTTTAGGCTCCAGCAGGGTAAAGCTTATAAAGCAATTCTTAACCGAATCTACACTGCTAACTTTTTTTGCAGTGCTTATTGCAATTGTTCTTGTTGAAGTTTCACTGCCTTCGTTCAGTACTCTTGCAGGGAAAGATTTACAAACAAATTATCTCGATAACTGGATGATTGTACCTGCATTAATTCTAACTGTAATTGTAATAGGTTTTGCTGCAGGTATTTATCCCGCTTTCTTTCTTTCATCTTTTCAACCTGTAAAAGTTCTAAAAGGAAAACCTAATGAGGGAAGAAATAACTGGTTAAGAAGCGGGCTTGTTGTATTTCAATTTGCAATTACAATTATACTTTTTGTATGCACTCTTGTTGTCGCAAATCAAATGATGTTCATCCAGGAAAAGAAATTAGGTTTTAATAAGGAACAAGTCCTGGTAATTCAAAGAGCCTGGGCTTTGGAAGAACAGGCAAAAACTTTTAAAGAAGTACTTATGCAAAATCCAAATATTATTCATGCTTCTAACACTGATAATCTTCCGGGAAAAATGTTCGGGCAAACTGTCTTTAAACCTGAAGATGCACCTTTAAGCCAGCAGTATCCTCTGGCAATTATGTCAACAGATTGTGAATTCACAAAAACACTCGGACTTGAAATACTTGAAGGCAGATATTTTTTAAATGAAAATATTAGTGATTCATCAGCAGTTGTATTAAATGAAAGTGCCGTTAGCTTTTTGGGCATTGAAAATCCGGTGGGGAAAAGAATTTCAATGCAGCTTGATGCTGAAAGAACCACGTTTTATACAATCGTCGGAGTATTAAAAGATTTTCATTATGAATCTCTTCACCAGCAGATAAGACCATTGGCAGTTTTTCTTAATAACGGGCAAACTGCATATCTGCCTGTACGGCTGCATCCGCAGAATCTTTCTTCAACTATATCTTTTATAGAAGAGCAGTGGAAAAAGTTTGTTCCCGATAAACCATTTGAATATTTCTTCCTCGATGATGACTTTAATAAACTTTATCAATCGGAAAGAAAAACAGGACAGATATTCACATCATTTTCCATCCTTGCAATTTTTATTGCCTGCCTCGGTTTGTTCGGATTAACAGCATTCACAGTTGAAAGAAGAATTAAGGAAATAGGAATAAGAAAAGTACTTGGTGCATCAATCTCAACAATTGTTTTTTTAATCTCAAAAGAATTTTTGAAATGGGTGCTTCTTGCAAATTTAATTGCCTGGCCGGTTGCTTATTATTTTATGAATGAATGGCTGCAGAATTTTGCTTACAGGGAAGACATTTCTTTCTGGGTATTTATCATTTCCGGAATTCTTGCACTATTAATTGCATTATTAACTGTAAGCTCACAGACATTTAAAGCAGCAACAGCAAATCCTGTTAAATCATTAAGGTATGAGTAATTTTTGAAGATAATTATTGAAAAAAATAATCAATAAAAATTAAGTATATGCTGAAAAATTATATAAAAATTGCTTTAAGAAATCTTCTTAAGAATAAAACATATTCACTTATTAATATTTCAGGATTAGCAATTGGTATTGCCTGCTTTATGCTTATTTATCTTTTTGTTAAAGATGAATTAAGTTATGATAAATTTCATTCCAAAGGTGAAAGGATATACAGACTGACTGGAAAGATTGAACTGGAAGGGCAAGGCGGGGAGTTTTCTTCAAGCAACCCTTTCCCCATTATGAAAGCAATGTTGAATGACTATCCCGAATATATTGAAGAAGGTGTGCGTCTTTTTAATTTTCAGCAGCCAACATTAACGCTTGAGTATGGTGATAACAAGTTTAATGAAAGACATGTTTATTTTGCCGACTCGACAATCTTTAAGATTTTTGATTTTCCTTTAAAATCGGGGGATAAAAATAAAGTTCTGGCAAATCCTAATTCAATTGTGCTTACACAAAAATTAGCACGTAAATATTTTGGCGATGAAGACCCCGTAGGTAAAACATTAATTTATGAAAGTAATTTTAATCTTCTTGTTACAGGTGTGTTTGATGAAATTCCTTCTCAAACTCATTTTAATTTTGACTGCCTTATTTCATTTTCAACTATAACACAAATTATCGGGCAGGGTATTCAGCAGAACTGGGTATGGAATCCTAACTGGACATACTTTTTATTAAGAGAAGGTGCTGATGCGAAAGAACTTGAATCAAAATTTCCTGACTTTGTTCAAAAATATTACCCGGCTCATTTAAAACCGCAGATTACACATTATCTTCAGCCGCTTCACGATATTCATTTAAAATCAAATCTTGATTATGAAATGCAGCCGAACAGCGATGAAGCAAATATTTATATTTTTTCTGTTGTTGGTGTTCTTATAATACTTATTGCTATTATAAATTTTATGAATCTTGCAACTGCTCGTTCTGCCAAACGTGCACGTGAAGTTGGAATGAGAAAAGTTTTAGGTGCCGACAGAAAAATGCTGGTTAGGCAGTTTCTTGGCGAATCATTAATTATTTCATTCTTTGCGGTAATTCTTGCTCTGTTTCTAATTGAACTGCTTATGCCGGTTTTTAATAATCTTTCGGGTAAAGAATTGACCTTTAAATATTTTACTGACCCCCTAAACTTAATTATACTTTTGATTGTGGGATTACTTGTAGGAATTCTTTCAGGAATTTATCCTGCATTTTTTCTATCTGCTGCAGAGCCAATCAGAATTGTAAAAGGAAATATAAACCTTCTGCCAAAAGGTGTAGTGTTAAGAAAAGTTCTCGTTATTCTTCAGTTCACAATTTCTCTTGAATTAATTATAGGGACGCTTATTATATACCAGCAGCTTAATTTTATGCAGAATGCTAATCTTGGTTTTAATAAAGAGAATGTTCTTCTTGTTTCCTTTAAACCTCCTGTAGCAAACAGATATAATACATTTAAAGATGAACTGGTGATGAATGAAAATATATCATCTGTTACAATGATGAATGAAATAATAGGCGAGCATCACAATACGCATGAAATTAATTATGAAGGAATGGACGCAGGTAAGTTTGTTTACTTCCCCGGTCTTCTGGTTGATGAAGATTTTGTTGAAACATTTGATTTACAGATAATAGCAGGAAGAGGTTTTTCGGAAGAATATTTAAGAGAGGATTCTCTCGGAATAATTGTAAATGAAGCAATGATTAAAGAACTAAACTGGGGTGATCCGCAGAGTGTAATTAATAAAAGATTTAATACAATCTTCGGTAATGAAAGAATAATAGGAGTAGTAAAAGATTTTAATTTTGTCTGGTTAAAAGAACCAATAGGTCCGTTCTTTCTGGATATACCGCCGGCATTTGTTCGTCCTTTCTTCCTGAAATTTGCTGCTGTGAAAATTAAATCGGAAGATATAAAAGGTGCTATTCATTTCATCGAACAAAAATGGAATGAGATAATTCCTGAATTTCCTTTTGAATTTTCTTTTCTTGATGAAAATCTTAACAACATGTATAAGGAGCAGGATAATCTTGGTAAACTTGTAGGATACTTTTCAATACTTGCAATATTTATTGCCTGCCTTGGTATGTTTGCACTTGCATCGTTCAATGCAGAACAGAGAACAAAAGAAATTGGTGTAAGAAAAGTTTTAGGAGCATCTGTCCCGGCAATTGTTTTTCTCTTTACCCAGGAATTTTTAAAGTTAGTTTTGGTTGCGGTTGCAATTGCTACCCCTTTAGCGTATTTAATTCTTAACAACTGGCTTAATGATTTTGCTTACAGGGTAAGTATTAATCCTGCCATTTTTGTTATTTCATCAATGGTAACATTAATAATTGCTTTAGGTACAATATCATTTCAGGCAGTGAAAGCAGCGAGGGCTAACCCGGTTAAGTCACTTAAATATGAATAATCTGTAAGTATGAAAATTAAGAGTTATTAATTGCAGTTTTAATAATGTTTAAGAGATCATCTTTTTTAAAAGGCTTGGAGATATAATGTGTACAGCCTTCTTTTAAAAACTTCTCTTTATCTCCACGCATAGCCAGAGCAGTAACTGCAATAACAGGTGTGTTTTCATAACCAGGAAGGTTTCGGATTTTTCTTGCAGCTTCAAGTCCGCTCATTCCTGTCCCCAGGTCAATGTCCATTAAAACTGCATCATATTTTTTAGATGAGGCTTTTACAATTGCCTCTTCACCGTTTGAAACAGAATCGATTGAATAAATATTTTCGAGGAAAAATTTTATTACACCGGCATTTGATTGATCATCTTCAACTAAAAGAAGGTAAGCCTGTTTTGTTTTATCTTCTGACAGATTATTCATATTTGATGAACCCAATGTTTGTGGTTGCATTTCGGACCTTCTTAATATAGGAAATCTGACTGTAAAAACTGAACCTTTTCCAAATTCACTTTCAACTTCAATTGTTCCGTTCATCATATCTACAAATTTTTTAGCTACAGCCAACCCTAAGCCCGCACCTTCATATGATTTATTCAAACCTTCACTCAACTGCCGGAATGCATCGAAAATTACATTCTGATTGTTTTTTGGAATTCCTATTCCGGTATCACTTATTTTAATTATAAGATTTTGTCCTGAAACTGCAGCTTCAAGATCAATCTCTAATGTTATGTTTCCTTTAATGGTGAATTTAACTGCATTACTTGTTAAACTATTAATCACCTGGCGCAGCATCCGCTCATCGAGAAGGGTAATGATTGGTTCGTCAGGTATTTTTAATTTTAATTCGAGTTTTTTTCTGGAAGCACTCGGATGAAAGAAGAGAAATTCCTCTTTGGCAATGGATACTGCATCCAGTTCAATTAAATTTATTACCTCCCGGTTAGATTCAATTCTTGAAAGATCAAGAATCAGGTTTAACGTTTTCATAAAACGGTAGCTGCTGTCATATATTTCTCTTGCAAGATATCTTAAATCGGGATTAACAATTTCACTCTTTAAAATTTCTGAATATCCAAGTATCGAAACCATTGGTGTTCTTAGTTCATGACTCATATTAGCGAGGAAAACAGATTTTAATCTGCTTAATTCCTCAGCTTTTTCTTTGGATAATTTTAATTCTTCCTCAAGATTTTTTCTTTCGGTTATATCTTCTTTAATTGCAAGAAAATTAATTATCTCTCCATTGCTGTTTTTTATAGGAGATATTGAAGTGAATTCCCAGAACAATTCTCCATTCTTTTTCTTGTTTAAAAATTCTCCATACCATTCATCTCCCGCAAGAATAGTTTTCCAGAGATTTTCATAATATACTCTTGGTGTGTCACCATATTTCAGAATACGTGGATTTTTTCCTTTAACTTCTTCAAAAGTGTACCCTGTTACCTCGGTAAATTTTGGATTAACATATTCAATGTTCCCGTTTATATCTGTTATAATAATTGAAACAGGACTTTGTTCAACTGCGCTTGATAATTTTCTTATCTCCCTTTCTGCTTTCTTTTTTTCCGTAATATCTATTGCTGTTCCTATTATTGCAGGCATTCCATTAAACTGTGTGAACGACCCCATTACTTCAACATCAATTACAGTTTTATCTTTTTTCAAACCCTTGAAAAAATAATGAATTGTCTGAACTTCTCCCGATAATCTTTTCCTTATATTCTCTTCAACTTCTGGTATATCTGATTCATGCACAAGATCAGAAACTTTTACACCAAGAAGAATTTCTCCCGGGGTATAGCCGAATATTTCTGCAAGTCTGGGATTCACATAAGAAAATTTTCCATCCTGAATTATATAAACACCTACTAAAGATTCTTCAACGAGAGAACGGAATTTTGCCTCGCTGTATTCAAGTGCTTGTTGAGTTAATTTTTGTTCGGTTACATCAATAATAATTCCTTCAATATAAAGTAGCTTATTATCATCAGAAAAAATTCCGTTACCCTGTTCCCAAACCCATTTTACCTGGTTATCGGCTGTTAATATTCTGTAAACAATTCTGAAAACTTTCTTTTCGGCTAAAGCGGAATTAATTTCTTTCCATACAAGTTCCTTATCTTCTTCAGCGATAAGACTTCCGTATGCAATTTCTTTGTTATTAATTAATTGTTCTGCAGTATAACCCGTTAAAGCGAAGCAGCCTTCGCTTATATATTCCATTGTCCAGTTTCTATCATTCTTGCAATGGTAGAAAAGCACAGGGAGATTTTTTATAAAAGATAAGAAAGAAGTTTCCGGAGTATTTAAAGTATCATTTTTTAATGAGATGAAGTCAACGAGAATTTTCCTGTCATCTTCTTCAACTAATTCTGAATTAATTTCAACATTAATTTTATTTCCTTCTTTATCTATAATAAAAGTTTTTACCGGGGGAGTATTGTTGTTTCCCCTGATCTTTTTATTTAATTCCCTGATAGCTTTTTGAGGATAAATGTCCGTGCGTTTCAGGTTAAGAAAATCTTCATTAGATTTATTCAAAAGATTTAATAATTGCTGATTAACTTCAATTATTTTGCCTGTGTCTGAGTCAGATATAATTACAGGCTGATGATAATTCCGGAAAAAATATTTATAGTACTTCATTTGTCCTGTTATATGACAAGAATTAAGCCGAATAAATGTTTTGATTTTGAATTAAATTTAAATTGAAATTTTAAGTGAGATTTTAATAACAGTAATAGAGGAAAAATCTTCTTAAAATATAAGGAAAAAAAGTAATAATATTTTATATGGTTTACCATTAAATGAATGAAACTGCTTCAGATTCTGTAAAATTTTTACCCGATTACCTTGTAACAGTAGATCCTGTACTCGAATCTGAAGATTTATTTATAATACTTCAGAAACTTGGTATTGCCATACTTATAGGGTTACTTGTTGGTCTTGAAAGGGAACATACTAAGCCAAAAGATGAAAAAGTTTTTGCGGGCATAAGAACTTTCCCACTAATTTCAACATTAGGATTTATTTGCAGTTTTATCTCATCATTTACTTCTCATTGGGTTTTTGTTTCTTTTTTTCTGGGATATTCAGCTTTAATTACCACCGCATATATTTTTTCTGCAAAAGATGGAAAAAGAGGGGGCACATCTGAAGTTACAGCACTTCTTGTTTTTCTTTTAGGTGGTCTTGTTTATTGGAACTTTATAATTCTTGCTGCAATAATCGGGATTATATTGGTAATGTTTCTATCATTAAAATTTCAACTGCATACTTTTGCAGGAAGCATTACCATGGAAGATATTTACGCAACAATTAAACTCGGTATTATTACAGTAATTATCCTTCCGCTCCTTCCTGATGAAACAATAGGACCGCTTGATGTATTAAATCCGAGATTAATCTGGTACATGGTAATATTTATATGCGGAATTAGTTTTATAGGTTATATTTTAATTAAAGTTTTTGGTAAAGATAAAGGAATACCTGTTACAGCTTTAATGGGCGGACTTGTCTCAAGCACTGCTGTTGCAGTTTCATTATCAAGAAAAAGTAAATTGAATAAAACATTGAGTAACGAATTGGCAACAGGAATTATTATTGCATCAACTGTAATGTATTTAAGAGTTCTGGTTGTTGTTGCTGTAATTAATATTTCATTAATTATTTATCTGTGGCTTCCTGTTTTAATTTTCACATTAGTGGGTTTTATAATAAGCCTCATCTTTTATAAAAAAGATGGCAGGGATAAACCTGATGGATTTGAAATGAAAAACCCTTTTGAATTAAAATCAGCTTTGCTGTTCGGTTTAATATTTGCCATTGTAATTTTTGTTTCAAAAGCTGCAGAAATTTATTTAGGAACAGGAGGAATTTATGCAGCAAGTGCACTTGCAGGTTTAACAAGTGTGGATGCAATTGTACTTTCACTGGGAGAATTGGCAGGAGGAAGTTTATCTGAAAAAATTGCAATTGCCGCAATACTGATTGCTATGATTTCTAATACTATAGTTAAAGCTTTAATTACATTTTTCTGGGGAACAAAAGAAATTCAAAAAAGAACTTTTATTGGATTGGGAATTCTCATACTTGTATCAATTATTTATCTGATAATTTTTCTTATAATATAATAAAAACGGGAACCGATTTGATTCCCGTTTATCTTATTTATTAATAATTAACTATTAATAAACACCATCCTGCTGCATTCTGTCATCCTGTGCCATCTGATCCCAGGAATCTTCAATATCATCCCAGGCAGAAACTATATCTGACCTGAAACTATCCCAATCTTCTTCATTAACTGAATCAAATTCCTGAAGTTTCTGTTCTATTTCAGATCTTTGTTCTCTAAGTTCTTCAATCCTGTCATTATACCATTGCTTGGTATCACCGGTTACGTTTGCAGCATGAGATTCTAATTCACTGATCTTGTTATCGAGGCGTTCTATAGATGCGTTTACTTCACTGCGGAATTCATCTCGTTCTTCATAAGAATAATTTCTTTCGGCAGTCCAGAACTCATTTTCATCAGTCTGCATTGTTTGGTCCTGCTGTTCAGGAATTTCTCTGTTATCATAACCTAATTCATCTTCCTGCATCGGGTCATCTGCCTGTCTGCCGCAGGATGTTATAAAAAATAACATTGCAGTGAATAACAGACCAATGAATATTTTGTGTTTTTTCATTTTAAGTTTCCTTTCTTTTGTTTTACAATCTATAAATAAATTAAACTAAAGCACTTTGCGTCCCTGGAAAAGCCGGACTATAACCACAATCAAGGCAATTACTAAAAGTATGTGAATAAATCCACCCAGCGTGTATGAACTTACCATCCCGAGTAACCATAGTACTAAAAGGATGATAAAAATTGTCCACAGCATAATGTTTCCTTTTTGATATTAATATTTTCAATCAGTAACGTGGTCAAGATAAATTTATATTGATATAGTCATAGTGTAATCAGTCACAAAATTTTGCCCCATGTTGTTTACCTCACTATAATAGCAGATGAAAAAAAGGGAAGAGTAGTTTTTTAAGATGTAAATGAATATTAAATTTATTGTCAGCAATGCACAACATTAAACTTACAATTCAATATAACGGAACTGATTACTCAGGGTGGCAAATACAAGCAGGCTGCAGAACTGTTCAGCAGACAATAACTGAAAGCATAGAAACTATAACCGGTAAAAAAGTTAATTTAATTGGTTCAGGAAGAACAGATGCAGGTGTTCATGCTTTAGGACAAACTGCAAACTTCAGGATTGATGAATTCCCGGATATAAATAAATTCAAATATTCTCTCAATTCTATTCTTCCAAAAGATATTTCTGTAATTGATGCTGCAGAAGTAAATGAAAATTTTCATGCAAGATTTGATGCAAAGAGCAGGAAATATCTTTACCTGTTTATCAAATATAAATCTCCTTTTTACGAACCTTTTGCCTACAGGTATTTTTATAATATTGATTGTACTTATTTAAATAATCTTTCAAAATCTTTTTTAGGAGAGAAGGATTTTACTTCCTTTGCAAGAAAATCATCTGAACCTGAAGAAAAAATTTGTACTGTTTATGATATTGGGTGGAAGGAGACAAAAGGTTTTATTCTTTTTTTTATAGAAGCCAACAGGTTTCTGCATGGAATGGTAAGAACAATTATAGGGACAATGCTTAAAGCTCAAAAGAATAATTACGATAAAGATTTTATTGAAGATATTTTTCAGCAGAAAAACAGGGAGGCAGCAGGAGAAGCCGTCCCTGCAAAAGGATTATTTCTTTATAAAGTAAAGTACTGAATTTTTACTCTGCAATATTTTACTTTTATAAATTTATGTATGTCCTCTAATTTATAAGCAAATCACTAATACTTTATTCTCTTGTAGAAAAAAATGAAAGGATAATTAAATGGAATTTCTTGCCGAATTTCATCCAAAGGTTGTTCACTTTCCAATTGCGATACTTCTTACTTATGTTTTATTTGAAACTTTAGCAGCAATAACAAAAAAAGATTTTCTTCAGAAGGGTGCACATCTGCTTCTTTTTCTTGGGGTAATTGCTGCATTTGTTGCTGTGCAGACAGGGGAGAGGGCAGAAATGGCTTTTGATTACTGGAATAAGGAAGCCAGTGATTTAATGAAAGGGCATGAACAATATGCAAATTTAACAATCTGGTATTTTGCTGCTCTTCTTGTTGCAAGAACAGTTCTTGTTTTTAAGAAAAAGTTTAATAATGTTTTCAATTATGTTTTTGTTGTACTTGCTTTTGTAGGTGCATATTTTGTTTACCAGACAGGAGACCATGGCGGTCGAATGGTTTATGAACATGGTATAGGCACCCAGTATAAAATAAAAGTGATGGAAGATTTTTAATTAGTGCTTAAAAAAAATAATCTATTTTTATTAATAGCCGGCTTGTTAATTATAAATACTGCCGGCTTTTTTTTAAAATATTTTGAGTATGACACTTTTTTTATTCTGCTAGGATTCCGCTTTCACTTCAGTATTGTAATTTTGTTTTTATTTCTTTTACCTGTAATTAGTTATAATTCTGTTAAGAAATTTTTCACGCATCCGGTTAAATACAGATTTTCACTTTTTCTTTTTACTGCTCTTTTGCCATTGCTTTTAATTCCTATAGATTATTTTATTTTAGATTATTTCAAATTTTCAGATAAGAATTATTTTTTTGAACTTGGGCTTTCATCCATAATTGATTATCCAATTTACCTTGCCTGGAATGCTCCACAACTATTTATGTTTTTTATTCTTTTAAATGAATCTGTAAAAATTAATTTTCCAAAAGCATTTTTAATTACTCTTACACTTTTTCTTTTTGAAATAATTCCAATAGAGATTTTAGAGGGGATTGAATCAGTCGAGATTAATTATTTAATGATCATCGAATATTCATTAGCTGTTCTTTTAGTAAGTCTGTTAGTT
>Ga0207873_1000197_pt1 | contig 65861 bp, 66 predicted proteins | sample BGWIniCompost_FD_187373 | JGI IMG/M metagenome (GOLD analysis project Ga0207873, IMG submission 187373) | Cellulose adapted compost microbial communities from Newby Island Compost Facility, Milpitas, CA, USA - BGW Initial Compost (SPAdes)... ...
ATCCTGTCCTGCTTCGCCATCGCGGTGAGCAAGGGCCTCCAGTACGGCGTGCCGCTCGAGGAGTTCGTGGACACGTTCACGTTCCAGACCTTCGAGCCTCGGGGCATCGTCGAGGGCCATCCCAACATCAAGATGGCGAACTCGATAATCGACTACGTCTTCCGGGCGCTCGGTGTCGAGTACCTCAGGAGGGACGACCTGGCACAGGTGCCGCCGAACCGGGAAGGCGAACTGCCCGAGCCCAAGTCGGGCATCGCCGCCGAGGCCGGCTACCAGCTGGAGCTCGGCGACGCCCTGGCCGACACCGATGTCGACGCGGTGGAGGACGCCGCTCGTTTCGCCGACTCGCCGGTGACGAGCGCCGCCATTCCCCAGCCGTCAAAGGAGAAGGTGGCCGTGGCGGCAGTCGACGCCGGCACGCTGAGCATGCAGTCGGCGCTGGGCGACATGATGGGTGATGCCCCGCTGTGCGACACGTGCGGGCACATCACCGTCCGCAACGGCTCTTGCTACAAGTGCCTGAACTGCGGTAACAGCCTCGGCTGCAGCTGATTACCCACGTCTAGACGTCGCGTAATCACCTACTGGAACGAGGGGGAGGGCTCACGCCCTCCCCCTCGTCGGTTGTCCGGATGAAACATCCTCTCCCGCGACGCAGCTAGGCACACCCTTCGGGGAACCCGAATCCCGCGACCACCGTTGAGACGCCATGGGACGACGCAGCATCCGGGCTCCGACGCCCCGGCGGCGACACGGATCGGTAGCCTTTGCTTCGGTGGCTCGGAACACGCTCCGTTTTCGCATCGTCCCGGCGGTCGGCGTGTTGGCATCGCTGGCTGCCGCCTCCACCATGGCCTCCGCCGAAACCATCCAGGCTCCGATGGAGCCGGAGGTGAACACCGTCTTCGAGGACTCCGGAGTCGACCACACCTTCACCTACGAGATCGCCTGGCTGGCCGACGCCGGCATCACCCGAGGCTGCAACCCACCCGACAACACCCGGTTCTGCCCCGACCAGCCAGTCACCCGCGGCCAAATGGCAGCCTTCCTCACCCGAGCCCTCGAACTCCCCTCTGGCAACGCCACGTTCACCGATGCCAGAGGCCACCTCTTCGAGATGGAGATCGGGGCGCTGGCCACTGCCGGCATCACCCGAGGCTGCAACCCACCGGCGAATGACCGGTTCTGTCCCGACCAGGCGGTCACCCGAGCCGAGATGGCCGCCTTCCTCCACCGCGCCCAAGGATCCCCCAAACCATGGCTCCGCATCACGCTCCCCCTGAACTCCACGGCCGCAGGGGTCACAGACGCCGACGCGGTGCCCCTGACATTGTGGCCTCCTGACGGAAGGGGGCCTGCTGTCTGGGATCCGATCGACCAGACGCTGACGTCCCGTGACGACGCCTTGCTCTTGACCGACTCCTCGGATCAGGGGTATCTGATCGGTCAGGACCGGAACGACGTCGGGTTCTTCTGGGACACATCGACCGATCAGTTCATCGAGTTCACGGGCCCGGGAGGCTCCCGTGTCGTTCCGACCGCGGTCAATGACAACGCGCAGGTCGTGGGCGAAGCGAGACTCAGCGGAGGGCTAGCGGGGCGGCGAGCCTTCGTGTGGGAACCGGGCGACGACGAGGCGAGGCTGTTGGACACGCCCCCTGACCACACCTCCTCCGGTTGGGATGTCAACCACGCCGGCGTCGCAGTGGGTCTTGTCACACCAGCGCCGTCGGGCTCGGAGCGCACCGCCCTGTGGGATGTAGAGACCGGCGAGGTGACCGTGCTGCCTCTGCCTCCTGGGTTCGGTTCCAGCATGCCCAGCTCCATAAACGATGCCGGCGACGTCGTTGGGACGATTCACCGAGAAGCCGACCCGAACGGCACCGTCTTCCACTGGAACGCTGACCGCGGCTACGAGTTGCTGTCCAATCAGCGCTTGCTCCGCGCCCTCGGTGCTGCCGGCTCCATGACCGCGCTCAGAGTGGAGGACCTGAACGACCACGGCCTCGTCCTGGGCTGGGTGGCGTACGGCAAGGACGGGGAAGCCGGGGACTCAGCGGAACGGCTCTTCCTGTGGGATCCCCGTGCCGATTCATTGACACTCGTCCCCGCCCTGCATGACGGGGGTACTCAAGGTGCTCTCAACAACCGTGGCCTGGTGGCGTTGGTCCAGGGCGAAGACCTCGGCATCTGGGACCCGGGCAAAGGGGAAGTGACCCGTCTCCAGTCACCCTCCGATTCTGCCTCAGTGCCGATCTCCATGAGCAACGACGACTGGGTAGTCGGCACCGCCTTCGTAGGCGTCCCTGAGGTCTCGGCGGAGTGGACCGTGGTCTGGATCCCGCCTTCACCGTGAGAAGCCAGCCCGTCGCACGCCCCGCTGGTTTCTGGCATCGAGGACGGTGGCGACGGCGCACCCCCAGCCCGGCGATCCGAACTCGACCTCAGCCTGCGGCCGACATGTTCGGATCGCCGAGCCCCATGCCCGTCGGTTGACTCGACGACCGGCCTCCTCGTTCGGCCCAGAGGCCGAACCCCAACCAGGCCAGGCCGATACCGATGGGCACAGCTCCCCAACGATGGAGATCGAAAGGCAGCAACGAAACCACGATCACGGCAAGCGGAAGCCCGAACGCGAACACCCCGGCTGCCCAGCGCGAGAGGACCCCAGCGCGCATCACGGCCACGCCGAAAACGAGGCAGCCCGCCGGAAAGAAGATGCTGGACGCCACCCACAGGGCGGGGAGGAGTCCCATGTCCATCGTCCGTTCCGACCCGCTGACGATCGCCAGGAGGCCTATCACGAACTCGGGCTCGCGTTCTGCCAGCAAGGGTTGGATGAACGCCTCGACGAAGGCGAAGCCGGCCGTGATGGCCAACCCGAGGGCCAGGAGCGCAAAACCGGCGAACCCCAGCCAGCCGGTCTCTTCTACTTGGCGGGCGTAGACACCAGCGATGCCGGCAACAAACAACACAGTCATGGCGAGCGTGGCGTAGTGCACGAGCGCCCATGTGCTGGTCGTGACCGATGCCAACGTCTCGGAAGGATGGAGCGGCTGGATCACGACGAACAGAACACCCGCGGCCATGGCGGCGAGTCCTCCCAATCTGAGGAGACTGTCCCGGGTCATGCCGATCCTCCGTCCTCCGTCGGTTCCAGCACGACGACAGGCGTCTCCCTCGTACGCAGCTCGGCGAGCGAGTCGAGGTCCGCCCCCCAGCCGGGAAAGTCCCGGAACCGCGCCCACAGACGGGAGCGCTCTCTGCCGACAGCCTCCCGAGCGTGGACCCGGCGCAGACCGTCGGCGAGCGTCACGGTCGTCTCGGGATGCGCCTCGAGGTTGAGCCACCACGCCGGGGGCGCGTCGGCCCAGCCGTTCATCGCCAACGTGACGAGGTTCGGCCCGTCTTCGAAGTAGCCGACGATCACCATCCGGGGCTGCCCGGACCGACGACCGACGGTGTCGATCCGCATCATCCCGAACCGCTTGCCGAGCTTGGGACGCGAGAGACCGAAACGGCCCCCACTGAGGCGAAGGAGCCCGCGGTGGAGCGACCAGAAGAGCCTGACCAAGAATCGAGGTGGCCTCCGCACTGGTCCGCTCTCACGCTCCGGGGCGCCGACTCGGGCTGGTTCATGCTCGGGGTCCACGACATTCACCCTGCGAACCGGCCAGCCCAAGGCGTGCCGGGGAAGGCCGGCGCCGTGTCCAGTGCCGCAACGGCCTCGGGCCGAAAGCCCCTGACCACCAGATACAGACCCAGGCCGAACTCCCACGCGGCGATGGGCAGCACCGCCACGAGCGCCAGCAAGTCGACTGTCTCGCCGGACCATCCGAACAGCGTGGCGAAGTTGTAGGTGACCAGGGTCACGGCGCCGAGGAACCCGAGCAGTGGAAGCCCCCGCGGCACGAGCCGTGACCGGTACATGAGGGTGCCCAGCAGCAGGGCGTTGGCCGCGGGAACGAGGCTCTGTCCGACGAAGAAGACACGGTCGTAGAGAGACACGAGCATGTCGCCGACCACGGACCCCTCGGCCCCCACTCCGCTCCTCCGCAAAGCGACGATGGTCCAGAGGCTGGCGACGCCGACGAAGATCGTGGCGGCCTCGAGAACCCGGGTCCCGACGAAGCCCATGGCGAAGGCCTCGCTCTGGCGCTTCACCACGGGGTACAGCGCCACCGCTGTCCCTATGCAGGCGAATCCCATGATCAGTTCGAGAATCCCTCCAGCGAGCACACCTGCATCGGGCCCCGAACCTGAGATGTAACCCGGTTCCCGGACGCCCGCATAGAGCGCAACTGTCGGGATGGAGATGAAGGTCAGGAGGTAGAGGGCGCCTGCCGTCCGGGCCGCCCTCCGCATTCGATCGATCGGCGGACCGATCACCTCTGGATCAGCCGCCGTCTCGGTCCCTGTCGCCATGGCCCGTCCTCCTCTCGCCACGGGAGACCAAGAGGACGACGAACCAATCCTGGTGGCCTACTTCGTGCTCGTACTATATGTGTCCGTACGATTTGCCGTCAAGGTATTCTGGCGTCATGCCCCGTTCTGATTTCGTGGCCGAAACCCTCGCGGGGTGGACGAGGCTTCGACCCGACGAGGACCTGACCAGTCTCGGGATCGTCCAACGGCTGATCTGGATCGGCCGCCTCGCCGAAGAGCTCCTGGAGCGGACAGCCACAGCGAGCGGTCTGCGCCGCCGTGGCGACTACGAAGTCCTCGCTCTCCTGAGGCGGTCAGAACCTTCCCTGCTCACCCCCCTCGAGGTGGCCCAGCAGCTGCGCACATCCCAGTCGGGGATGACCGGGAAGCTGGACCGGCTCGAAGCGCAAGGGCTGATCGAACGGGTTCCCGACCCTTCCGACCGCAGGGCGATCCGTCTCGGCGTGACCGACGCCGGCCGCGCCCTGATCGACAACGCCTTCACTATGAGCATGGCGATGTATGAGGCGATGCTCAGTGAGCTCACGCCCGCCGAGGCGAAGTCCTTCGAGGCGCTGCTGGACAAGATCCTCACCCGACTCGACGAGCTCGTGAGCAAGCGCGAACCCTGGGTCGCCGGGTAGGGATCTGTCTGCGACGTTCAGCCCTGCGGGCCGGCGGGAGTCTGCAGGACCAGAGTCTTGCGTGATTTCGAGCGGATGAGCGGGGGGAGTCCCGTCTTCGCCAGCCCAGCGCTCATAACGAGCGCCAACAGCGCCTGAGCCAGCGTCTCGACCTAGTCGGCGAGGGTTCGTTGATGGACAGCGGCCCGCCACTCGTCGTGGAGGCGCAAATAAACGGTGCTGCACAGGTACCCGCGGGCCACGGTCTCGTAGTTCGACCGGGCCCGGGCCAGGTACGTCAGTAGCGCCACCGCACCGGGGCTGAGCCAACGGCCCTCCACTTCTTCGAAGGACACCTCGGCCCAAGCTCGCCCATCGGCGTTCTCACGGCGGATCGCTTCGACTGCGGTCCGGATGTCTATCCGCCCGACCTCGGGAAAGATCAGGCGAGCCGTCGGCAGGTAGCGTTCGCCATACGTCTCGGGATCGTTCCCCCACTGTGCCCGCTCGACCTCGAGGAGCTCATCGAGGGCCACCCCCTCCAGCGCCGCACCGATATCGCCACTCGTTCCAGGCATGCGCGGAGCCTACAAGGGGGCCCGCCTACGTGCCCGAAGCGATTCCTGCCTGGAGGCGGCGGATGATCTCGCCGAGTCGACCGGACGCCAGCATCCCGGGACCCAGCGGACCAGAGCGGTCCTCGCCCACCGGCGGGAGGGATGCCAGCGCTGACCGGACATCGGTGGTCATGTGCTCGAGTTGCCAGGTGATCTCGTCGTTCACCGCTTCGGGCCGATCGGGGAACGCCAGGCCAATGGCTCTGGCGGCGTAGGCGGCGGCACCCAAGGCGTGGGCACCCATGTGACAGACGGCGGCTGCCTGGCCGGCGGCACGGGCGGCGGCGGCCGCGGCCGGGCTCTTCACCTCGTCTCCGCCCACGCCTCCGACGAAGCGGCGACGTATCGCCTCGGCGGTATCGGACTCCCCGCGGGCGAACGCCCGAGCTCGCTGGATCAGCTTCCGGGGGCGGTCGTCGCCAGGGGCCTCCGCCTCGAACAGCCCGAGCACGCGCTCAGCGCAATCTGCCGCCCACATGGCGACCAAACGCCGGTCGCTTTCACTCAGCGTCTGCGGAGATCGCACGGCTGTCGACTCTGGCGCGCCGTTGGCTGGCGCCCCAACTGAACAGTGCTGTGGAGATCAGGCAACCAAGGCCCAAGAAGAGGAACTGCGTGCCCACACCGGCGACGGCCAACGCCCCGAACGCCGCCGCTCCGATCGCCCCCACCCACATGAGCCGGGTGTTCCGTCCCGCCGCCCCGAAGATCGTCAGGGCAGCGAAGACGAGCGGGACGAGCAGATAGGAGAAGAGCGGAGCCCCCAACATCAGGAACCACGCCACCAACCCGGCCGTGACGAGTGCGAAGAGGAGAGCACCCATCCGGCCGATCCATTCGACGAACGCCATGTCGGAATGCTGCCGCGGCTCGCTCTCTAAACGACGATATTTGCTATTGTCAACTAATTCGCTTATATACGTCAACTGCTATGGAAGCTGGAGCCGACGCCAGTCTGGGACCGCGAGTCGAAGCCGTTCGACGGTTCAACCGCTTCTACACCAAGCAGATCGGAGTCCTCCAAGAGGGACTCTTGAAAAGCCCTTTCTCCCTCGCCGAGGCACGGGTGGTCTACGAACTCGCCCACCACGAAGGGACGACGGCTACCCATCTCGCTCGAGAGCTCGACCTGGATCCCGGGTACCTGAGCCGGATCCTCCGCCGTCTCCAACAGCGCGGGCTGGTCGGCCGGCGACGTTCCGACGAAGACGGGAGACAGATGCTCCTCTCGTTGACCGATGAAGGGCAAAAAGCCTTCAGCGAGCTCAACGCCGCCTCCCGGCACCAGATCGAGGGAATGCTCCGGGAGCTGACACCCGAAGAGCAGCATCGCCTCGTGCAGGCAATGGGCACGATCGAGTCGCTCCTCACGGCACCCGAGGAGCACCGCACCCCCTACATCCTGCGGCCGCACCAGCCGGGTGACATGGGCTGGGTCGTGCACCGCCACGGCGTCCTCTACAACCAGGAGTACGGCTGGGACGAGACCTTCGAGGCGCTGGTCGCCGAGATCGTCGCCGACTTCATTCGCAACTTCGATCCCCGGCGCGAGCGGTGCTGGATCGCAGAGAAGGACGGCGAGAACGTCGGTTCTGTGTTCCTCGTCGAGCATCCGGAGCAAGAAGGCGTGGCGAAGCTGCGGCTGCTCCTGGTCGAGCCCCACGCCCGCGGTCTCGGCATCGGCCGGCGCCTCGTCCAGGAGTGCACTCGGTTCGCACGCCAGGTCGGCTACCGGAAGATCACGCTCTGGACCAACCACGTCCTCGGAGCGGCGAGGCGCATCTACAAAGAGGAAGGGTACGTCCTCGTCCACGAAGAGCCACACCACAGCTTCGGGCACGACCTCATCGGTGAGACCTGGGAGCTCGATCTGACGCCCTAGGGTTCGAGGCGGAATGAGCCGTCTCCGTCTGTTCCTTCAGTCGCGTCAGGGGGTCATCGCGATGGCGTCCCTGGTCGCCATCGCCATCTCGTTGATCCTGTCGGCAGGCGACGCATCTCAGACGGCTCGTACCGCGCCTCTGGTCGCGCTCGTCGTGATCGGCGGGATTCCCATCGTGTGGGACATCACCAAGGACCTGATCGCCCGCAATCCCGGAGCCGACCTCCTAGCCGCCATCGCCATCGTGACCGCGGTCCTCCTCGGCGAGTGGCTGGTAGCAGCCATCATCGTGCTGATGCTCTCGGGAGGTGAGGCGCTCGAGGAAGCCGCTACCGCCCGAGCGTCCCGAGTACTCGAGGCTCTCGCCAAGCGCGCTCCGACGCTGGCTCACCGACTCGTCGACGGGGGCAACGGAAAAACGGAGGACATCCCGGTCTCCGAGATCGAGGTCGACGACCGGCTGTTGGTCCTGCCCCACGAGGTGTGTCCGGTCGACGGCGAGGTGGTGTCCGGACGCGGGGCGATGGACGAGTCCTATCTGACCGGCGAGCCGTATGTGATCACCAAATCGGTCGGATCCAAGGTCCTCTCCGGAGCCATAAACGGCGAAGACGCCCTGGTGGTCCGCGCCACCAAGACCGCCGCCGACTCGCGGTACGCCCAGATCGTTGGCGTCCTGGAAGAGGCCGAGGCAAATCGTCCCCGGATGCGACGTCTCGCCGACCGCCTCGGTGCGTGGTACACGGTGCTCGCCCTGGCGATGGGGTTGCTCGGCTGGGCGGTGTCGTCGGATCCCGAGCGGTTCCTCTCCGTGATGGTGATCGCCACGCCCTGCCCGCTACTGATCGGTGTCCCGGTGGCGATCGTGGGAGCGATATCGCTTGCGGCCCGGTCGGCGATCATCATCAAGGATCCAGGCGTCCTCGAACGGATCCCCAAAGCCACGATCATGATGTTCGACAAGACCGGGACGCTCACGTACGGGCGTGCCTCGGTGACCAACGTCGACATCGGGGAGGGCTTCGAGCGGAGTGAGGTGTTGCACCTCGCCGGTGCCCTGGAGCGCTACTCCCGCCACCCATTGGCCGCACCGATCGTCGAGACCGCCGAGAAACAGCTCGGCGAAGACTTCACCGCGGACGTCGAGCGGCTGTCAGAGATCCCCGGCGCCGGCCTGTTGGGCACGGTCGACGGCCGGGACGTGCGAATCACGAGCCGACGGTCGGCGGAGCAGCTCCTCGGCGAGGCCGCTTCCGGCCTCCCTCCGCGCGAGGCGGGAATGGAGTCGGTCGTGCTGATCGACGGCCGCTACGCCGCCACCTTCCAGTTCCGCGATCAGCCCCGACTGGGGGCCGCGGAGTTCGTCAGTCATCTGGGTCCACGCCACGGCGTGACCCGGACGATGCTCATCTCTGGCGACCGGAGAAGCGAGGTGGCATATCTCGCAGAACACGTGGGGATCGACGAGATCCACGCCGAGACTTCGCCGGAGGAGAAACTGGCGATCGTCCTCCGCGAAAACGAAAGGGGAACCACCCTTTTTCTCGGCGACGGCATAAACGACGCTCCCGCCATGGCGGCTGCCGACATAGGAGTGGCCTTCGGGCGAGAAAGCGACGTGACGACCGAGGCTGCCGGCGCGGTGGTTCTCGACTCGTCGCTCGAACGCCTCGACGAGCTCCTCCACATCGGCGAGCGGATGCGTCGCATCGCTCTCCAGAGCGCCGTCGGGGGCATCGCCCTGTCGATGGTCGGCATGGTGCTCGCCGTAGCAGGGATGCTTCCCCCTCTCCTCGGGGCGGCCGCCCAAGAGGCGATCGACCTGCTGGCGATCCTGAACGCGGTTCGGGTCGTTGCGGTGAGACGACCCCTGGCCGACTACCACGAGTTCGTGACGCCGGAGCCGCGCCGTCCTGCCCCCGAGGTTGTTTGAGCCATCCGGTGGCATAGCCTTGCACCGTGCGCGAGCGGTACCTCGCTGGACTCGACTACCTGGAAGCGGTGACGACCCTCCTCCAGCGCGGGCGCTCGGCTCACCCCACGGCCGGGCTCTACGAGGCGGCCGACTTCCAATGGTGGTGGCGTGTCTCTCGGCCGACCGACGCCTTCCCGCAGCTGTTCTGGTTCGACGAGTCGGACCAGCCTGCCGCCGCGGTGGTCGCCATCGCTTGGCCCGATGCTACGAGCCTCGTCCCGATGTTCCTTCCGGACTCGACCCCGGCCTGGGTGGCACACATCGTCGAGCGTGGCGTGACCCACGCACAGGAACGCGGTCTGGAACCGCTAGAGATCACCGTCGACCTGGCCGACGAAGCTCTGATCGCGATCCTCGCTGGGTACGGCTTCGAGGTGACCAGGGACGAGACGGTCGAAACCTGGATGGACATCGAGGACCGCCCACCGGTCAGTCCGCTCGATCGCCGATACCGGCTCGCGACTCGACTCGAGACCGGATCACGACCCCACCACATGAGCGGCCGCAGTGGCCCGGAAGTAGAGGAGCGCCTCCGTCAGACGTCGTTGTATCGGCCCGATCTCGACCTGGTGGTCCTAGACGAGAGCGATGATCTAGCGGGGTACGGCCTGTTCTGGTTCGACCCGGTGACCAAGACGGGCCTGGTGGAGCCCATGCGCACCGAGGACGCCCATCAGCGACGAGGCCTGGCTCGCCACCTCCTCACGGCCGGCCTCGACCGCCTGGCGGCGGCGGGCGCCGAGCGCGTGAAGATCGTGTACGAGCCGGACAACCCCGCCGCCGCTCACCTCTACACGAGCGTCGGATTCCAGGCAGTCCGCAGATGCGGCGTGGCCACACGGCAATGAGATCCGGCTGCTGAGATCGAAGCCGTCCCCCACTCACCGAGGCACCGACTGCTTCAGCACGTGGCTCATCACCGCCCGAAACTCCGCCGGTCGGTCGAAGTTGGCCCGATGACCCGCGCCCTCGAAGACGAACCGCTCCTTCGACGGTGCGTCGACCGCGGTGAACCACTCTTCGGCGAGCACTGCACGACCCCGCGCTTCGTGTTCGCCCAGCACCATGTAGATGGGTACGTCGAGCCTTCGAACGTCCTGACGAAAGTCGATTCCCTGGAGCTGCGGGTAGAGAGTGGCGTTCGTGTCGAGGAAGCCTCTGAAGGCATTGATCCCGTCCATGAACGAGTACTCGGGCACGAAGAGGATGTTCGGCATCTCGTTGCTCAGGTCCAGCTCTGGGTAGGCGTTCCAGTCGTGCTCATGGCCCACGACCGGGTCGTATTGCAAGAGCTCGGCGTAGGGCGGAGGACCGTTGCGTCGGAGGGTCGCCGCCAAGTCTTCGTTGCCTGTCGCCTGGGCCCAGGCCAGTGCGTCCTCCCAGAACATGACATCGGTTTCACGCTGACTGACCATCTGACCGACTCCCACGAAGGCGTGATACAGGTCCGGCCGGGCCTGAACGGCGAGGACGCCGAGAGTCGAACCCCACGACTGGCCGACCAGGAAGATCTTCTCCCTTTCGAACCGCTCGCGGAGGTAGTTGGTCACCTCGATCGTGTCAGCGACGAGTTGGTCGACCGTGAGCGTCTCGGCTGGATCCAAGGCGGCGTAGGACTTCCCGGCACCGCGCTGCTCCCATACCGCTACGACGAATTCCTCCTCGAGTCCGGCGTCGCGTCGGATCGCACCCAAGTCGGTCCCACCCGGACCACCGGCCAGATAGAGGAGCACTGGATTGGCCACATCCCGGCCACGGATCATGACCACCTGTTCATGACCACCTACTGAGACGGTCGCGAGTTCGGCAATCGAGCCGGCCACCGGCTCGCCATCGGTGCCGATCACAGGAGCGGTTGTGGCGGGTCGTGCGATCAACAGCGCCAGAGCGATGACAGCCAACGACCCGAGAGTGGTGAGCGCCCAGCGCAGGACCCCGGGAGCAAGTGCTCGAGGATGGCCGGCACGGTATGCCAGCCACGCCCCGAACGAGATGCCGACTTCCATCGGCAACAGCACCAGGAGCCCGTGGAAGACCCGGCCGACGACGAAGGCGACGATCCCGTAGAAAGCATCGAGGTGGATGGCATCCACTGTGGGACCGACGATCGAAACCCTGCCCACCTCGAGGACCAGGACATAGACGACCGGTAGGACCAGGAAGCTCCACGGGCTGACCGACACGAACCCGGCCAAGAGCCCGACGAGCAACGCCGAGACCATCGACCACAGGGCTTCCGCTGTGGTCACAGGTCCCCGGGGTAGGAGCGAGGCACTGATCGCTGCCGAGGCCGCGACCAGCACTCCTGCGACCAGCATGCCGAGTCGGGGATCGGACCAGGCTCTGTCTCGCCACGTCATGGCGACGCGCCGTTCGATGGCATCCTGTCGAACGGCAAGGCCTCCTCTTGCGCCCATGTTCACTCCCGATGGATCCTTCGTTGCTGAAACTGCCGTGGGTTCGGACGACGCGCCAGGGCCGAACGGCACTGGTCAGCTGATCCGGATCAGCCAGAGCCCGACAACGATCATCAGGGCCGCAACCAGGCGTGCGGGGCGGAGCTGTTCCTTCAGGAACACGATGGCTAACAGCGCTCCGAACAGGACGCTCGTCTCACGTAGGGCGGCGACGAGCGCAATCGGGGCACGCGTCATCGCCCAGATCGCGATGCCGTAGGACAGGAGCTGCAAGGTTCCGCCGACGACGCCGACTCGCCACGACCGCAGCATCGGGCGCAGAACAGGTTCGGTCACAGACGAGCGCCGGATGGCGAAGTAGACCGTCAGGATGGAGGCGTTGCCCACGAACAGCGCCAGGGTGTAGCGATGCGGGTCGCTGGCGGCGCGTCCTCCGATACCGTCGACCACCGAATACAGGCAGATAGTCAACGCGGTGAACAGCGCGAAAATGACGGCCCGCTTGTCCGGCGGTTCGAGAAGGCGCCCGCCCCGCAACGAGAGCAGGAGGACGCCTGCGGCGAGAACGGCGATGCCGGCCCAGCCGGCGCCACCGATCTGCTCGCCGATCAGGAGAGCGGATACGCCGGCGGTCATGAGCGGCGCTGTGCCTCTCGCCAGCGGGTACACCTGGCCGAGATCGCCGGTGCGATAGGCCTCGCTCAGCCCGATGAAATAGAACAGGTGGATGAGGACGGAAGCGACCACCCATGGCCAAGCCGCCGCCGGCGGCAAGCCGACGAACGGGATGAGCGCCAGGGCGACGAGCCCTGAGCTGGTCGTGATCAGCACCAACGATGTCAGTGCATCGAGGCCGATCTTGATGGCGGCATTCCAGCCGGCATGGCAGGCGGCGGCGAAGAGGACCGCGGCGAAGACGAAGGAGTCCAATTGTGGACTGAGTTATAGGCTCCCAACACGTCCTCGGGCGCCAGCAGCCGTGTGCCCCCGCTCCCCGGCCGGTCTGCCGACTGTCGTTCGGGACACGCCACCTGAAATAGATCGCGGAAATCACCGCCATACTCCGCGAGAGGAGTGAAATGGTGGTCGCGGATTTCCGTCGAGGCGGCACGACTCCGAGGAGCCTCTTGACCACCACATCGTCCACTCGCCGTTCCATGGTGCGCACGGTCACCTTCGTGCTGGGTTTCTCGGTAGCCGCCACCGGGGTGGCGATGCTCGTGCCGGCGGCGGTGTCGTTCTCCATCGGCGAAACGGAGACGGCCGGCGGGATGCTCCTTGCGGCGGGGATTTCGATCGGCCTGGGCTCCGTCGCCTGGCTGACGGCAGGCCGGCCGCGTGAGATCGGGATGAAAGACGGCTTCGCCGCCGTCGGTCTCGCTTGGTTCGCGTTGACGGCGGCCGGTGCCCTCCCGTACCTGACGACGGGAACCATTCCGAACCTCGCCGACGCGTTCTTCGAAGCCGCCTCCGGCTTCTCCACCACTGGAGCCTCGATCCTGGCCGACCCGTCGACCCTTCCCGTCGGAGTCGCGTTGTGGCGGGGGCTCACGCAGTTCCTGGGAGGAATGGGGGTGATCGTCCTCTCTGTCGCCATCCTTCCCCTCCTCGGCGTAGGCGGGGTCCAGTTGGCCCGCGCCGAGTCACCGGGTGTGGCACCGGAGCGGATCACGCCCCGATTCCGGGAAACCGCAAGACGGCTGTGGCTCTTGTATGCGGTGCTCACGGTCGTTCTGATCTTCCTCCTCGCCATCGGCGACATGGATCTTCTCCAGGCGACCGTCCATGCGTTCGCCACGGTTTCGACGGGAGGATTCGGCACGGAGCCGACCTCGGTTGCCGGCTTCAGTCCCTACACCAAGTGGGTGATCACGCTGTTCATGTTCCTCGCGGGCGCAAACTTCGCCTTGCACTACAAAGCGCTTCGCCGACCTCGTGCTTACACGGCCAATCCCGAGTTCCGCCTCTACCTGTGGATCACGCTGGGCGCGGTCGTGATCGTGGCCGGTGGCCTCGTCTCCGAGTTCGGGTGGGACAGAGCGTTCGCCGACGCCACGTTCACGGTCGTCTCGATCCTCACCACGACGGGGTTCGCCACCACCGATTTCGGGGCCTGGCGTCCGGCTCTGCAAGTCGTGGTCGTGGCGCTGATGTTCTTCGGTGGGATGGCCGGGTCGACATCCGGTTCGGTGAAGACATACCGCATCGGCATCCTGGGAAAGGCTGCGGGCGCCGAGCTCAGGTACTTCCTGAATCGCCGCCGGGTGACGAGTGTGAGCTTCGGCGGGAAGAGAGTTCCGGAGCCGATCGTCGAATCGGTCCAGTCGTTCTTCCTCTTCTACATGATGATCTTCATGACCGGGACGTTCCTACTCGGCTTCATCGACGCCAACGTCACCGAACAACTCGATCTGGTGACGGCAGCCTCGGCGGTGGCGACTTCGCTCGGCAACGTCGGTCCCGGCTTGGGAGCTGTCGGCCCGACCGCGAACTTCGGCGGGCTCGCCGATGTCGGAAAGTGGCTCCTCGCGGGGCTCATGATCGTCGGACGCCTCGAGATCTTCCCGGTTCTGGTGTTGTTCAGCCCAACGCTGTGGCGACGGTGACTTCAGCGACTGCGGCGCCGAGCTTCCTCCCAGGCCCGTTTCGCTTCGCGTGCCGCCCGATCGGCCTCCTTCGCCGCAGTTTCGGCGTCCTCGAGCCGTCGGCGTACCTCCTCCAGCTCTTCACGCGCCTTTCGAGCCTGGGCCTTCAGTTCGTCGGCTAGTTGGGCTGCCTCCTCGGCTCTTTCCTGGAGGAGCTGGAGCTCCTCGGCGACTGTGGGGTCGGGCTCCTTCTCAGCAGGCCCCGGAGGGGAGACACCGAAAGCTTCGGGCCAGCCTGCGGAGACGTCGGCTGTCTTGGTGAGGATGCCTCGGCGCAGCTGTTGTTCGGTGCTCTCGTCTCCGGCTGCGGCGAGGAGGGTACGGCCGATCCGATCCCGAACGCTTCCCTCCGCCGAGTGACCGGCGTCGACTAGAGCGGAGGCCGCCGCCGCTGTGATCTCTTCGAGCAGGCGGATGCGCTTCTCCGACGACCGGCGTAAGGCGACCGGGTCGCCTGCTCTTCGGAGCTCCTCGTGGACCTGGACCAGCTGGTCGATGAGCTCCGGATTTCGGCGAGCTACCTGGTTCAGAGCCCAGGCGTCGGTGGTCGGCTTCCGCAGCCGCTTCACCTGGGCCGATTCCTCCTTCTTCCCTTCCTCTCCGAGCTGCCGCACCAGGCGGTCGCGACCGGCGGTGAACTCGCCGATCGGCAACGCATACAGCTCCGTGGCGACCGGTGGGATCACGCCGAACGCTTGCGAGTGGCCTCTACGCTGGCCTGCAAGGCCTCGAGGAGATCGGTGACCTTCTCGGGTTCCGGAGCCTCTTCAGGCGCCAACTGGACGTCTTCGCCTTCGATCTTGGCGGTGATGACCTCTTCGAGTCGTTCTCGATAGGAGTCCTGGAAGGCGGTGGGATCGAAGTCGCTGCTCAGGTGGCCGATCAGCGATTCGGCCATCTCCACCTCCTTGGGCCTCACCTCGACATCCATGTCCAACTCCTCGAAGGCTGGAACCCGGATCTCGTCGGGCCATTTCATGGTCTCGAGCACCAAGACGCCCTCAGACGGGCGGAGGGCGCACAGCCGCTCCTTCTCCCGGATGGTCACCTTGCCGATGCCGACCTGCTCGGAGTTCTCCAGCGCCTGGAGGAAGACTCGGTAAGCCTTGAGACCGGACTCCTCAGGAGCGAGGTAGTAGCTCTTGTCGAAATAGATCGGGTCTATGTCTTCCTGCTTCACGAACTGGACGATGTCGATCGTGCGGATGCTTTCGACCGGGATCCGTTCCAGTTCTTCTTGTGTGAAGGTGACGTACTTGCCCTTCTCGTATTCGTAGCCCTTGACGATGTCGTCCCAGTCGACCTCTCTCCCGCTCTTCGAACTGACTCGCTTGTAGCGGATGCGGGAGCCGTCCTTTCCGCTCAGGAGATGGAAGGAGATGTCACGGTCCTCCGTGGCGCTGTACAGCCCAACGGGAATGGTGATCAGACCGAAGTTGATCGCCCCGCGCCAGATCGCCCTCTCAGAGGTCGTGGGACGCTCGAGGCCATCTGACTTCGCATTGCTGGACTTCTTGGGCTTGGCATCGGAGCTCCCGTCGGATTCCTCGAGGGCCTCGACGAGCTCGTCCTTTCCCATCTTCGAACGCCCTTCGATGTCGTGCTCCTGTGCAAGCTCGTAGAGCTCCTCTTTGGTCAATTCGTTCAGTTCTTTGGTCTGGGCCATCGTCGCCTCCTCCTGCCGATGTCTACCCCCGGGAGTCACGGCATAACCGCCCGGATTCGGCGGCGCCGCCACGAGCGACGATGATTTGCGGTCCCTCGACGACACGAAAGGGCGCTGAGTGCTGCAAGCGGCGGGAGTCGCGTTTCTGACTGTTTTCCTCGCTGAGCTGGGGGACAAGTCCCAGTTGCTGGCGCTGTCGCTGTCGGCGCGATATCGACGACCCGTGCTCCTGGCGGCAGTGTTCACGGCCAGCGCACTCACCATCGGCGCCGCGGTCTTAGTCGGTGACCTCGTCGGTGACTTCCTGCCGACCTGGGCGCTCCGCCTGGGGGCCGGTCTCCTCTTCCTGGTCTTTGCCGTCCTGACCCTCTCCAACGAGGAGGAAGAAGACGATCTAGAAGCCGCCGCCAGGGCTCGCTCGGGGTTCTTCACCGCCGTTCTCGCATTGTGCGCCGCGGAGTTCGGCGACAAAACGATGGTCGCCACGTTCGCGCTGGCGGCAACGACCTCCAGTCTCGGCGTGTGGATCGGCGGGACTCTGGGGATGGCGCTCGGAAGCGGGCTAGCCGTTGTCATCGGCTCCGCGGTGTGGAAGCGCCTCAGTCCGAAGACCGTTCGTTATGTCTCCGCTGGTCTGTTCTTCGTCGTGGGTGTTGCGTTGATCCTCGAGGTGTGGCTCGGCTGATCCCCATCACTCGGAGACGCGAAACAGCTCCCAGTCACCCGGCACTCCCTTCAGGGAATGGTGGCCGCAGCTCTCGAAAGTGAAGCCGGCGCCTATGAGCACGTCTCTCATGGTCTGTGACACCCACACCTCTCCGGGGCCGGCCAGCGAGGCGACGCGAGCGCCCAGGTGGACGGCGAGCCCCTTCAACTCCTCCCCCTCGACCACGACCTCCCCCGTGTGCAGCCCCACCCTGACGTCGATCCCGCTCCGGCGAGCCTGTCGGACCAGGTCGAAAGCACAGCGGATGGCGTTGGATGGCGTCTCGAATGCGAGCAGGAATCCGTCGCCGGCGGTGTCCACCTCGCGGCCGCCGTGGCGGTCGGTCGATCGCCTCACTTCCCGGTAGTGGTCGTCGAGCACGTGCCCCCAGCGGCTGTCGCCCAGGGCGGCCGCCCGCTCGGTCGAGCCGACGATGTCGCTGAAGAGAACCGTCACGACGCGGCGATCCTCCGTGCCCCCTGTGCGGGTGCCGACGAGGAAGTCCTCGACTTCGTCCAACAATCGGTCGACGTCGCCCAGGTAGCCGGGCACTTCGTCGCCAGGCAACTCGACGTACCGCCCGTTCGGTAGGTGTTCGGCGAGCCAGCGCACCCCTTCTCCTGGGACGAAGAGAGCGTCGCGCCGGTGGAGCACCAGAGCCGGTGCCTCGACCTCAGGGAGCAGATGCCTGACGTCCGTGTCGAGGGTGCGGCGCAGCAGGTTGGCGGCCATGCTCGGCGTGGCGGACATGCGCTCCAGGCGCTGGAACCAGTTCCTCACTCGTGGGTCCTCGGCTGCCCCGGGAGCGATCATCGGAAGGAGGACGGCATGGCCCCAGGCTCCCTGCTCCAAGGCGTCGGCCACCGCTTCGACGATGCCCTGGTTCGGGCCCCACGGATGGTCTTCAGACGGCTGGCTGGTGGCGAGGGTCTCACCCAGCACCAGGGCGTCCACCCGCTCCGGGTACCGGGCGGCGAACTCGATCGCAGCGACGGCGGCATCGATCCATCCCACCAACGTGGCCATCTCGGCTCCGGCGGCGTCCATGACGGCGAGGATGTCGAGAACCAACTCGTCGCTCGTCGGCGGTTCGGCGGGGCGATCCGACAGGCCGGTTCCTCGCTTGTCGAACAGCACCAACCGTCCCATGCGCGCCAACCGCTCGACGAACTGGCGCGCCTCGGGCAGCTCCCAGAGGACCTCGAGGTGGGAGACCCACCCGATCATGAGGACGATGTCTCGTTCCCCCTCCCCGATCACCTGAAAAGCGAGATCCACGGACCCCGACCGCGTGAAACTGACTGGGAGCGAATCGACCACGGGGCGAGAGGCTACCGGCTCGAACCTGTGACCGTTTCGACGGTGACGTCGTGATCGCTGTCCGGTTTGGCGAGGAAGGCGGCCAGGCGGCCCGCTTCCTCTTCCACCTCTCGGATCGACCTTCGGTTGGGGGTCGCCACGCGAACGGACAGCTCGAGCCGTCTACCCGTCTGCTTGTGCTTCCAGGTCCCGGCCAGAAACCCGTCGACGAGGATCCAGCCAACCCACCACTCCACCTCGACAGGACCGGCGATCCGGCTCCTGTCGGCGTGGGACAACAGGACGTTGTCGTACTCGGGCAGGAAGCGCACCGGTGCCTCCGTGTCGGGGTCGGGGCGGGGAGCATCGGGCAGATCGAAGAGCTCGCGGCCTCGTTCGTCGCGAAACACGACGAGTTGGGGACGGAGCCGCTCGAAGACCTCCGCCAGGCCCGTCAGGTTCGACCAGGTACGGGCGTCAGCGACGGTGGCCGGCCCGAAGGCGGCAAGATACCGCAGCATGAGCTCGTCGATCCTGGCCTCGGCCGACGGCTCGCGACCCAGCCAATCGGTGGCGAGTGCCCACCGCGCCGCTCCGGCCTTCTGCCAGAGCCCGCGTGGGGGGACCTGCACGACCGGAATCAGATAGGTGGCGGCCTGGGCCATCGAGGGCGGATCGATACCGGGAAACTCCTCTGCCAGGAGACGCGCCAGCTGGGCCCTCGTCAGGGGTTGTTCCCGGAGCGCCTGGCGACTCACGTCCAGGACTCTGTCGAGATCGACGCCGTTCAACGCCTTGGCGAACGGCGTGGAGCGGTAGACCCTCGCCAACACGTTGCGGGTGGCCCCCGCAAACAGCGGGTAATCGGCCGCGCTCACCAGGTGGATCGTCGCCCGCATGAGCTGGGCGCGAACCGCGCTCCCCTGCTCGATGTGACGGCTGAGCACCGCCGGGTCGAAATCGTCGAGACGGGCCCACAGTCCCAAGTACGGATCCGAAGGCGACTGGGCCTGCAGGCCGGCGAGCGCCTCGGCCGCCTGGAGAGGATCGAGCCGGACGCGTTCCAGCAGGAACTGGCGCTTGAGCGTGGCCCTGCTGAGGGCTCGATCCGTGAGAACGGGTGCGGTCATGACCGGACACGATACGGTCCCTCCTGCTCAGGCCGAGATCGCCTGGTCGACGCCCGGCCATGCCGGAAGCTCGAGGAGCATGCGGCACTCTTCCCGTACCGCCTCGCTCATCACCCGCATCCGAGCCGAGGCTTCCTCCGGCTCCCATTCGAAGTGCGCCAAGGCCCGCGCCTCATCGAAGGTCGGGCGAGCCAAACGGTCCCGAATCGCCTCGTACTCGGTCATGGCGGCCGCCGCCTCGTCCGGCTCCCGTAGGGAGCGGTCGATGGACCGGGCACACAATTCGGCATCGCGCAGGGCGTCGCTGATGCCGTGCGCCGAGATCGGATCACGTGTGCACCCGGCGTCACCAACCAGCGCCCACCCGGGGCCCCACGGTCGGCGTATGAACGTCGGGAGGTGGCTCATGCCGTGGAACGGTGTCTCTCTGTGGCCGTCGGCGGCCAAGGCCGCGACGTCAGGCGCAGACTCGGCGAGCATCGTTCGAAACTCGCCTTCTGGGTCGCCGCTCCATCCAGACGTCCTGTCGTGACGCGTTCCCACGAAGACACAGGTGAGACCTTCGTTGGTCTCGATCATCCCGGTGTTGTATCCAGAAGCGAACACGAAGCAGAACCCCGGGTGCTCGATGCCCGAGTAGTAGGCGTAGTGCACGGTGTTGGGGGTCTCCTCGTAGGCCCGGGTAGGAGCGTCGACGAGGCGGGCGAGCCGAGAACGAGCGCCATCGGCTCCGACCACCATCCTCGCCCGGACCTGGGAGGCACGGCCGGCGTTCTCCAGCTGCACTCCCACGGTGCGGCCGGTCTCGTCGCGGACCAGGTCGGTGAGGCGGGTCCGACCCTCGAACGTCACACCTTCGGAGATGGCTTCTCTCAGGATCAGGCGATCGAGGACGTATCGACGAGGCGCATACAGCGTTGCGATGCCGAAGTCGGGGCGCACCTCGAAGGGGATCCGTTCGGCCCCGAATCCGAGCGTGATGTGGTCGACAGGCGGCGTTCCCGTAGCCACGAGGGAGTCGAGCAAGCCCCACCGCTTCAACTGCAGGATCCCGGTCCGCAGCACGGCATGCGTCGAGACGGTGTCAGAGGGCATCTGCGCTCGGTCCACCAGCAGCACGTCGTAACCCGCACGGGCGAGGAGCATCGCCGTCGACGCTCCAGCCACACGGGCGCCGACGACGATGACGTCGTAGTCGTATCGCATCGCATGTCTCCTGGACGGGCGGTGCGACCGGCCCGTGACCGGCCGCACCGAGTCCTCTTCACGCACCTGGGACAACCGTCACCGACACGAACGTGCCATTGGTGAGGACGTCGAAGACGGCCGACCTCGCCACGGAGCGCTCGACGACCTGGCGGAGATCCTCGGCGGCTGCGTCGCCTTCGATCTCGATCTCCACCTGGATGCCCTGGTACCCGTTGCGCACCGTGGTGTCGATCCCGAGGAGCCCGACCAAGTCGATGTCTCCACTGACCCGGGATTCGATCCTATGCAGCTCGATGCCGCGGGCGGCCGCCACGTTGCCGATCCCGGCTGTGATACAGGCGGCGAGGGCGTGCAGGAGGTACTCCACCGGTGACGGCCCGGTGTCCGATCCGACGAGCTGGCGAGGATGGTCGGCGTCGAAGGTGAACTCCGCCTCGTGGGTCTGTTCCTCCCCCAACCCGAAGAAGTCGTGGATCCTGCTCTGGCTGTGGGTCCCGCTGATCCAGCGGTTGGCCGCCCGAAAGCGGAATTTGGCGGCCTCCGGCTGCGCCTTGACAGCGTCGAGCGCGCCGAAGAGTGCCTGCACGTCGACACCGTTTCGTCTCTCTGTTGTGGTCATTTGGGTCTGGTTCCTTCTTCTAAGTCGGTCGATCGACCGATGACTGCGTTGATGGTGTGACGGTCGTTACATGGTCCTCTCCTGCTCGCTAGATGAGCTCGGCAATCAGCGCGCCGGCGCGGGCGGCGCCGTCGGTTTCGACGTCTCGATAGGCGACGTCCTCGCCCACGTGGCGGGCGATGGCCTCGGCCAGATCGTCGATATTTGTGGCGTAGTAGTCCATGTGGCGCCCGGCCCCGTACTGGTCGAGACGATGGCGCACGTGGAAGTTCTGCTCGAAGTGGTTGGCGAGCGGGAAGTAGATGAATGGTCGTTTCGAAGCGGCCAACTCCATGGTCGTGGTCAGGCCACCCTGGACGACAGCGAGATCGCTCGCTGCCAGGAGGCGATAGAGGCGGTCGACGTACCCAACCATTTCGAGGCCGGGATGGGTGGGGAGGAACGACGGGTCGATACGGGGCCCGGCCACGGCGATCATCCTCAGCTCCGGCACGGCTTCACGGGCCAGGGGGAAGGCATCGACCGCCCGACGCAGGAGGGCCTCGCCCACCCCGGAGCCGCCCACGGCCACGATGCACACCTTTTCCCCTTCCCGCCAACCCAGTTCCCGCCGTATCTGCCGCCGCTCTTCCTCGTCGGGAGGGATGAAGCCAGTGACGTACCCGGAGAAGCGGAAGTGCTCTTCCGTCCAGTCACGGATCTTGGGAAGGCCGGGACCGAAGACGTCGGGGACGACGTCGTCGGGATTGCCGACGAAGATCGCCCGGTCCCGAATGCGAGGAAACCGGGCGATGTGCTCGATCATCTCGGCGTTGTAGTCGGCGGTGAGGAACGCCTCTTGCTCCCCACCTTCCGGCATGGGCAGGTACCCGACGAAGTCCGTGAGCCAGGCCAGGGCGGTCCGCTTCAGTTCCGGGTTCTCGTGCCAGTAGTGGTCGACATCCCAGGCCTCGTCGGCCACGACCAGGTCGTGCAGGCCTTCATCCACCACCTCCTGGAAGGTCATGAAGTTGGCGAGGAGGATCTCGTCCATGCGGCGGAGCGCCTGGAAGCAGTGGAGGTCGTGGGACCGGGCCTCCGAAGCGATGTGAGCCGACTCGGAAACGAGCCGCTCACTGGCCGGATGGACCACCTCGCCGGCCTTCTCGAGAGCCGCCGTCACCGGATGCTGGGCGAGCCATTCGATCTCGACGCCCGGCCCGAGCCGACGGAGCTCGTCGGCGATGGCCAGATCTCGTCGCACGTGCCCCAGGCCGATCGGCGAGGAGAGGATCAACACTTTGTGGCGCCGATCGAGTCCTCGTGTCCACAACGCCGCAGGTGGCACGTCTGTAGATTCCGAGGCGGGCACGAGGCCGTCGATGAAGCGCTGGAGAGCCAAGTCGACGAAGACGGGGTCCCGAGCGTTGGGGATGTGACCCGACCCCTCCATCGTCACGAGTGTGCCGCCCGACCGGGAAGCGGTCTCGACACCGGCCCGGTATGGCCGGATCCGGTCGTCGGTTCCGTGGACAACGAGCACGGGGCAGTCGACACCGTCGAATAGCTCGTCAGGAGGGACACCGAGCACAGAAGCCCGGTGACTGGCGATGAGCACTTCTGGGTCGGTCTCGAGTGCCCAACCGATGGCATCTTCGATTTGTTTGGTGGAGTGCGGCTCCGAGAAGCACTGGTCGAAGAAGAAGCTGACGAAATCGCCGTAGTGGTCTCGCCAGTAGGCGGCGTTGTACTTGTCCCAGCCCTGGGGGTCAGCCGGATAGGGCCGCTCGAAACGTTCCTCGATTCGCTCCCGCCCCTCGGCCCGCGTGCCGAATGGGAGGGCGGGACCGATGAGCGCAATCCCCAGAACCCGTTCGGGGTGGAGGGCGGCGAGACGCACTGCGAACGCCGCACCCAAAGACAGTCCGACGACGGCCGCCGTCTCCACACCGACTTCGTCCATCACGGCCACCGCGTCGGCGGCGTAGGACTCAGCGGTGTACCGCGCCGGGTCGGTGACCCGATCCGACCGGCCGTTCCCGGGCCCGTCGTACGTGACCACGCGGTAGTACCGGGCGAGATGAGGGACCTGCATCTTCCAGAACCGGGAGTGGACGATCGTCCAGGTCGGGAGGAGCAGCACCGTCGGATCCCCCTCCCCGAACACCTCGTACCCGAGGCGAATCCCGTCGCGCTCGACGAATCCGGCGCGGTCGGGGTACCTAGCTCGCATCGCCTTCCTCGAATCGGCGGATCAAGGCTCCGACCTTGCGCAGCGCGGCGCGGGTGGGAGCCACCGCCTCTTCCACGCCGAGGAGGATGATCGCCTCGGCGCCGAGGAAGGCAACGCTGGTCAGGATCGCCAACTCTTCGGCACTGAAAGCCTCGTCCAATCCCGGGAAACGGTCGAAAGCCGACGAGGCGACCGTCGTCAGGAGCTCGAACCACCCCATGAGATTCGCCCGCACGGAAGCGGCGATCTCTTCATCGGACCACCCGGCAGCCATCATCTCCTGGAGCACTCGGACGTAGCCCGATTCGAGGTCGTCGTCGAGGAAGTCACACGCCTGCTCCCACCGCTTCCAGAGCGGCATGTCCTGGTTGTACATGTCGGTCTGGCGGTCGAGCAGGCGCCGGTTCTCCTCCGCCAGGACCTCGAGAACGAGGTTCTGTTTCGAACCGAAGTGATAGTGGATCTGGCTGAGAGGGACGCCGGCCGCCACGGCGATCCGGCGGGTGGAGAGGCGGGCGTAGCCGATTTCGAGCAGGCACTGTTTGGCCGCCGACAGGATCGCTGCTCTCGTCTTCGGTTCGACTCCCACCAGTTCCGCCTCTCGTGTGTTCGGTCGATCGACCGAGCGATTATCGGCCCGCTTTGGGGTCTCTGTCAAGAGGGAATAGAAATCCGCCAAGAGAGAGGCCCCGGAAAACGTTATCAGTCGGGGCGACCCGGCGACCATCCGGCGAGTAGCGTGACCCGGTGCTCGACTTCATCTGGGGATACGTGATGGGTCAGAAGTCGGCGACCCAGGCTGCCGCCTTCGCCCGGGCGGCGGGTACCGCCGACGCCATGGAATCCCGCATGCGGTTGATCGACGTCGACGAGAGGATCGATCGCCTGGTCCTCCTCGTCGAGGCGATGTGGTCCCTGATGCGCGAGCAGGGTTTCTCCGATGAGGATCTCGCCGCCCGCCTGATGGAACTGGACGCCGGCGACGGACTCGCGGACGGCCGCCGGACTTCCCCACCCCGCACTTGTTCGTCGTGCGGCTCCAAGGTGGCGGCAGGGATACCCGCCTGCCAGATCTGCGGCGAGCCGATGCCGGGCGATACGACCCCGTTCGACGCGATGTGAGCGGGAACGAGTAAGCGGCCCAGCCATGCTCGATCATCGACGTCACTTTCGCACGCTCGCCGCCATCCAGCGTTGGGACCCTCTGGCTTTCATCCTCTTGAGCCACGGCGTGGCTATGGCGCTGGCCGGCGAAACCCAGGCCCCGCTGGCCGTGTCGCTCCTGTCGGGAGTACTGGCTGTGGCGCGCCTCGGGCTGGGAGGGCTGGGACGCCAGGACATCACGCGGATCCAGTTCGCCCGGTCGCTGGTGTCAGTGGTGGTGTCCTACGCCGTGGTGGTCGTGGACGGAGGGGTCGAGTCGCCGTTCTTCTTCTGGGTTCTGCTCATCCTCGGTTGGCAGGTGCTGGACCTGCCGCAGCGCCAGTTCCGCATCCTCGGTTACGCCGCCCTCTTCGGCTACCTCGCCGTGTTGGTCATCACCGGCGAACTGACCACCCCGACGCTGTTCCGGGCGGCGCTCCTCGCCGCCTTCGTGTTCGTCCTCTCGCTGGGCCGATGGATGCTCGACCTGCGGGAAGCCGAGGTCGCCCGTCTGGACGAGGTAGTGAAAGGGATCATGAACGACGCCCCCTTGGCGGTGGCGGTGTTCGACCACGACCGAGAAACGCTCCTCTACGCCAATGCCGCCGCCCATGCGATGGGCATCGCCTCGCTCGACACCATGGCCCACCTCCTCCTGGAGGAGGAGAACCGGTCCGGCCCCGTCACCACTCTGGCCGATCTGGTGATGGGCGCCGGGTTCCGCCGATCATCTGTGCGCTCCTACCGGCACCTCCGGGAGGGATCCACATATCGCATCGGGTTCCATCCCCGGATGGTGGACGGCGCTCCCCCGATCGTCGTCGTGTATGGGCTCCTCGACGGCGAACAGGGCACGATGAGCTGGGCGGATCAGTAGCGGGCGCGGTAACGCAGCCGTCGGCCCCGCCGGACCGCCGGTGGGGCGGGGTCGGCAACATGTTCGACCGAGCGTTCGATCCCCGACTCGTCGATGTACCCGATCAGGCGATAGTAGGTGTCGCACGCCTGACAGACGATGTGCGTCAGCGGGTAGCTGTTCAGGAAGTCGTCGACAGTCTTCAGTTCGTCTCCCGCGCCGACGATCGCACTCCGTCGGTCGGGCGGACACGCGCATTCGATGAAGAAGGCCAGCACCGCGACCGGCAATCTACTTTCGAGCGCCCAACCCTCCGTAGGTCGCCAGTCCGGTTCCTGAACCCCCGGCCGGGACGAGCTAGGCGCTCGGAAGCTGGCACGATCAGCACGTGAGCTTGTCCGATCCAGTGCCGCCTGAGCAGCGCACGCGGCGGGAGTTCGCCCGCCGTCTGTGGCGTCTCGCCGACGTGGTCCAGGCGTCGGATCGGCGCCGCTCATTCCGGGCACGGGCGTTCCGGGCGGCGGTGTGGTCCCTCGACGACCTGCCATCGGATCTGGACGCGCCCGCGGAAGAGATGCGGCAGGCGGAAGGCATCGGCGCCGGGATCGTCGGCCTGATCGACGAGTTTCGTTCGACGGGAACCCTGTCCGAATTGCAGCGACTGGACGGGCGGTACCCGTCCGATGTGCGGATGTTCGCCCGCCTCCCCCGCATGACCCCGGGACGGCTGGAGGACCTCAAGGCGCTGGGAGTGGACACGGCCGCCGACCTCATGGCGGCCATCGACACCGAGGCCCTGTCGACCATCGACGGCATCGGGCCGGCGACGCTCGACCGGTGGGCAGCGATCCTCTCGCTGCCTCCGTCGCCGGGAGCGGTGCCGGCGCATCAGGCGGCTGTCACGGCCTCGATGTTGCGACGCCACCTGGCGCGCCACCTGCCAGACGACGAGGTGCAGATCGCCGGAGCCGTCCGCCGCCTCGACGAGTGGGTGGATCGCATCGACCTCGTCGTGGTCACCGACGATCCTGCCCGCGTCGCCTACCTGCTCGAGGAGAGTGCGGCGGTGGCGTCTTCGGCTTCGGAGCCGGGATGGGCGATCGACCTCGTGACCCACGACCGCATTCCTGCGGCAGTGCGCCTCACGGATCGTCAGGCGGCGGGCACCGCCCTGGTGCGTTGGACGGGGCCCGAGCCACATGTACGGAGGCTCGGGATCAGTGACGACGCGCCGCATCCGACAGAGGAGGACGTGTACCGGTCGGCGGGGATGCCCTGGATCCCTCCCCCGGCGCGGGTGCGGTCAGAGGCGGGGCACGGTTCGATTCGGCTCGCCGACATCCGCGGCGACCTCCATGTCCACACCGAGTCGTCTCCCGACGGGCACATGTCGCTGGTAGAGGCCGGCGAACACGCCCTCGCCCGGGGATACCGATACATGGTGGTGACCGACCACACGATCGGGTTGCGATTCGGCGGCCTAGATGCCGGGAAGCTGCGTCAGCAGCGCGAGCTGGTCGAGGAGGCGCGTCGGCTCCTCACCGACATCCACATATTCCACGGAGCCGAGATCAACATCGACGCCGAAGGGGGCCTCGACTTGGACGACGAGACGCTCGCCTGGCTCGACTTCGTCGTCGCCGGCGCCCACTCCCATTTCGACCTGCCCAAGGAACTCCAGACTGCCCGGTTGGTGAAGGCGGTGCGGCACCCCGCCGTCTCCGTCTTGGCTCACCCCACCGGCCGTCGAATCGGGATCAGGCCGGGATTCGATGTCGACCTGCACGCCGTCTTCGAAGCGGCGGTGGAGACCGGGACCGCATTGGAGGTCAACGGGCATCGCGACCGAATGGACTTGCCGGCGGAGTTCGCTGCCGAAGCCTCCCGGGCCGGGGTCTGGCTCGCCGCCGACAGCGACGCCCACCGTCCTCCCGAGTTCGACAACATGGCGGTGGCCGTCGGCGTTCTGCAGCGGGCGGGTGTCCGCAAGGAACGGGTGATCAATGCCGCCCCCTCCGATTCTTTCCTCGAATGGGTCGAAGAGCGCCGACGGCAGCTCTAGTGTCGGCGCATGGAAACCAGAGACGTGCTCCTCGACGCCTTCGGACGGATCCGGGAGCGAGTGCACCGTGTTCTCTCCGACGCCGACGATGACCTACTCCTGTACCGACCGGACCCCGACGCCAACTCGGTGGCATGGCTGATCTGGCATCTGAGCCGAGTGATGGACAAACAGGTGTGTGAGATCGCGGGCCGGGAAGAGGTATGGATCGCCGACGGCTGGGCGGACAGATTCGGCTTGCCGTTTCCCATCGAGGAGACTGGCTATGGCCACTCGAGCGAGCGAGTCGGCCAGGTCCGTGCCTCCGTCGAGTTGCTGGCCGGCTACCACGAAGCCGTCCAGGAGGCATGCACCGCTCATCTCTCGAGCTTCGACCAGGCCGACCTCGACCGGATCATCGACACTCGCTACGACCCTCCGGTCAGCGTCGGTGTGCGACTGGTGAGCGTCATCGGGGATGCTCTCCAACACGTGGGCCAGGCTGCCTACGTAGCCGGGCTATACCAGCGTCGCCCCTGATCGCTAAGGCAGAGGACGGCTTCGACCGCGCCGACGGCGGGGAAGCGACGAGTAGGCGGCGTCCTCGCGCACCCTGTCGAGACGCGTGCTGATCAGGTACTGCTCGACCGCGATCTTGACCATCGCCGCCACGGGGAGGGCGAGCAGCGCCCCGGTCACACCCGCCAACGTTCCGCCGACCATGACGGCGATGATCACAGCCGCCGGGCTGAGGTCGATGGCCTTGGTCATGACCCGGGGCTGCACCACGAAGTTCTCGAACAGTTGGTAAGCGGTGAGAAAGGCGGCGACGGCCACGACCAGGCCGACACCTTCCTGTGCGGCGACGGCGATTGCGGGCACCGCGCCGATGAAGGCCCCGACGACGGGTATCAGGTCGGTGAACGCCACCCAGAGGGCGAGCACCAGCGCGTAGTCGAGCCCCATGAGCCGGAAGGCGGCATAGCTGACGACGCCGGCCACGAGTGAGACGGTCAGGTTCCCGAGGATGTAGCCCGAGATCCTGTCGGTCGACTCGTTGACGAGACGGAGGAGATCGGCCCGTTCCTCCCTCCGGACCAGGCGCAGGACCCAGTTCTTCATTCGGGGCAGGGCGTGGGCGAAGTAGGGGACCAGGACGCCGACGGTGAACAGATTGAAGATGGTCGCCGCCGCCGTGCCGACTGTGCGGGTCACCGTCTCTTGGTCCTGGGTGATCATCTGGGAGAACTCGAGTCGGTCGGCTATCACCGCCCCGAGGCCTCCCATGTCCCGCAGTTCCTGCCGGATCTCCGGGAGAGACGAGGCGATGGCGTCGACCTGGTCGATGGCGGTGGGAACGATGACGAGGGCGCCGGCAACCAGGGCGGCGGTGACGACGATGATGATCGTGGCCAGAGCCCACCCTCGTCCCAGGCCGCGCCTCTCGAAGAACTCGATCGTCGGCTGGAGCCCGAGGGCGATCACCAGCGACGCGAAAACCACGAGGAGAACACCCTGCAGGAGAAGCACGATCCGCAAGGCGACGACGATGCCGATGACGGCGACGGCAACGCGGATCCAGTAGCCAGGTTGGGGCCAGGCCGGGGCCAGTTCTTCCTCTTCGCCGTTGACCGGGGCCTCCATCCGCGGACCGGATGATCCTCCTGCCTCGCCTGACTGCATCTGACCGTCCTTCCCGAGTCCTTCCCCGGTGGAGGCTAGAGCGAGGCGTGGCGCTGAGCCCTCGCGAGAACGAGTCTTTGCGGAAGCCGGATCAGTTCCTCACGAGCGCTGGCAGATCCTCCGGCCGCTCGACCCGAGGCCGCGTCGATGCCAGGTAGCCGAGAGCAAAGATGAGGACCACCTGGAGGACCCTGATCGTGATCCCCCATGGCTCGAAGGCAGGTTCACGCTCGGAGGCGAAGTCGAAGTAGGCCAGGATGATCGGGACCTGGGCAAGGGCTCCCAGCACCCACAACACTCGCTTGTCCGTGAAGGAGATGACCACGGCACCAGCGAGGAACGCCGAGCCGGCGAGGAGACCGAACTGGCGCTGCCCAACGCCTCCCTCCCAGACGGTCACGACTTCGGAGCCGATGAGGAAGTAGACGATGGCGATGGCGGCGGCGAGGCCGCCGGCGATCCGCCGGGTGATCGTCCGGCGATCCGTGGGGATGGTCGGGGACACGGTCCCTCCTTGGTCCACCCCATCGTTTCGCCAACGCCGTTCCGGGGCTAGGGCAGAACGGCCCCTTGCGACTCGGGCGAGACGTGGTCGCGTCGGACCGAGCTCCGCCGACCAGGACTCGAAAGCCTCGCGGGCGCGGCATCAACAGATCGACACTGGCTCCTGGTCGGTCAGACGGGCGCTCGTCCAGTCGAACAACTCGGGAATGAGCGGCGAATCGGCTTCCACGAGCGGGACGTGGTCGAGTTCGGTGTAGATCCGGTAGTCGACTCGGCTTCCGCTCTCGCACAGACCGGCTACGAAAGCATCTTGCGTATCGAGCGCGATGAGGGAGTCCGCTTCACCCTGGGCGAGGAAGAGCGGCACCTCGATCTCCTGTGGGGGGATGTTCTCGGTGAGTCGCTCGCTGAGCGCCCCGCTCGTGAGATCGCCCTGGAACACCGAGAAGTTGAGCGCCACGGCGGAGAGCACCGACGTCAAGACGGAAGGTTCGGCGAGGCAACGCCTGGCGATACGTTCCACGTTGACTCGTCCGCTGGGCACGACGTAGTCGGCGAATCTGACGTCGTCGTAGACCGCGGAGTACGCCGAGACGGCGTAGGCGGCGAAGATGCTGCCTCCGGTCACGGATGGCAGGCTGTCGATCAGGCCGACCACGTCGCTGGCTGGTGCCAGCGCCGCCACCCCGATCACATCCACCTCCGGGGCATAGGTGGAAGCGATGGCGGCGGTCCACAGCGCCGCGTGCCCTCCTTGGGAGTGGCCCCAGACGACTGTGCGGTCCGCCATATCGATCTCCTCCATCTGGCGGGCGGCCCGCACCGAGTCCAAGACGGAGCGTGCCTCACCCTGGCCTATCAGGTACGGATGAGGGCCTTCTGTGCCGAGGCCTACGTAGTCAGTGGCCACCAGCACCCAGCCTTCGTCGACCACTTCCTCCACGGAGAAGAAGGCTCCCGTGGAGAACGTGCCCTCGAGCACCGACGGGGCGCATGTCTCGTGCACTCCGGTCGTGCCGTGGGCCCACGCGATCACCTCCCGCGGCCCGTCCGCCTCGTCGCTGGGCGCCACCACGATGGCGCTGGCAAGGGCTGGCTGACCCTCGTCGCGCGTCGTCGTGTAGAGGATTCGCCAAGCCACGGCGTCGTCAGGGATGCCCCGTTCGAACGGTTCGATCCGAATCAGTTGTCCAGGGGCTTCTGGCGCTTCGGCGGGCGCGGCGTAGAACCCGTCGACCATCGGACGTCCGTCGTTCAGCCAGGAGCTGATGATCGCCAGCAAGCCGGCGACGGCCAGAGTGGCCACCGCGCCGACCACCTCGAGCCAGCGGCGCAGTCTCCCCGGGCGATCGCCTCTTTCGTCTGCGACTCGTCCCCGGATCGCGGTGAGAGCGTGTGAGACTCCGAAGATGATCAGCCGAGCAGCGAAGGCGATGGCGATGACGAGGAGCGTGACGTCCGGCCAGGTCAGCGCCAGAACACCGAATATCACCGTCGCAACGCCTCGGACGATCGCGGCGAAGCGCTGGTCGGCTTCGGACCGCACTCCCGCCCAGATGTCGCCGATCCCGTCGATGGCCAGGTGGGCCCCAACGAGGAGCACCAGCCACCGCATCGTGAGGTCGGGCCAGACGACGAGCACGAACGCCACGGCGACCCACAGCACTGCGAGCAGCCGCGCGGAGAACGAGGTGTCGGATGCGGTGAGGCGTGAACCTCCGGTCGCCAGCAATCCCGCCGCGATCGCCAACCCCAGCGTCGACAGCGAGGCAATCGGGCGGATGATGAGCCAGAGGCCGAGACCGATGGCCACGAGCCCGAGGACGAGACTGATCCCGCGCCACCGGCCCGAAGAGGCGTCGCTCGACGCCATATCTGGGCTCCTTGTCAGATCAGAGGAATCTACAGGTAGGCAGCCAGACTTGCTCTGAGACCTGCTCGAGCGGACTCCTCGCCATCGCCGACCGTGCCCGTCCGCATATCTTCAAGCGCATCGCCGACGTGTTGCTCGCCACCGATCACGACGTGGCCCGCCTCCTCCTCCAGCGGGGTGTGGCCATCGTGTACTTCCTGGCGTTCCTCAACGTCCGCAACCAGTTTCGACCGTTGCTCGGCGAGAACGGGCTGCTTCCCGTCCCTCGGTTCCTCCAACTCCACGACTTCCGGTCCGCGCCGAGCATCTTCCACTGGCGCTACTCGGACCGTCTGGTGGCGACGGTGGCGTGGTCGGGGATGACCCTGGCGATGGGCGTTGTCGCCGGAGGACTCGACTTCGTTCCGCTGTGGGTCACTCCCATCTGGTGGCTGTCGTTGTGGGTGCTGTATCTGTCGGTGGTCAATGTCGGCCAGACGTTCTACGGCTTCGGCTGGGAGTCCCTCCTGTTGGAAGCCGGCTTCTACGCCGCCTTCCTCGGGAATGCCGACATCGCCCCACCGTGGCTGACGATCCTCGCCTTTCGCTGGCTCCTGTTCAGAGTCGAGTTCGGGGCGGGGATGATCAAGATGCGCGGCGACCCCTGCTGGCGGGACCTGACGTGCCTCCACTACCACCACGAGACCCAGCCCATGCCGGGACCGACATCACGGTGGTTCCACCACCTGCCGCCGCTCCTCCATCGGATCGAAGTGGCGGCCAACCATGTGGCCCAGCTGGCCGTGCCCTTCCTGCTCTTCCTCCCCCAGCCGGCGGCGGGCGTGGGGGCGTTGGGAGTGATCGTCACCCAGAGCTATCTGATCGTGTCCGGCAACTACGCCTGGCTCAACCTCCTGACTCTGCTCCTCGCCTTCTCGGCTCTGCCCGACTCGTGGTTCGAGACGCTCGGCTGGCAGGTGACGAGTTCGAACGCCTCCGCACGATGGTTCGACGTTTCGACGATCGCCCTGGCGGTGGTCGTGGTGTGGCTCAGCCGCCATCCCGTCCGCAACCTCGTCGGCCGAGGTCAACTGATGAACTACGCCTTCAACCGCCTCCACCTGGTCAACACCTACGGCGCCTTCGGGAGCGTCACCCGGCACCGTCGGGAGTTGATCATCGAGGGCAGTCTCACGGAGGACCCCGGCGAGCGCGACTGGCGCCCGTACGAGTTCAAGGGCAAACCGGGTGACCCGTATCGACGCCCGCGGCAGTGGGCACCGTATCACCTGAGGCTCGACTGGATGATGTGGTTCGTGCCACTGTCGGCGCGATACGCCGGCCGGTGGCTGGACGCGCTGGTCGAGAAGCTCTTCGAGGCAGATGGCGCCTTCTTGCGCCTGCTCGCACAGGATCCGCTCGAGGGGCAGCGCCCGGCCCGCATACGGGGCCGGATGGTGGACTACCGATACTCGACTCGTGCGGAGAAGCGGCAGACCGGTCGGTATTGGATCACCGGAGCGTCCCGGGTCGTCTTCGACGTCCGTCGGCCTACCCACCTCGACTCGGATCGGGCCGGGTGAGACGCACGACCTCGTCAGCGGCGGCAGGGCACAGGCGAAGCAAGTCCTCCCGCCGGCCGAGTTCGAACTCAGCGACATCGAACGATGGCGCCATCGTCGTGCCCAGAAGGGTCCACTGCCCGGTGGTCTCGGCGGCCATCCAGGTGCCGGGCTCCACTACGTGCAGAGGCCTCTCACCAGACCGCAGGTCCATTCCGAGCGTGAGCCGGGCCAATTCGCCTGCCTCGGAGATCAGGATCAGCCGCGCCGGGTCGCCGCCGTAGTAGTGCCACAACTCGGGCCCGGTGAGCCGGTGGAACGCCGAGAAGTCGTTTGGGCGTAGCAGGAAGTAGATGGCGCTCCCGTAGTCGCTCCCCCACGCTCGCCGGAACATGCCTCCCTCATCCGGCAAAGGCTCCAAGCCCAGGATCTCGATCACGTCATCGCCGGTCAGATGAGGGTCGGGCATGTCAGACAAGCTACGGACGAACGCGACAGGTTGTCAATCGAGGCGGTATGGTGCCGCCATGGCCGGAGAGAACACAGGGAGGACACTCTCCGAATCCGTGGCCGCGGATCTCCGTCGGCGTATCGCCAGGGGTGAATGGTCGAACGGCGACCGCCTGCCCAGTGAGCACGCCCTATCCGAACAGTACGGAGTGTCCCGGGCGACGATCCGCACCGCCCTCCAGGACCTCGAGAGCCGGGGGATGACCGTGACGCGGCGCGGCGTGGGAACGTTCGTGACGGGACAGGCCGAGGGAGTGCGTGCCGATCTCCGTCACCTGGAGTCGCTGTCGGCGACTATCGGCGCCCACGGGCGCCGCGCCGGCGTCGTGTACCGGTCCATCGCGGTGAGACCCCCCGACGACCGGGAGCGCAAGATGCTCCAACTCGACGAAGGCGAGGAGGTGCTGGCCACGGAACGGGCGTTGACGGCCGACGGCGAGACTGTGGCTTTCTCCCACGACACGATCCCGCGCCGACTCCTGGGGCCGAGCTTCTCCCCCACCGACGTGACCGGGTCGCTGTTTGCTCTGATGGAGAAACATGGCGTACGGGCGGTGTCGGCAGTGACCGAGATACACGCTGTCTACGACCCTGACCTCGGATGGGGCGACGACCGCCCCCAGGACCCCACCTATCTGCTGCTGTCTCAGTTGCATTTCGATCGAAGCGGAACACCCGTGGCCCTCGCCGACACCTACTTCATCGAAGGTCGCTTTCAGTGGGGTCTTGTCCGGCATCGCTGACCTTGGTTCGCCCGTCGTTCCCACCTACCCTTGGTCTGTTGTCTGACAAGTAACGAGGCATCGATGCCCAACCCCACGATCGAATGGTCGGACGGAACCGTCCGACTCCTCGACCAAACGCTCCTCCCCCACACCGAGAAGGTCCTCGCGATCACGACACCGGAAGAGTTGGTCGACGCCATCAAGCGGCTGGCGGTGCGCGGAGCTCCTGCCATCGGGGTGGCCGGGGCGTATGGAGTGGTCCTGGCGGCGCGTCGCTACGGCACGGAATCACCTGAGTTCGAGGCCGCGGTTTCGAAGCTGCGAACCGCCCGGCCGACGGCCGTCAACCTGGCGCGAATGGTCGATCGGGCCGCATCCTTCGCCGCCGAAGGGCCAGACCGAATCCTGGAAGAGGCGGAGAAGATACGCCGCGAGGAACTGGAAGCCTCGCTGGCGATGGGCCAGTTGGGCGCCGACCTCGTCTTACATCTCGTGGGCGACCGCCCGATACGGGCCATGACGATCTGCAACACCGGTGGGCTCGCCACCGTGGAACGGGGGACGGCGCTGGCTGTCATCCAGACACTCCATGAGCGGGGCAGGCTGGCCGAGGCGCTGCCGCTCGAGACCCGGCCGCTGCTCCAGGGCGGAAGGTTGACCACGTGGGAGCTGCAGAAGATGGGGGCGCCCTTCCGGCTGCTCGTCGACTCCGCCGGGCCGTTTCTGCTCTCCCGAGGGCACGCCGACGTCGTGCTGATCGGCGCCGACAGGGTGGCGGCCAACGGCGATACCGCCAACAAGATCGGCTCCTACAGCCTGGCCCTGGGTGCCGCCCGGGCGGGAGTCCCGTTCATCGTCGTCGCCCCTGAGTCGTCGATCGATTTGGACACCCCGAGCGGTGACGTGATCGAGATCGAAGATCGGGGCCCCACCGAAGTGGTGGGCTTCAACGGGACACCGATCGCACCTCCCGGCACCCTGGCGATCAACCCGGCTTTCGACGTGACGCCGGTCGACCTGATCACGGCACTGGTGACCGAGAAGCGGGTCGTGCGCTTCGACCGGGGCGAGAAGATCTGAACAACGGATCCCGAGTCCCCCGGACCTGCGGCCTAGACAGTCGAAGCGGTGAGGTCCAGCAGGCGGCGGAATCGTCGGCGAGCCAGGACCAGCGCCACCAGCGTCACGACGAACGGAAGGGCGTCCGTGATCTGAACCGGGTAGCCCTGGCCCTGGAGACGGAACCCGAACGCCTCGGTGAAGCCGAACAGCAGGCAGGCGGCCAGCACGCCGAAGGGGTGCGCCCGCCCCAACATCACCGCCACGACCGCTATCCATCCCCGGCCCGAGCTGATGCCCTCCGTGAAGACGCCGACGTTGCCGAGCGCCAGTTGGGCGCCGGCGAGTCCGGCGAGGACACCCGAGGTGATGACGGCGGCATAGCGGTAGGCGGTGGGTGACACGCCCAACGTTTCGGCGGCCAGGGGACGCTCGCCCACGCCACGAAGCCGGAGCCCGAATTGCGTCCGGAAGAGGAACAGCCAGGTGGCCGGGACGAGCAGAAGGGCCATGTAGCCGAGGATGGAGAGGTCGAAGATCACCGGCCCGAGGAAGGGGATGTCGGCGAGCCCCGGAATGACCAAACCGGGGATGCGCACTCCGCCCTCCGGTTGGAAGGAGCCGCGAACGCCGAAGAGCTGCGGCAGGAGGAAACTGGTGAGACCGACCGCGAGGATGTTGATCGCCACGCCCAAGACGATGGCGTTCCCTCCTCGTGACACCGCTCCGAAGGCGAGGACGAGAGAGAGGAGCACGCCGGCGATCGCGGCGGTGACTGCGGCGGCGATCGCACTGCCAGTGACGTGGGCGGCGGCGACGGCGGCGAAGGCCCCGGCCAGCATCATCCCCTCGAGCGAGATCTGGAACACCCCCGCCCGCTCGCAGATCAGTCCTCCGATCGCAGCGAGGAGCACGGGAATCAAGGCCCTGACTACCGACTCCCACAACGACACGTCGACGAGCTGGGCGAGCATCACACCTCTCCCACGTGAGCGGCTTCCATCTCGGGCTGCGGCGGCCCGATTTCCTCCCCGAGCTTCCGACGACGCCGCCAAGTGAGGCCCAGGCGGCTCACGACGGCGACGATGACGAGCGCCTGGATCACGTCGGCCAACTGGAAGGACACGTCGGTGGACCGCTCCATGGCGAATCCGCCGATCTGCAAACCGGAGAAGAAGAAGCCGGCGACGAGGATCGCCCAGGGGCGGTTCGATGCCAGGAGGGACACCATCAGACCCGTCCAGGCGAAGCCCGTCTGGGCGATCATGTCGGCATCGATGTAGCGGTAGGTCTCGCCCAGGACGAGGTGGCTGCCAACGAGGCCCCCGATCGCCCCGGCCAACCCCATCACCGCGAGAGTCTTCCGCTTCACGTCGACGCCCCCGTAGCGGGCGAAGGGGCCCGAGTAGCCGAGCATCGCCGTCTCGTACCCGAACACGCTGCGGCGGTAGACGACGGCCAAGAGGAGGACCAGGGCGACGACGAAGAAGAGCGAGATCGAGATTCCGCCACCGAGCAGCTGGAAGTCGGGGATCCGGTTCGTTTCCGGAACGGCGACCGTGGTCGCGAATGCCGCCCCGGGCTCACCGAACGGATATCGGACCAGGTAGCTGGTCGTCGCCCGCGCGACGTAGTTGAGGAGGAGGCTGGTGATGAGAAGCGGCACCTGGAACATCGTCTGGCCGAGCGCCGGCAGCAGGGCCCACAACGCTCCCACCGCCGCGCCGACCAGCACGGCCACGACGATGACCACCGGACCGGGGCCCGGAAGGACTATCGCCGTCATGGTCCCGAAGAGCGCCCCCATCAGCATCTGACCCTCGCCACCCAGGTTGAGCACGCCGGAGCGGAAGGCAAGTGAGAAGGCGAGGGCCATGCCCACGATCGGAATCATCCGTCCGAGGGTGTTGCGAAGTCCACTGCCGGTGAACCCCCCCGTGAGCATCTCCCCGAAGGCGGCGGCCGGATCCCCTCCCGTGAGGGCGATGACCACCGCGCCGAGCCCGAATGCGACCACCAGTGCCACCGTCACCGGGTGGCCGACCACGGCGAGGAACCGTGACCCGAGGCGCTCAGGCACTGGCCACCTTCCCACCGGTCATGTGTAGGCCGATCTCAGCTTCGTCCACCCGGTCAGGATCGAGCTCGGCGACGACCCGTCCCTCGAACATGACGAGGATCCGCGTCGCCAGCGACTGGATCTCACTCAACTCGGCCGACACCAAGAGGATGGCGGCGCCTCGATCCCGAGCGGCGACCAGGCGGGAGTGGATGAATTCGATGGCGCCGATGTCGACACCCCTGGTGGGCTGCTCGGCGATGATCAACGGGGAGTCGTGGGTCATCTCCCGAGCGAGCGCGACCTTCTGCAGGTTGCCGCCCGACAAGGTTCCCGCCGCGACGTCGATGTCGCTGACCCGAATTGCGAACTCCTCCTGCAGACGCCGGGCGTGTTCGACGACCGCGTCACGGCGCAGCCATGCGCCCCGCCGCATCGCGTCGCTGCGCTGATAGCCCATGAGGAGGTTCTCGGCCACTGTGGCGGCGGCCGCCGTGCCCACCCGGTGACGGTCCTCGGGGATGTAAGACATCCCCGCTCGCCGCCTGCCGGCTACATCGAGGTGCGTGATGTCGACACCGGCCACGGTGATGCTGCCGGCTTCCACATCCCGGATACCGGCGATCGCTTCTACCAGTTCGGTCTGGCCGTTGCCGGCGACCGCGGCGATGCCCACGATCTCGCCTGACCGCACGTCGAATGACACTTCGGAGACTGCGGGCAGTCCGTGTGCGCCTTCGACGGTCAAGGAGCGGACAGAGAGGACCACCTCGCCGACCCCTTTCGATGGCCCTGCCCTCACCGGCTCGACGTCCCGGCCGGTCATGTGCCGGGAGATCTCCTCGGGAGTGGTGGTGGACGGGTCGAGTTCCGCTACCGCCCGTCCGTTGCGGAGGACCGTGATGCGGTCGGCCACCGCCATCACCTCCGCCAGTTTGTGGGTGATGAAGAGGATCGTGCGCCCAGAGTCGCGCAGACGGCGCATCACCTCGAACAGACGATCCCGCTCCTGCGGGGTCAGGACGGCAGTGGGCTCGTCGAGGATGAGGATGGAGGCGTCCCGGTAGAGAGCCTTCAGGATCTCGACCCGCTGCAGCACACCCACGGGGAGGTCCTCCACCACCGCGGTCGGATCGACCGCGAGGCCGTAACCGTCGGCCAACTCCTTCACCCGGGCGGTCGCCTGCGACCTGTCGATCCATCCCAGCTTCGCCGGCTCTTCCCGAAAGATCACGTTCTCGGCGACGGTCAGGCTCGGGAACAGCTTGAACGCCTGGTGGACCATGCCCAAGCCCAGGCGGATGGCGTCCAGCGGGGAGTTGAAGCGAACGGGTCGACCTCGGACGAGGATCTCGCCTTCGTCCGGAGGAAAGAGACCGTAGAGGATCGACATCAGCGTCGTCTTGCCGGCCCCGTTTTCGCCGACGATGCAGTGGATCTCGCCTCGCTCGGCGGTGAGGTCGATCCCGTCACAGGCCAGGACTCCGGGGAACCGCTTGGTGATTCCCCGGAGTTCCAGCTCGGTGGTCACTTCGATGTCAGCCGGCGGCCATCAGCGGGTCGGGGACCTCGATCTCACCCGAGATGATCCCCTCGGCCGCTTCCCGGACCTGTTCGACGATGTCCGGATGGTCGGCGATCAGGCACTGCGAGTCGGGGAGCCGCTCCTCGTCGAGCGCCATGACGCCGACGCCGCCCTCGGCCAGACCCACCGACGTGAACGGCGTGGCCTCGCCGGACATGACGAGGTCGATGGCAGTCCGCACGGCGTTGTCGACCAACTTGAGGTTGTTGTCGACGACGACATCGGGCGCCACCGGGCACTTGTTGACATCCGTGCCGTAGGTCATGAAGCCCTGCTCCTGAGCGGCCTCGAAAACACCAGTGTCTGACGCCGCCCCCACGGAGAAGATCTGGTCGAGATCCTGGGCGGCGAGCGACAGGGCCTGCTCCTTCGCCCGCGCCGGATCGGCGAATGGGTTGTCACCGCCGATGAAGACCTGGGTGTCGCCCTCGAGGTCGGGATTCACCGACTGGGCACCCAGATAGAAGCTGTCGGACCAGCGATGGAAGAAGGGGATGTCGAGGGCCACCACCGATCCGATCTTGTTCGTCTCGGTGAGGCTGCCCGCCATGATGCCGAGCAGGTAGGCGCCCTCGTGTTCGCGGAACCCCACGCAGTAGAGGTTCTCGGGCTGGCCCTCCTGAGGGCAGTCGTCGATCAGGATGAAGGCCTGGTCGGGGTTGGCGGAAGCGAACTCGACAGCCATGTCCGTCAACTGGAAGGTCGTGAGGACGATGATGTCCGGCGCCGCCTCCACCGCCGCCTCGATGTTGGCCCGGCTGGTGGAGGGGTCGGTCGACTCGAAGGTCTCGGCGGTGCCGCCCAGACTCTCGGCCGCCGCCTGCGTGCCCGTTTCGCCCATCTGGAGGAACTCGTTCTCGCCGATCGGGTTGGGAGTGATGTAGATGAAGTGCGGGCCTTCGCCGTCTTCGGCCTGGGTGTCGCCCGTCGTGTCAGCCGGCGCCTCAGTGGTGTCGGTGGAGGTGTCCCCCGTGGTGTCCGAAGGGGCTTGCGTCGTCTCGGGAGCACTCGTTTCCTCGGTGCTGCCCCCGCCACACGCCGCCAGCAGCAACAAGAGTGCTGCCAGCAACGCCCACCATCTCTTGCCTCTCATGTCGCCTCCGTGGTGTCGTGGGTCGCGGCGTGGAGCGCAACTCGCCGGGCCCGGTTTCAGTTGTCTGACAACTGGCCGTGGAGAGTAGCATCCCGCTCCATGGCTCTTGCAACGGAGGCCCGGCCCTGATCCGCTTCGTAGTCGAGCATCTGATCACCATGGCCGGCGACCCCGAGGTGGTCTCCCCGGGAGTCGTCGACATCGATGAGGGTCGGGTCGTCTGGGCGGGCGCCGAAGTCGAAGCTCCGGCGTACGACGGCCCTGTTGAGCGCATTTCGGGCCTGCTGATGCCGGGTTTCGTGAACACCCATGCCCACAGCCCGATGGTCCTTTTGCGAGGCGCGGGCGAAGGGCTGCCCGTCGACCGATGGCTCACCGAGGTTATGTGGCCGCGGGAGGGGCGCCTGACTCCCGAAGACGTGTGGTGGGGCATGACCCTGGGTGCGGCCGAATTGCTCCGCAATGGCATCACGACCTCCCATGAGCACTACTTCTTCGCCCAGCAAGCGGCAGAGGCTGCGGCCGCCGCCGGGTTGAGAGGGATAGTCACCGCACCGGTCCTCATCGGCGCCGACCTCTCCCGGTTCGGGCCATGGGAGAAGCAGATCGAGGACATGGAGACGCTCGCCGACCGGTACGCGAACCACGACCTCATCTCGATCGGGCTCGGCCCTCACGCCGCCTACTCCCTCCCCGAGGAAGCCCTGCGGGCGGTCACAGAACTGGGACGTCGGAGATCCCTCCACATCCAGATCCATGTAGCCGAGGGACCGAGGGAGGGCGACGGGATAGCCGAGAAGTACGGCATGACCGTGCCCGCCTACCTCGAGTGGTTGGGGATGCTCGAATGCCGGGTGGTCGCAGCCCATTGCGTGTGGCTCACAGACGAAGACATCGCCGTGTTCGCCCGCCACGAGGTGGGTGTGGCCCATTGCCCGATGTCGAACGGCAAACACGCTTCGGGGATAGCTCCGGTCACTGACATGCGCGCCGCCGGGATCCCCGTGGGTGTCGCCACCGACGGCCCGTCGTCGCACGATCGCCTCGACCTGTTCGAGGAGATGCGAGCCGCCCTGCGCTACGCCAGGCTGCGCAGCGGTGATGCCGGGGCGATGACGCCCGCCGACGTGCTCACCATGGCGACCCGGGAGGCGGGCGACGTGTTGGGGAGGCCGGACCTGGGCCGTCTCACCCCGGGAGCGCGCGCCGACATGATCAACATCGACATCTCTCCGCTCGGGCCCGTTCTCGAGCCGGCCGATCTCATCACCCACGTCGTCTACTCCGGGACGCCCGCACTGGTCCGATCGGTGTGGGTGGAAGGCCGCCAGGTCGTCACCGACGGGCAGCCGACGACGGTCGACCTCGAAGCGGCCCGTCGGGAGGTGGCGACGAGGGCTGCCCGACTGGCGGCCGAAGTATGAGCATCACGATCGACCTCACCGGGCAGGTGGTTCTCATCACGGGCGCCACCGGTGGGATAGGACAGGGTATCGCCCGCCGCTTCCACGCCGCCGGGGCCACGGTCGCCATCCACCACCGGACCCGGCCCGACGAGGCCGAGGCACTGGCGGAGGAATTGCCCGGCTCGTTCGTCGTCGCCGGCGACATCACCGATCCCGATGCCCACCTCGTGACACAGGTCGTGGAGAAGGCGGGGAAGATCACGGGGTTGGTCAACAACGCCGGCATCCAACCCCTAGCCGAACTGGCAGATCTCGACGAAGAGTCATGGCGGACAATGCTCGAAACGAACGTCACTGCCGCCCATCGACTCAGCCAGGCCGCCGCCGCACACATGACGGGAGGCGGGTGGATCACGCACATCGCCTCGATCGAAGGCCGAAAGCCCGCCCCCGCCCACGGCCACTATGCCGTGTCGAAGGCAGCACTGATCATGCATGCCCGCGCCGCCGCCCTCGAGTGGGGCCGACGTGGGATCCGCGTCAACACCGTCTCCCCGGGCCTGATCGACCGCCCCGGCCTCGATGCAGCATGGCCGGAAGGTGTGGCACGTTGGAAGGCCGCCGCTCCGCTCCAACGGCTCGGCACGCCCGAAGACGTCGGCGACGCCTGCGTCTTTCTCGCATCCGACCTCGCCCGGTGGATCACCGGCATCGACCTGGTGGTGGACGGCGGCGTCTCCACGCATCCGACATGGTGATGCTCGACGACCGGGTGTACCTCGTCACCGGTGGCGGAGGCGGGATCGGAGCGGCAACCGGGCACGTCCTCGTCGACAGGGGCGCCTCGGTGGCTCTGGCCGATCTGAATGGTGAGGCGGCCCAGCGAACTGCCTCCGAGATCGGCAGCAACGCCATCGGCCTGCAATGCGATGTCACCGACGCAGAGTCGGTGACATCAGCGGTCGAACACACCGTCGCCCACTTCGGAAGGCTCGACGGAGCGGTGAGCAACGCCGGCATCGTCCACCTCGACACCGCCTGGGATCTCAGTCCGGAGCAATGGGAGCGGGAATTGGAGGTGAACGTCACCGGCACGTTCATCACTTGCCGGGCGGTCGGGGAGCACCTCCGGAAGTCGGGGGGAGGCGCCATCGTCAACGTCGCCTCCAACTGCGGCAAGGTCGGTTACGCCAACATGGCCGCCTACAACGCCTCGAAGGCGGCGGTCATCTCGATGACCCGTTCACTCGCCATGGAATGGGCAAAAGAGGGGATCAATGTCAATGCCGTGTGCCCGGGCGGCGTCGACACCCCGATGCTGACCGGCGTGGCCGAGTGGCTGTCGCCGCGCCTCGGTGTCGACGCGGACGAGCTGCTCTCGGGCATGGGGCCTGCACAACTCGGGCGCCGAGTGCGGCCAGAGGAGGTGGCGGCGGTCATCGCCTTTCTGCTCTCCGACGACGCCACGATCATCCGCGGCCAGGCCATCAACGTCGACGCCGGCGACACCCCGTATTGACGAGAGGAGTTGCATGCAGGACAGATGGGATCCTTCGCTGACTTTCGACGACCCGCTGGACGAGTGCGTCTACGGGTCGCGGCTGATCGGCAGTGACCCCTTCCTCGTTCTCCACGGGGGCGGGAACACATCGGTGAAGGCCCCGTGGGTCGACGTGACAGGCGATGAAGTCGAGGCCTTGTACGTGAAGGGAAGCGGCTGGGACCTCGGCACGATCGAAGCGGCCGGGTTCGCCCCTCTGCCACTCGCCCGGCTGCGGCGCTTGCTGGAGCTGGAGGCCCTCTCAGACCCCGACATGATGGCATCGTTGTCGGCCGCTCGACTCGATCCGTCGGCTCCGCAGCCGTCCGTGGAATCGCTGCTCCACGCGATTCTCCCCCATCGGGCCGTACTCCACAGCCACGCCGATGTCATCGTGACGCTCACGAACCTGGCCGATGGCGAAGCCCGGGTAAGGGAAGCACTGGGCGACGACGTGGTGATCGTGCCGTACGTCATGCCAGGCTTCGACCTCGCCCGGGTCGTGGCCCAGATGTGGCCCGAGCAGGGTCGCTCCGACACGTCCGGCATGGTGTTGATGAACCACGGGCTCTTCACCTTCGGGGACACGACCAGGGAGGCCTACGCCCGCCACGTCGATCTGATAACCCGGGCCGAGGAGTATCTCGACCGCCACGCCCCGCTGGCGGCCTCCGCCGACGCGGAGCTGGAGGACGTCGATCCCGTGGAGTTGGCCCAGCTGCGGCGCCAGATCTCCGACGCTGCCGGTGCGCCGATGATCGTCAGCCGTCACCGCGATCCTGCGGTGGCCCGGTTCGTCGCCCGACCCGATCTGGAATCCCTCGCCAACCGCGGACCGCTGACGCCCGACCACATCATTCGCACCAAGCGCACCCCATTGGTCGGCACCGACGTGGATTCATTCGTGTCCGAGTACCAGGCCTACTTCGAGCGCAACAAGAGCCGCTCCGACTTCGCGCTCACGATGCTCGATCCCGCCCCTCGAGTAGTGCTCGATCCTCGGCTGGGGATGCTCACCGTCGGTCGCCGTCCCGCCGACGCCGACATAGCCGCCGACATCTACCACCACACGATCCCGGTGCTCGAAAGGGCCGAGGACCATTTCGGCGGGTATGTGGCGTTGGGCGAAGGGGAGCTGTTCGACGTCGAGTACTGGGACCTCGAGCAGGCGAAGCTACGCCGGGCCGGGAGCCCACCCCCGATGGCGGGCCGAGTGGCGGTCGTCACCGGCGCCGCCTCGGGGATCGGGCGAGCCTGCGCCGCTGAGCTCCTATCCCGCGGTGCCGCCGTGATCGGCATCGACATCTCTGCCGACGTCACCGGGACATTCCAAGACCCCGCCTGGCTGGGAGTGAGCGCCGACGTCACCGACTCGGACGCCGTGGCCGAGGCTCTCTCCACCGGGGTGGAGCGATTCGGAGGTGTCGACATGGCGGTGCTCGCCGCGGGGATCTTCGGCAGCACCCGCCCTGTCGCTGAGCTGGATCCGGACGAGTGGCGGCGCGTTCAGGCGGTCAACGTGGATTCATCTGCCCACCTGCTCGCTCGCTTGCATCCGTTGCTCACCGTCTCCCCGGCCCACCCGTCGGTGGTGGTGATCGCTTCGCGGAACGTCCTCGCCCCCGGCAAAGGAGCCGCTGCCTACTCGGCGTCGAAGGCGGCTCTCACACAGCTCGCCCGGGTTACCGCGCTGGAGTGGGCGGAGGACGGGATCCGGGTGAACATCGTCCATCCCGATGCGGTTTTCGACACCGGCCTGTGGACTCCGGAACTGCTCGCCGAGCGGGCCAGCAAATACGGCCTGACGGTGGACGAGTACAAGCGCCGCAACCTTCTGTCGGTGGAAGTCACCTCGGCGACGGTGGCAGGGGTGGTCGGCGATCTCCTCTCCGAACGCTTTGCAGCCACGACCGGAGCGCAGATTCCCATCGACGGCGGATCGGAAAGGGTGATCTAGATGTCAGGAACGTTCCTTCCCATCATCGCCGTGGACTCCTCCGATCTGCCGGAGGCGATGGTGGTCGTCGGCGATCCCGACCGTGCCGAACGTGCCTCGCGGCTGCTCGGTTCCCCGCGCCTCCTCGGCCGCAACCGGGAGTACGTCTCCTATGTCGGCACTCACCAGGGCTCGACGGTGGGCGTGATTTCCCATGGCGTGGGATCACCCGGCGCGGCAGCCTGCTTCGAGGAGTTGTTCCGAGGTGGCGTGAAACGTGTCGTGCGGGCCGGGACGGCCGGAGGGATGCAGCCCTCCGTCACGGACGGCGACCTGGTCGTGGCCACGGCCGCGGTACGAGCCGACGGATACACAGACGGGGTCGTGCCGCCCGGGTTCCCGGCCGTGGCCGACCGGCTCCTCAGCTCTTCCCTCGTCGAAGCAGCGGGCAACGTCCACGAGGGCATCGTCCTCACCTCGTCGGTGTTCTATCCCCACGCCGTCCTCGGCTCGGACCTGGAGATGTGGCAGCGGGCCGGCGTGGTCGCGGTCGAGATGGAGTGCGCGGCTTTGTTCGTCTTGGCCTCACTCCACGATGCCGCCGCCGGGGCGATCCTCGCCATCGACGGGAACCCGCTGGCCCAGGGGGACACCGACATGGAGGGCTACGACCCCCACAGAGATGTCGTGCGGGAAGCAACCGAACGCGCCCTACTCGCCGCGTTCACGGCGCTGAGCTGAGCCTCAGTCGCGCTCGACCTCGATCACCTGAGGTCCATCGGGTCCCGCCACCACCACCACTTCGTCGGCGGATACGCCGGCCAAGGCTGCGACGACTGCGTCCACCGACCAAGGTGGCACGGTGTCGGCCCGCCTCCAGAGCTGCACGCGGGCTTTGGTCAGGTCTCGAACCGCCTTTGTGATCTCGTCATCGGCTGGGCCGATGAGGAGGACGAAACGAGGTCGCTCGGGTGCTGTCGGGGCGAGACGTCGATCCCCTCGGTAGACAGCCCAGTGGTAGGCGGCGAGGACCCCCGTCGTGATCAGGCTCGCCACTGCGATTCGCAGGCTGCGGAGGGTGTCCGCACCGACCGTGCCCGCCAGCAGGTCCTCGAACAGGATGAACACCGCCGTGATGAGGGCGACGACCGCCGCCACGCTGCTGAGGCCGAGGATGGTGAACAGGTAGATCCGACGCGTCGGGCTGGCTATCTCGGCCTCTGGTTTCTCTCTGGCGATGCGCCTCCAGAAGAACCACCAGACGGGAGCACCGATGAGGAGGAACGTCGCCGCCCGGAGAAGGGTGTTGATGGCGGACGTCCCCTCCACGATCGTCGGCGAACCGGTCACTGCCTCGAAGAACGCGACGAGGAGCGCTGTCAACCCGCCGGCCGCTGCCAATAGGCCGATTCCAGCCATCAGGTACTCGTAGATCCGTTTCGGCTCGGTTCGCTCTGTCGCAGGGCCGGCAACCAGTGCTCGGTGGTACCACCACACGATCCCACCGACGATCGCGGCTGAGAGCTGTTCCGGAACGTCGCTGAAGTGCCTCGCGGCATCGGTTGTACGGGGGTCGCCGACCCACCACACCAACAGGCTCTGCAGCACTGCGCCGGCCGCCGTCAGTACCGTCGCCAGTCCGCCGCCGACGCCCAGAACGAACACGTAACCGAGCCACAGGGGCGAGCGAGTGACTGTCCGCGCCGCCCACCAGTTCGGGATCCAGGCAGCCGCCCCGACGAGCAGCGTCGCGCCGTCCTCGCCGAGCCCGGGTCCGTCGCCGAGCAGGAGGTTTCGCACCGCCACCATCTCGATGGCGCCTGACAGGAACTGGGCGAGGCCGACGGCAGCGGTGAGGAGGCCGATCGCCGACCCGACCAGGAGCGGCAGTTCGACGATTCGGTGGGCCAGTCGCCGGATCACGAGCCAGTGCACGACCCACAGCCCGCCCCAAACCACAAAGGACACGAGCGGGGAGCCATACCAGCGCTCGCCCTCAGCCAGGCCGGCGACGACGTCGTGCAGGTGCGTCATCGCGACGACGAGGGCCGTGGTCGTCGCTGCCGTCGAATAGAACAGCCAGCCGAAGGACTGCCTCTCTCGAGGATCGGAGCGGAGCTTTCCCAGAGACCACCACCCGAGCGCGGCATACAGCGGCAGGCCGATGAGGACGAAGCTCAGGTTGCGCGCCAAGCTGGTCTCGAACCGAAGTGCCAAGGAGTCAGGGCCGCCGAGGGCCCAGCCGAGCAAGCCGGCGAGGCCGTTGGCGACGATCAGCAACAAGGCGTACAGGAGCAGGTATTGGAAGAAGCGTCGGACGCCGTGGGCGTCGCCTCCGCCGGACCGGTCGTCTCCCCTCCGACTCAGGGCCACGACGACACCGAGCACGACGGCGCCGAAAAGGACGGCAAAGCCGAAGAAGATCATCGGTCGTCCCCACAGAAGAAGAACGGCCAGGGCTCGTCGGTGATCAGCCATCCGGCTTCGCCCTGGACGAGACGGAACGTCTCCTCCTGGCTGTACTCGTAGGGGTCGAAGGGCCCGCCTCCCGCCTCGAACACCAACTCCACTTCGACGCGAGCTTCGTCGCCTTCGACATCGCTTGCGAGCAGTACCGCCCGCGACACGTCGATTCCAAAGGTGTCGGCATCGTCCCAGTCGCAGCCGGCAGCCGGATCCAGATGGGCGAGGGCCTCGTCCTCGTCGCCGTCGATCACCGCCCTGAGATAACTCTGCACCACACCTTCCGGCGTCGCCGGGTCGTAGGTGGGTTCGTCCCGCTGGGACGCCACGACCGCAGCGACCGATGCGATCACGACGATCGCTGCCACCACGATGGCCAGGATCCGCTCCGGCTTCATGCCTGCAGTATGCAAGGCACACCCCTCTCGGGCAGGGTCTTTCGCTTCGTTTTGGCAAGATGGAGTCATGTGTGTGGACGCCGATGCCCTCCCTCCCGTACCCGCGTCAGGAACCGTCAGCGGACGCAGGCTCACCCTGACCTCGGCCGATGGCACTGAGTTCGCCGCCTTCGAAGCCTGGGCCGAGAACGGCCCGAGCGGAACTGCGGTGATCGTCCTCCCCGATGTGAGAGGTCTCTTCCGCTTCTACGAGGAACTGGCCGTGCGCTTCGCCGAAGCGGGTCACGACTCGGTCGCCATCGACTACTTCGGGCGCACTGCCGGGACCGAGCCACGAGGAGAGGACTTCGACCACTCCGCCCATGTGCCGCTGACCACGTCGGAGGGCATCAACGCCGATATCGCTGCAGCGGCGGCTCACCTGAGGAGCCGGACCCCCGACGTGAAGATCTTCACGGTCGGCTTCTGCTTCGGTGGCACCTGCTCGTGGGCGGCCACCACCCACGGCCATGGACTGGCCGGTGCCGTCGGCTTCTACGGTCGCCCGGACATCGACCGCCCGACGGGTGACGGGCCGTTTCTCGAGCGGTGCCATCTCGTCCAAGCGCCCATACTCGCCCTGATGGGGGGCGACGACCCCTCCATCCCCGCGGAGACGGTCGCCGCCCTGGAGGCGGCGCTCGCCGATGCCGGAGTGGACCACGAGGTGGTGACCTATCCGGGTGCGCCTCACTCCTTCTTCGATCGCAAGCAGTCCGAATTCGGGGAGGAGTCGGCTGACGCCTGGCGGCGGGTCCTCGAATTCATCCGCGCCCACAGCTGAGCAACGCCGACAGAACCGGCACCGGCTACCAACATGGCGCCGTGCGTGACCCTGCCCGCGCCATCTCAGTTCTCGTCGCAGTGCTGCTCGTCGGTGGCGCCCTGGCCTTCGACCCGGGAGGATGGCAGGTCTTCCTGCCCGCGAAATGGCTCGTGATCACCGTGTGCGCCTTCGGCGCTGCGGCTGCCGCCCTGTTCGAAGGCGTAGACCTCCACCGACGCTCCCTTCACGGATGGGCAGCGTTTCTCGCCTGGGCGGCGGTGACATCACTGATCGCTGATGACCCTCTGGCGGCGTGGCTGGGGACGCCGGACCGGCGCTTCGGGTTCGTGGCATTGCTGACTCTGGCGGCGGCATTCGTCGGCGGCCAAGCGATCACCGATGAGAAGGGCCGTGTTCTGCTGAGTCGAGCGGCGATCGTGGCGCTGGGTGGGATGACCCTGTACGGGATCGCCGAGTCGCTCGGGACAGTCCCGGTGGACCTCACCACTACGACGACCCGCCTCGGCGCCACTTTCGGTTCGCCCGCCTACCTCGGTGCCGCCCTGTGTCTCCTCCTGCCCATGGGCGTCGGGACAGCTGCCGACAGGCGCCAGCCTCTCCGGTGGCGGATCGCCGGAGCAACAGCAGCCGTTTGCGGGATCGGGCTCCTGGCCGGGTCGGGCGCCAGAGCCGCCGCCTTCGGCCTCGGCGTCACCGCGTTGCTGGCAGTCCTCAGAGGGTTCGACGCCCTTCGCCGACATCCGTTGGTGGCAACCGGGGTGGTCCTCGTCGTCGTGGCGTCGATCGCCCTTTCGCCTCTGGGCGGGAGGCTCGGAGAACCCATCAGCGGACGTCTCGCCGAGTGGCGTGTGGCCTCACGGGCTCTCGTATCGGATCCCCTGACTGGAACCGGGCTCGAGGGCTACCGGGTGGTCTTCCCTTCCCACGTCGACGTCGCCTACGTCCAGGAGTATGGGCGGACGACGATCACCGACCGTGCCCACTCGGGCCCCTTGGACCTCGGGGTGGCGATGGGTGTCCCCGGCACCCTCGCCTGGGTGGCGGCGGCGGTGTGGCTGGCCATCAGATGCAGCGGAGTAGTCCGGGGCGGCACCCCCGTGTTGGCCGGTATGGGGGCGGGGGTCTTTGCGTTGCTGACCCAGGAACTGTTCCTGTTTCCCACCCTGGAGGTGGGAGCCGCCGGCTGGGCCATCGCGGGTGTGGTCGTCGCTTCGGCACGTTCGCAGCCGCCGCTCCACGGCCGCACGAAGATCGGCGCCGCCGCGACCGCCGCCCTGGCACTCCTCGCCGCCACAGCGGGCGTCATCGACGTCGTCGCCGACCACCGGGCGGCCAGTGCGGTGACCAACGACGACCTGGTCGCCGCCGACTCTGCGTTCGCTCTCCGACCCGACTCCTTCCGGTACGCGTTGTTGGCCGCCGACGTCGCCCTGCAGCGAGGTGACCAGGACGGAGCTCGAGATCGGGTCGAGGCCGCCGCCGCCCTGTCGCCGCCGGATCCGGCGGTGCGGATGGCTCGTGCCCGGCTCGCCGTCGCCGGCGCGGACACGTCGGCCGCCCTCGCGCTGCTGGAGGAAGCCGTGGAGGCGGACCCGAACCATCCCGAACTGCGGATCCTCCTCGGCGACGTCCAGGCGGCAGCGGGCAAAGTGGGCGAGGCCGAGAGGTCGTGGCTGGCGGCCGCCCATTTGTCTCCCGCCGACCCGACTCCTCACCTACGCTTGGCGGCTCTCTATCTGGCCGCCGGCGAGGCCGACCTCGCTCGCGCCTCCCTCCAAACTGCCCGCCGACTGGACCCGGACCATGCCGCCATCGCCGATCTGGAAGACGCCCTCCGATAGCTCCAGGACGATGGCCGGCGGAAACAGTGAACCTATCGACCGGGTTGGGCGTTTCTCCCGTGTGCATGCCACAGCCTGGAACGCGACCGTGACGCGGACGGCCGACGTCGCGCGCGCCGACGTCGACGCCCGCCCGGGCTTCGCCGCCTTCTACAGCCAGACGTACCAAAGGCTGGCGGCTGCGCTGTCGTCGACGCTCGGTGACCGTGATCTGGGGATCGAGGCCGCCGACGAGGCGATGGCGCGTTGCTACGCCCATTGGGCAACGGTGAGCCACTACGACAACCCCGCCGGATGGGTGTACCGGGTCGGCCTGAACTGGGCGCTGTCCTGGAAACGCAAGCTGGCGCGACGCCACACTCTCCCGCCCGGCGAGCACGTCGAGCATGCCGCCATGCCGGCCGACCCGCAGATCGCCGCCGCCCTGGCCTCCCTCGACCTTCGCCTCCGGACGGTGGTGGTGTGTCGTGTGTTGCTCGACTGGTCGACGGAGGAGACGGCGGAAGCGCTCCAGATCAAACCCGGAACGGTCAAGTCCCGCCTGCATCGGGGTTTGGCGCGTCTGGCAGAACTGCTCGCCCACTTCGACCACGGAGACTCCTGATGGATCTGCAGGAACGACTCCAAGCGCACATGAGGTCGGAGCTGGCGAAGACCCCAGTCAGTGACCTCGGAGGAGTGATGGAGCGAGGTGAGACGATCCGTCGACGCCGACGGGCCGTGATGACGGCGGCACCCGTCGTCGTCGTGCTCTTGGGCGCCGTCGGAGTGATGGCGTCCGGCCTGTTGTCGGGCGACGGCCCCGATGTCGACGTCAATCAGATGGTGGCCGCAGAAGCCAACTTGTCTCTGTCCATCGGCGACTTGGACTGGCAGGTCCAGCCCGCTGCCCTGGCCTGGGCGGAGGACAGAGAGTTGGGTGACGGAGCCCTGTATGTCCTCTCCACCGCCCCGGGCGCCAAGTGGGAGAACTTCCCCAACGGCAACGTCCCGAAGGCGCTCTACGTATCCGAGGACGGTCTCGACTGGACCGCCACCCTGCTCGGCGACTGGCGGCCTTCTGACATGGCAGTCTCCCAGGGCCTCCTGTATCTCGTCGGCACCGGCCCTGGCGCCAAAGCCGACACCCAGGACATAGAGCTACGTGTCTCGAGCGACGGCGGGTCCTCGTTCGACAAGACCCTCGAGTTGGACGTTGGCGTGGCCGCCGGAGCCAGCCTCGTCCCCAAGGTGATAGCCACCGACGAAGGCGTGCTCGCCATTGCGACCAGCCGCCAGTTTCTCGATCCTCTGACACTGCTGCCACCCGATGCGCTCGAAGGCCGGGTGCAACCGATGATGATCGAGTCCGGAGTGGCGATCTTCCCCGATGACGCCCTCGTCGATGCCCATGAAGCGTGCTTCACCGCCGACCCATCGAAGTGCGAAGCGGTCATCGAGGAGAGGGCCACCGCTTTCTTCACTTGGGAGGAACTCGGCCTTCCCGGAGGGTCGATCGAGTTCGGAGAACTAGTCGAGCACTTCACCTTCTGGTCGTCAGACGGAGAGAACTTCGAGCCCGTCGACTATCCGTTCCCCGGCGGCTACATCGACCGCGTCGCCTCGGTGGACGGTACGGCGGTCGTCACGATCACCGACATGGGGCCGACTCGCATTCTCGCTTCAGAAGACGCCCGGGAATGGCGGCCCATCGCCGAAGGCATCGACGCCGGATATGTGCTCGCGATCGGGAAGACCGGAGGCGAAATCGTCATGGCGAGCCAGGACATCAACGGGACATCTCTGCGTGTGTACCGCGCCCCAGACCTCGACGGGCCATGGCAGCAAGTCCCTATCGACGGGCTCCTGCAGGAACTGGTCGAGTCCGAAGGCAACATGATCAGCCTCTGGCCAGGGGGTGCCGTCGTGACTGATTCCGGCGTCGCGATCAGCGTCGTGGCGGAAGGCGCCGGCGGAAATGCAAGAAACCCGATCGCCAAGATCTTCGATCCGATCTTCCGCCGCAACCAAGACCGCCGAATGGTCGAAGGAGAGGTGCAGTCCCAGGGCATCCTCCTCGTGTCCAAGGACCTGACCGCATGGAAGGCGGTGCCGACGTCACAACTCGGGGATTGGATCGATCTGGCCGCGACCCCCGACGGGTCGATCCTGGCCCAGGGGATACAGAGCGCACCCGACGGCCGCGCGATCCGGGTCCAGGCCGTCGCCACTCCATAGAGGAGAGATGTTGCCGGCCCTTCCCGTTGGGGGATGTCGGGAAGGGCCCGGCAGCAATCACTCACCGACCGATCACTTGCAGACCCAGTGTCGCCAGCCCCCGCCAGGCCCATACAACAAGTAGGCCGCGGCGGCGATGTTCGCTTCGGGATCGAAGATCGACGCCCCTGGAAAACCGGCCCCGGCGGCGCGTTCGTCCCAGGCACTGGGCAAGTGCTGGAACAAGCCGCCCGCACCTGAGCTGCGGTTGCGAGCATTGGGGTCGCCGCCCGACTCACACGCCATCACGCGGATGGCGCGATCGACGTCGCCTGGATCGAAGTACTTCTCGACCAGCGGGCGCCAGCCTTCGGCGCCCGGCCCGGTCGGTACTTCGACCGCCTTCAACTCCTCGACCACGTCCGCCGGGATCACGGGGAGCTCGGCGGGGGGCTCGAGGTCGAGCGCCCGCGCCAGGAAGCTGGCCATCTGTGCCCGAGTGACTGGCTCATCGGGGCAGAATCCCCCGCTGCCGCAACCGTGGGTGATCCCGGCAACGGTGATTGCGGCGATGTCCGCCTCGTGGACGTTGCCGTCGTCGTCGTGGAAGGGATCGCCTTCCGCTGGCGGCAGTTCGAGGGCACGGACCAGGAGGCTGGCCATCTGCCCTCGGGTGACGGGCTCATCGGGGCAGTACTGGCCGGCACCGCAACCGATGGTGATGTCGGCCGCGGCGATGGCGGCGATGTCATCAGCGAACCGGCTTCCGACGGTGTCGCTGAACTTGGACATGGCAGCGGGCGGGAGCCCCAGTGCCCGATTCAGGAACGCCGCCATCTCGGCGCGCGTGACCTCGTCGTCGGGACAGAACCGCCACTCGCCACAACCTGTCGTGATGTCCGCGGCATGCAGAGCAGCCACGTCCGGTTCGTGGACGGAGCCATCGACATCGGCGAATGGGCCGCGTCCGTCGGGTTCCGCGGCGGCGCCGAATGCCGGCGCAGTGATGAACATCAGGGCACCGGCGACAGCCAGCGCCCATCTCGTCTTCTTTTTCATGGTGGTACCTCCGCGTGACCCCAGTCGGGGTCGCTCGGGTTTCGGCCATCGCCCGCCTGGCGCAGGCGCGATCGTTTGTCGATCGAGGCCGTGGAAACAAGAAGGCTCCGGTGTTCACCGGAGCCCGTTGACGAGCACAAGTGCCCGTCGACGACAGAAGGCTATGCACGTGTCCATCGGTAGGTGAAACGAAAACCGACGTCTAACGGCTCAGGTGGGTCGCCGTCGATCGAAGAGGCGCCCTCGTTCCGCCCACAAGACGAGAACGAATGCGACGAAGCCGAGGATGGCAAAGCCGCCGGCCATCGGCAGGATCGTGCCGTTGAACGACTGGTCGAGGACCGCCCCTATGAGGGCACCGCCGGCGGTCGACACGGTGCCGATCACAGCCGATGCCGTGCCGGCGATCGGCCTCATCGGCTCCATGGCGATGGTGTTGAAGTTCGGGATGAGGAGCGCATGGCACGACAACATCGCCGCCATGGTGGGCATGAACACGCCCAGCGACGGACGGCCTTCGGACGACAGGCCAACGAACACGAAGAGGACAGCCACCGCCACGTACACGAACAGGACTCCGTGGGCCATCCTCCGCGTGCCGAACCGGCGAACCACGAACGCGTTGGCCAGCATCGCCGCACCCATGACCGCCGCCAGCACGCCGAACATGATCGGGAACTCGTCGACGACGCCGAAGACCTCTCCGAAGATGATCTCCGAGCTCGCCAGGTACGAGGTGAACACGCCGAACAGCGCGGTGAGCGCCATCGTGTAACCCATCGTCAGTCGGTTGGTGACGATCATGCGACCAGCTGCCAGAACTCGGCCGAACCTCAACTCGAGCCGGTCGTCAGGGTTCAACGACTCTTCGAGGCGAGTCGCCCAGAGCGCCATCACCACCACGAGCAGGGCACAGACACCGAACACCCACCGCCAGGAGCCGATCGAAGCGACGATCGCGCCGAGGGTGGGCGCCAGGATCGGCACGAGCACGAAGACGGCCATGATGAACGACATCGCCCGCGACATCTCGTTGCCGTCGAAGCGGTCGCGCACGACTGAGAGCGTCACCACTCGGGGACCGGCGGCCCCCAAGCCCCAGATGAACCGGGCGACGAGGAGCGAGGCCAAACTCGGCGCCAACGCCGAAGCCACCGCTCCCAACAGATAGATCCCGTAGCCGGCATAGAGGGTCGGCTTGCGCCCGAAGCGGTCGGCGAGTGGCCCGTAGAAGACCTGGGCGATCGCCAAACCGAAGAAGTAGGCGGTGACTGTGCCGGCAACGGCGGTCGAGTCCTCCGCCAACCCGAAGCTCGCGCGCATGTCGCCGAATGCCGGGAGGATCATGTCGATCCCCAGGGCGGCGAGCGCCATGGACATGGCCAGGAGAGCGGTGAACTCGACCCGCCCGAGCCTCATCGGAGGAGCGGTCGATTCCACGCTGCGAGGGTACGAGACGGCTGCCCCGATCCCAAAGCCGTCGAAGCTTCACCCTTCGTCGAGGAGAGCGGCGATGCGCTCGCCGATGGCGAGAGATGCCGTTGCTGCCGGCGAGGGAGCGTTGAGCACGTGGAGTGCGTTCTCCTGGCGCAGCAACGAGAAGTCGTCGACGAGTCGGCCGTCCGGCGATACCGCCTGGGCACGGACGCCCGCCCCTGCCACCGTCAGATCCGACGTGTCGAGGGCGGGCAGCAGGCGAGCCGCCGCCCGGCCGTAGAGCCGGGCCGACCGGGACCTGATGATCTCGGCGATCCCGGTCGGGGCGTAACGCAAGGCCAGCCGCAGGAAACCGGGAGAACGGAGCGTCTCGATGAACTCACGCCAGTCGGGGGCGGTACCCCGATAGTGATGGCGACCCAGTGCGGGCACGGCATTGGGCCCGACCTCCACGGTCCCGTCGATGCGGCGGGTGAAGTGCACTCCGAGGAAAGGGAACCGAGGGTCGGGCACCGGGTAGACGAGGTGGCGCACGAGTTTCTCGGAAGGTCCGGTGAGCGCGAAGTACTCGCCCCGGAAGGGAACGATCCGCACGGGAGGCGTGGCCCCGGCCATCTCGGCTACCCGGTCGGCCTGGAGGCCGGCACAAGCCACCAACCGCCCGGCCAGGATCGCCCCGTGGTCGCCGGCGACCTCCCATGCCCCGCCCTGGCGGCGGATCGAGGCGACCCGCCAGGAGGTGCGGACATCGCCGGGGAGTTTCTCTGCCAGGCGCCGGACCACCGCCGGGAAGTCCGCCACCCCGGCCTCCGGGACGTGGAGGGCAGCCCGGCCGGCGATGTGGGGCTCGATGTCGTACCACTCCCCTCTCTCCAGCCAGCAGACCCCTTGGAGCCCGTTGGCGTGGGCGCGTTCGTGGAGACGCTCCAGCCGGGTGACTTCCTTCTGGTCGAGGGCGACGACGAGCTTCCCCGTGACGTCGTGGGCGATGCCGTTGTCTTCGCAGAACTCGACCATCCGCCGGCGCCCTTCGACACACAGGCGCGCCTTCAACGAGCCGGGCTTGTAGTAGAGCCCGGAGTGGAGCACCCCGGAGTTGTGGCCGCTCTGGTGCAGCCCGACGCGGTCCTCAGCTTCGAGAACCGCGATCGACGCCTGAGGGTGACGCTGATGGATCGCGGTGGCGGTGGCCAAGCCGACGATCCCCGCCCCGATCACGGCGTAGTCGAAGCGGTCAGCCATCCGTGCCCTCGGCCAATGAGACGATGATCTCGAATTCGCGTTCGGTCACCGGTTGGACAGACAGCCTCGACCGACGCACCAGCACCATCTCGCTGAGCTCCGGGTGGCTCTTGATCTCGTCGAGGCTGACCATGCGCGGGAACTTCTTCACGAACCCGATGTCGACCATGAACCAGCGGGGGTCGTCGGGCGTGGACTCCGGGTCGTAGTACTTGGAGTCCGGATCCCAGGCGGTGTGGTCGGGATACGGCTCGCTGACCACTTCGGCCAGGCCCACCACACCGGGCGGCTTCACCGCCGAGTGGTAGAAGAGCACGGGGTCGCCCACCTGCATCTCGTCGCGCATGAAGTTGCGCGCCTGGTAGTTGCGCACCCCGTCCCAATGAGTTCGCCCGTCCTTCGCCAGGTCGTCGATCGAATAGTCGCCGGGCTCGGACTTCATGAGCCACCGTCGCATGGGATGCGATTGTGGCACGGGTACCGTGAGCTCATGGAAGAGGAGTGGTACTACTGCATCCGGCACCGCCGGGTCGAGCCGAAGTTCGGATGCCGCATGACCAACCGTCTCGGCCCCTATCCCACGCGTGAAGAGGCGGAACGGGCGCTGGAGAAGGTCGAAACCCGCAACGTCGAATGGGACGAGGACCCGGATTGGAAGGACGAAGAGGCGGATGCCTGACACCCCGATCAGCCGCTTTCCTGTCCTCTCCCTGGACGAGTTCCCCGCCGACCTCAAGGCGCGCGTCGAGCGGATAGCCGAGAGAAGCGGCTTCGTGCCGAACGTCTTCCTCGCCATGGCTCACCGGCCGGACGAGCTGCGAGCGTTCATGGACTACCACGACGCGCTCATGGAGCGGGAGTCGGGGCTGAGCAAAGCGGAGCGGGAGATGATCGTGGTGGCGACCAGCGCCGCCAACGACTGCCTCTACTGCGTCGTCGTTCACGGCGCCATCCTCCGGGTGCGGGCGAAGGACTCGGAACTGGCCGACCGCATCGCCGCCAACTGGCGGACGGCGCCGGTCACCGACCGTCAGCGGACGATGCTGTCGTTTGCTGTGAAGCTCGCCCGCCAACCCGAGGAGATCGACGAGGAGGACCTGGAAGAGTTGCGTGAAGCGGGCTTCGACGACTCCGACATCTGGGACATCGGCTCGATCACCGCACTGTTCGCGCTCTCCAACCGCATCGCCCACCTGGCCGACCTCCAGCCCAACCCGGAGTTCTTCATGTTGGGGCGCTAGGAAACCGACGCCTCGTCCAGCAGTCGTCGGAGCCGGTCGAGGTAGTCGTCGAAAGCGCGTCGGCCCTGGCGGGTCAGCTTGTACCAGGTGGTGCTCCCTGGGCCTTTGCCGGTCTTCCTCGCCTCGACATAACCGGCATCGATCAACTGGCGCATCTGCTTCGACAAGTCGGGAGCCGACAGGTCCAGCCGCTCCTGGAGGCGGGAGAACTCGACCTCGGCAGTCGAGAGGACCGTCATGATCCGAAGCCGCTTGGGGGCGTGGATCAAGGGGTCGAGATCATCCATCCTGGATCCCGGCCTGATCCGCGAGTCGGCGGGCACGCCGTCGGAACATCCCGTCGCTCACGGATCCCGCCAAGACCACCACGACGAAATACAACCCGCCGGCCCACACGAATGGCCTCGCCGTTTCGGTGGTGAACGCCCACACCAGGATCGCGGCGATTCCAACCCCCGCCACGACCCAGTATCCGATCAGGACCCGACGCAGGGGCGGTGGCATCGTCCGCAAACGAGGGATCGCTCCCGCTTTGCGGACCGCCACCCCCGCCATGGCGCCGATGGTCACCGCAGCCGTCAACGCCACCACGATCGCCAGCCACCTGGTCTCGATCCCCATCGACATCAAGGCGCAGCCGCCTGCGACGGCGAACCCGAGCGAATACCACCAGGGGATGTGTCCATCGCCTAGATACGTCTCGAGCCGATCGCGCTCTACCTGGTCGAGTGTCCGCCTGAGGTCATCCATCGCTCCTCCCCGAATAGTTTCCATAGCGGCAACTATACGGAGAACTTTCCGCGAGTGCAAGTATTAGGCGTCATATGAGGGCGCGGAGCACCCACAGCGTGACCATTCCGGCGACGAGCACCGACGGCAGCGATCGTGCGCGCCATCCGACCACTCCACCGACGACCAGTGCGGACACCTCGGGTATGCCGACCTCGGCCGAGCCTCCCACGCCGAGTGAGACGACCAGCGCCGCCATCACCGACGGGGCCACGTAGCGGAGGGCCTGGCGGACGACCGGCGAGAACTCCCGATCGGCGAAGACGTGGATGAAAGAGGAGCGCATGAAGTACGTGCCGATGCCGACGACGACCGTGGCGACGAGGGCGAGAACGGTGAGGGTCATCGACGGCTCGCTATGACGCCGCCGGCGACTCCGGCGAGTGCTCCGACGATGATGCCCAGGCGGTTGGGGATGCCGAGTGTGACCCAAGTGATCGCTCCCGCCACGACGGCCGCCACGAGTGAGGGACGCGAGTCGATGGCAGCGATGAGCAATCCGACGAACAGCAAGGGGACGGCGAAGTCGAGCGACCACTCCTCTGGCACCACGGGTCCCACGATCAGGCCGAGGGCCACGGTCGCCTGCCACACCACCCAGAACGACAGGCCGACTGTGAGGTAGTACCGCCGGAAGGAAGCCGGTGAGTCGTCGATCCGGAGGCTGGTGAGAGCGAATGCCTGATCGATGAGAAGGTACGGGCCGAGCCAGCGGAACCACTTCGGCTGGTCGGAGAAAACAGGAGCGAACGCCGCCGAGTACATGAAATGCCGGGTCTGGACCACGAGTCCGGCAGCGATGATCGCCGCCAAGCCGGCTCCTTCAGCCGAAAGGGTCACGACCGTCAACTGCGCGGAGCCGCCGAAGATGAGGCTCGAACCGAGCCACCCGACCAGGTTCGAGAACGGCGCCTCGGCGATCGCCAGCCCCAGGACGAGTGCGAACGGCACCACGGGCACCAGCACCGGGATGACGTCACGTATCCCTCGACGGATATCGGGGTGGACCGACACGGGGCGGGAACGCTAACCGAAGTTCCGTCCTGCTCGGCTCCGATTTCCGGCGTACAGGTGGCGGCATCCGGGGCCGATACGACCATTGCATCCTGTGGAAAACTCGGTCTAGCCTCGAATTCGCGAAATGACCCGTCCGCTCTTCCCGCAGAACGTCATCGCCGTGATCTGGGACTTCGACAAGACCCTGATCCCCGGCAACATGCAGAAACCGCTCTTTCGCTACTTCGGCATCGACGAGGCCACGTTCTGGGAGGAGGTCGACGGGCTGGAGAGCTTCTACCGCAGCCATGGCAACACCCTGATCGCTCGGGACACCCTCTACCTCAACCACCTGCTCAGCTATGTGCAGGCGGGGAAGATGCCGGGCCTCAACAACGCCCTGCTACGGGAGCTAGGGGCCGAAATCGAGTTCTACGCGGGGATGCCGGAGTTCATGGAGCGGCTCCGCAAGAACATCGAGTCAGATCCGCAGTTCGCCGAGCATCAGATCCATGTCGAGCACTACATCGTCTCGACCGGCCTCCGACAGATGATCCTCGGGTCGGCCGTCGCCCCCTTCGTCACGGACGTGTGGGCGTCGGAGTTCACCGAGCTGGTGGCGCCGCCCGGCTACCTCGACAGCCAGGATCGGCTGTTCTCACCCGACGGCGAGATCAAGCAACTGATCTACGCTATCGACAACACGACCAAGACCCGGGCGATCTTCGAGATCAACAAGGGCACGAACAAGAATTCGGCGATCGACGTCAACGCCAAGATCGCCCGTGAGGACCGGCGGGTTCCGTTCCAGAACATGATCTATGTGGCGGACGGCCCTTCCGACGTCCCGGTGTTCTCGGTAGTCGATGCCAACGGCGGACGCACCTACGCCGTCTACCGCCCGGGTTCGGAGGTGGAGTTCGCCCAGGCCAACCGTCTCCTGGAGCAAGACCGGATCGACGCCTTCGGAGAAGCCGACTACACCGAGGGGTCTCACACCGCCATGTGGCTGACCCAGACGGCCCGCAGCATCGCCCAGCGGATCGTGCGCGACCGGGAGGAAGCGCTGTCAGAGCGGGTAGGGCTGCCCCCGCGGCATGTTCCAGATGACTGAGGGCGACGGTAGCCTCAGCACATGGACATCCTCGTCGAAGCTCACTCCGGTATCCGCTGGCTCGTACTCATCGGCCTGATCGCCACAGTGGTGATCGCCTTCATGCGCTCATCGGGGGAGGCGGGACCCAGCGATAGGTGGCTGCAGTGGGTGGCGATCCTCTTCGACATCCAGGTGGCGTTGGGGATCATCCTCTACATCGTCAACCAAGGCTGGAACCAGGGTGGCTTCATCGCCGTCTTCCACCCCATCGGGATGCTCGCCGCCAGCGCGGTCTTCCACATCGGGCTGGGACGCGGCCGGAAGGTCGAAGGCGGTGAGGGCTGGCGAACGATCGGGTTGATGACGCTGCTGTCGCTGATTCTGGTGGTCGCCGCCATCCCCTGGCAGCGAGGGTTCTAGGCACCCGGTGCCGCGCGCGCCACGATCCAGGCTCTCCCGTCGGCTTCGCCCTCGTCGAGGATCTCCAGCTCCTCGAACGCCTCTCGAAGCTCGCCAGCTTTCCCCCGGAAACGGCCGGTCGACCCGCCGGCTTCGCTGAGGATGGCCACGGCGAGGATGCCGCCGGGTCGGAGCCGCTGCGCCATCGCGCCGTACAGAGCCGGGTCGCGGAACATGTGGCACAGCAGGAGGTCCACATCCCTCGGCTCACGAGGGAGTCCCTCGTCGAGGTCGTGCACCTCGAAACGGCATCTGTCGGCGACGCGGTACCGGTCTGCCAATCGGCGGGCGGCCTCGATCGCCACCGGGGAGACATCGAAAGCCCAGACTTCGAAGCCCCGCAGGGCGAGCCACACGCTCGCCTCGCCGCGACCGCACGCCACCTCCATCGCCACCCCTCGGGTCGGGAAGAGATGGGCGACGTGGGCGAACGCCCCAGGCGGCGTCGGCTCGCCGTCGCCGTTTCGGTGACGTTCGTCCCAACGGCGACGGTCGTCTTCGGCCATGCCCGGCTCAGCCGGCGTCGATGACCAGCGCCTCGAGCGCCACTCGCACCATGTCGTCGAAGGTCGTCTCCCTCTCCTCGGAGGACACCTCCGTTCCCTGGAGGATGTGGTCGGAGACGGTGAGAATGGTGAGCGCCCGGGCACCTCGCTCGGCGGCGACACCGTACAGCCCGGCCGCCTCCATCTCGACGGCGAGCACCCCCATGTCGCGCATGCGCTCGAACGCTCCCTCCTCCGGGTTGTAGAAGAGGTCGGCAGAGTGGACGTTGCCGACCCGCACCGGGACCCCCGCCTCTTCGGCCGCCCGGTAGGCAGCGGACAGGAGTGCGAAGTCGGCAGTGGCGGCGAAGTCGAAACCGCCATAGCGGACTCGGTTGACGCCGGAGTCAGTGCAGGCACCGATGGCGAGGATCACGTCTCGAAGGGCCAGGTCGGGCTGAAGTGCGCCGCAGGAGCCGACCCGTACGAGACGCTCCACCCCGTATTCGCTGACGAGCTCGGTGGCGTAGATGGAAGCAGACGGGATGCCCATGCCAGTGCCCATCGCCGACACCGGGATGCCCTTGTACGTTCCGGTGAACCCGAGCATGTTGCGAACGGCGGTCACCTGACGGACGTCCTCGAGAAACGTCTCGGCGATGTGCTTGGCGCGAAGCGGGTCGCCCGGGAGGAGGACGGACGGGGCGAAGTCGCCATTCTGGGCGGAGATGTGTGGGGTGGGCATCGAGAGTTCACTCCTCTGGGACTGAGCGGCGCTCAGTATCGCATCACTCCGAGAGGGGAGGCAGGCCGGCGATGGCCCGCACGGTGTCGATGGTGTCGGCGTCGGCGGGGTCCTTGTCCGGGCGGTAGCCACGGATGCGAGCGAAGCGCAGCGCCACCCCGCCTGGATAACGAGACGAGACCTGCACCCCGTCCAAGGCGACCTCCACGACGAGCTCGGGGCGGACGAACACCGCGTGCCTGTTCGCTTCGACCTGACGCCGCTGCAGCTCCTCGGTCTGCCAGGCCAGCAACTCGTCGGTCATGCCTTTGAAGGTCTTGCCGACCATCACGAACCCGCCTTTGCCCCGGGCACCGAGATGCAGGTTGGAGAGCCATCCCTGGCGCCGTCCGTGGCCCCACTCGGCGGCGAGGACGACGAGGTCGAGCGTGTGAACGGGTTTCACCTTCAGCCACGCTGCGCCCCTCCGCCCCGCTTCGTAGCGGGAGTCGAGCGCCTTCACCATCACGCCTTCGTGACGGTGGCGCAGCGCCTCGTCGAGCACCTTCCGGGCTTCTTCGGCATCGGCCACGGTGACGTGGGGTATCACGTGGTCGCCCGCTATCTCCTCCAGCAGGTGCCGGCGTTCGCGCAGCGGAAGGTCGATGACGTCACGGTCGCCCACATGGAGGACGTCGAAGAAGAACGCCTCGATCCCCCGCTCTTCCATGGCCTCGGTCCCGAAGCGTCCAGCGGTCTCCTGGAACCGCGCCGGCGTGCCGTCTTCGTCGAGGTACAGCGCCTCGCCATCGAGGACGAGGTCGTCGGCTGCGAAGCCCCGTACGAGGTCGACGACCTCGGGCAGGCGCTCGGTGACCCGGTTCAGATTCCGGGTATAGACCTCCACCCGATCACCCTGGCGGTGCACCTGGATACGAATGCCGTCGAGCTTCCACTCCACGGCGGCGTCGCCGACACGCCCCACCGCCTCGGACAGGTCGTCGGCGGTCTGGGCGAGCATCGGCTTGACCGGCCGGAACAACGTCAACCCGACTGATTCCAGCCCCTCCGCACCTCCGGTGATGGCGAGTCCGGCCGCCTCCCACACCCGACCGGTGAGCATCGTCGCCCGGCGGACGAGGTCGACCGGGACGTCGGCAGCGGCCGCCACGGCATCCACCATGATCCCCTCCAGGGCACCTTGGCGGATCTCGCCTCCGATCAGTCCGAAGAGGAAGCGCTGCTCGTCGGCAGTGGCACGCTCGAGGAGGCCGTCGATGAGTTCCTTGCGACGGGCAGTCGACCCGGGCCCCGACGTCTCGACCAGAGCATCGAAGACCTCGACGACATCGCCGATCCGAAGCGACGGGGACGGCGCCGGCTCGGGGGGCTGTCCGATCGTGGCCCATCCCACCCCGAGAGCGCCCTGGGGAACGACGCCGGAGAGGAAGGCGACCGCCCACAGGACCGAGTCCGGGCCGACCGAACGGATGTAGTCGGCGAGGTAGCCGATCTTGGCCTTTCGCGAACGAGTCGACGCCACCTTCCCAGAGGTCTCGACCAGGGCGTGGAACTCGTTCACGCCGTCAGTATGTCAGTTCGGCCGGGTTCCCCTTCACCCACCGAGGGCGCGGTTGAGGAACGCCGCCATCGCCCCTCGGGTGACCGGGGCATTGGGGCAGAACCGATCGTTGGCCGGCGGGTTGCACCCTCGGGTGATCCCGGCGGCGGCCAACCATTCGATGTCCTCTTCGAAGACGTGGCCGTTGTCGTCGGTGAACTCGACCGATCCGCTGGTGCGCAGATGGGGCAACGCCCGGCGGAGGAACGCCGCCATCTGCCCGCGGGTCACCAACTGGTCCGGGCAGAAGCGGGTGTTGGCCGGAGGGTTGCAGCCCTTGGTGATCCCTGTGGCGGAGAGCCACCGGATGTCGGCTTCGAATACGTGGCCGTTGTCGTCACTGAAGTCGGTGGCCCCACTGGCGCGGAGGTCGGGCAGAGCCCGGTGGAGGAACGCCGCCATCTGCCCGCGGGTCACGGGGGCGTCCGGGCAGAAGCGGGAGTTGGCCGGAGGGTTGCAGCCTTTGGTGATACCCGAGTTGGCCAGCCACTCGATGTCGTCGACGAACACGTGGTTCCGCGTGTCGGAGAAGGTCGGAGCGTCGATCGTCACCGCGATCCGGTTCCCGTCGATCTGCCCCACTCTCACGGTGATGCCGGCGATCGAACGAGACTTTCCAGGCGGTATCACATGGGGAAGCGGTTCCTGGTATTCGTTGCCATTCGAATAGTCGAAGGGCACCGCGGGATGGGGCTTGATGCGGCGGAAGCCCGGCATCTTGGCGTCGTCGTTGATGCACTGCTGCGCCGACCCTGAGCACACCTCGACCTCGTACACCTCGACACCTCTCCAGGCATTGGGGAACGGGTCGTAGGTGGAACGAATCCTGGGACCGAGGACGTAGAAGCGGTTCCCGGCGGGGATCACCACCATGCGGATGCCGTCGGAGTTGCCGGTGACCAGTTGGACACTGACGTCACCGCGGTCGACCACGAGAACTTCGTCGGGATCGATCCATCCGGCGGCGTAGAGGTTGATGGCGGCCGTCCCGTAGGGATCGGGGAAACTCCCCAAGCTCCCATCGCCCCAAACCCCATAGTTGCCGGACATGACGTCCAGTGCGTTGTCATACTCGGCGAACGGGCCCGAACTCGCCCCGGTGTAGGAGTGGGGCCAATGCAGCATGTGGCCCATCTCGTGAGCAGCCGTCGAGATGAACACCGACGAGTGTCCCAAGAACCCGTGCCTCGCGTTCCCCTGCCCGTATCGCGCTTGCGGGCAAGGCACGAAGCCGCACACGAAACCGGGGGAGGCGAAGCCACCGGCCCCGGGCATTATGAAGAGTGCCCCTTCGGCGTTCGGGCTGGCGTTGTCCCGGGCGTGTTGGGCGCACCCGTTGGGGTCACCACCGGCGTTGCCCCTGGGGCGGAAACGCGGCTCGTATCGGCCTCGGGAATGGAATTCGAAGTACGGAGCGATGTCTGCCTCGAGTTGTGTGACGGCCGACTGGGCGGTCGTGTTCGCACCGCAGACCCAAACGTCCAGGTTGTCGACACCCAGAGTGTGCTGGCGGATGGCATCGATGCCGACGAGCAGACCGAGAGGGTCCGACGCCGCGAGATCCAACTCCCCCTGGATCTCGCCGATGGGAACGAAGACATCGTCGTCTCCGCCGGCGACCGTGGGAACATCCGAAGCCGCCGCCGACACCATCGACATCTGCAGCACCATCAGGAGAGCGGCGGACGCGGATATCAGCAGACGGCGCAGTTTCATGTTCCCTTCCCCCTATCGATTTCTCTTACCCCCGACGGCGACCGTCGGCTCGGCGACACTCTAACCCGGCCTCCGACGGCAACCAGTGGGTCGGCTCCGCCGCCATACTTGATCCCCATGAGCCGCGACTTCTACGACTTCATCCTCCGTCTGCGAGCCATCCGCTCGTACCGCGACGAGCCCCTATCGGAAGAGGACCTCGCGGCGATCCTCGAAGCGGCCAGGTGGACGGGCAGCTCCAAGAACCGCCAGGACTGGTCGTTCGTGGTAGTCACCGACCGGGACCGACTCCT
>Ga0207873_1000198_pt1 | contig 65708 bp, 51 predicted proteins | sample BGWIniCompost_FD_187373 | JGI IMG/M metagenome (GOLD analysis project Ga0207873, IMG submission 187373) | Cellulose adapted compost microbial communities from Newby Island Compost Facility, Milpitas, CA, USA - BGW Initial Compost (SPAdes)... ...
AGTACCCACGTACGTTCCGCTCCGGTGCTCGCGAAAGCCTCGCCAAAACCCGAGCTTGACGGGCGGCGCCCGCGCCTAAGGTATCGGGGATGAGCTGCGGCCTCGACGAGCTGCGGAGAGCGGCGGCGACCGGACGCGCCGCCGCCCCTGAGCGCGCGCGGCGAGCGCCCCCACGAGCTGCGCCGCCCGGACGAGCGCGCTGGTCAGACGAGGAGGTCGATGGCGCCCGGCGCGAGCTCGGCGGTGAGCGGGAGCTTGCCGGGCATTTCGCCGTCGAGGTCGATCAGGACCTCCGCGTCGGGCCGGGTGGGCCGCGCCTCGACCCGGCGACCTCGACGGCCATGCACCCCTGCCTGGTTCATGTGAGTGCCTCGGTAGAGGTACGGAGCCAGGCCGAGGCTCTGCACGGCGTTGCGGTCGGTGATCGCGACGAGATCCAGCCATCCGTCGCTCGGGTCCGCCTCGGGCGCGATGTGCATGCCCCCCCCGAAGAAACGGCCATTGGCGAGGGCGACGTTCAGGATGGGGCTGGTCAGCCAGGCGTCTCCGTCCACCAGGACCTCCACTGGCACGGGTCGATAGGCGAACGTGGCGCGCAGCGCGCCCAAGAAGAACGCGGCCTTGCCGCCGATCCACTTGGGGCCGGCGTTGACCAGTTGATCAGTCACGCCACCGACCCCGAAGCTCAAGATGTTGACGAAGGCGCGGCGCTCGAGGGAGCCGTCGAGGCGCGTGAGCTCCACGAGCCCCAGGTCGAGGGGACGCTTGCGCCCCCGCCGCAGGCGCTCGAGACCGGCGGCGACGCCGTCCTCCCAGTCGAAGGTCTTGCGGAAGTCACCCCCCGTTCCCACGGGGAGCACGCAGAGCGCGGGACCACGGCGCGGGCGCCCCGTTTCGTCCAAGTAACCATGGATCACCTCGTTGAGGGTCCCGTCTCCGCCCACCGTGAGGATGGTGTCCACCTGGTCTTCGACGGCGCGTCGAGCGAGCTCGGTGGCGTGGCGTGGCCCCTCGGTGGGCGCCCAGACGTAAGAAATCCCTGCGCTTTCCAGGTCCTCACGGATCTGCCCCTCGAGGCGCCCCGCGCGCCCGCTGGCCGCGCTCGGGTTGACGATCACGGTGGTTCGCACGGCGCGCATGGTTCCATCGCCAGGCCCGCGGGGCTAGTGCCAACTCGTTGGTGCCGGCGCGACGCCCCTGTGCGACGGGCGAGCCCTGGGGAGGTCCGGCGCGGGGCGACCTGCCGGGAGTTGACGTCTGCCGGGAGTCCTTGCTGAGCCGCGCCCATCTCGGTTATGAGGGCCGCCCCGGACCCCAAGGCGCGATTTGCAGGTCCGGCACGACGCTTCGCGGGGAGGGGCATCGACCGACACGGGTTGATGGGCCCTGGGGACGTCGGTATCTTCATCGGGCAATCGCGCATCAAGCTCTGGATCGACGCAGGACGAACATGGGTGCGGACGACGCGCGGAAGCTCTTCGTGGGGGGTCTGGCCGACTCCATCGACGAGGCGGCTCTCCGCGACATCTTCGAAGGCAGCGGGCAGGCGGTGGCGGACGTACACGTTCCCCGGGATCGGGAGTCCGGGCGTCCTCGCGGGTTCGCCTTCGTGAGCTTCGCGAGCGCAGACGCCGCAGAAGCGGCGCGGCAAGCCGTCGATGGTCTCGTCCATGGAGGACGCACGATCAGCGTACGGCGCTTCTCCCAAGAGGGACCCCGGCGGGGACCGGGTGAGCGCGCTCCCCGGGCTGATGATCGGACGGTGTTCGTCGGCAAGCTTCCGTACGAAGCCACGACCGAGGAGGTCGAGGCCCTGTTCGTGGAGCACGAGCTGGGTCCGGTCGCTCGCGTGTCCCTTCCCGTGGGGCCCGATGGCCGTCCGCGCGGCTTCGGTTTCGTGACCCTCGACTCGTCCGAGGCGGCGGCCGCCGCCGTCGAACGCTTGGCGGGTGCTCAGGTGCGGGGACGCACGATCGTGGTCACGCCAGCGCAGCCCCGTGGAAAGGGCGGACCTCCGCCGGGACCGAGCGACTCCGCCGGGCGCTTCGAAGGCCCTGGGCGGACGGAACCGGGCCGGGGGAGCGCTCGGTTCGGGGGGCCACCGAGCGCTCGACCGCCGCGCTACGACTTCGATCCGGGCGAAGCCTCGGAGGTCCACGACGGCTTTCCTGGGCGCTTGGCCTCGGGCCCACCCCCCGGCATGGATGAGGGCTCGGGGCGCCGCGACGAAAAGAAGCGCAAGAAGGAAAAGAAGAAGCGCGCTCCCGAGCGAGCGCCGAAGCGCGAACGGGGCGGCGCCGGGACCTGGCACCGCTGGGAGCGCGACGACGACTGAGGTCGCGTCGGTGCCACCGATTCTACATCCACCCACATCGACGGCTTCACCCAGACCGACGCCCTCTCCGACGTCGCGACGCGGGCGCCCTCGGGGTCAGCCAGCTCGGCGAGAGGCGGAGCGGCCCGGGGCGGCCTGGAAGGGCCCCGCGGACGGAGGGGCGCCGCTTGGGATCGGCGGAAGGCGTGGAAAGTCGGGCCCTTGCCGGCGTTGGCGCGGCCTTCGAGCGCCCTTTACCGGAGTGAATCGACGGGGTGGGGTCGATTGCACGAGCCGCGGGACGCGTGCTAGGTAGCTTCCCCCATCGGCCGGTGGTCTCGCCCCCGCCGATTTTCCCCCTGTATTTCGCCCGCGAGGCGACCTAGCGACCTCTCCGTCCGATGATCTTCGACTGGCTCTACGGCCTGTTCTCGAACGACCTTGCCATCGATCTCGGCACGGCGACGACCCTGATCTACGTCAAAGGGAAGGGGATCGTCTCCTGCGAGCCGTCCGTGGTGGCCGTGGCCCGCGACTCTCGCGGTGACAAGCGCGTCCTGGCCGTCGGACGGGAGGCGAAGGAGATGCTGGGGCGCACCCCCGGCAACATCGAGGCCATCCGCCCGCTCCGGGACGGCGTCATCGCCGACTTCGAGATCACCGAGGCGATGCTCCGTTACTTCATCACCCGCGCCCACAATCGGCGGAGCTGGGTGAAGCCGCGCATCATCATCTGTGTGCCCTTCGGGATCACGGAGGTGGAGAAGCGGGCCGTGAAGGAGAGCGCGGAGAGCGCCGGCGCCCGCGAGGTCTACCTGATCGAGGAGCCCATGGCGGCGGCCATCGGCGCCGGTCTGCCCATCACCGAGCCGAGCGGCAACATGGTGGTGGACATCGGGGGCGGCACGACGGAGGTCGCCGTCATCTCCCTGGCGGGCATCGTCTATTCCCAGAGCGTTCGCGTGGGCGGCGACAAGATGGACGAGGCCATCGTCGCCTACATGAAGCGTAAGTACAATTTGGCCATCGGCGAGCAGACCGCCGAGCGGATCAAGGTCACCATCGGCAACGCCTACGCCCTCGAAGAGCAGCTGACCATGGAGGTCAAGGGGCGCGACATGGTCGCAGGGGTCCCGAAGACTGTCGTCGTCAACGCCGACGAGATGCGGGACGCCCTGGCGGAGCCGATCAACGCCATCGTCGAGGCCGTCCTCCTCGCCCTGGAGCGGACGCCGCCCGAGCTCGCGGCGGACATCGTGGACAAGGGCGTCGTCCTGACCGGTGGAGGGGCCCTCCTCAAGAACATGGACGTCCTGCTCCGGGAGGAGACGGGGCTGCCCGTGATGGTGAGTGACGACCCGATCAGCGCCGTCGTGCTGGGAAGCGGCAAGACGCTCGATCACATCGAGCTCTTGAAAGAAGTGACGATCGGCTGAGCCTTCGCCGGGTACGTGCTAAGCCCCGGACTGCAATTCACGTTCTCGCGGTGGCCCGGCGCTCACCGTGGGGCTTTCGAGGATAGTCGCCTTGGGCTTTTACAAGCGCTACCGAGACACGTTCGTCGTCGTTCTGCTGCTGGCGCTGCCGTTCTTCTTCTTGCGGGCCACCATTCGGCGCCCCGAAGACATGAACTGGCTCGATCAGAGCCTCATGCGTGTCGCCGCGCCGGTGCAGTACGCCGCGGCGGCCCTGGGGCGCGGGGTCTCTCACCTGGTCGGCGACTACGTCTATCTGGTCGACGTCAAGCGGGACAACAACGAACTCTACCACGAGGTGTCGCGTCTCCGGGCGGAGACGCGGGAGCTCGCCCGCGTCCGCGCAGAGAACAAGCGCCTGCGTAGCCTCCTGGGGCTCCGGGACACGGTTCCGGCCGAGACGGCGAGCGCGCTCGTCATCGGCAAGGACACCAACGCCTATTTCCGGGTCGCGCACATCGTCCTGGATCATCCGGGCGTCGCGGTGCGGCAGAACATGCCCGTGGTCGCGCTGGACGGCGCGGTGGGGGTGATCAAGCGGGTGGTGGGGGACTCCGCCACCGTCCAGCTCGTCGTCGACAGCGGCTTCGGCGCGGACGTGGTCGTGGAGCGGACCGGGGCCCGAGGCTTCGTGCGGGGGATCGGCGACGACTCCCGCTACGTGGTCCGGGTCGAGTACGTGGGCACGGACGACGGGGTCGAGGTCGGTGATCTCCTGGTGACCAGCGGCAAGGGGTGCCGCTTCCCGGCGGGGATCCCCGTGGCGCGCGTCACCGAGGTGGTGAAGCGGGATTTCGGGATCTACCAGTCCGTCGAGGCAGAGCCAACGGTCGACTTCTCGCGTTTGGACGAGGTGCTCATCGTGCTCACGGAAGAGAAGGAGGACTGCGGCCCTGCCGAAGATCGTCGGCGCGTGGAGCGGTGAACCATGATCGGCGCGGGTAGAGGAGGCACGGCATGAGGAATGCGGCGTACCTCGCCGTGGGGGTCCTGCTGGTCCTCGTCCAGAGCAACCTGTGGCACCTCCTGGCTCCCCTGAGCGGGCTCGAGGTGGGCGGGCTCCCCGTGGGCAGCTGGCTCCAGAGCGCCACCCCGAACCTGGTGTTGCCGCTGATCGTCTACCTCGGGATCCACGAGCACTCGATGGCTCGGGGCGCCCTGCTCGCTTATGGCATGGGCTGGGCCCTCGATCTCTTGGGGCCAGCGCCCATGTTCCTGTTCCGCTTCACGGCGGTCGCGCTGTGGTGGCTGGCTCGCATCGCCAGCGTTCGTCTGAGTGCTCAGGCGTTCATGACCCGCGTGCCGCTCGCCTTTGCGTTCTCCTTGATCGAGAGCGCGATCCTGCTCACGTTGTTGGCCATCTTCGGTGCCGACAACCGTCGGCCTGTGGAGATCGGCATGGTGGTCTTGCCCCGCGCCGTCGGCACCGCTCTCTGCGCGCCGTTCCTCTTTGCCCTCGCCCATCGGCTGCACATCGAAGGCCGCACGGGGCCGGGGAGCTCCTCGTCCTCCCCGGGGAGCACGATCACCCCCCCTTGAGCTTCCTCCCACGGCTTCGCTGAACCCCCATGACCTCCCTCGCGCAGCGCTCCGACGTCGGTGAATTTCGAAAGAGATTCCGCTGGCTCGTGCTGTTCATCGTCATGAGCTTCTCGGTGTTCGCCGTGCGCCTCGCGGTCCTGCAGATCGTGCGCGGGGACGTCCACGAGGCGCAGGCGCGCCGCAACATCGTGGGAGAGCGCAGGCTGGCGACGACGCGGGGGGTCATTCGCGATGCTCAGGGAAAGGTCCTGGCGGCGAACCGCCCCGCCTACAACGTGCACGTCGTCCCCGACCGGATCGATCTGGAGGAGACCTGGCCGCGCGTCGTGGCGATGATGGGGTTGTCGCCCGGTGAGGCGGAGGGGCTCCGCGAGAAGATCGTCGCGCTCAAGGAGGAGGGCGGCAATCGCGCCAAGCAGCAGACCCTCATCAAGGTGGACGTGAGCCGCGACGCGGTGGCCGCTCTGGAGACGCACGCGGGCTCCCTGCGTGGGGTCGACGTGACCCCTGCGCCGGTCCGCTACTACCCTCACGGGGAGCTCGGCGCCCACCTGCTCGGCTACATGCGTGAGGTGGACGGGGAGCTGCTCGCCCAGAAGCCCGAGGCCGGGTACCGCGCGGGGGACCGGCTGGGCGCCGTCGGGGTGGAGCGACGCTGGGAGAGCTACCTGCGGGGGCAGAGGGGGTGGCGTCGCTTCATCCGCAAGAGCGCGAACAGCGACCACGTCGACGAGCTCGAGGAGCGTTACCTGGGCGAGAACAGGATCCAGGAGCCGCTGCCCGGGCGCGACATCTCCCTGACGGTGGACATCGAGCTGATGCGGTCGGCGGAGCGGGCGATGCGCGGGCAGCTCGCTGGCGCCGTCGTGGTGGTCGACGTGCGCACGGGCCGCCTCCTGGCCGCCCTGTCCAAGCCGAGCTTCGATCCGAACATCGTCTCCGGGGGCAGCGGCAAGGCGGCGGTCCAGGACGCCTTCAAGCGCTACTACGCCGACCCCCTGAAGCCGACCTTGGACAAAACGATGTCCGCCGCTTATCCGCCGGGGTCGACCTACAAACCGTTCACGGCCTTGGCGGGGCTGGAGGAGGGGCTGATTCGCCCCGACACGATCGTCGACTGCCGCGGCGGCTACAAGTTCGGCAAGCGCTTCTTCCGCTGCACGGGCGTGCATCGGCGGGTGGATCTGCACCGGGCCATGGTGCGCTCCTGCAACACCTACTTTTACGAGCTCGGGTCGCAGATCCACATCGACCGCCTCGCGGAGGTCGGCATGAAGTTCGGCTTCGGCGCGACCACGGGCGTCGGGATCAACCCGGAGGCGCGGGGCCGGATGCCGACGCGCGGATGGTACACGCGGCGCTACAAGGGCGCGTTCCGCGGCGGCTTCACCCTGCTGGCGGCCATCGGTCAGGGCGCCACGACGGTGAACGTCCTCCAGCTCGCCCTCGGCTACGGCGCCCTCGCCAACGGCGGCACGCTCTACCGTCCGCAGGTGGTGCGCAGCATCGAGACGAGCGACGGTACGGTCGTGCAGGACTTCCCGCCGCGCGTGCGGCGCGTCGTCGATCTGGACGCCGAGCGCCTGAACCTGCTGCGTCGTGGCCTCAAGGGCGTCGTGACGGAGCGGGAGGGGACCGCCTACGGCGCGCGGATCGAGGGCGTCGACATGGCGGGCAAGACGGGGACCGCCCAGGTGACCCAGGTCACGCCGCGGGGCGTGGACCCGGATCGCGTCTGGTACTTCAACCGTGACCACGCCTGGTTCGCGGGCTATGCGCCCGCGGAGTCGCCGGAGATCGCCGTGGTGGTGCTCGTCGAGCACGGCGGCGGCGGCGGTAAGAACGCCGTGCCGGTGGCCATGCAGGTGGTGCGCGACTGGCAACGCATGAAGGCCGAGCGCCTCTCGGCGCGGCTGGAGGAGAGGGACTGATGCGGCCTTATCGCCACACCATCACGTTCCGCGGCGGCCCACAGATCGACATGGTGCTGCTGTTCTTGGTGGTGGCGATCTCCTGTATCGGGGTCGTCAACCTCTACAGCGCCACGAGCGCCTACGTCGGCGCGACCCAGCGCGCGGGCCTCGCCGACATCTACGTCACGCAGATCTACTGGATCGTGGTGGGGCTGCTCCTGGGCATGCTGCTGGCGGCCATCGACTATCGGCACCTGGAGCGCCTCGCGCCCGTGCTGTACGGCGCGGGGCTGCTCTTGCTGTTGATGGTGTTCGTGTTCGCCACGGACGTGCGCGGCTCACAGCGCTGGATTCGGATCGGCAGCTTCGCGATGCAGCCGAGCGAGTTCATGAAGCCTCTCGTGGCGCTGATGGTGGCGCGCTACCTGCAGAACGACGCGAAGACCGACGAGCGTGGCCTCTTCGATCTCATCCAACCCGCCATCGTGACGATGTTGCCCGTCACGTTGGTGATGTTGCAGCCGGACTTGGGTACCTCCCTCATCTACGTGCTGACGACCCTCAGCATCCTGGCGGTGACGCGCATCCGTCGCGGCACGGTCGCGGCGGTCCTGATCGGGGGGACTCTCTTCGGCAGCTTCATGTGGAAGTTCGGTCTCCACGACTACCAGCGCGGTCGCATCACGAGCTTCCTCGACCCCGAAGGAGACAAGACGGGCACCGGTTGGCACGCGCTCCAGTCGCAGACCGCGATCGGGAACGGCGGCTGGAGCGGGGAGGGCTTCATGCGGGGGACGCAGAACCAGTTCGGTTTCCTCCCGGATCAGCACTCGGACTTCCCCTTCAGCGTGTTCGCCGAGGAGTTTGGGTTCCTCGGCTGCATGGTGCTGCTCGCGCTCTACTGTCTCCTATCCATCCACGCGGTCTACATCGCCTCTCAGGCGAAGGACCGGTTCGGGGCGGCGCTGGCCCTGGGCGTGGGAGCGATCATCTTCTGGCACACCGTGTTCAACCTGGGCATGTCGATGGGGCTCCTGCCCGTCGTGGGGATCACCCTGCCGCTCTTCTCGTACGGTGGCTCCAGCGTCGTGACCATGCTCGTCTCCCTCGGCATGCTCATGAGCGTGTCGATGCGGCGTTGAGTTCCGCGCGACGGAGCCGGACCGTGTCGATGTGGCGTTGAGGCGCGGGCGGAGCCGGACCGCGCGGCGCGAGGTCGCGGCGCGGCTCAGTCCGCGCGGCTGCGTCGACGTCACCCGGTACGCGGCCCAGGCGGCGCGGCTCAGTCGGCGCGGCTCAGTCGGCGGTGAACAGGTCGTCCAGATCGGCGCGGGTGAGGTTCTTCGCGCCCCCGGTGTCCTCTTCCAGGACGGAGGCGACCAGGTCCTTCTTCTTCTGCTTGAGCTGGAGGATCTTCTCCTCGATGGTGCCGGCGGCGATCAGCCGATAGACGCTGACGACCTTCTTCTGTCCGATGCGGTGGGCTCGATCCGTGGCCTGGTCCTCCACCGCCGGGTTCCACCAGGGATCGAAATGGATCACCGTGTCGGCGGCGGTGAGATTGAGCCCGCTGCCGCCCGCCTTCAGGCTGATGAGGAACACGGGGATCGTCGGATCTTGCTGGAACCGATCGATCCGCTCCGCGCGATCGATGGTGCTGCCGTCGAGGTACTCATAGCGGATCTTGTCCTCGTCGAGCGCGTTCGCCATCAGCTTCAGCATCGATACGAACTGGCTGAAGATGAGCACTTTGTGCCCGCCGCTCTCGACCTCGTCGACGAGTTCGCGCAGCGCGGTGAGCTTGCCGCTGTCCTCGTGCCCCAGCTCCTTCGGCAGACCCAGGAGACGAGCGTCGCAGGCGGCCTGACGGAGCTTCGTGAGCCCGGCGAGGATGTGCAGCTGGCTCTTGGCGACACCGACCCGCTCGACCTCGCCCATGACCTGCGCGCGGACCTCCCGCAGGACCTGGAGGTAGATGGCCTTCTGCTCCGGGGGGAGATCGATGATCTTGTCGAACTCGAGCTTGGACGGCAGGTCCTTGGCGACCTCCATCTTGGTCCGCCGCAGGATGAACGGGTGGATCACCGAGCGCAGGCGCGCGGCGGTCTTCGAGTCTCCCTGGTCGATGGGGCGCGCGTAGCGCTCCTCGAACTTCTGCAGCGGCCCGAGCAAACCCGGGCTGACGAAGTCGAAGATCGACCAGATCTCGCTGAGGCGGTTCTCCACGGGTGTGCCCGTCAACGCCAGCCGGTGGGCGGCGCCGAGTTCCTTGGCGGCGTTCGCCGTGGCGCTGGTCGGGTTCTTGATGGCCTGCGCCTCATCCAAGATCGCGTAGTCGAGGCGCAGGCTCTTGAGGAGCTCGATGTCACGTCGCAGGAGCGCGTAGCTGGTGATGACGACGTTGACCTCGCTGAGCTCGTCCTTCTGGTCCTTGCGTTGCGCGCCATGCCACAGGGCTACGGTGAGGGTAGGGGCGAAGCGGCAGATCTCCCGATGCCAGTTCGTCACGACGGAGGTCGGCGCGACGATGAGCGCCCGCAGCGGCTCCTCCTTCTTCTCGTTCTTCAGGGAGAGCAGCAAAGCGATCGTCTGGATCGTCTTGCCCAAGCCCATATCGTCGGCGAGGACCCCGCCCGACCCGATGTCGTGGATGAAGCGCAGCCACGACAGGCCCTGCTCCTGGTAGGGGCGGAGGGTCGCCTTGAGGCCCCGCGGCTTCTTCACCTTCTTGATTTCGTCGATGGTGGAGAGCTTCTGGAAGAGGGCCTTGGCGCTCGCAGCGACGGTGCTGGAGTCGGTCTGCTGGAGCAGCTCCTGAACGCGGCCCGCCTGGCTCAAGGGTAGCTTGCCGGTCTTTCCGGCGGCCGTCATCAGCTCCACTTCACGATCGATGAGGCTCTGCACGCGATCGGCGTCGATCCGGGCGAAGGTGTTGTCGTCGAGGCGGACGTACTTGCGCCCCTCCCGCAGGCAGCGCTCGATCTCCGTCCGGCTCACACCGACACCCTCCGCCTCCCAACTCACCTTGACGTTGAGCCAATCGACCCCGCTCGACACGCGCGCCTTGGCGGCGAGGGGAGCGCTGCGGACCTTGGTCCCCACGAGCTCCTGAGGCACGTAGAGATCCCAGCTGCGCGGCAGGGCGGTGACCCCTTCCGACCAGAACTGGATCGCCTGTTCGCCGTGGGCGACGAAGCGCTCGCCGCTCTCCTCCGCGCTCAGGCCCAGGTCGAGCAGCCGCTGGACGGCCTCCTGCTGCGCGGGGATGTCCGTCCGGATGCACTTCGCTCGCTTCTGGCCCTCCTCGGGCGGAACGATGAGGACCGGCGGGGAGATCCCATCGGCGCGGACCTCGACGTCCATGTCTCCGTAGCGAGCCCGCAGAGACGCCTCCGCCTCCGTCAGGCTGCCGCTCGCCGTGAGGCTGAAGGTCGGGGGGAGGTCGATGACGTCGGCGACCTGAGACAGATCCGGGAGCGGCGCGCCGACCTCCGTGGCCACCTTGGGCAGCGCCCAGGTGATCACGTTGATCAGCTCCGATGCGGGCTCGGCGATCGTCGGGTTCTTGAGGAGCCGGCGCAGGGCGGCAGGGGAGACGCGCGAGTCGATGGGTCGGGCGACGCCCTCCGTGGTGTCGATGTACCAACCGGGCCACCCTTCGAACCAGCCGCCGCTGCTGAGGGGGAAGGTGCGGCCGTCGCTCGCGCGCTCGAACGCCACCTTGGCGACGATGGTCTCCGACCCGACCATCTCCATGTCGAAGCGCGGGCGCAGGGGCTCCTCGGCGAAGCGGAGCTGCATCAGCGCGGGCTCGAGGAGCACGCGGCGATCCTTGAGGAGCGGCAGGAACTCCGCCACGTCCTCGCCGCGGATGTCGACGGCCGGGTGCCGGGGATTCCCCGATTCGAAGCGGGCGAGGACGCGCAGCGCGCTCCGATCCGGCGTGGGAGACATCGCCTGCCAGCTCAACGCCACGCTCGGCAGCAGGGGGACGCGAGCGTCCATGTCGAGCACCGTGACCGTAAGACCGCCCTGGCGTACGTGGACCCGGAACTCGAGGTGGAGCTGACGAGTGGAGCCCTCCGGCGCCATCCACGCCCCGATCCCGGTGGGGCGCGCCGTCGCGTCCACGCTCGGCGGGGGACGGTGACCCGGCGGCACGACGAGCTGCTGGGTCTGCGCGCGCCGCCGGCGATCGCGGCGGCGGCTCGCTTTGGACGTCTCCTGCTGCCCCTGTTGTTGCGGCACCGCGTGGTGTGGCGCCGACTGGACCGCAGGCGCCGCTGCGGACCGCGGCAGCTTCGCGCGGGCCTTGTTGCGCACGGTGATGAGCAACGCGGCGACGTGTTTGCAGTGCTGCCCGGTCTTCTTGAACGCGGGACAGTTGCAGCTCGAGGTGATGCCCTCACCGCCGAGGCGAATGGAGACGTCGTAGGGCTCGGCGTCCGACCCTTTGACGGTGCAGGTGGCCTGGGCCTCGTCGATGGCGACGTTCTCGACGACCTTGCGTTTTTCGTAGTCGAGTCCGCGCAGGAACGTGCGGGCACCGAGGAGGCGGCGCAGGCCGCGGTCGGAGAGAGTGGACAGCGCGTCAGCGAGTGAAGACAAAGTATCGGTCCTCTGATTGGAGCTCGTGCGGCCCGGCGTGCGGGCTCAGATCAAGAAGATGGCGATGGCCAGACTGGTCATGACGGCTGCCTTCGCCAGAACCTGGGCCATGGGGCCGCAGGTCCGCAGGAGGATGGAGACACCAGCGACCGTCAGGTGGGAGCGGCCCTCTCCGCCGAGGGGCGTCGTCCCGAGGCGTTCGGCTGGCGTCAGGGTGCTCGCCGCTGCCTCCGCTGCCCACGCCGCCACCAAGCCAGCGCACGCGGCGACCACGGCGAGGGCGGCGAGCCCCGCGAGCGCCGAAGCAGCGTCGAAGACCGCCCGCAGGGCGACGGCCACGAGCAGCGGCGCGCCCACGACGAAGGTCAACGGGACGAGGAGGTTCTTGCGCGGCTCGATGCCGAGCACGTCGATGCACGCCCGATAGCTCGGCGCGAAATCCGGAGGCAACAGCAGGCGCCCGTCTTCGTTCGTGTAGGGCGTCAGCTGACGCTCCACCTCGGCGGCGGTGCGATCGGCCCCTCGAGAGGAGCTCCACACGCCGTTGCCGAGGAAGGCGAGCACGAGCGCCGCGCCGAGGGGCGCGCAGGCTCCCCATAGCCCCACGTAGGCGCCGACCGATTCGGTCGTCGTCTCGAGGGCCGCCGGGACGACCGCGCCCGCCAGCACCGCTGCACCGAGCAGAGCGGCGCCGGCTCCGGACACGGAGATGGCGAGCTGGGCGCCCGTCGCGAAGCCGTCCTGGGTCCCGGCGAGGCGCTGAGCCCGCTGCTGGCTCGTCGCCGGTCCGTTGCCCAAGGCGAGCATCTCGTGCGCCGTGCGCGTCACCACGGCGCCGAGCTGGAGGGCGAGGAGGTGGGGAGCCAGGGCGAGGGCGGAGCCCACGGCCAACGCGGCGGCCCACAGGGTCGGCGCGCCCTCGGGCGCCTCCGTCTGAGGGAGGAGGGCGCCCCCGAGGGCGAAGGCGGCTACGAGCAACCCCAACGGGATGGGGACGGACTGAAGCGCGGCGGCGCACCCGCGAGCCACGATGACGATGTTGCGCGCGTGGGCGACTCCGGGCCGCGCGCGGGTCCGCAGGACGTCGAAGAGAGCGGTGGCGCCGAGCACGACGACCACGACCGCGACGGCCACCAGCGTCGCCCGCGTCGCCCACTCGGGCCCTGCCAGCCAACGAGCGCTGGCGATCGCGCCGCCGAGGAGGACGAGGAGCGTCGTCGCGTTCCCGCGCCAGAGGCCCAGGGCGGGCGCTTCCTGGCTCGTCGTACGGGTCGCCATCGTGCCGAAGCAGGCGGCCATGGCGCCGAAGGCGCGGACGAGGAACGGCAGCAGGGCCCACCGCAGCAGGCTCGCGAAGGAGAGCTCCGGGTTCTGCTCGATGGTATGGGCGGCGAGCCCGGCGAGGGCGAGGTTGCCCAAGCTCGTCGCCAAGAAAAAGTCCGTCGTGACGCGCAGAGAACGCCCGACGCTGCACCCGAGCAGGTGGGAGACGGACGCCGGGTTGCGGCTGTCGGTGAGGCGGAGCTCCGGGTGCCCCCCCCCGACGCGGGTCGAGGCGTTGAGGATGACGGCCCCGCGATGCAGCACGGCCGCGGCGATCGCGGCGCCCAGCGCGTAGCCGCCGAGCAGGCGCACCACCTGACCCGCCACCGAGGCGAGCTCACCGTCCTGCAGGGCGAGCGCGGCGAGCAGCAAGCCGAGGAATCCCAGGGCGCCCAGGGCCTCTGCCGCGGCGGCACCGGCGCCTCCCGTTCGTACCGCGAGCGCCAGCGCCTCGTCCTGACCGCGACCGCTCGCGCCCGCGACGCCCGCCGCCGCGCGGAGGGTGAGCCGCCCCGCGAAGTGCACGGCGAGGCAAGTCGAGCCGCTGCCCGCGGCGATCGCCAAGGACAGCCAGAACGCAGCCTCCGCCTTCGAGAACTGCGTCCCGGGCAGGCCCCAGATCACCGCGGCCGAGATCGTCGCGACCAGCACCACCGCGGCAGCGAGCCCCACCAAGCGGTACTGACCCCAGGAGAACGCGAGGCCCGCTCGCTCCACCGCGGCAGACAGGCGGCGCACCTCCGGGGAACCGTGCGAACGGCTGAACACCCAGGCTCCGAGGCCCAGGGCGAAGAGCAGCCCCGCTAGGTGGATGCCGAGAATCAAGACTGTCGCGGTCACGTCGACTGGTGCTTTCCAGACGCTGGAAACCTCGGGTCCCCGTTCCGGAAACGAATGATTGAGAAACTCTGCGGGTCCGCGTCCGTGAGCAAGTCGGTCGGGGTTGAAACGAGACCGCAGGGTCTCGCGGAGACAACCTCTTCGACAGTGGCAGCCAAGCGCTCCCGGCGAGGGAGGCGCGCAGCCAGCCGGACAGGGCCGCTCTCCCGCAGGGGCGAGTGCCTATGTCGAAGGCGTATCACACCCGTCTAGCCGGGAGCAAGCGGTCCTTGTGCGCTTATCGACGCTTCGGCGCGCTGGGGGAAGGGAAGGGCGACGGTCGAGGCCGCTGCCGGGGACGGACGTCGACGCCTTTGGGCCGGAGCGCGCCAGGAACGGCGTCCGGCAGGAGGCCGGGGGCGCCGATCGGTCGCCCCCCAGTCGCCCCTCAGGCGCCGTCCTTCGATTGAATGACCATTAGATGGTACTTCCCGAACTCGGTCTGTCCCAGGGTGAAGAGCACCTCGATGAGCAGCCGGTAGGGCGTGGTTTGGTCCGCGACGATCAGCGCCTCCGAGACGGCCCCATCCAGCCCCTTGCGTTGCTGGATGATCTTGTCGGTCTTGCGCGCGGCCTGGAGCGCCGAGCCGAGCGGCACGATGTAGAAGTCGTTGGGGCCGTTCCGCTTGTTGCTCGCGCCCACGCCGGTCTGCGTCATCGACTCCCGGCTCGGGAGCGTCAGCACCTTGTTGTCCCCCACGAGGATCTGGCTCTTCGTGATGGTGACGACGACACCCGTCTGCGACGGCTCCGACTGGAGCACGGACTTGGGGAGCTGCAAATCGTCGCTCTGCGGTACTGACGCGGTGGACTCTCCCAGGCTCTTCAGGAGGAACACCAGGATGATCGTCATGATGTCGAGCATCGCGGTGATGTTCAGGAAGTTGATCTCGGGTTCGACGGCGTTTCGGCGGATCGCCTTCCTGAGGGCGGCCTTGTACTCTGCCGGCGAAGCCTGGGCCGGGGTCGTCCGGCCTGCGGGGGTGGGTGGCTGGGCCGAGCTCATCGCCTTCCTCCTGTCCCGAGGGTCATTCCTTCACCTGGAAGTTGACGGAATCGAAGAGCACGCCCGAGCCGTCCGGCATCTTCCGTAGCGCGTCGATCACCTGGATGATCGTCTGGTAATCGGTGGCGGGATTGGCGCTGATGTATACCTGCGTCTCCTCTTCGAACGCCGGATTCGATCGCTTGAGCTTCGCGGCGCAGCGGGTGAGGGCGGGGTAGTCGTAGCGCCCGCCGGCCTTGGGGATGGCCAGGCCCGCGCCGATGCCCTCACAGCCGGGGGCCACGTTGCCCCCGGACGCCTTCAGCGAGAAGCCCTCGTTGACGACCATCACCGTGAGATTCAGGGACTCGGTTGGCGTCGAGGCGCGCACCCCCGTCCCCTTCGCGGCGGGTGGCGTCGTCTCGATGGTCGAGGTGAACGTCACCGCCACCGTCGCCAGGACGAAGATCAGGATGTTCACGATGATGTCGAGGAAGGGGACGATGTTGAGCTCGCCGCCCTCCTCGTCGGGAGCCAGCTCCTTGGGTTGGCTCAGCCGCCGGATTTTCGCCCGCTGCGCGGCGCTCAGCTCAGCCATGATCCGAACTCACCCCGTCGACTCGCCCCACCGAGGTTCCGCCCCCATTGCCCGTGCACCAGTCACGCGCTGGCACGCTGAATGGTCAACAGGTTGAAGGTGCGCTCCATCGTTCCTTCCAGGTCGTGCTGGATCGCCTTGGCGCGGGTGTGGAGGATGATGTGAGTGATCATGCAGAACACGGCGATGCCGAGTCCCAGGGCCGTGTTGTACATGGCCTCGGCGATACCGTTCGAGAGCAAGGCCTGCTTGTCCGCCTGGGAGAGGTCGGGGCGGGCGATGGCGGCGAACGTCGCGATCAGACCGGAGACGGTGCCGAGCAAGCCGATCAGGGTGGCGATGTTCGCCAGGGACCACAACGCACCCACCCGCTTCTCCGCCTCGGGCTTCAGCTCCGCCAGGCGCTCGCTGAGGGCCGCGTCGATCTCGTCGGCGCCCTTGTTCGCGTGGGTCAGGCCGGACTTCACGAGCTGGAGGATCGGATAATCCCCGGCGTCGCACAGCTTGATCGCCCGATCGATGTTCCCCGCGAGGACGAGCTTCTTGATCTGCGAGAAGAACTCCTGGGAGTTCACCCGGTAACGCGTGAGCTGAAAGTGAAAGCGCTCGAGGACGATCGTGCACACGACGGCCAGGCAGCACAGGTTCATGACCATGAAGGTCGGGTTGTGCTTGAACGCCTTCACGAGCTGGTCCCAAGAACTGACCGTACTGAGCAAGAGCTCCATACCCCTATCCCTTTCTCGATGTCCTGCGGCGCTCCGTTCGCGCGCTGCTCACGGGGATTGAAGAGCGCGCACGGGCCGTTCGCGGTGCTTCGACGTCCATGATCCTATGGATGGGTCCGGTAGTCACGTTCCGACGTCGAGATCCGAAGCACGAGGTGTGTCGTTCGAGCCGCGGGCCTACGTAGACCCGGCGAATGGCAGCAGACTATAGCGACGTGGCTGGATCGAACGCAACCGGATCGACGGCCTCTCGGACGCGGCACACGTGGTCCTACACCGGTCCTGCATCGAGTTCCCACACCTAGCTCCTCCATTGGTTCGCTCGGGTGCTTCCCGTCGTGCTTCCGGGCGGACGGGGAATCCGGGATTTCCCGCAGGTCCGCCGATCTGGGGTGGCTCAGCGGGGCGCGGAAGGGCGGGGCGCGGAAGGGCGGGGCGCGGAAGGGCGGGGCGCGGAAGGGCGGGGCGCGGAAGGGCGGCTCGAGGAAAGCACGGAGATCCGGCGTGGCACTTCTCCGGGTGAGCCTCTGGCGACCCGACGACCCTCTTACATTCGTCGGCGCTTCCCTACGCGCGCTTCCCCCCGGAGCCCGGAGCCCGCAACACGCAGGAGAAGAAGAGCCTACCCTCGTCGGCGAAGGCCGATGCGTCCTGCCGGCGAAATCGCCCGAGCTGTGGGCTTCCCCGGGATCCACGACGCGGGATCCACGACAGCCGCGACTCTGAGAAAGGCTCGACTCTCGGGCCGTGCAGATAATAGAGTCTCGCGCGCGAGAGCCCGACCCACCGCGACCCTCCGATCGAGGCGCTCGCCGTAGCGCGTGGGCTCGGAGGTGCTTGGGGGGCTTGGTCGCGCGCGCCCGCCCCTGGCACCGCTTCCCATTCGGGAAGGGCGCTCTTCGTGTGAAAATTTCCCCCTCGACTCGAACATCGAACTTTGTGGCCTTCGGCCTTGACGGCTCGGGGGGGATTTCAGCAAGATTGCACAGTCCGAATCCGCCGAAAGGCGGAATTTCAGCCAAATTCATCAATCATTGCGGCAGCTTGCCGGAGCATCGCGGGTCAGGGCCTCATCGGACCTTCCCGGCTTCCCCTCCTCTCAGGGGCTCCAACGATGCTCGAACGAGCCAGCGGAACGGTCCGCAGCACACACCACGCAAGAGGAACCACAAATGTCAGACGCTTGGCACCATTACCAAGAGGGCGGATGGGCGATGCACCTCATCACGTTCTGGCTGATCTGCGGCGTTGCCGTGATCGCAGAACGCACCGTGTACTTGTTCGGTGCTTCGGTGAACAAGGACGTGTTCTTGGCGACCATGCAGAAGTGCATTCTCGCCGGTGACGTCGCGAAGGCCGTCAAGATGTGCTCGGCCGCCAACGCGCCCCTCGCGCGCATCGTTCAGGCTGGCCTCGTCAAGGTCAACCGCCCCGATGAAGAAGTTCAGGCTGCGATGGACGAAGCGGCTCTCATCGAGATGCCGAAGATCAACAAGCGCACGGGCTTCCTCGCGCTCTTCGCCAACCTCGCGATGCTCTGTGGTCTGTTCGGCACGATCGTCGGCCTGATCAAGGCGTTCGGCGCGGTCGGTGGTGAGTCCGTCGACCCCAGCCAGAAGGCGCGCATCCTCGCGGAAGGTATCTCCGAGGCCATGAACTGCACGGCCTGGGGTCTCCTGTCCGCCATCGTGTGCCTGATGGGCTTCGCGTTCCTCAACGGCAAGACCCAGGGTCTCGAGGACGACATCAACGAGGCGAGCGTTCGGGTTCTCAACCTGGTGGTGGCCAACCGCCAGAAGGTCAACCTCCAGGGTGTGGAGCAGGCTGTCTGATTGAACGACACGGGGCCCCACCGTCGTCGCCGTCCCCCCCACAATCGTCTTTTCAACGATTGTGGGGTCCACTGAACGAGAAAGTGGGTCGGTGACGGGAACGATGGGCGGGGCCCGTTGTCGGAAACAGGACAATCGCCTGACACCCGGGGCAGCGCTCGCTGCCCTTTCAGACAACACGTAGTCGTCGTAAGTAGCGAGGATCCGAATATGGCCGGTATTGACGTTGGTGGGCACGGCGGAAAGCGCGCCAGCAATCACGAGATTCCGCTCATCCCCTTCATCGACTTCCTCCTTTGTCTCGTGATGTTTCTCCTCGTGACCGCTGTTTGGTCACACATGGCGCGCATCGAGGCGGACGCCAAGGTCCCCGGTCCTCCGCGGGAGGACGAGCAGGACGAGCCGCCGAAGGACAAGGAGCTCCACGTCGAGATGCGTGGTGAGAATCACTTCCAGCTCGTTTGGAAGGAAGGTTCCACCGTCATCAACACCATCGACGTCCCCCGGAAGCCGGTCGAGGTATCGGGCGACATAACCTACCCCGAGCTCGGCAAGAAGATCGAATCGGAGTGGAAGGCGAACGGCGCACACCGCGCAGCGACGGACAAGAAGTTCGACCGCGCCGTGCTGCACACCGACAACTCCACCCCCTTTGCCGACGTCATCGCCGTGCTGGATGCCATCTACGTGCCGACCCGCGAGTTCACCGTGGGCGGGCAGACCGAGACGGTTCCGGCCTTCCACGTGACCTTCGCCACCAACTGAGGAGCTGCAGTCATGTCGGGCGAAAAACCACTCAGCAGATTTCATCAACCGATCAACGTTCCAGGGCGGCGGCTGCTGCACCACATCGGCCTGGGCTTCGTGCGCAAGAAGGTCGTGGGCGGCGGCGGGCGCGCGATGAATACGGAGATCCCGCTGATCCCGTTCATCGACTTCTTGCTCTGCATCGTGCTCTTCCTCCTCGCGAGCTTCTCCGCGACCGGTGAGTTGCCGGTCGACAAGAACGTGAAACTCCCCAACGCTCAGAACGCGGTGGACATGCTGGACGCGCCCATCGTCGCGGTGTCCGGAACGCACATCCTGGTGGACGGCATCCCCGCGGGCAGCACGCGAGCCATCGTCGACGCCAACCGCCTGACGCGGGTGGACGAGCTCCACAACGTCCTCAAGGCCAAGCGCGATCTCTGGACCCAGATCAATCCTGGTAAGCCCTTCCCGGGCAACGTGATTCTCCAGGTGGACCGGAAGGTGCCGGCCCTGGTGGTGAAGAGCGTGTTCCAGACGGCAGCGTTCGCCGGGTATCCCGCCGTGAGCTTCATGGTGGGCCGGATGGCTGCGGACGAGTGAGGTTGCTCATCTCGAGGGGCCGGTCGAGTTAGCTCCGACCGGCCGGTCCTACTGCCAGCGCCGAGGAAGCAGCTTGTGCTTCTTCGGCGTTGTCGTATCGGAGGCCCTCGAGATCCGGAGCGGGAGAAGTCCGCTGCCGGGACAGGTGGAAGCACATGGCAGAGAATCATCGGCCGGGATTGCCCTCCCTGAATGAGGCCCGCGCAGAGCGACGACGGCAGCTCGCCACCGGTCGAGCGCGCGTCGGTGGCCTGCCGCCGCAGTTCTTTCTTTGGGGAGGCCTGCTCCTCGTCACGTTCTTCGTGGCCTACTACCGGGTCGCCCAGTCCGATCTGGAGAAGGCCCGCAACGAGCTGATGGCCAAGCAGCGGGCGGTGGCCCAGAGCCTGGGGCCCAAGCTGCTGCCCATTCGCGACAAGGTAGAAGCGGCGGCGCAGGAGTTGAGGAGCGCCACGTACCCGGGTGACTTCGTCTCGCCGAACTTGGATCTGGAGAAGCTCGGGGAGACTCCGGGGATCTACCTGCGGCTCCGGCTCGAGGATACGGCGGACGTCGAGCAGCTGCGCAAGGCCGCCACCGCGTCCCTCAGGGATGGCTTCACGTCGTGTCTGTTCCGCGACATGAAGGCGACGAGCCCGCAGGAGGGCGCCGCGTGCCGGGAGAGCGCCCAGTGTGAGCCGGGTGAGGTGTGCACGGAGTTCAACGTCTGCCAGCGGCCAGCGCACCCCTTCAACGTGCGCCTGGTTTATCGGGCCTTGCACGTCCTGTCCTCCAAGTGGACGGACGAGGTGCACCAGGCGCGCAACGAGCTGGCGATCAGCGCCTATGACGGCGGTCTGGACAGCGTGACGCGGGTAGACATTCCGGTCGCGATCGAGGTCTTCCAGCGGGCGAAGGTGTTCACGTTGGTTCTCGACGAGGAGCCAGCGGATGGGCTGCCTGAGGCGATCCCGGATGCGGACGAGACGGAGCAAGAGCGTCTGCAGCGCAGCCAGCATTTCGCGCGGGTCGGGATCTGGGACTTGAAGACGGGGGAGCTCTTGCTCCGGGTTCGGAGCCAGGCAGCAGGCGAGCTCCGCGACGTGGGCGCTCGTCGTGGAGGCGTGGCCGTCCAGGCCGCCCGGCAACGTCAGGCGAACAGCTGCGCCTTGGCCCTCGACGTCAAGCGTCGGGCCCAAACGCTCCAGGGAGCGCCGCCCCCGGCAGAGGCATCGGCGGGAGGAGAGGTCGACCAGGCTGCGGCCCCGGAGGCGCAGCCGACCGCGCAGCCCTGAGGCGTTCCGGAGCCGTTGGCCTTTCGAGTCGTCGGCGCCTCAGCCCGGAGGCGGACCGAAGCCGCCGCCACCGGGAGTCTCGATCCGAATGCGCTCGCCGACGGCGAGGGACGCCGTGGCGCAGGGGCCGAGGTCGCGTCCGCCCACGAGGTTTCGGCCGGGGGCGCCCGGCGCACCACCCGCCAGCCCAAAGGGCGCCGTATGACGCCGCTGGCTCAGGATGGAAACCTCGAGGGGCTCCAGGGCCTCCAGCTCGCGGCACACGCCGTCGCCGCCCCCGAAGGTCCCCCCACCGCCCGAGCCGCGCCGCAAGGAGAACTCCACGAGGCGAATCGGATAGCGACTCTCGAGCACCTCCGGATCCGTGATGCGGGTGTTCGTCATGTGGGTGTGGACTCCGCTCGCGCCGGCGAAACCCGGACCTGCGCCGGCCCCCCCCGCGATGGTCTCGTAGTAGCCGAAGCGCGCGTTCCCGAAGGTCAGGTTGTTCATCGTGCCCTGGCTCGCCGCGGCGCGCCCCGAGGCGCCGAGGAGGACGTCGACGATGCGCTGGGAGGTCTCCACGTTGCCCCCGGCGACGGCGCGACCCGGGGAAGGGGAGAGCAGCGTGCCTTCGGGGAGGTGGATGGTGACAGGCGCCAGGCAGCCGTGGTTCAGGGGGATCGACGACGAAAGCAGGGAGCGGAGGAAGTACAGCACGGCCGCGGTGGTGACGGCGCGAGGGGCGTTGAGGTTGTTGGGTTGCTCGGGCGCCGTGCCTGCGAAGTCGATGAGCAGGCGCCGGTCCGTGGCGCGCAGGGTCACCTGGATGCGGGTGCCGTCATCGAGAGCGTCGGCGAACACGTGGTCGCCGGGGGGAATGCGGGCGATCTCGTCGGCCACCTGCGCGGCGGCTTGCTCCTGGAGGAAGGCCATGTAGCGGTGCACTTCTTCGAGCCCGTAGCGCTCGCCGAGCTCGAGCAGGAGCGCTTCGCCGGCGCGGTTGGCTGCAATCTGCGCTTCCAGATCGGCGAGGTTGTCGTGGGGGTTCCGCGCCGGATAGGGCCCGCTCGAGAGCTTCGCGAGTACCCAGTCGCGCTCGAAGCGGCCGGCGCTCACGATGCGCTCGGCGCGAAAGACGATCCCCTCCTCCTCGAGGGTTCGTGAGAAGGGCGGCATCGAGCCGGGCGTCACGCCGCCGATGTCCGCGTGGTGGCCGCGGCTCGCGGTGAAGAAGACCCGACGACCCCGTCGATCGAAGACCGGCGTGACCACCGTGACGTCGGGGAGGTGCGAGCCACCCAGGGCCGGATCGTTGCTGACGAAGACGTCGCCGGGGGCCATCTGCGGGTGAGCGTTCACCACCGCCCGCACGGTGTCGCCCATTGCGCCGAGGTGTACGGGGATGTGGGGTGCGTTGGCGACGAGGTGCCCTTCGGGATCGAACACGGCGCAGGAGAAATCCAGGCGCTCGCGGATGTTCGTGCTGAGGCTGGTGCGCTGGAGGACGCGCCCCATTTGTTCCGCGACGGACATGAACAGGTTGCCCATGACCTCGAGACGCACGGGATCCGGGCCCTTGGAGCGGCGCGCGACGCGGGCGCGGAGAGAGCTGGCGTGAGCCTCCCGGCGCACCACGAGGAGCTCGCCGTCCACCTGGAGACGAAAATCGGGCTCGAGCACGAAGGTGCCCGTGGCGTCGAGCACGAGGGCGGGGCCCTGCAGGCTCTGACCAGGCGCCAGGGCCTCGCGGTGGTAGACCGGGACCGCGGGCAACCAACGACCGTCGTGCCAGAGGCGCGCGGTGCGATTGGGCTCCGGAGCTTCGTGCGTCTCCGCGGGAGGACGGCTCGGGAGGACCGGAGGGCGCGCTCGACCGAGCACCTCGACGCGGGCCTGGACCACCTCGACGACGGCCTCGGGGCGGGAGTACCCGAAGCGGGCCTCGTAGGTCGCCTCGAACTGGGCGCGGAGAGACGCCGCGTCGGTCAGCTCGAGGGGAACGAGCGCCTCCGTGCCCCGGTAGCGCAGCTCGAGCCGTCGGATGCAGAGGGAGCTCGTGCGAGGGATGCCCTCCGCCTCGAGGGCGTCCCGGCCGACCTTCTCGAGGGCGGTGAAGCGCTCCTCCAGGGAGGCGAGCGCCGGGTCGGTGAGAGGAACGCGCCCCGCGTCGAACTCGCCGTGCCAGGACACGTCCGCGAGCCCCATGCCATAGGCGGACAGGACGCCGCCGAGGGAATGAACGAGGAGCGTCGTGACGCCGAGGGTGCGCGCCAGGGCGCAGGCGTGCTGGCCCCCGGCGCCTCCGAAGACGACCAGCGCGTAGTCGCGCACGTCATAGCCCTGGGCGACCGACACCTGGCGGATCGCCTCCGCCATGCCGATGTTGGCGATCTCGAAGAACCCCTGCGCGACCTCTTCGGCGCTCCGCCCGTCCCCGAGCCGCTGTGCGATCTCTTCGAGGGCGCGCAGCGGGCGATCCCTGTCCAAGGGGAACGGGAAGCGATCCGCCTGCAGGCGCCCGAGGACCAGGTTGATGTCCGTGAGGGCGAGCTCGCGGCCGTCGGGGTGCCCATAGCAGAGCGGGCCGGGGCGTGCGCCCGTGCTGTCGGGTCCGACGGTCATGCGGTAGCCGTCGAAGCAGCACACGGAGCCGCCGCCGGCGGCGACCGTGTGGATGTTCATCATGGGGGCGCGGACGCGGACCCCGGCGACCTCCTTCTCGTAGACCCGATCGAGCTGCCCGTCGTAGCGGGACACGTCCGTCGAGGTGCCCCCCATGTCGAAGCCGATGGCGCGAGGAAAGCCGGCCCCCTCCGCCACGCGCGCGAAGCCCACGACGCCGCCCGCGGGACCGCTGAGGATGGCGTGGGGGCCGCGGAAGCGCGCTGCGTCCGTGAGCCCGCCGCTCGACTGCATGATGCGCAGGGTGCTCCCGGGCAGCTCCGCCTTCAGGGTGTCGAGGTAGTCCCGCAGCAAGGGCGTCAGGTAGGCGTCGATGGTCGCCGTGTCGCCCCGCCCCAGCAGGCCGAGCTCCTGGACCACCTCGTGGGAGAGGGCGACGTGAGTGAAGCCCACCTCCGTCGCGACGGCGCCGAGCTCGAGCTCCAGCTCGGGGTTCGCATAGGCGTGCAGGCAGACGATCGCGACGCTGGCGAGGCCCCGGGAGCGGAGCTCCGCAAGCTCGCGGCGGACCTGCGCGAGGGCAGGCCGCGCGAGGACACGCCCGCTCGCGTCACAGCGAGCGTCCACCTCCAGCACCTCCCGATAGAGGAGCTCCGGCTTGCGGATGTCCAGGGCGAACAGATCGGGCCGAGCCTGGGTGCCGATCTCGAGCAGATCGCGGAAGCCGCGGGTGATCACGAGCGCCAGGGGCGCCCCTTTGCGCTCGAGGAGAGCGTTCGTGGCGACCGTCGTGCCCATGCGCACGTCGCACGGCGGGATCGGGGCGTCGTCCGTGAGTTCGAGGATTTCGCGGATGGCGATCAGCGGCGCGCGATCGCTCGACAGGACCTTGGCGACGTGGAGCCGGCCCGTCTGCGGCTCACGCCCGATGCAGTCCGTGAACGTGCCGCCTCGGTCGATCCAGAATTCCCAGCGCATGGCCGTCTCATACACCCCCTTCGAGACGCCAGGGAGACGGCGACGGGGATCCCCGATCGTCTCGAGAGGGCCCCCGCCACGGGGCGACGCCTTCGCCCCGCGCCGCCCGCGCCGCCCGCGCCGCGGTGGCCCGCAGCACCGTCGCCGGTCGCAGCGCGATGCTCCGCACCACGAGGGCCCCGCACCGCGGGCTCACCTCACGACGGCGCCGCCAGCGCGGCGCGCGCCGGCCAGCGGAGCCCGCCGGCCAGCAGAGCCCGCCGGTCGGCGCGGAAAGCCACCGTCGCCCCGATCAGTCCTCGAGGGGGCGATAGCGGAAGGTGAGGGCGGTGCCGTCGTAGTCGACGATGGCCGTCCCTCCAGCTTCGAGGGCGCCGAACAGGATCTCGCTGCTCAGCGGCTTCTTCACCTCGTCCTGGATCAGGCGGGCCAGCGGACGCGCGCCGTTCTCCTCGTCGTAGCCCTTCTCGGCAAGGTAGTTCCGCGCTGCCTCCGTAAGCTGGATCGTGACGTTCCGCTCGGACAGCTGCTCCTCGAGCTCGAACATGTTCTTGTCGACGACCTGCCCCATGACGTCGGGCGACAGGGGCGCGAAGGGAATGCGCGCGTCGAGGCGGTTTCGGAACTCGGGGCTGAACGTGGCCCGGAGCGCCAGGTCCTCCTGCCCCTTGCTCGAGCGATGGCCGAAGCCCAGCGGCCGCCGCGCGAGCTCCGCGGCACCCACGTTGCTCGTCATGATCAAAACCACGTGCCGGAAGTCGGTCTTCTTGCCGTTGTTGTCCGTGAGCGTCCCGTGGTCCATGACCTGCAAGAGCACGTTGAACACGTCGGGGTGGGCCTTCTCGATCTCGTCGAGCAGCAGGACCGCGTGGGGCGTCTTCGCGATGGCTTCCGTGAGGAGCCCGCCGCGGTCGTAGCCGACGTACCCCGGCGGCGCGCCGATGAGGCGCGACACCGTGTGGCGCTCCATGTACTCGCTCATGTCGAACCGGATCAGCTCGATGCCCAAGGTCTTCGCCAGTTGCTTGGCGACCTCGGTCTTGCCGACGCCGGTGGGCCCAGTGAACAGGTACGAGCCGATGGGCTTCTCCGGCGCGCGGAGCCCCGCGCGGGCCAAGCGGATCGCGGTGGCCAGCTCCTCGATGGCCCGATCCTGACCGAACACCACCCTCTTGAGGTCCTGCTCGAGGTTCTTCAGGGCCGTCTTGTCGCTGCTGGACACCTGCCGCGGCGGGATCTGGGCCATGCGCGCCACGACCGCCTCGACCCGCTCCAAGGTGACGCGGGCGCCAGGGCCCTCCTCGAGCTTGGCGTCGGCGCCGGCCTCGTCGATCAGATCGATGGCCTTGTCGGGGAGCTTGCGATCGTACAGGTGGCGCTCCGAGAGGCTGACGGCCGCCTCGACGGCCTCCTCGTCGTAGGTGACTCCGTGGAACTCCTCGTAACGAGGGAGGAGCCCCTTGAGGATGAGCACCGTCTCGGCGGAGGTCGGCTCGAGCACCTCGATCTTCTGGAAGCGCCTGGCGAGCGCGCGGTCCTTGTCCAGGTGCGTCCGGTACTCCTCGAAGGTCGTCGCGCCGATGCACCGCAGCTTGCCGTTGGCCAGCGCCGGCTTCAGCAGGTTCGCCGCGTCGAGAGTCCCCCCGCTGGCGGCGCCCGCGCCGATCACCGTGTGCATCTCGTCCACGAAGAGGATCGACCCCTCGCGCTTCTCGAGCTCCTTGAGCACGCTCTTGATGCGGTTCTCGAAATCGCCGCGAAACTTGGTCCCGGCGACCAGGGTGCCCATGTCCAGGGCGTAGATGACGGCCGACTGGAGCGCCGGCGGGACGTCTCCGGCCACGATCCGCGCCGCCAGCCCCTCGACGAGCGCGGTCTTGCCGACGCCCGCGTCGCCGACGAAGAGCGGGTTGTTCTTGCGTCGCCGCGCCAGCACCTGGATCGCGCGCCGCAGCTCCTTCTCTCGCCCCACGAGGGTCTCGATGTCCCCGGCGCGCGCGCGCTCGTTCAGGTTGAGCGCGTACTTGGTGAGGGCGTCTTGCTCCCCCTCTTCCGCGCCCCCCTCGGGAGCGGGGGCAGCGTCGTCGCGGGACTCTTCCTGCTCCCTTGCGGGCTCCGAGCCGTCCTTGGTCACGCCGTGGGAGATGAAGCTCACCACGTCATAACGGGAGGTCCCGCAGTCGTTGAGGGCGGCCACGGCGTACGAGTCCACCTCGGAGAAGATCGCGACCAGGACGTTGTAGCCCTTGAGCTCGTCCTTCCCGCTCGACTCCACGTGCCAGGCGGCCCGCTGCAGGACCCGCTGAAAGCCGCGCGACGGCGTCGGCACCACGTCCTCGTCGAGGGGCACTGCGGTCATTTCCCGGTCGAGCACCTCGGCGAGGGTCCGCTTCAGGCGTTCGACGTTGCCCCCCGACTTGGCGATGACCCGCGCCGTCTCCTGATCGTGGGCGAGGGCGAACAACAAGTGTTCGACCGTCATCAGCTCGTGCCTCCGCCGCTGGGCCTCTTGGGCTGCCAGCGATAGGGCGATCTCCAGGTGCATGCTGACCTTCATTGGTACCCCTCGAAGCCTTCAGGTTCCGCCGTGCATCTCAAAGGATGACCGTTCTGCCTGGCGCAGGCCATCACCTGTTCCACTTTCGTCTCGGCCACGTCCCGAGTGTAGACGCCGACGGCGCCCCAACCCCGACGGTGCACTTGGAGCATGATGTGCGTGGCCTCCGTGATGTCCTTGTGGAAAAAACGCATGAGGACTTCGACGACGAACTCTTGGGTCGTGTAGTCGTCGTTGTGGAAGACCACGACGTACCTGCGCGGCTTGTCCGTCTTGGGACGTTCCTTCGTCGCGAGATCGCCCTCGTACTCGGGGCTTTCGGTCTTCTTGGTCGCCATGGGGAGTGTTTCGCTCTGGGAAATCTTGGGTCCGGTCGCGCCCCCTGTCGACCCTGGGCCCGCGAGGTGGCCGTGTCTCCCTTCGAGGCGCTGGTCCGAGGCGCTGGTCCGAGATGCCGTCTCGAGGCGTCGACTCGCTCGAGTCTCGCCGTGGTCAGCGAGTGGGGGGCTTCCCGAGGGACGCGATGTCGGGGAGCCGCGTGGGTCCTGGTCCAGTCGAGAGACCGGCGATGGCGCCCCTACAAAGCGGCACCGCCCGTCCCCGATGGAGGAGACGGGCGGTCACGCTGGGTCCCGACGGACGGTCAAGTGGCCGTCTTCGGGGGCGTCTTGGGCTTGCCTGCGGCGTCGTTCTCTGCGGCGCGCTTCAGGGCCCACTCGACGTTCTTCTTGGTGCGGCGGGCCTTCTGGCGGCGCCGGGCGCGGGCATCTTGGGGGGTGGACATGACTAGCTCCTCCTGGGCTTGCGACGAGGGTCCGGCCGAGTGCACCCGACCCACGAAATCGGGTCCGCCTCCTAGCCCAACTCGCCGTTGGACGCCAGGCGGACCCGACATCGTGTCACACCTGCCAGGTGTTTCCAGAGCGGAGCAGGGCCCCGAGATCCGCCGGCTGCGCGGCCTTGGCCCGCTCGTTCTGCTCCCAGAGGCTGGCGTCGTAGGTCGGTCGCTGCTCCGCGAACAGCACCCCGAGGGCCACCGGGAACTCCGGGAATGGCATGCGGGCGAGCAGGTAGGCCAGCGCGGGGTTCGTTTCGTCGTGGACCAGGACGTCCTGCTCCGTGACGACGTTTCCGCTCGCGTCGGGCGCGCCGAGGGTGACGACCTCGAGGCCCAGCGTCCTTGGATTCAAGCGGAGGCCCTTGTCGTTCTGCTCGCCGAACAGGAGCGGCTTCCCGTGCTCGACCAACAGCTGCCGCTCCTTCTGGTGCTCCTTGGAGCGGAACGACTCGAAGGCGCCGTCGTTGAAGACGTTGCAGTTCTGGTAGATCTCCGTGAAGGCCGTTCCGCGGTGCGCCGCGGCGCGGCGCAGCACCATGGTGAGGTGCTGGGCCTCCGTGTCGATGGAGCGAGCGACGAAGCTGCCGTGGGCCCCGAGGGCAAAGCTCGCCGGATCGACGGGTTGATCCGTGCTGCCCAGGGGAGTGCTCTTGGTGATCTTCCCGACCTCGCTGGTGGGGGAGTACTGCCCCTTGGTGAGCCCGTAGATCCTGTTGTTGAACAAGAGGACCTTCACGTCGAGGTTCCGCCGCAGGCAGTGCAGCAGGTGGTTGCCACCGATGCTCAGGGCGTCTCCGTCCCCCGTGGCCAGCCAGACGCTGAGCTTGGGGTTGGCAGCCTTCACGCCCAGGGCGATGGCGGGAGCCCGGCCATGGATCGTGTGGAACCCATAGGTGTTCATGTAGTAGGGAAATCGGCTGCTGCAGCCGATCCCGCTGATCCAGACGATGTCGTCGAGGGGGATCCCGAGCTCGGGCATGACCCGCTGCACGTTCGCCAGGATGGAGTAGTCGCCGCACCCGGGGCACCAGCGGACGTCCTGGTCCGTGGCGAAGTCCTTACGAGTGAGCTGTGCCGGCTGAATGACGTTCGACATGTGATTAGCTCTCCAGCAGCTGGCGGATCTTGTCTTCGATTTCGGCGATGCGGAACGGCTGCCCTTGGATCTTCGGGTAGCTCTCCGCGGGCACCAGGTAACGGCTGCGCAGCAGCAGCGAGAGCTGACCCAGGTTCAGCTCGGGCACGAGGACGCGCTCGAAGCGCCCGAGGACGTCTCCGAGGTTGCGCGGCAGCGGGTTGAGGTAACGCACGTGGGCGTGGGACACGTCGAGGCCACGGGCTCGGCAGCGTCGCACCGCCTCACGGATGGCGCCGTAGGTCGAGCCCCAGCCGACCACCAAGAGCTTGCCGCTGTCGACGCCCTCCTCGATGGTCTGCTCGGGGATGTCCCGGGCCATGCGCTCGATCTTCTCCGCCCGCACCTTGCACATGCGCTCGTGGTTGGCGGGGTCGTAGGAGATGTGCCCGGAGTCGTAGTCCTTCTCGAGGCCGCCGATGCGGTGCCGGAGGCCCGGAGTCCCGGGGATGGCCCACGCCCGCGCGAGGGTCTCCGGGTCCCGCAGGAACGGGTGGAAGCCCTCCGGATCCGTGCGGAACTGCACGTCGAGCCGCGGCAGATCCGCGACGTCCGGGATCTTCCAGGGCTCGGTCCCGTTGGCGAGGTAGCCGTCCGTGAGCAGGATCACGGGGGCCATGTACTTGGTCGCCAGTCGGACCGCCTCGATGGCCATGTAGAAGCAGTCGCCGGGGCTCTGGGCCGCGAGCACCGCGACGGGGGCTTCGCCGTTGCGCCCGTACATGGCCTGGAGCAGGTCCGCCTGCTCGGTCTTCGTCGGGAGCCCCGTGCTGGGGCCGCCGCGCTGGATGTTGATGATGACGAGCGGGAGCTCCGTCGACACCGCGAGGCCGAGGGCCTCGCCCTTGAGGGCCATACCGGGCCCGCTGGTCGCGGTGACGCCGATGTTGCCCGCGTACGAGGCGCCGATGGCCGCGCAGACCGCCGCGATCTCGTCTTCCGCCTGGATGGTGGAGATCCCGAACTGCTTGTGGCGACTCAGCTCGTGGAGCACGTCGCTCGCCGGCGTGATCGGGTAGGCGCCGAGCACCAGGGGGAGCTTGGCGAGCTGGGAAGCAGCGACGAGGCCCCAGGCGGTCGCGATGTTCCCGCCGATGTTCCGGTACAGGCCCGGCTCGACGGGCGCCTTGGGCACCTCGTAGCGGTAATGCGAGATTTCTGCCGTCTCGCCGTAGGCGTGCCCCGCCTTCAGGGCGAGGACGTTGGCGCGGGCCACCTCGGGTTGCTTGGCGAACTTCTTCTCGATCCAGTCGATCGTGGGCGCCATGTCGCGCCCGTAGATCCAGAACATCAGACCGAGGGTCCAGAAGTTCTTGCAGCGGTTCGACTCCTTGTTCGAGAGCCCGGACTCCTTGACCGCCGCCTGTGTGTTCTTGGTGATGTCGATGGTCAGCAGCTCGTAGCCGTCGAGGCTCCCGTCCTCGAGGGGGTTCGTCGCGTAGCCCGCCTTCTTCAGGTTCGCTGTCGAGAACGCCCCGCTGTTGGCGATCAACAACCCGCCGCGCTTCAGATCCTTGAGGTTCGTCTTCAGGGCCGCCGGGTTCATGGTGACGAGCACGTCCGCCGCGTCGCCCGGGGTGAACACGTCCTCGGAGGCGAAGTTGATCTGGAACCCGGAGACGCCATAGGTGGTGCCGGCGGGGGCCCGGATCTCCGCAGGAAAATCAGGAAATGTCGCCAGATCGTTGCCCGCCAGGGCGGTGGACGACGTGAACTGGCTACCGGTCACCTGCATGCCGTCGCCGGAGTCACCGGCGAAGCGCACGACAGCGCCCCGCAGCTTGCGGCGGGGCGCGGAATCGACGAGCCCCTCCGCGGGGGAGCTCTCCAGGGGGGACGACGGGACTGCCGCCTCGGTTGTCATTTTCTCGACCTACTCCATTCCGGGCTGGGCCAAGGGGGGCTCCAGTCCAAGTGGTGGGGAGCTATACCAGACTTATCCGATGGGGAATATGAGATCTGGTCCCCGAGGGCCGGTTCGGCAAGAGGACCGACCCTCGAGGGCCTCCCGCGGCGCGGGCTTCGAGGTCCGGACGTCGGCGGGGAAATTACCTCCCGTCCGTTCAGGGGCGGGTTTGGGCGTGGCGCTCGAGCAGCTCGCCGATCCTCGGCATGGCCGCCTCCACGTGCTTCTTCGCGCTGGGGCGTAGCTTGTCGTAGGTCTTGCGCAACATGGCGCGTCCGCTGCGCTGAGCTCGGCCATCCGTGACCGCGAGGAGGCCGTCCGCGACCCGCGGCCCGTTCTGGACGAGGTAGGTCGCGGGGGGCACGCCCTTCTCGACCGCCTCCTGATAGACGGGATCCACCGCCCGCAGGAAATCGTCGAGCAGGTGATCCACCACCTGGGTCACGAAGCCGGGGCTTACGCCCTTGACGACGCGATACGCCCCCTGGACCGCCATACCCCCGAGGCCCGATTTCCCGGCGACCTCCGCGTCGAGGACGCGCACCGCATCCTCGATGACCTGGGTTCGTTTGCCGTCTCCGCCAATCTGCTCGATGAGACTCGGTACCGTCATTTGTTCTCCATGCTCCGCTCGGGTGCCGCTGCGGTGCTCGTCGAAGCGGTTCACCTCGGCCTCATGCCGAACCGCCAGGAGCGACCTTCCCGGGGAACCGACCGCCGCTGCGAGCCACGTCCGATCCCTCCTGGGCGCTCGATTCCTTTGCGGCGCCGCACGGCCCACCCGGGCCCGCCCTCCGGCGAGCCGCGGACGCTGTAGCATCGGTAACGCGGCGTGTCGCGCCCCGGCGCGTCGGCGCTGGGGGGAGGGGCGGAGGCGGCGCGGGGCAGCCTGCGTGGGCAGGCCCTGTCGGGCTGGTGTCGGCGGGCGGTGCCGGCAGGCGGTGCCGGCAGGCGGTGCCGGCGGGCGGTGTCGGCGGGCGGTGTCGGGGCGGAGCAGGGCAGGGGCGCTGGTGGGAGGCCCAGGGCGAGGTGAAGGAGGCCAGAAATTCGAGCCACGTGTCCCGGGTGCCGCGACAAGGGGGCCGTTCTGCGCCACCCTTGACGCATCCCCGAGGTTTTCGCGCTGGGCGCGCGGAAATCGTGGGTTCTGTTGAGAAATCCTTCGCTTTCTGCAGGATGGGCCCCGCAGTGCCGACCAAGTCGAAACAACCGTTGTCTCCGCGTGAGGCCAGCTCGCGCCCCGTGCGCATCCTGGTCGTCGACGATCAGCGCAACATGCGCACCACGCTCGCCATGATGTTGCGAGGCGCGGGCTACGAGGTGGACGAGGCCGAGGACGGCGTGCGCGGAGTCGAGGCGGGAGCCGCGGAGGCCTACGACCTCGTGATCACGGATCTGCGCATGGGTGAGCCCGACGGCATGGCCGTGCTCAAGGCGGTGCGCGAGGCGCAGCCCAAGAGTGAGGTCATCGTGATGACCGCCTACGGCACCATCGAGTCCGCGGTCGAGGCGATGCGGCTCGGCGCCTTCGACTATCTGCAGAAGCCCTTCAACGAGCAGGAGCTGCTCATGAAGGTGTTCAAGGCGCTGGAGAGCCGGAAGCTCCGCGGGCAGGTGGAGGCGTTCGCCCAGGAGTTCAAGGAGCGTTACGGGTTCGAGAACATCATCGGCCGCTCCGAGGCGATCCGGAACGTGCTGTCTCGGGTCATCCGGATCGCCCCGACGGACACCACCGTGCTCATCACCGGCGAGAGCGGGACGGGCAAGGAGCTCATCGCGCGGGCGGTGCACGCGAACAGTCGGCGCGCCCACCGGCCCTTCGTGCCGATCAACTGCGCCGCGATCACGGAGACGCTCCTCGAGAGCGAGCTGTTCGGCCACGCCCGCGGCTCCTTCACCGGCGCTGTCTCGGCCCGCAAGGGGCTCTTCGAGGAGGCGGACGGCGGCACCTTCTTCTTCGACGAGATCGCGGAGACCACCCTGAGCTTCCAGGCGAAGCTGCTGCGCACCATCCAGGAGGGCGAGGTGCGGCGGGTGGGCGACAACAAGGCCATCAAGGTCGACATCCGCGTGATCGCGGCGACCAACGTGGAGCTGACGGAGGCCGTGGAGGAGCGGCGCTTCCGCGAGGACCTCTATTATCGGCTCAACGTGGCGCGCTTCGCGCTGCCGCCCCTGCGTCAGCGCCGCGAGGACGTGCCGCTGCTCGTGGAGTTCTTCATCAACAAGTACAATCAGAAGATGGGGGTCCGCACGAAGCTCGCGGAGGGCGTGATGGACCGGCTGCTCGAGTACTCCTACCCGGGGAACATCCGCGAGCTCGAGAACATGGTGGAGCAGGCCGTGGCCCTGGCGACCGGTGGGGTCATCACGGTGGACGACATCTTGCCGGAGGCCGCGCGGCAGCCGACCCAGAGCACCGGCACGAAGACCCTGGCGGACATCGTGGACGAGGCGGAGCGGCAGGCGGTCGAGCGAGCGCTACGCGCCGCGGACGGGAGCCGCGAGCGGGCCGCTGAGGCCCTGAACATCAGTCCCACCACCCTGTGGCGGAAGATGACCCGGCTGGGCATCACCTACGACGGTCGCTGACGCCCCGTGAGAGCCGACCTGTTCGACTATGCGCTCCCCGACGAGCTCGTGGCCCAGCGCCCGCCGTCGGAGCGAGACGGGGCCCGTATGCTGGTCCTCGGGCGCGAGGGCATCGAGCACCGCCGGGTGCGCGAGCTCGCGGAGCTGATCCCCGAGGGCTCTCTGGTCGTCCTGAACGAGACGCGGGTACGTCGCGCGCGCCTGTTCTGTCGTCGACCCGCGCTGGGACCGGGCTGGGGCGGCGGCAAGGTCGAGCTCCTCTTGCTCGGGCCGACGCCGCGCGGGACCTGGCGAGCCCTCGGACGGGCCAACCGTCCCCTGCGCCCCGGGGATCGCCTCGAGCCGGAGCAGCCGGGCCCGGAGCTGAGCTGGCTCGAGGTGGTCGAGCGGGAAGGGGACGGCACCCTGGTGGTGCGCGCCTGGCGCGGAGACGGTCGAGAAGCCGCCGTCGACGCCTTCGAACGCCGCCTGGAGGAGCTCGGCTCCATGCCGCTGCCTCCTTACGTCCGGCGTGCCGCGGACGCCGCGGACGCGGAGCGCTACCAGACCGTGTTCGCGCGCCAGCTGGGTTCGGTGGCGGCGCCGACGGCGGGCCTCCATTTGACGGAGCGCGCCTTCGAGCGGCTGGCAGCGCGGGGCGTCGAGGTGGGGCGGCTGGTGCTCCACGTGGGGGTCGGCACGTTCCGTCCGGTGAGCGCAGAGGACTTCGACGAGCACGACATGCACTCGGAGGAGCTCGAGGTCTCCGAAGAGCTCGCCGAGCGCATCGCGCAGGTGCGGGCGCGCAACGGGCGCGTCGTGGCGATCGGGACGACCGCGGTGCGGGCCCTCGAGGCCGCGGCGGATCCCGATCGGATCGGGTACGTCCGCCCCTCCGCTGGGGCGACTCGGCTGCTGATTCAACCAGGATACCAGTTCCGCGTGGTCGACGCCTTGCTCACGAATTTCCACATGCCCCGCAGCACGCTGCTGGCCCTCGTCTCCGCGTTCGCCGGCAGGTCACGGGTGCTCGAGGCGTACCAGGCTGCGATCGCGGAGCGGTACCGGTTCCTGTCCTACGGAGACGCGATGTGGTTGCCGGAGCGTCTGTCGTGACGCGCTATGAGACCGTGGCCCGCAGCGGCGCGGCGCGAGCGGGCGTGCTCCACACCCGCCGCGGTGTCGTTCCGACGCCCGCCTTCATGCCCGTCGGGACGCAGGGCGGCGTGAAGGCGCTCGACCCGACGGAGGTCGCGCGGACCGGAGCGCGCATGGTCATCATGAACACCTACCACCTGTGGCTGCGCCCCGGCCCCGAGGTGGTGGCGGAGCTCGGCGGGCTGCACGAGATGAGCCGCTGGCCCCACGTGATCGCCACGGACTCGGGCGGCTTTCAGGCGTTCTCCCTGGCGGAACGGACGAAGGTCGACGAAGAGGGCGTGGAGTTCGCCTCGCACCTCGACGGCTCGCGGCGCTTGCTGTCCCCGGAGGAGTCGATGCGCGTGCAGGGGCTGCTCGGATCGGACGTCGCGATGCAGCTAGACATCTGCCCTCCGGGAGGGGCCGCCCGCTCGGTGGTGCTCGAGGCCATGGCGCGCACGACCCGCTGGGGCGAGCGTTGCTTACGGGCGCGGACGCCGGGGCAGGCGGTGTTCGGGATCGTCCAGGGCGGCACCGACGTGGAGCTCCGCCTCGAGCACCTACGCCAGCTCGAGGCGTTGCCCTTCGACGGCATCGCCCTGGGCGGGTTCAGCGTGGGGGAGCCCCCCGCGCAGATGCACCGCGCCCTCGCCCAGGTGGCGCCCCGCATGGATCCCGAGCGCATCCACTACCTGATGGGCGTGGGCACCCCCGCCGACCTCGTCCGGGCCATCGGAGCGGGCATCGACCTGTTCGACTGCGTGATGCCCACCCGGAACGCCCGCAATGGTCAAGTGTTCGTCCCGGGGGGGAAGCTCGTCATCAAGAACGCGCGCCACCGCACGGATCGGTCCGTGCTCGATCCCGACTGTCCCTGCCCGGCCTGCGTCGGGGGCTACTCGCGGGGGTACCTCCGCCATCTCTACCTGGCGGGGGAGATCCTCGTGCATCGCCTGCTGTCCCTGCACAACCTACATTACTACGCGAGGCTCGTGGCCGCGGCGCGCCGGGCGATCCTCGACGGCGCCTACGAGCGTTGGGCGGCGGCGACGCTGCGGGAGCTCGGAGAGTCGGCCTGAGCATAGCGTCAGGGCCACCAGTTGCTGTATCGTCTGACTACCGGACCGGTGCATGGCAGACAAAAAGCAACTCGGGCGCATCCTCCTGAAGCAGAAGGCCATCACCCCCGACCAGCTCGAGCAGGCGCTCAGCGAGTCCGGGGGGCGCCTGGCGTCTCGGCTGACGGAGCACGGGACCATCAGCGGTCTGGCGGCGCTGAAGGCGCTCAGTGAGCAGCACGGCATCCCAGGCATCGACCTGGAGCAGGTCTGCGTGAACCTCGCCGACCTGGTGCTGCTCCCCAAGGAGATCGCCGAGAAGCACCTGATCCTGCCGGTGCTCTCCAGGGGTGATCGCCTGTTCGTCGCCATGGCGAACCCCAAGGAGCGCAAGGTCATCGACGAGCTCGAGTTCGTCACCGGGAAGAAGGTCTACCCCTACGTCGCCCTCGAGACGCCCTTGGCGCGCGTGATCGAGGAGGCCTACGCGCGGCAAGCGCGTGGAGACAGGTACTACGTGGGGCCGCGCTGTCCGGCGGAGACGCTCGATCGCCTCGGCATCGACCTCGAAGGGCGGCCGCGCGGGGGCGGCGAGTGGGAGACCGCCGAGGAGGCGCTGCGCCCGAGCGAGGTCCCCTCGCAGTCCACGCGGGCCCCGAGCGTGAGCCCCGAGTCGTTCTCCGGCGACATCGGTCTGGCGGAGGTCGGTGACGAGGATTTCGGCGCGCTGTCCGAGGAGCTCAGCGTCGTGACGGACGTCCCGGAGAAGCGCCGCAGCGCGGTGCCCCCGGGCTCACGGACGATCCTGGTCGTCGACGACGAAGCGGAGATCCGGCGCATGCTGGAGCGGCTGCTGAGCAACCGCGGTTATCGGGTCCTGCAGGCGGACGCGGGGCATCTCGCGCTGCGCATGGTCAAGGAACACGCGCCGGATCTGATCGTCCTCGACGCGATGTTGCCCGAGGTGCACGGCTTCGACATCGCGCGCCGCATCAAGGGGAGCAAGCGCTACGGGTCGACCCCGATCGTCATGGTGAGCGCCGTCTACCGGGGCTGGCACTACGCGGAGGATCTCAAGGAGAGCTGCGGCGTCGAGGCGTTCATCGAGAAGCCCTTCAAGATCCACCAGGTCGTCGACGCGGTGGAGGCCGCCCTCGAGGGGTCGGCGTCGCGCCCGGCGCCCGACGTGGAGCAGATGCACAAGGAGGCGCAGGACGCGCTCATGGCGGGAGTGGCCGCGTACCGCGCTGGTGACGTGGACACCGCCATCGAGCATCTGAAACGCGGTGTAGGCATCGATCCGCTCGCCTATCGGCTGCACTTCCACCTGGGCCTGCTCCACGGTCGCAAAGGGCAGGTGTTCGACGCGATCACGGCCCTCGAGCAGGCCGTGGAGATCAACGGGCGGCACTTCCCGGCCGTCAAGAACCTGGCGATCCTCTACCAGAAGGCCGGCTTTCGAAACAAAGCCGCGGAGATGTGGCAACGTGCCCTGGCCGTGGCGCCCGACGAAGACACTCGCCAGACAATCAAGAAGCAGCTATTGAGTCTGCTTTAGCGCTCCCCGGGCGCTGCTGGCCGGGGAGCACGCACGTCGGCGCCCATGTCATCCAGGGTCGGATTGTCCCCGTCGCTCCTCGCATGAAGTTCGTCTGTCAGAACTGCAAGGCCAAGTACCAGATCGACGACGAGAAGGTCGCGGGCCGCCAGCTGAAGATGAAGTGCCGCAAGTGCGGTCACGTCATCCCCATCTCGGGCATGGGGCTCGGAGGGGGAGCGACCGCGCCTGCGCCGCGACCCCCGAGCGCCCGCGCGAGCCTGTCCGCACCGCAACCTGCGGGCGGACGCGCGAGCCTGCCTGCGCCGCGGCCGGCGCCTCCGCGATCGAGCGTGGCCGCGCCCCGTCCCAGCGGTGCACCGCGGCTCAGCGCCACGCCGCGCCCCAGCGTGGCCTCACCGCGTCCCAGCGGAGCGCCGCGGCTCAGCGCCACGCCGCGCCCGAGCGTGACCGCAGCCTCGGCCACCACGCCGCATTCCGCCACCGCTCCCCGGGCGACGCCCTCTCCTCGTCGCACCACCCCGACCGGGCGGGGACAGGCCGCCGCGGCGGCGCTGCTCGAGGAGCCTGTCGCCCCCGCGGCCTCCGCGCCTCCCAGCGCGACCCCCGCGTCGGGCCCGACCTCGACGAGCTCCGTGTCCAGCCCGGCTCTGTCGACCAGCCGGCTGTCCGTGCCGTCGCCGGCCTTGGAGGACCGCTGGGCCTCCCTCCCTCCTCAGAGCGAGCTCGAATCGGGGCCGCGGCCTTCGGGAAGCCCCGGCGCCCTCGCTGGAGCCTTCCAATCCGTCGTCGGCGGGCGCCCCGAGGGTGGAGGGGCCCAGCCCCGCCCAGGCGCCGTTCCCGCCTCGGGGCGGGCGTCCTTGGCGCCCACCTTCAGCGAACCGCCCGCGCTCATCGAGCAGTGGTTCGTGGGGATCGACGGGACGCCGACAGGGCCCCTCACGCCGGAGCAGATCCGAAACCACGCCGCGGCGGGCTCCGTGAGCCTGGAGAGCCTGGTGTGGCGGGAGGGGTTCGAGGACTGGCTGCCGGTGAGCAAGTTCCCCGAGCTCGCGGCGCTGGTCCAGGAGGCGCAGGGGATGTCGCCGTCGGAGGGGCAGACCGCTGCCGCGCGGCCCTCGGAGCCCTCCGCTGCGCCATCCCCGTCTGCGCCCGGCGCCTCTCCGCCGTCTTCAGTGGGTGCCGCCGAGACCTCTCCGCTCCCGGAGGAGCCGTCGACGACGGCGGCCGTGGTGCGACCGACGTCACCCAGCCCGGAGGCGAGCTCGGAGGAAGAGCCGCTGGTTCCGATCGGTCGAAGCCGCTCGGGCTTCTCGCCGGTTGCCCTGGTCGCCATCGCGGTCGCCGTGGCGTTCGGGCTCGCCATGGGGTTCGTGGTGTTCGGTGGGGAAAAGACGAAGGTGATCCGGGAGGTCGTGGAGGTCCCCGTCCCGACGGAGCCCGCGCCCGCCGAGAACGTGCCGCCGCCGGAGGCGGAGCCCGAGGTGGAGCCGGAGCCGGTCGCGTCGAACGACGTGCCGCAGCGAGTGGCCGGGAAGGCGGCGACGAACCAGCAGGGGACCAACACGAAGGCGAAGCCCGCGGACACCACCCAGGTGGGCTTGAGCGGGCTCTCGGGCCTCAAGGGGCTGAACTCCGGGCCCCAGGCGGGGCCAGCGACGGAGGGCGCGGGGACCGCCTCGCAGCCGCTCTCGACGAGCCAGATCCAGAGCACCGTGAGCCGCTTCACTCCGAGCGTCCGCCGCAGCTGTTGGCAGCCAGCCCTCGACGCACGCGATCCCAGCGCACCCACCACCGCGCGCGTCACGGTGAGCATCACGGTCGGCGCCGACGGCAAGGTCCAGGGGGCGAGCGCCGATGGCGATCCTCGGGGCTATCCCGGCTTGGGGAGCTGCATCAGCCGTCGTGTGCGAGGGTGGACGTTTCCCCCGTCGAGCGGCACGACGACGGTGCAGGTGCCCTTCGTCTTCGCCGCGCAGTGAGCGGTCGGGGAGACTCCGTGCGTGAGACTCCGTGCGTGAGACTCCGTGCGTGAGACTCCGTGCGTGAGACTCCGTGCGTCCGGCCCCCCCGCGTGCGAGGACCGGAGCGCCCACGAGCACAAAAGAAATCACGCCAGCTCGAGAGCTGGCGTGGACCGAGTGGCTCGTAAGCCGGGTTCTGTGGAGGTGCTCCGGTCACCCCGAGCACCCTGGCGATCATTCCTCTAGGCCAGCCGTCGCCGGCTGGCTCGAGCAGCCTACCCGGAAGCATCGAGCGGGCAGCTCTCGGGCGCTTCCTTCTTGGCCTTGCTCCGGATGGGGTTTGCCTAGCCGCCTGCGTTACCGCCGGCGCGGTGGGCTCTTACCCCACCGTTTCACCCTTACCGAGCGCACCTCCCGAGGGAGGGAGCTCGGCGGTTTGTTTTCTGTTGCACTTTCCTCGAGGTCACCCTCACCGGGCGTTACCCGGCATCCTGCCCTGCGGAGCCCGGACTTTCCTCCCGGCAACGCCTCCCGAGGGACGCGCTGCCCGGCGATCGCCTGAGCCGCTCGGTCGAGCCTCACCGTAGCATGGCGCCTGGCGCGAACGAAGGTGAGCTCGGACTTGGGCCGCGAGACGGAGCAGCCGCGCGGCGCCTCGTCACGCGGCGAACATGGCCGCCTTGGCGCAGCGTCCGGCGCGGGAGAGCTCCTGGATCCGAACGCGGAGTTTCTCCTTGCCGCGAGCTTCGAGCTGCCGGGCGCGCTCACGGCTGATGCCCAGCTCGCGCCCGAGATCCGCGAGGGTGCGCTCTTCGTCGTCGTCCGCGAGCAGGCGGTGCTCAATCACCAAACGCTCACGGGGATCCAGGCTGCTCATGGCCTCTCGGACGAGGAGCCGCGCGCAGGCGCCGTCGCTCTCCCGCTCGAGCCGGTCGTCGGGCAGGAGCTCGTTGGCGGGGAGCTGATCGCCGATGGTGAGGGAGGCGTCCGCGAAGGGCTTGGCGTCCAGAGACACGTCGCGGCTGTCCAGGCGCCGCAGCATGCTCTCCAGGCGATCCTCGGGGATGCCGGTGCGCTCCGCCAGCAAGGCGCGCGCGTGCTCGCCCTCGCCGACGAGGCTCTCGATGCGGCTCCGCTCGCGGCGCAGCTTGAAGAAGTGCTTCGAGCGGACGCCGACCCCGACCATACTCCAGTGGCTCAGCACGTAACCGAGCACGTAGGCCCGGATCCAGTAGGCGGCGTAGGTGACGAACCGGTGGCCGAGGGTGGGATCGAAGCGCTCGAGGGCGCGCACGAGGCCGAAGCTCCCCTCCGAGAGCAGGTCGGCGACGGGCAGGCCGTAGCGGCGGTGCTTGAGCGCGATCGAGACGACGTAGCGCAGGTGGCAGCGCACGAGCTCGTCCTTGGCCGCCTCATCGCCGTGTCGTTGCCAACGAGCGACGAGGAACTCTTCCTCGTCTCGCGTCAGACGGGGGGCAGCGTTGGCCTGGCTGATGAAACGTCGAACGGTGGGATCGGTCGGATCGGAAGAGCGAGGGGCGCGAGCGACGGTTTCCATGGGCACGCACCAGGTACGCAGCGCCCCCGTCTTTGGTTGCGCGCGACGTGCCGAATCTGGTCGACCGGCACCGAGTGGGCACGAGGTCGCTGCGCGAGCCGTCCCCTCGTCGGCTCACGCAGCCTTCGGCCGCGGGCTCTTCACGCGCTGAAGGACGAACCGCAGCCGCAGGTCCCGCTCACGTTCGGGTTCCCGAACTTGAAGCCCGAGCCCTGCACGCCCTCGACGTAATCGATCTCGGTGCCGTCCAGGTACTGAAAGCTCAGCGGATCGACGAAGAGCTGCACGCCGTTCGACTCGAACTGCTCGTCCATGTCGGTGGGCTTGTCCTCGAAGTACAAGTCGTACTGGAAGCCAGCGCAGCCACCGCCGATGACGCGCAGACGGAGCCCCTGGCCCTCGAGGCCCTCTGAGCCAGCGATTTCCTTGACCTTCTCGGCAGCCAGCGGGGTAATCGAAATCATGGGCCACAATATAGGTCGTGGCGCGACCGCCTGCCAGGGGGACGTGCCCCGCGCCCCGTCCCCCTGGCCCGGCGGAGGTCCGGAATGTCCCCCTCAGCGTGGCACCAGGGCCTCGGCGAGGAGTCGGGGGCGGGCTCCGCTGGAGAGGAGCTCTCCCACCACGTCCAGCTGCCGACCGGGCCCGTAGCTCGGGCCTTGATCCCGGGAGCTCGTGCTGCGGAGGCGCGCCGGATCCAGCCGCACGGGATGCAGGACCTCCACGCGGCAGGGGGCTTTGCTGGTGCAGCCCTGGGTCACCTCGAGGACGAGGAGGACGCCCTCGGCTTCCTGACGTGCCTCCGTCACCTTGCCGGTGATTCGAACCGGGCGCGGCTCCCCGCCCGAGGTATGGGCTCCCGAGGTATCGGTTCCCGAGGTGAGCTCGGTGAACGCCGTAGGGGGAGGCAAGGTGGCGCGATCGACGACCTGCACCTGGACACGGCGCGTGACCTCGCCGGGAGCGGTGCTGCGCACGGTGAGCACGCCCGTAGCCTTCGTCGGCACCGGCAAGAGGAAGTTCCCCTGGTCGTCGGCGCGCACACGGCTGTCGCCGGCCTGCACGCGCGCCCCGGGAGACGTGGTGCCGCGCACGAGCAGCAACCCAGGATCGAGGACCCAGCGGGGGCCGGGTGTGGTCAGCTGGAGGGGGCTGACGGGGAGGCTCACGGTCAGCTCCGTGCTCGCCGTCTCCCCCGAGGGCAGCTCGACCTCGATGGACACGCTGCGTCCCGTGACCTCGACGTCGGCGGCTTCTCCCACCGCTTCCTCGGGGAGCTCGAGGTGGTGGCGAGTCCGCGTCGCCTGGGCGGCGCCGGGGCTCTCCGGGAGGTCGAGCTGCACCCCATCGATCCGCACCCCATCGATCCGCACCTGGGCGCCGGGTGGGGTGAGGACGTCCACGGCGGGGACCTGCGTGGCGTCGGGGGTGACGTCGACGAGGACCTCCGTGCGGAACGGCAGCGCCGGCGCGGGGCTCGAGGAGGGCGGCTGCGCGCGCCAGAGGGCGAGCCCGGCGCCGGCTCCGCCGACGAGGAGCACCAGGACCGCGGCGAGCAGCACCCAGCGGCGGGAGCGGCGTCGGTCCGTCGGGGCCCCGGGGGAGGAGTCGGGCGGGATGGTGGGCTCGACCGCGCCGGGGGCTCTCGCGGGGATGAGGGACGTGCGCTGCTGCCCGGGACGTGGGGGAGGGAAGAACGCCTCCGTGGGCGCAGGCGCGCTCGGCCCTCCGGCGGGTTCGGGGGGGAGGGGCTGGACGGGCGGCGTCAGGGGCTCGAGGGCCGGGGCGCCCGGGTCGGGGGAGCTCTCCTCCGGCGCGGCGGCGCCCTGGGCCGGCTGGGAGACCGGCGGGGGCGCGGGAGGGGCCGCTTCAGGGGGCGCTCCGTTGGGGGGGGCCGATGCCGGGGCCTCGCCCGGTGCGGAGGCGCTCGGAGCCGGGCCGCTCGACGCGGTCGGAGACGGTGTGCTCCTCCGGGGCAGCGCGGCTCCCGTCTCGGGGGCGCCGAGGTCGGGTTGTCCGCCGTCGGAGGGGGGAGGCGCGGGCGAGCCCGCCTCAGGCGAGGGTGGGGGCTCCGGCGCCTCGGGCGGCCGGGAGGAGAGGTCCGGGGGTGGAGCCGGCGGAGAGGTCCCCGGCGCGGGACGGCCTGGGGTGCGCTGGGGGATCCCCAACAGCGTCCGGCCCCGATGCGACCGCATTGGCTGGGCCGGGGCTGGTTGGGCCGGGGTCGGTGGGGAGGGCGGCGAGGACTTCGGTGGCGAAGGCTTCGGGGGCGAGGGCTCCGGCGGCGCCTGAGCGGTGCCTCCGCTTGCGGGGCCGCCCGGCCCGGGTAGGGTCTGGCCCGGCGGCTGGGCCGGCCCCTCCAGGGGCTCGCCGCAGGCGATGCAGTGGTTGCGACCGGGCCGGTTCGGCGTACCGCAGCGCCGGCAGGTGTGCATGGCGGTGCTTATCCGATCCGCAAGGTTTTGTCCAAAGCGGCGGGTCTGCCGTATGGGAGAAGTCGAGTGTTAGCGAAGCGCATCATCCCCTGTCTCGACGTTCGTGAGGGCCGTGTGGTCAAGGGCGTCAACTTCGTCAACATCCGCGACGCAGGGGATCCTGTGGAGTGCGCCCTTCGCTACGACGCGGCCGGCGCCGACGAGATCACCTTCCTGGACATCACCGCCACCCACGAGGCGCGGGGCATCCTCCTGGACGTGGTGGCGCGCACGGCGGAGGTCGTCTTCACGCCCCTCACCGTCGGTGGTGGGGTCAGCAGCCCGGACGACGTGCGCTCGCTGTTGGACGCTGGCGCGGACAAGGTGAGCGTCAACAGCGCTGCCGTGCGAGATCCGTCCCTCATCGAGCGCGTGGCCGGCGCTTGGGGCACTCAGGTCCTCGTCCTCGCCATCGACGCCCGGCGCAAGCCCGAGGGCGGCTGGGAGGTGTTCACCCACGGCGGGCGCCGGGGCACGGGCCTCGACGTCATCGAGTGGGCGCAGCGGGGCGCCGCGCTCGGCGCTGGCGAGATCCTGCTGACGAGCATGGATCGGGACGGGACCCAGGCCGGCTACGATCTGCCCTTGCTGCGGGAGGTCACGTCCGCCGTCGGGATCCCGGTCGTGGCGTCCGGCGGCGTCGGCACCCTGGAGCACCTGCGGGAGGGGCTGGTCGAGGGGGGCGCGGACGCCGCCTTGGCCGCGAGCATTTTCCACGACGGCATCTACACCGTCGCTCAAGCCAAGGCGTTCCTCCGGGACGCGGGCGTGCGCGTTCGAGTGGAGGACTCATGAGCGTATCACTTGCGGAGATCGTGGCGGCGTCCCGACGGGGGGACACCTCCTTCGTCGCCGAGAGCGCGGGGTACATCGTGCTCGGGTTGGCGGACGACGCCCTGCGCAAGCTGCTGGGTGCCGCTCCCGTGGTGGACGGTTGGACGGCGCGGCTCGACGCCCACGGCGATTTGATCCCGGATGACGTGGCGCGGGACGTTTCGGAGGTGGCCGTCGAGCGGAGCCTGCGGGGCTTGTTGGCGACCCTGCTGCAGGCGGTGCGCTCGCCGAGTCCCAACCTCGCGCGCGTCGCAGGACGTCAGGGGGTGACGGGGCTGGCGCACCTGGTGGTGGAGCTCGAGGCCGCCCTCGTCCCCGTGAACCGCAAGGCCGCGCGGCGGTCTCTGGCACGCTTGTGCCGCGAGACGCAGCGCGCCCTGGCGCGCGGGGGGCTCTCGGTCGAGCCACTGCTGCACGTGTCCGCGGGGCCGCGGGGCTTCCCCGAAGCTCACGATTCGAAGTCGCAGGAAGAGGTTGCGGCACCCACGGCAGTGAGCGCGGCTCGCGAAGAAGCGCCAGGGAGCCCGGCGCCGCGCCGGGAGCAGGAGCTCTCCGGATTTCCGCCCCGCATCCACTCCGTGCTCGCGCCCCCGCTGGACGAGCTCGACATCGACATCACCGTCGAAGAGTCCCCGCCCCTCGAGCTGTCGAAGGTGCCCCCCGAAGCGACGGCTTTGAGCTTCGAGGACACGCCGTCCCACATCCTCGCTGCGGCCGAGGCCGCGCCGCCCAGCGTCGAGGTGGTCCCGCCCACGGTCGCGGCGGTTCCACCCCGCGCCGACGCCGTCCCCGTCAGGCAGGAAGTCCCGTCCCAGGAAATTCTGGAGCCCCTCGAGCTCAGCGCGCCCGCCCCGGCGGTCCAGGACGAGCCGGACCGCGCCGTGTTCGCGCCCGAGGTTCCCCCCGAAGAGTCCCTGCGGTCATCGACGCAGCTGGACGGAGGCGACGACGGGCGGGACGAGACACCAACGCAGGTCTGGGCGCCCGTCGCTCCCCGGATCGGCACCCCGGAGCAGACGCTCACACCCGCCGCGCCCGCCTCCTCCGAGGTCGCACTCGCCGCACCTACCGCCGCGGAACCTGAGCTCGCCGAGTTCGCTCCCGTGGCGTCCACCGAGTTCGCGTCTGCCCTTCCTGCTCCGGCCCCTGCTGCACCAGTGCTTTCTCCCGGCGTCGACGAGGCCCCCCCCGCACCCGCGTCACCGCCTTTCCCCCGTCTGTCGCGGCGCCCGCCGAGCGACATCGCCGAGCTCCTGGCGAGGCATGGGGGGGCCCGGCAGACGGACGAGGCGGAGCTCCTCGAAGGGCTCGGCAAACTCGCGGGCTATTGAGCGAGTTTTCACCGGAGCCGACGTGCGGGCTCGCTCCGAGCCGCCCCCGTTGCCTCTCAGGGAGCCCTTTCGGGGAGCCCTTTCAGGGAGCAGAGCGCTCCGCTATGACGCAACGGATCCCATGCTGCACCGGATTTCCGTCATCGCCCTGAATACCTATCGGGAGGCGGTCCGAGCGCGCATCCTGCACGGGCTCTTCGGCCTCGCGCTGGCGACTGGCGCCTACTCCCTCGTCGTCGGCGCGTACGCGTTGCAAGAGCAGCTGCGGGTGGTGGCCGACCTGGGCGCGGCCTCCACGTCCCTCTACGCGGTGCTCGTGGCCGTGATCTTGGGGGCTACGAGCCTGTACCGCGAGCTCGAGCTGAAGACCATCTTCCCCATCCTGGCGCGCCCGCTCCACCGCGCCGAGTATCTGGTCGGCAAGTACTTCGGCACCTTGCTCACCCTGGCCGTCTTCGTCGCGGCCTACACGGGCCTCCTGCTCGTCGCCCTCGGGGCCATCGCCGGAGACGGCCTGACCACCGCCCTGACGGTCCCCGTCGGGTTGGTGGCCGCGGCGGCGCTCGTCGGGTGGCGCGCTCCTCGGCTGCGCACCTGGCTCCCCATCCCGGTCGCGCTGGCCTTGCTCGTCTGGGGCGCGAGCTTCGCCGTCGACGCGCCGGACGATCGGCGCGTGCTGCTGGGCGCGGGGCTGCTCACGTTCCTCGAGGTGTGCGTCATTTGTGCCATCGCGACGGTCTTCGCGTCGTTCTCTTCACCCTTCCTCACGGCTCTGTTCACGCTGGGGTTCGTGGTGCTGGGCCGCTCCGCGGACACCCTGGCGCGGTTACCGGAGCGGGTCTTCGGGACGACCATCAAGGAGATCGCGGGAATCCTCAGCGAGGTGTTGCCCAATTTGATGGCCTACGTGCCGCCGCGTCCGCTCCTCACGGGCGAAGCGGTGGGGGTGAGCTATTGGCCGTATACGGGCGCCGCGGCGCTCCAGGCGGTGGCGTGGTCGGCGGGGTTGCTCGCGCTCTCGACGATCATCTTCCGGCGCCGCGATTTCCTGTGAGCACGCTGGCTCTGTTTGGCGGAGGGGAGGGCGGGGCGTCGTGGTCTCGGTGATGGCCGTGTGGCTCCGTCGCGCGGTGCAGCTCCTGCTGCTCGGGGTGTTCTTCGTGGGGCTGATCACCGCACGGGAGATCCAGCGAGGGGAGCGGGCGCTGCGGGCGAGCGACGAGGCGTTTCATCGGGGAGATCTCGAGACGTCGGTGCTCCACGCCCGCACGGGGGCCGTGGCCTATGCACCGGGCGCGCCGCACGTGGACGCGGCCTACCAGCGGCTGGAGGCGATCGCGCGCGGAGCGGAGGCAGAGGGACGCCATGCCCTCGCGCGCACCGCCTGGGGAGCCGTGCGCAGCGCGGCCCTGCAGACGAGCCACTGGTGGGTGACCCGCTCGGAGGAGCTGGAGCGGGCGCAGGTGGCTCTGGCGCGCTTGAACCGCGCCGCCGCCCTGAGGGCCGAGGCCGGCATGCTCGCGCGCCCCGAGCCGTCCACGAGCGCGGGTGACGCGAGCCTGGGAAACGGGGTCGAAGGGGGCGCTCGGGGCACCGCGTGGGGGGAGGCCCACGCCGCCAGCCATGGGGCGAAGCTGCTGCGCATCGGCTTGCTCGCCCTCGGCTTCGGCGCGCTGCTGCTCGGGCTCGCCTGGGCGGGCTGGCGGGTGATCGACGAAGCGGGGGAGGTGCAGCGTCGCGGTCTCTCGTTCGCGCTCGCGTTGTGTTTGGCGGGGACCGCTTGTTGGCTGTTCGTGGTGCTCACGGGGTAGCATGGCCGGGTGAACGCGCGCACGGTGGCAGCAGCGGACGACGCGCCGATGTCGCCGCTCGGCGTTTGGATCCAGCGCTTCGTCGAGCACCTGCGGCACGAGCAGCGCAGCTCCCCGCATACGGTCGCGGCGTACCAGCGGGACCTCTTTCAGCTGGAGGTCTTTCTGGGGGAGCGACTGGGGAGGGGAGCGGAGCCAGGAGACGTGGACAAGGTGGCGCTCCGGGCCTGGCTCGCCGAGCTGTCTCGTGAAATCACGTCGACCTCCCTCGCGCGGAAGCTCGCGAGCGTGCGGGCGCTGTTGCGGTACCTCGAGCGACGGGAGGTGGTGCGCGCGAACGTCGCGGCGGCGATGAAGACGCCCAAGGTCCGCCGCAAGATGCCGCTGTTCGTCAACGCCGACGCCGCTGCGCGGATCGTCGAGGCACCGCTGCAGGGCGAGACGTCCGCCAGCGCTCCAGAGCAGCTCCGGGACGCCGCGCTCCTCGAGCTGCTCTATGGTTCCGGGCTCCGTGTCAGCGAGCTGGTCCACCTCGATCTGGAGCACGTGCGGCTCCGGGAGGGCACCATGCGCGTGCTCGGCAAAGGAAAGAAGGAGCGCATCGTGCCCATCGGCGGCCCCGCGCGCGCGGCGCTGCACGCCTATCTGGAGCGTCGCTCCGAGCTCTCCCATCCGAAGACCGGGTTCCTCGATCCACGGGCCCTCCTCGTGAGCCGGCGGGGGGCCCGACTCGGCGTGCGCCGAGTCCAGGAGCTGGTGCAGCGCTACGGCGTGCTGGGGAGCGGGCGCGGAGACCTCCACCCGCACGCCCTGCGCCACTCCTGCGCCACGCACATGCTCGAGGCGGGGGCGGATCTGCGCGCCATTCAGGATCTCCTCGGGCACTCGAGCGTGGTGACCACCCAGCGCTACACGCACTTGTCCTTGCAGCAGCTGTCCCAAGTCTACGATCGAGCGCACCCTCTGGCGCGGCGGCCGCGCGTCCCCCCCGACGACGGGGAGTGACGACTGCGCGCAGACAGCGCGGACGACCTCGAGGGCGACTCACCCAGCCGTGAGTCTCTGGAGAGGCGCGCGCCCCGGCGCGCCCGAGCGGTGCCCCCCGAGCGCCTGCGTGTTACAAGACCGCCGCATGTCGTCCAGCCCTCCCGTCGAGCCCGCTCCGAGCGCCGAAGCGTCCACGACGTCCACCGTCCCACGGGCGGGGCGATGGCCCTTTTGGGGACGCCTCTTCCTCGGTACGGCGGCCGGCGCCGCCCTGGCGAGCGGCGTGGTCGCCCGCATGGAGGCGGGAGCTGCGGCCCTCGAGGTCTCCCCGGGGCAGCTCTTCCCCAGCGGGGTGGGGCTCCTGTGGCCTCTGACGCTGTTCGTCGCCCTGGGGGTCGGCGCTGGCTGGTGGGCGCTGCACCCCGATGGGCCCCGCGCCGAGTGGCGCCGCCTCTCTCATTCGTCGCTGTCGCGGTGGGCAATGGTCCTCGCAGGTCCGATGGCCTTGTGCGGGCTGTACCTGGCCGCTCGCGGGGGCCTGGCGGTGCTCGTCGCCGGGCTCGGACCGGCGGCGACGGGCGCTGGCCTCGCGCTCTTGGCCGTTGGTTTGCTCGTGGCGCTCGTCGCCCTCACGCGCCTGTTGGCGGCCGCGTTGGCGCGGCGCGTCCAGGCGCCGCTGTCGTCGTCGGCGATCGCCATCGGCGCGTCCGTCTTCGCGGGCGGCGTGGCCCTGCTGTTGGCGATCGGTGAGACGAGCGGGGGGACCGCTCCCTGGCAGGTGTTCGGGGTGTTGCGCCGGGACGAGCTGAACCTGAGCCCGGTGCTCTCCGTGCTGCTCCTCGCGGTGGGCGCCTACCTCGGGGCCACGTTCCTGCGACGCCACGCGGCCTTCGGTCTCTTGGCGCTCCTGCCGGCGCTGGGGTTCGTGGCGGCATACCGCATGCCCGAGGACGTCGGCCTGGCCTGGGAGAGATCGACGGGTCTGGCGACGCGGGTGCTCCCTCTGGCGCGCGGACTCACCGACGGGGACGGCGATGGCTTCGCTCGGGCCTTCGCGGGGGGAGACTGTGACGACGCGGATCCGGCGATCCATCCCGGGGCGCTCGACGTGCCAGGAAACGGCATCGACGAGGACTGCTCGGGCCGAGACGCCCAACCCGTGGAGCTGGACGAGCCGACGGAGGCGTCCGAGGCCGTCCGTGAAGCCGCGGCCCGAACCCTGCCTGAGCGCCCGAACGTCGTGCTGCTCACGATCGACACCCTCCGCTGGGACCTCGGGTACATGGGCAACGAGCGCCCCCTCTCGAAGCGGCTCGACGAGCTCGCCGCCCGCTCCACCGTGTTCGAGCGGGCCTATGCGCTCGCGTCCTACACCAGCAAGAGCCTCGGGCCCGCGTTGATCGGCAAGTACCCGAGCGAGACGCGGCGCGACTGGTCCCACTTCGATCGCTTCCCGCCCGAGGAGAAGTTCGTCCAGGAGCGGCTCCAGGCAGCCGGCATCCGCACCGTCAGCGTGCAGGGCTACTGGTACTTCTTCCACAAGACGTACGGCTTCGAGCGCGGCTTCGACGTGCTCGACACCACCGCCGCTCCCAAGCTCATCCTCATCGAAGGCGATCGCCGGGTGAACAGCGACCGCGTCAGCGACGTGGCCATCGAGCGCCTCCAAGAGGTCGTCGAGAAGGACGAGCAGTTCTACCTGTGGGCGCATTACGTGGACCCCCACGCGGAGTACGTTCCCCACGAGGAGTTCGATTTCGGCAGGGACGAGCGCGCGCGGTACGATGGTGAGGTTGCCTTCGTGGACAAACACGTGGGGCGCGTGCTGGACGCCATCGCCGCGGGGCCGGCGGCAGACCGGACGATCGTCATCGTCACCAGCGATCACGGCGAGGCCTTCGGCGAGCATGGACTCATCCGGCACGGCTTCGAGGTGTGGGAGGAGCTCGTGCGGGTCCCGCTGATCGTCTACGTCCCCGGGGCAGAGCCGCGTCGGGTTCGGGCCCGGCGCAGCATCGTGGACGTGGTCCCCACCATCCTCGACGCCTTCGGGCAACCCATCCCGCGCGCCGACGACGCCGCCGAAGGAGATCCGAACTTCGTCCGGGGAGAATCGTTGCTGCGCGACGTGCTCGCTCCTCCGGACGAGCCTCTCCAGGAGCGGCTCGTGCTCGTCGACATGCCCGAGGCCCCCAACAACCGCGAGCGCCTCGCGTTCTATGACGGTCCCTACAAGCTCATCGTGAGCCAGGGGCGGGTGCTCGGGGTGTACGATCTCGACGAGGATCCGGGCGAGCGAAAGAACCTCAAGGACGACAAGGAGCTCACTGAGCGCCTGTTGGAGAAGCACAACGCGCTGCAGCGCACGTTGCGCAAGTTCAGGCCTCGTCGCTGACGCTCTCGATCTCGAGCAGCAGGGCGCCGGCTTCGACCGCGCGCCCCGGCTGGACGTGCACCCGCGTGATCCGCCCCGCGCACGGCGCGCCGAGCTCGTTCTGCATCTTCATCGCCTCGATCACGACGAGGCACTGTCCGGCCTCCACGAGCGCGCCCTCGTCGAGCCGTACCTCGACCACCTTGCCGGGCATCGGGGCGCGGAGCTCCGGGTGTCGATCGCCCCCGTGCGCCGCCGTGAGCGCCGGATCGAGGGTCGATACGACGCAGGGCAGGGAGCCCTCCCGGAGATGCGCGCGCCCCGTGCGCTCGTCGAGGTCACAGGGCACCACCTGGCCATCGACGAGCACGTGGGAGCCCCGCACCTCGACGTCGTGCTCCCTGTCTCCGAGGGTGACACGGTAGCGGCCGGGTTGTCCGAACACCGTCTCACGCACCTCGATGGCGACGGTGTGCTCCGCCGTGGAGAGATAGTACCTCACGGCTCGACACGATAGCGGAGTCTGCGCCGGAGGGTCGACCCAAGGTTGACCCGTACGCCGGTGGGTGGGTTCAGGGGGCCGCGGGCAGGGGGCGCTGTGGGCGGGGCGGGGGAGGGGGATCTCCCGCGCGGGTCGCGGGGTAGGTAGCGCGATGATCCCGGATCGGGTCGTAGCCGAACATCGCGGGCACGTCGTGTCCCGCGGCCCGAGCACAGACGATGGTGATCCGATGGGGGGTGTAGAAGCCGAGGGTGCCGATGGCGAAGGCGCCCGTGAGGAAGTCCGTCTGCTCCTCGATCTCCGCCCAGCCCTGGGGGCAGTGCTCCGTGAGGTTCACGGGGGCTTCGGGCTGGGCGAGCCCGAAGAGGAACGCGTGGTACCAGCGGAAGTCCTGGTCGGGCGCCGTGTCCCCCGGCGGTAGGCCGGATTGGGTGCGCACCCGAAAGCACCCCACGAGCAGGAGGGCCAGGCAGGCGAGGAGCCAGAGCCTCATGGGGCCTCCTCTCCCCGGAGGGGTGCCGAGCCGGTGTCGGGAGCGGATCTCGGAGCGCTCCCCGGAGCGTCTGCGTCGAGGTCCGGGCGGTCTCCCTGGGGAGCGACGGGATCGGTGTCCTGCGGTTCCCCGGAGGGCTCGTGGGCCACGGCGTCGGGGGAGCCCTCGTCGTCCGCCAGCGCGCTGCTCCCGTCGCCCGCTGGCGCGTCGAGGCCGGCGTCGTCGAGGCCGGCGTCGTCGAGGCCGGCATCGTCGAGCCCGGCATCGTCGAGCCCGGCATCGTCGAGCCCGGCATCGTCGAGCCCGGCATCGTCGAGCTCCGGCGCTCCGTCGGGCTTCGACGGGCTCCGTTCCGCGTCGCGCGGAACGATCGAGTCGTCGAGCTCCGGCTGCAACGACGGCGTCTCTTCGAGCACCACCTTGGGGATCGTGAGAGGCCCGGGAGGTGGGATCACGCAGGAGAAGCGGTGCTCGAGGGGGGTGTAGATCCCGAGGGTGAGGATCGACACGAGGGTGGTCTTGAAGGTCATCCCCGTGCGCAATCCGGCGCCGACGGGCCCGGGGCACACGTCTCGCAAATCGACGGAGCTCGTGCCGACGAGCCCGAACACGAACAGGTGCGCCCAGCGGGTCTGCTCCGACGTCTGCATGCTCCGGGCCCGGGTGCCCGGAGGCCCCACATGCCCCGGCGTCCAGCGGTAGGTCGTCGTGCACCCGCAGGTGGCGAGCAGCAACGTCAGCAACGAAGCCCGGAGGCGCGACACGCCCTGACCCTATCGCGCCCCGGCGCGCCTATAAACCTCTCCGCCTCCCCGTCCGCATGGGCGACGAGCATGTCCGTGGGCACCGTCGCCAAGCTCGAAGGCCGCACGAGCACCCTGAGCGCGGCCCGCGAGGGGGCGCGGCGGCTGGTGCCCCTGCTCGCCCTCCTCTGCGTGGTGCCGGGCATCCTTCACGTGGTCGTGGTGTGCCGCGTCGTCCTCGGGAGGCTCGGCCATAGGGTCGATCTCGAGTGGATGGAGAGCGGCATGTTGTACGAGTCGACGCGCCTGCTCGAGGGGCTCCCCGTGTACGCTGCGCCGGAGGGGCCCTACCTGCCCTTCCCCTATCCGATCGGCTACCCGGCGCTCCTCGCGGGGCTCGGCGCCGTCTTCGGCGTGAGCCACCCCCTGGGGCGCGCGCTCTCCTTCACCTGGACCGTCGTGGCCAGCGTGGTCCTGGCGCGCCAGGTGTACCGGCACTACCTGGCGGCGTCCGCAGGACCGCGGGGCGCCCTGATCGCCGCGGCGCTCGCTCTGGGCTGCATCGGCGCCGGCTACGCGGTGGTCGACGGCTGGTACGACCTCGTGCGGGTGGACACCATGGCGATGGGGCTGCTCGTCTGCGGGGCGGCGCACTCGCTGCGGATCGGAGAGGGGCGCGCAGGGCAACGGGGAGGAGCGCTCGGAAGCCCGCACGGCGCGACGCTGGTGACGGCGCTCTTGCTGTGCACGGCGCTGCTGACGAAACAATCGACGCTCCCGGGCGCCCTCTGGGTGATCCTGTGCGCGCTGCTGCGGTCGCGGCGCGGGGGCGCCCGGCTCGCCGCGCTCACCTGCGTCTTCGGCGGAAGCGCCCTCGCGTTGCTGCAATGGGCGACGGAGGGGCACTACTGGTTCTACACGGTGACGCTCCTGAGCGAACACTCCCTGTCGAGCGCGCGGCTTCGAGAGGCCCACCGGGTGCTGTTCGACTTCGCCCCGTACGGGCCCCTCGTGGCCATCTTCGGTGGCCTCCTGGCGTTGCAGGGGCGGCTGACATCCCGCTCCCTGCTCTGGGCGGGGCTGTTCGCGATCGGGTGGGGGTTTGGCCTCGCCAGCTTCGCGAAGGTGGGCGGCTATCACAACAATCTCCTCCCTGCGGTCTGGCTCGCTGGCCCTGCGTTCCTCCTCGTGGGCGCGGACGTGCTGGCCTTCGTCGGTGATCGGCGCGATGGCGTGCTGCGCTGGGGCGCGCTGTGCAGTCTGGCCCTGCTCCTGGCGACGAAGCCGCTCCCCCTCGAGGGATATCACGTCACGAGCGAGGGGGCGGAGCGGGGGCAGCGCCTGCGAGCCTACGTGAGCGCGCTACCCGGCACGGTGCTGATCCCTCTGGCGCCGCAGGTCGCTCACGAGCTCGGCAAGGGCGTGCACCAGCTGCACCTCGAGGCGCTCTACGATTTCCAGTGGGCGGGCCGCTCCGCGGGAGATCCATTGGGCGCACACCTGCGCGCCTTCCGACCGGATTACGTGCTCCTCGATGGGCGGGAGTTGGGCATCGAGGCGGTGCTCCGCGACTACACGTTGGTCGACGTCCTCGGCGCAGACCGCCACGCGTGGACGATCACCGGGTGGCCCGTCGCGCCGCGCTTCCTCCTCGCCCCGCGCGTCGAGCGCCGTCACGCGCGCGTCCTGTTCGACTTCGAGGAAGAGCACCTGGACGGGTGGTCCCTGGAGGGGGTGAGCTTTCAGGGAGGCATTGCCCGGGAGCCGGGCTGTGGGCAGGCCCCCTTCGTGAACGGTCGCGGTGAAGGGGTGCTCACGTCGTACCACCCGCGCTGGGGGGATCGGACGCGCGGCGTGGCCCTGTCGCCCCCCTTCCTGGTGGACCGACCCGCCCTCGGGATGTTGGTGGCGGGCGGGTGGAGCGAGGCGACACGGGTCGAGCTCCGCGTCGCGGGGGAGAGCGTCCGCCGGATCTCCGGGATGGCGCGTCCCGACCTGCGTGAGGTCTACTGGGACGTCTCCGATCTCATGGGCAGGGAGGCTCGCGTCGCCCTGGTCGATGCCGCGGAGGGGCCCTGGGGACACGTGACCGTCGACGACGTCGTGCTCTTCGAGCCCGTGACGCCGTCAGCGCCCCGGTCGCCGACCACCTCGTCGGCGGCGTCGTCGACCACCTCGTCGGCGGCGTCGTCGGCCGCGTCATCGGTGGGCGCACCCAGGACGGTCGTCCCGGGCGGCGCCCTCGACGGGGTGAGGGGCGAGGGCCCACCGGGGTCGGACCCAGAAACGAAAAAAGCCCGCTGAACCAGCGGGCTTTCAGGGGTGGACGCAACAAGACTCGAACTTGTGACCCCCGCCGTGTGAAGGCGATGCTCTACCAACTGAGCTATGCGTCCAGGGCGCGGCGTACATACCTCGACCCCCGCCCTCATGCAACGCTTTCGACGCGATCGAGTCACCGTACCGCGAGGGGCCGTGAAAGAGGCCCACGAAAGAGGCCCAGGAAAGGGGCTCGTCGCGGCCTCTCGCGTCCCTCGCCCCGGGGCAGGGAGGCGCGGGAGAGGCATTTCCCGGGTGAGGCTTCGAAGCCGGGGGGAGCGTGCTATAGGGGCCGCCTTCATGGGTGACATCGACGATCTCGACACGGCCCATCACCGCGACCGGCCCGGAGCGGAGGGCGCCACGGATCCGGTGGGGCAGGAAGTCTCGCAGGAGCCCGCGGAGAGGACCTCCGCGCCCCCGGTGATCGCGACCACGGCAGCCCAAATGCGCCGCCGCAAGGACAAGGCGGTTGGTCTCGGGATCGTGGCGGCCACCTTCGGTGTGAGCATGCTTTTTTCTTTGTGGGCCAAGCACGCGTCCACGCCCCCGACCAGCGAGGAGCCGGCCCCCCCCACGACCACCGGCCTCATCGGGTATCCTGAGAAGATCGATCCGTTGGCGGCGCTGCCCCTGGCGCGCGAGCTCACGAAGCGGCCGCTCCTGCGTGGGTTCGTCGCGGACGGGGTCTCCCCCAAGGGGCTCATCGACGTGCGGGACAAGGCCTCGAAGGTGCGGTTCTCGTTCCAGAGCGCGCCGGGGCAGGGGGCTCAGCCTCCACGGGCGCCGGGCACCTTGCCGACGCGCACGTACTGCGGGCGGCAGAACGTCCTGGTGAAGAAGGACGGGATCGGCGCCGAGCCCGACGTCGCGTCCTTCCCGTGCGGCTCGAAGCCGCCCACGGCCCTGCCCGAACCCCGCTGCCGCCCCGAGAAGCTGTGGGCTCTCGCCAAGAAGAAGGGCGTGCCCACGAAAGGTCGCGCGCGCATCGAGTACTTCGAGGCACGCAAGGGGCCAGCCTACCGCTTCAGTATACCGGGCACGAAGCACCGCTTCGTGGTCGGGGAGGACTGCAAGCGGGAGATCAAGGGCAAGGCGGCGCTCGGCAACGTCCCCTGAGGGGGGCTCCGCCGCGCGAAGGCGGCGGCTCCGCCGCGCGAAGGCGGCGCGACGATGCCCTGGGCGGCGAGCGACGGCTCAGTGGGGCTCGGTGCTCCCGTGGAGGGCGTCCTCGTGCGGCCTGCCCCCGTGGGTGGCGTCGAGCGGGGCGTTCCGCCGCTCGGCGTCGCCGTCGCTCGAGGTTTCCGAGGGGCTGGAGGTTTCCGAGGGGCTGGCGTCCGCCGCGGGTCGGGGCACACCAATAGACGCGGGGACCAACCCCGCGGTGCGGCGTAGCCGCCGCCAGAGCTCGACGCGGCCGAGGCCCGTCGCCGCGGAGAAGCCGTACACCTTCACCTTCGCGATCCGCTCGAGCTCCGCGAGGCGCACCTTGTGTTGCGAGCTGGGGAGCTTGTCCAACTTGGTCGCCACCAGGATGACCTCGAGGGGCGGCCGCGAGGTGCGGGGCGGGGTCGCGAGCATTTCGAGCAGCTCCTCATCGTCCGGCTCCAAGCCACGACGGACGTCGACGAGCAATGCGACGCCGCGCAGGGTGGGCCGCTCGAGGAGGAAGGAGTCGATGAGCTCACCCCACTGGGTGCGCTCGGTCTTCGAGCGGCGGGCGTACCCGTAGCCGGGCAGATCGACGAGGGCGAAGCGGGCCTTGTCGTCGCACTCCACCTCGAACCAGCTGACCTGTCGCGTGCAACCCGGGGTGGAGCTGGTCCGGACGAGGGAGCGGCGCTCCATCAGCCGGTTGAGCAGGCTGCTCTTCCCGACGTTCGAGCGGCCCGCGAAGGCGATCTCCACCAGCGCAGGTGGTGGAAACTGGTCGGGCGCCTTGGCCCCGGCGGTGAACTCCGCCGCGATGACGCGATCGCCGGGACGGGCGACGGGCCCCTTGCCGGAGGCACCGGGCCGCGCTCCCGCAAGTGAGGGCCGCCCCGGTGCGCTCGCAGCGCGGGGGCCGCCGGCAGACGTGCCGCTCGGATTCTTCTTTTTCTTCTTCTTGGTCTTCACGGGGATCCTTCGAGCGACGGACGGGCCGCGCGCGCTCACGACGAGCGGGCGCTCACGCGGGAGTTCTACGCAGCCGGCGCAGCACGGGGCCGGCGAGCGTAGCAAGCTCCTGACTCTTCAGCAGGGCCGCGACGCTCAAGAACCCAACGCAGAACGCGAGGCTCCCGGCCAGCGCCGGGAGCGCCTTGAGGGCTTCGCCGCCGAGCCCGCCGAGGCGAGCGCCGCGCTCCAGGAGCTCGAGCTCACTCAGCCCCCGGTTGACGAGCCAGCCCAGGGCCGCCCCGCCGAGGGCCGCCGCGCCGCTCCGCGCCGCGGAGCCCGCGATCTCCGCGCCCCGGCGATCGGGGAGGTGCCGGCCCAGCCGCCACCAGAGGAGGCTCATCTGAGCGAGCCCTGCGCCGGTCACCGCGAGGCTGATGCCCACGTGGCCCAAGGGACCGCGGAGGACCAGGGCGAGCCCGACGAACACGCAGAGGTCGGCGGCGGCGATCTTCACCGGGGTTCGCGTATCGCCGAGGGCGAAGTACACGGCCACGAGCTGGCGCACCACCGCCGCCGTCCAGATCCCGAGGCCCTGCGCCATCAGGGCGCGGGCGGTCTCCCGCGTCGCGGCGGGGCCGAACTGTCCCCGCTGGAACAGGAGCGCGACGATCGGCTCCGCCAGCACGACGAACAGCGCGGTGGCACCCAGACCGACGAAGAGCGCGAGTCGGACGCCGAAGGCCGCGGTCTTGGCGACCTCGTCGATGTGATCCTTCGCGGCGAGCACCGCGAGGCTCGGGAGCGTCGCGGTCTGCAGCGCCATCACGAAGATGCCCTGCGGGAAATCGCAGAGGCGCAAGGCGAAGCCGAAGTAGCTGATGGGCCCCTCGCCGAGCTCCGAGAGCAGGCGGCGCCCGACCACCACGTCGATGTAGTAGACGCCGACGCCCAGCAAAGTGGGACCGAGGCGGTGCAAGGTCTCGCGCACACCGGGGTGATTCCAGCGCCAGCTCGGGGGGTCGAGGTAGCCGATGGCGCGCAGGCTCGGCCACTGCGCGAGCATTTGCAGCACGCCGCCCACCAGCGCGCCGACCGCCATGGCCAGGATGCGCTCGTAGCCTCGAGCCCCGAGCCACCCGGGAAGGATCAGGGCGAAGGCGATGAAGGAGACGTTCAGGAGCGCGGGCGCGAAGGACGTGACGACGAAGCGTTTGTGGGTGTTGAGGGCCGCGATCCCGAGGGCCGTCGTGCCCATGAAGAAGATGTAGGGGAAGACCCAGCGCGTGAGCTCGACCGTGCGCTCGTGTTGCCCCGGCTGATCGCGGAACCCGGACGCGAACAGATCCACCAGCTCGGGCGCGAACCAGACACCGAGCACGGTGACCAGAGACAACGCCGCCAGGGACAACCCGCGGATCGCGCGGAAGTAGGCGCGCGCGGCCGCTTCTCCGTCCCGCTCGCGGATCTTGGCGAGGACGGGCAGCACCGCGGTTTGCACCGCTCCCTCCGCGAGGAGCTGCCTCAGGAGGTTGGGGATCTGAAAGGCGACCAGGAAGGCGTCCGTCGCCGCCCGAGGGAACAGCGCGGCGAGCACCAGGTCACGCCCGAGGCCGAGCACGCGGCTCGCCAACGTGCCGAGGGCGACGATCGCCGCGCGGGCCGTGATGCGTTTGCGTTCACGATCCCCCTCGCGCGCCGCGGCGGAGCGCTCCTCGGTGTCGGCTGGGCTGGGGGAGGTCACGGGGCGAGACCATACCCTCAGTCGAAGCCCATGTGAGCGCTGAGCGCGCGCTCGACGAGCTCCAGCGCCCGGGGCAGATCCGCGCCGGGGATGGTGTCCTCGTGCCCCTGGGCGGCGAGGAGGAGGGCGTGCCGCAAGCCGCTCTCGAGGCGGAGAGGTCCACCCCCACAACTGCGGCAGACGAGGCCACCTCGCTCGGGGTTCACCAACGCGGTCTGCTCGGGGGGGCACACCTTGCCGCAGCGCACGCAGCGGCCGAGATCGAGGCCCCAGCCGAAGGCCTCGAGCAGCTGCATGCCGAACGTCACGAGGCGCTCCTGTTGTCGCCCCGGATCTCGATCGAGGAGATCGAGGAAACGAAGCGCGGCGTCCCAGGCCTCTGGCTCCGGCGTGCGCGGCGGCGTGGCGCGGCGCAGCCATGAGAGCGCCTTGCCCGCCGCTTGCAGGCTCTCGAGGTCCGCGACGAGCTTCGAGCGGGGGCGATCCAGGGCGGCCTCCCGGAGCACCGCCAGGTCGGCGCGGGGGCGCTCGTCGAGGGAGACCCGCAGGGTGTGCATGGGCTCGAGGGCCCCGGCGAAGCGTTTGCTACTCCTGCGCGCGCCCCGCGCCAGCGCCGAGACGCGGCCGAGGGGCTCGGTGAGGAGCGTCACCACCAGATCGGACTCACCGTAAGCGACGCGCCCGAGGAGCAACGCACGGCACGAGTGAGCTCGTGATGAGTGAGCCGCGCTCACGCGTGAGCCGTGATGGACTCGTTGGCGATCGCCGGCGCGCCGCCCTGGCTCAGCTCCTGGGGCATGTCGTTGCCGCGCGGCTTGAGCACGATGCTGAGGGCGAGGGTGAAGAGGATGAGCAGCAGCACGAAGGCGATGGCCACGCCGACGCGCCGTCCACGGGCCGGGCGTGAAGCCGTCGGCATGGGCAGCGGTGTGACCCAAGCGACGCGCCGGCTCGCCGTGTAACGCGCCAGCACGTCGTCGGCGGGGACGCCCACGGCCTGCGCGTACGACTTCAAGAATCCCCTCACGAACACCTCTCCAGGGAGCTCATCGAATTGGTCCGCTTCGATCCGCTCGACGCTCGAGGCGGGCATACGTGTGGCGCGAGCGATCTCGGCGATGCTCATCCGGCGCTCTTCGCGTCTCTCACGCAAAAATCGTCCAACTGAAGCCATGGGGAGGGGGAGCTCCGCTGGCTTGGGGAAAAGCGGAGCCGGCCGGTAGCCTACCCAAACGATTCTCAAAAACTACAGAGAAATCAGGGCCTCGCGAGACTTCTGGACATTGAGCCGAAATGCCTACTGGCGATGGGGTGCGACTACATCGAATCCCCTTTCCCCGCACCTTTTCGGGCCAGATGAAATGTCATCTCGGTTCTCACATCGAGACACTATTGCAGGCGGGAGAGCATGCGGCTGCACTCCTTGCCGACGGGCGTGCTCTTGTGGAGGCTGAGGCAGCGATCCAGGTCCGCTCGGGTGTGCTCGAGCTCACCGAGCGCGTGGTGGACGCGGGCCCTCTCCAGGTAGGCATCCTGGAGCGCGGCGCAGCCGGGCGCGTCCGTCTCGAGGGCGCGATCGAAGGCCTCCAGGGCCTGCTGCAGCTCTCGGACACGGGCGTGGGCCAAGCCGAGGCGGTAGTTGCCGACGCAGAAGAGGGGCTGGGCCGCGACGGCCTTCCGGAGGGCGGGGATGGCTCGCTTGGGCCTGCCCGACTCCAGATAAGCCCAGCCGAGGTTGCCCCAGGCGATCTCCGGGGTGCGGTAGAGGATGTTGGCGGTGATGGGCTCGAGCAGCGCGATGGCGTCGTCGTAGCGCTGCTGGTGGACCAGGATCACGGCGAGGGTGTTCTGGGCTTCGAGGAAGTCCGGGCGGAGGGCGACGGCGCGCCGGGCGTGCTTCTCCGCCTCGTCCAGGTGGCACTCGTCCAGGGCGCTTTGCCCGCAGAAATCCAGGTAAATCAGGGAGACGAGGTGGGACGCGTCGGCGTTCTCGGGGTCGAGCTCCACCGCCCGGAGACCGTGATCGAGGGCCTCCCGGGGCTGGCCTCGGACCTGCCAGAGGTCGATGGCGATGTCGACCTCGCTCTCGCTCATGCGCGTCGGATCGCCCGGGGGGCGTGAGCCGCCGCAGCCGCTCAGGGGTCCGGCGCCGAGGAGCCCGATGGCGGCGAGCTGGAGGGCGAGCACCCCCGCTCCCATCCGTCCCAGGAGCGCCTGGCGCAGGGTCGACCCTCGCTGTCCAGAGCGTCGGCGGAGCTGCCCCACGAGACGGCTGGTGATCGCGGAAATGGAGCGGTCTACGGAGAGCATGGCCCCCGCGACTAGCCGGAGCGGGCCCTGCGGGCCAAGTTTCCTGCCAGACGAGCCCCCGGTGCCCCCGAGGCGCTCTCCCCACGGGCTCCCCACGGGCTCCGGGCTCCCCACGGGCTCCCCGGATCCGCTGCGGCCGAGGGGAGCTCGGGGGCGCTGGAGGGCGCTCCCGTCCGCAGCTCAGGTCTGCGAGCTGTTCAGGTCCGCGGGAGGGCGAGGGGAGAGGGGGGCAGGTGGGGGCGGATCGCGTTGGGGCCCCGGACGTAGTGGGGCAGGGCCGGGTGAGCGTCGGGGGCCAGGTGCGCGGCGAGGCGGGCGACGGCCTCGGCGTCGGGGCCCCGAGAGGGCTCATCGTCTGCGCAGGGCAGGTCGGGCAGGAGGGTGCCCAGCACCACGAAGGGCTCGTCTCCGACGAGGGTGCGGACCCGCTCGGGGGTCAGGGCCTGGGGCACGGCCTGGGGCTCCGCTCGCTCGCTTCCGTCGACATCGTAAACGGCGACGAAGTGCTCGTTGCGGCGGGCGTCCCGGACGACCACCCGGAGGCGCGGATCGCTCGCGGGGTGGCGCGCGGCGAGAGCCTGGAGAGAGCCGACGCCGACGAGGGGGACGCCGAGCCCGAGGGACAGCCCCGTGGCCAGGGCGATCCCCACCCGCAGGCCCGTGAAGGAGCCGGGCCCCACCCCCACCCCGATCCGGTCGAGGGAGCTGCGCGACCAGCCACGGTCGGCCAGGAGCCCGTCCAGGAGCGGCAGGAGCCGCTCTCCGTGGCGATGCGGCTCCTCGTGGTGAGCAGTGGCCACCACCCGTTCGCCCTCCACGAGCGCCACGGAGCCCCGGAGGCTGGAGGTCTCGATACCAAGGACGCGCACGGGCGCCGCCTAGCACAGGTGCGGCGGGCGATCAGCTGCCCCGGCGCCGGGGAGCGCCCGGGGCTCAATGATCGTGGTCGTGGTCGTGGTCGTGGTCGTGCCCGCCCGCGACGCCATCGACGGTCCAGACGCACTCCCCCTCGCCCTGGAAGTGCCCTTGGGTGTGGAGCTGGGCGCGCAGGAAGTCATAGGCGGTCTCGATGGGGAACGCCGTCCAGCCGCCGAGGGCGTACCGATTGCTCGGCAAGAGCTGGCTCAGGGCGGCCCCCGTGATCGTCCGCAGCTCCGCCACGTCCACGTGGCCATCGGCGTCCACGTCGGCGTCCGCGATCCACTGGGCGCGGCGCTCGACGTCGTGGGTCCCGAAGGAGTCGAAGAACAGGTGATCGCCGTGGATCGTGAGCCCCACCGCGAAGGTCCCGCCGCCCGTGATGGGCACCCCGGGCAAACCGTCCACCTCGCAAGGGCCGTAGGCGGTGTCGGCCGGGACCAGGAAGCGGAAGGTGACCTCTTCCGCGTCGCGGCTGATGCGCCCTTCGATGAGGTAGGTGGCGTGGTGCTCCACCATCTCGTCGAAGTCCGCCTCGCTCACGGAGGGGTGTCGCTCCGCCTCTTCCGCGTGCACCGTCTCGTAGCCGAAGAAGTCGTAGCGCTTGCCTTCGAGGCCGGCGAGCTCCGTCAGCTCCCAGTCGGCCTGGGGCGCCTGGACGAGATCGTAGGCGCGGCGGACCGTGTCCGTGACCTCGATGTGATCGGCGTCGCGCCCGAGCTTCACGTTGCCGAGGGCCACGACGTACTTGTCGAAGCGCGCCGTCCAGCCGTCGACGAGGTTCTCCGGGCCGGTGCCTGGGTCGAGTCCCCGGGTGATCGTGTCCTCCGCCTGGATCAGCACCTCGAGGCGCCCCTCGTCCGCGGAGCCTCCACAGCCCGTCGCCGCGGCGCAGCTCAGGCCGCAGGCGAGCAAGGCGGTGGGCAGGGGCGGGAGGGTCGTCGTCAACGCTCGCATTGGGTGGTTCCTTTCTGTGTCGGTGGGGATCACTGTTGCGGGCGACGGCTCACTCCGCCGCGCGCGACCACTCCAAACGGGGGCGGGCCCCGGCGGTCATGGCATGCACGATCGAGGCGTAGGCGTCGCTGTCCGCCTCGATGGAGATCGTCGCGGTGTCTTCTGCGTCCGGATCCGCCGCGTCCGGGTCCGCGAACGCGCTGTCCGCGAGCGCGTCGAAGTCGACGGCGTGCCACCACCGGCCCGGATCGAAGACGATGTGCAAGCGGCTCGCGCCGTCGGTGATGGTGTGTTCCGTGACGGTGCCGGAGGCGAGCCGCTCGACGGCGTTGGGCGCCACGTCGACGTCGGCGGAGAAGCGCAGGGTCCGGACACCGTCCGTGGCGACGCCGGAGAAGCGCGCGGAGTGGCCGCCGGGGGCGCCCGCGCCCGCTCGCGGTGAGCGATGGGTGAGCGGCCAGCTGATGGCGTAGTCGAACACCGCCGACCGCACGCTGCCTGTGCCCCCCATCAGGGGGGGCAGCGGCTGCGGGGCGGGATCGAGGGCGTCGAAGGTCGCCGAGTCCGTGAGCTCGACGACGGCCATCTCGCAGAGCTCGCCCGTGGGGACGCTCGCCGGACACAGGTACAGGGGGCCGAAGCCGACGTGCGCCTGCTCCAGGGTCACCTCCCAGTCGCCCTGGGTGAAGGACGGCTCGGCGGTGCCGCTGGCGGACAGGGGCACCTCGACGGCTTCCCCGATGGTGTCGCCGCAGGCGACGTGCAACAGCAGAGCGGGGGCCAGCAGGAGCCACCGGGGGACGAGCGGCAGTCGTGGCGTCGTCATAGGTGCAACCCCAAGGTGACGAGGAACGTGCGGGGCGCGCCGGCGGCCATGTGGCGGGCCGGGAGTCGCGAGGGCACGGCCTCCGGATCCCAGTGGGAGACGAAGTTGAGCTCCGTGGCGGCGTAAGCGGCGTCGAAGAGGTTCTGCACCTCGAGGGAGAGCTCGAGCTCACGCCAGCGCGCGCCCACGACCGCGTCCACGAGGGACACGGCCTCGGCTCGTTGCCCGAAGGGCAGCGGGCGCGGGGAGAGATAGGAGTAGCCGAGCCCGGCGCGTCCGCGCACCGCCGCGCCCCCCCAGGTGACGAGCTCGGGGCGGGCGGCGAGATCGAGGCGCGCCGTCACGGGCGCCACGAACGGCAGGGCCGCGCCGTGCTCGTAGGCGGGAGAGGGGTTGGCGGCGGTGGCCCGGGGCGGCGCGTCGAGGGTGGCCCGCACGGCGGTGATCGACGCGCTCGCGAGCAGCCACTCGTTCGGGCGCAGCAGCGCCCGGGCGACCACGCCGAGGCGCGTCGTGGGGCCGATGGGCTCGAGGCGCCCCTCACCCGGATCGAAGGCGATGTCTTCGCTCACGTCTGTCCAGAAGCCGGAGGCAGAGAGCTCGAGGCGCTCCTCGGGCAGGAGCCGGGCCCGCGCGCCCAGATCCGCGGAGCGCACCTTCGTGAAGGGCGCGCTCTCCCCATCGACCAGGACGCGCGCCTGGGGGGAGCGGTAGCCCTCGCCGTACGCGGCGACGCCCGTGAGCCAGGGCAGGAGGATCACCTCGCTGCTGACGCGGGGGCCCACCGACACCCCCATCGCCGAACGTCGGAAGCCGAGGATGTACTGATCCTGCCGAAACGCCGGGATGAAGTTCCCGAGGCGATCGTCGATCTCGTAGAAGAGTGCGTCGGCGCGGACGCCGCCGCGCAGGTGCACGCGGTCCCCGAGCGCCAGGTCGAGGTCGAGCCACGTGCCGACGTCGGCGCCGGTGATCGAGCTGTCGACGTGCCGATCCCAGGTCTGGTTCTGGGGAGCTTGGACGAGGGTTTGTTTCTGATCGATGAGATCGAGGCGCGTCGCCAGGCCCACCTCGAGGGTGCCCGCCACGCCGTCGAGGGGGCGATAGGCGGCGGTGCGGTGCCGCGCGCGCGCGCCGAAGGAGAGCTGGTCGTTCTCCTGGGCGACCAGATCACCTCGCCCGTACCAGTCCGGGTTCACGGTGGAGCGACGCAGGAACCCGGTGAAATTCTCCTGGATGCGAAAATCGTGGTAGGTCGTCCACAGGAGCGCCTCGGTGACCTGCCCCTGGTCGCCCCGCTGCTCGACGGCGACGCTCAGCTGCGCGCGGGCGTTGAGGGCGTTCTGGGCCCGCGCGGTGGCGAAGGGATACACGTCGTAGAAGCCGACGCGCCCCGCTGCGACGTCCTCGCGCCGCAGGACACCCGCGTGATCGTAGCGTGCCCCGCTGAGCATCGCCGTCAGACGAACTCGGGTGGCGCCCTCCCCGAACCCTTGCTGCAGGATCGCGGAGGCGTCCTGGCCGCCGCGGTGGGCGCCGAAACTGCTCGTCTTGCGGTACGCGGCGGCGCCGAAGGTGTCGGGGCGATCGTCCTCGGGAGCGTAGACGAGCACCTGACGGAAGGTGTCGAAGGAGCCGTAGGTCGTCGCGGCGTGCACGCCGCGCTCCTCCACCCCGAGCGTGAAATCGAAGGTGCCCGCCGTGGCGAAGTCCCCCTGGCGGGGATCGTAGACGCCCTCCGTGGCGCGGATCTCCCGGATGACCTCCGGGAGCAGGAAGCCCATGTCCGCGTAGCCCTGGCCGTGGATGTGAGAGGGCTGGTTGATCGGGACGCCGTCCACGAGCATCTCGATGTCCTGCCCGTGATCCGCGTCGAACCCGCGCAGGGTGATGCGCGGCGCCACGGCGAAACCCTCCTGACGCGCCACGTAGACGCCCGGTACGGTGCGCAGCATCTCCGCGGCGTCTCGGTGGGGGGCGGCCGTGAGCACCTCCCGGCGCACTGCGAAATCCGCGGCGCCGCGGGCGCGCGCCCGGGAGAGCTCCGCTTCGGCGACGCCTCGCGCGGAGTACTCTGGTTCGGGCGGGGACTCCGTCGAGTCGGCCTCGCCGGGGTCGGGCGTCGCCGGCGCGCCGGTGGGGGGAGGGGGCGACGTGCTCTGCGCCACGTCGCCGTCCGGCGGGGGGCCGTCCGGCGGGGGGCCGTCCGGCGGGGGCGGCGACCCTGCCTCGGCGGGCTCGGCGAAGGGGACCTCCACGGGCACGGTCGCGGGGATGGCGCGCCCGTTCTCCGTCGCGGG
>Ga0207873_1000199_pt1 | contig 64975 bp, 57 predicted proteins | sample BGWIniCompost_FD_187373 | JGI IMG/M metagenome (GOLD analysis project Ga0207873, IMG submission 187373) | Cellulose adapted compost microbial communities from Newby Island Compost Facility, Milpitas, CA, USA - BGW Initial Compost (SPAdes)... ...
CCCGCCACGATCTGACGATCGCCACCTTCGGGCACGCCGGGGACGGCAACCTCCACCCCACCTGTGTGCTCGACCCCGACGACCACGAGGCCGTCGACCGCACCCACGCCGCGTTCGCGGAGATCTTCGCCGCCGCCATCGCCCTGGACGGCACCATCACCGGCGAGCACGGCGTGGGCGCCGCCAAGCTGCCGTATCTGGCCGACCGGCTCGGCGCAGACCAGGTCGCCCTGCTGCGCCGCATCAAGAACGCCTTCGACCCGGCAGGAATCCTCAACCCCGGAAAGCTCGGCTCATGACCGATCCCACCAACGACCACCGCACGGCCCAGGCCGGCCCCGGCCACACCGGCGGGGGCCCGCCCGCGGCCCGTCCGGCCACCGGTCCGGAGCAGAACGGCCACGGTGCCGGGCCGGAGCCGGGCCGCGGCATCTTCGACAAGGACCTGCTGGACCGGTGCATCTCCTGCGGCTTCTGCCTGCCGGCCTGCCCCACCTACGCCCTGACCGGCGAGGAGACCTCCTCCCCCCGCGGCCGCATCACCCTGATGCGGGCGCTGGAGACCGGCCGCCTCGACGAGGACGACCCGACCCTGGCCGAGGAGTCCTCCTTCTGCCTGGGCTGCCGCGCCTGCGAGACCGTCTGCCCGGCGGGCGTGGAGTACGGGCTGCTCCTCGAGCAGTGGCGCGACCACCAGTGGCGCGGCCGCCACCGCCCCTGGCTCGCCCGCCTCCTCATGGCCCTGGTGTCACGCCCCTGGCTGCTGCGGCTCCAGGGCCTGGTACGGCGCCACGCCCGCGGCGGTGGCAGCCCTGCCGCGAAGCCGGAGACCGGGCCGGCGGACCAGCCCGTGTCCCTGATGCTCGGCTGCGTCGAACGAGGCCTGTACCCCAAGGTGTCGCGGGCCGTCCAGCAGCTGTGCCCCGAGGTCACCGTCCCGCCGGGGCAGGGCTGCTGCGGTGCGCTGCACGCCCACAACGGCGACTCCCGCACCGGCGCGGAACTGGCCGAGGCTCTCGGCGAGCGGCTGCCCGGCACCGTCCTGACCACGGCCGGCGGCTGCGCCGCCCACCTGGCCCACCATCTCGGCCGGGACCGGGTCGAGGAGCTGAGCGAGTACCTCGACCGGGACGGCCGGCGGCCCACGGGCCAGGTCACGGTCGACGGCCGCAGGGCCAGGGCGACCCTCCAGGACTCCTGCCACCTGCGGAACGGGCTCGGCGTCAGCCGTCCACCCCGGGACCTCATCGCCGAGGTCGCGGACTTCGTCGAACTGCCGGGCGCGGACCGGTGCTGCGGCGCCGCCGGCACCTACTCCATGCTCCGGCCCTCCGACAGCCGGGCCGTGCTGGACCCGAAACTCGAGGATCTGGACCGCCTGGACGTGGACTTCATCGTGGCCGTCAACCCCGGCTGCCTGCGCCAGCTCCAGCAGAGCCTGCGCCGCCGCCGCTCCCGGGTGCGCGCCGTGCACCTCGCCGAGTTCCTGGCGATGGCGAGCGGACCCGGCACGGGGGGCGGGACCGGAAGCCGGGAGCTTTAGCCAGGAGGACCGCCGCCCGCCGATCGGGCTCCGGGCCGCGACCGCACGCGCGGCCCGGAGCCCGCGCGATTCCGGATCCTGGCGCACTCAGGCCGCGTGGCCGCCGTCCACCGCGAACTCCGCGCCGGTGACGAACGAGGCCGACGCCAGGTGGGCGATGGTCGCCGCCACCTCGTCCGTCCGGCCGAACCGGCCGAGGGCGGTCAGCGAGGCCCGCGCCCCGGCGAACGGGCCGTCGGCCGGGTCCATGGCGGCGTCCACCGGGCCGGGGTGGACGACGTCGGCGGTGATGCCCCGCGGCCCCAGCTCCCGGGCCCGGGCCTCGGTGAGGTCGACCAGGGGCGGCTTCGTCATCGCGTGCGGGGTGGCGCCGGGGCCCGGCACGCGCAGCGCCAGGCAGCTGCCTGCGGTGATGATCCGGTTCCCCGGTCCATGCGGGCGGCCGCCGCCCGGGAGGTGAGGAAGACGCCCCGCGCATGGACCGCGAGCACCCATTCCACGTCGGCCGGCGAGATGTCCTGGACCGGGCCGAGCAGTCCGACATCCCCGTTGTCGACGAGCACGTCGAGGCCGCCCAGCGGGTCCGCCGCGCGCTCCGCCGCTCCCGCCGCCTCCGCCGCGTCGGCCAGGTCCGCCCGCAGTGCCACGGCCCGGCGGCCCAGCGCCCGGATCTCCCGTACGGCGTCCTCGGCGGCGTCCTCGCCCTGCACAAGGGTCACGGCCACGTCCGCGCCCTCCCGCGCGAGCCGCAGGGCCGTCGCCGCACCGATGAGTTCCGGGCGGCTCCCCGGTCTGAGCTGATGACCGGGAAGACCGCACCGGAGCGACCGGAGCACGAGAAGGGCAGGGATCGTCATGGGCAAGCTCTCAGTCACCACCTTCGTCACCCTGGACGGCGTCTACCAGGCGCCCGGCGGGCGTGACGAGGACACCCGCGACGGCTTCGAGCACGGCGGCTGGAGCGTCCCGTACGGCGACGAGGACTTCGGCCGGTTCATGGACGACGTCTTCTCGCGCGTGGGTGCCTTCCTCCTCGGCCGCCGCACCTACGACATCTTCGCCGCCCACTGGCCGAGGGTGACCGACCCCGGCGACCCGGTGGCCGGCAAGCTGAACTCGCTGCCCAAATACGTCGTCTCCGCCACCCTCACCGAACCCGCCTGGTCCGGCACCACCGTGATCGCGGGAGACCTCGCCAAGGAGGTCACCGCGCTGAAGGAGCGCACCGAGGGCGAGCTCCAGGTGCACGGCAGCGGCGCCCTCGCCCAGTCCCTGTTCGCCGCCGGCCTGGTGGACACGCTGCATCTGCTGACCTTCCCGGTCGTCCTCGGCGCCGGCCGCCGCCTGTTCCCGGAGGGCTCTTTGCCGACCGCCTTCCGGCGCACCGGCGGCAGCATCACCAGCACCGGTGTGTCCATCCAGTCGTACGACCGGGCGGGCCGCCCGGAGTACGGCACCTACGAACTGCCGGAGAACGCGTGAGCGCGCGGCTCCGGTGACGCACGCCGCCGCCCGGCACAGGGGACCGGGCGGCGGCGTGCGGTGAAGGTCCTGCGACCGCGGTCTGCCGATATGGGGGAGGAGTGGTACAGGTCTTCAACCTTGTCGTTGACATGCCAACGTCTACGCGCGTCAGTATGAAAGCCATGCGATTCCCCCCACGCGCCGCACGGACCGGCGCCGCAGCCGCAATCCTGTCCGCCCTCCTCGTGGGCGGCACCGTCACCGCGACCCCCGCAGGCGCCGGCACCGCCGCCGTCGGCGACATCTGCTACAGCGACCTTCCCTCACAGGCGCACGACACCCTGGACCTGATCGAGCAGGGCGGCCCCTTCCCGTTCGAGCAGGACGGCTCCGTCTTCCAGAACCGGGAGGGCATCCTGCCCAGCCAGTCCACCGGCTACTACCACGAGTACACAGTGATCACGCCCGGCTCCCCCGACCGCGGCGCCCGCCGCATCGTGACCGGCCAGGAGTACCAGGAGGACTACTACACCGCCGACCACTACGCCTCGTTCGACCTCGTCGACTACGGCTGCTGAGGGCTCCGCCGGCCACGGCTGCTGACCGCCGGGCCGGCTACGGCCGGCCGACCACGCGGCCGGCTACGGCTGCCGGCGGCTCGCCGCCGCGGCGAACAGAGCGCCGCCCAGCACCAGCAGGGCGGCGCTCACATACACCCCGTGGCGCTCGAGAAGGCCGACCCGCTGCACCAGCCCCAGCCGCCACCCGGTGAACTCGTGCAGCAGACCGGCCGCACCCTGCAGCACGGCGAGAAAGCCCAGCAACTCCAGCAGTCGCTTCATGATCCCCAGCCTCGCCCATGCCGGGGCGCGCGCACATCGTCCGCGGGACGGGAGGCGGGCCCACGGAAGTCGGCATCACCTGGCGTCCGGTGCGCCGAAAGTCTGCACCGCAGCGACTTTGGTCGCCGATCCGGGCCGCGCGAGAGCCCGGGGGCGTCGCGCTGCGTAGATTTGTCGACCGTGAAGACTGACGAAGGGGCCCCGGGCACCGCGCTGTTCCCGTCGCGGCGCTGGCTGCTGCCGTCGGCACTGGTTTCGGCGCTCGCCCCGGAGGCGCAGCGGGAGGGCGGCCGGCGTCCCCGCCGCACCGTGCGCGACTGGATCGTCGACTTCACCTGCTTCCTGATCGCCGTCTTCATCGGCCTGCTCTCCATCGACTCGATCGAGAGTGCCGACCTCTCGCCGGGCCTGCAGGTCGCCGACCAGCTGATCGGCGCGCTGGCCTGCGGCGCCGTCTGGCTGCGCCGCCGGTGGCCGCTCGGCCTGGCGGTGGCGATGCTCCCCGTCAGCTATGTCTCGGTCACCGCGGGCGGCGCCTCCCTGATCGCCCTGTTCACCCTCGCCGTGCACCGGCCCTTCCGCTACGTGGCCTGGGTGGCCGGGATCGACTTCGTCGCGCAGCCCCTGTACTACTGGCTGCGCCCCGAGCCGGGACTGCCCTACATCGCGGCCGTCCTGTTCACCTGGGTACTGATCGCCGCTGTCGCCGGCTGGGGCATGTTCGTCCGGTCCAAACGGCAGCTCCTGCTGAGCCTGCGCGACCAGGCCCGGCGCGCCGAGACCGAGGCCCGGCTGCGCGCCGAGCAGGCGCAGCGGCTGGCCCGTGAGGCCATCGCCCGGGAGATGCACGACGTCCTCGCCCACCGGCTGACCCTGCTCAGCGTGCACGCCGGTGCGCTGGAGTTCCGGCCCGACGCGCCCCGCGAGGAGATCGCCCGCGCGGCCGGCGTCATCCGGGAGAGCGCCCACGAGGCACTGCAGGACCTGCGGGAGATCATCGGCGTGCTGCGGGCCGGAGAGAACGAGGACGCGGGCCGCCCGCAGCCCACCCTCGCGGCCCTGGACGCCCTGGTCGCCGAGTCCCGCGAGGCCGGGATGAAGGTCGTCCTCGAGCACCGCGTCACCGACCCCGCGGCCGTCCCCGCCTCCGTCGGCCGCACCGCCTACCGCATCGTCCAGGAGGGCCTGACCAACGCCCGCAAGCACGCACCCGGCACGGAGGTCACCGTGAACGTCTCCGGCGGCCCCGGCGAGGGCCTGACCGTCGCCGTGCGCAATCCCCGCCCCGAGGAAGAGGTCCCGCACGTGCCCGGCGCCGGGCAGGGGCTGATCGGGCTCACCGAACGCGCCACCCTCACCGGCGGCACCCTGGAGCACGGCCCCACACACGACGGCGGCTTCGAGGTGCGGGCGCGGCTGCCGTGGGCGTGAGCGGCCTCCCGCCCCGGCGCGCGGTTTCTCCGCGCCCGGCGGGCGAAGGTGAGCATGTCCATGCACCCCGGCAACCGTGATTACGTAGGGCCCATGACAGCGATCAGACTGCTTCTCGTCGACGACGACCCGCTGGTGCGCGCCGGACTGTCCTTCATGCTGGGCGGCGCCGACGACATCGAGGTCGTCGGCGAGGCGGCGGACGGCGACGAGGTCGAGGCGCTGGTCGACCGCACCCGCCCCGACGTGGTCCTCATGGACATCAGGATGCCGGGCACGGACGGTCTGACCGCCACCGAGCGGCTGCGCGGCCGCCCGGACTCACCGCAGGTCGTGGTCCTCACCACGTTCCACGCCGACGAGCAGGTGCTGCGCGCCCTGCGAGCCGGAGCCGCCGGCTTCGTCCTCAAGGACACCCCGCCCACCGAGATCATCGACGCGGTGCGCAGGGTGGCCGCCGGGGACCCCGTGCTCTCGCCCACCGTCACCCGCCAGCTGATGCAGCACGCGGCGGGAACCGCCGCGGACACCCGGCACGCCCGCGCCCGCGAGCGCCTCGCCGTCCTCAACGACCGCGAACGCGAGGTCGCCGTCGCGGTCGGCAAGGGCCTGGCCAACGCAGAGATCGCCGCCCAGCTGTTCATGAGCGTGGCCACCGTGAAGACCCATGTCTCCCGCATCCTGGCCAAGCTCGACCTCAACAACCGCGTGCAGATCGCCCTGCTCGCCTATGACGCGGGACTGCTGGAGGGCACGGAGGAGCGCTGACGGGCACCGAGGGAGTCCTGCGCGGGACGACGGGGACCGACAGGGGGCGGCGGGGGACGGCGGGAGACAGCGGAGACCAGGGGGAGACCGTGGAGACCGGCGGGGAGCGCCGGAGACCGAGGGGGGACGGCGGAGACCAGAGGTTCCGGGAAGACCGTTCCGGGGAGAGACCAAGAGGTTCCGCGGGGAGACTGAGGGCCGTCCTCGTCCGCCGCAGCCATCCGCCCGAAGGAGCCCTTTGCCCATGACCGAGATCGCCGCCCACGACCTCGACACGGCCCGGCAGGCGCTGGAGAGCCAGCCCTTCAGCCGGCTGGTGGGCGCGCGGCTGACCGCCTTCGGCGACGGCGCCGCCACCCTCGAACTCGACGTCCGCGAAGAACTCCGCCAGCAGCACGGCTTCCTGCACGGCGGCGTCCTCTCCTACGCCGCCGACAACGCCCTCACCTTCGCCGGCGGCGCCGCACTCGGCCCGCACGTCCTCACCGGCGGCTTCTCCGTCCAGTACCTGCGCCCGGCGCTCGGCCGGACCCTGCGCGCCCGCGCCGAGGTGGTCCACGCGGGCAGGCGCCAGGCCGTGGTCCGCTGCGACCTGCTCATGATCGCCGGCGACGGCACGGAGACCCTCTGCGCGGTGGCCCAGGGCACGGTACTGCCGATCCCGGCACCCTGACGTGCGGCCCTGGAGCCGTCGTCCCGGAGGCCGCGCCTCACCCGAAGGGCACCGGAGCCCCGCCCTCGATCTCCGCCAGGCGGACCGGGCGGTGCTCGCGGCGGGAGATCTCGCAGGCCTCGGCGATGCGCAGGGCCTGCAGGGCCTCGCGGCCGTCGCAGGGGTTGGCCCGCTCGCCCAGCACCACCTCGACGAACGCGCTCAGCTCCGCCTCGTAGGCGGGACCGAACCGCTCCAGGAAGCCGGTCCACGGCTTGTCCGCGGCCGGCGGCCCGGTCGGCTCGGTGGAGGCGATCGGGGTGCGGTCGTCCAGGCCGACGACGATCTGGTCCCGCTCACCGGCCAGCTCCATGCGCACGTCGTAGCCGGCGCCGTTCAGCCGGGTCCCGGTGACCGAGGCCAGCGTGCCGTCGTCGAGGGTGAGCAGCGCCGCGCCGGTGTCGACGTCGGCCGCGTCCCGGAACATCGCGGGCCCGGCGTCCGAGCCGGTGGCGTACACCTCGGTGACCTCCCGGCCGGTCACCCAGCGCAGGATGTCGAAGTCATGGATCAGCGTGTCCCGGAACAGCCCGCCCGACTGCGGCAGATACCCGGCGGGCGGCGGCTCGGGGTCACTGGTCATCGCCCGCACCGTGTGCAGCCGGCCCAGCCGTCCGGACCGCACCGCCTCGCGTGCGCCCGCGTACCCGCGGTCGAACCGGCGCTGGAAACCCATCTGCAGCACGGTCCCCGCCGTCTCCACCTCCCCGATCGCCTGCAGGGTGCCCGGCAGGTCGAGGGCGATGGGCTTCTCGCAGAAGACCGGCAGACCGGCGCGCGCCGCGCGTCCGATCAGCTCGGCGTGGGCCGAAGTGGCTGCTGTGATCACTACCGCATCCACACCCCAGGTGTAGATCTCGTCCACGCCCGGTGCCGCGGTCTCGCCGAGCCGGTGGGCGAGCGCCTGGGCGCGCTTCGGATCGGCGTCCGTGAGGATCAGGGAGCCGACGTCGCGGTGCCTGCTGAGCGTGTGGGCGTGAAGGGTGCCGATGCGGCCTGTACCGATGACCCCGATGCGCATGGAAACAAAGTGCGGGTCGCACCCCCCGCTGTCAATCCGTATGTCCGGACAATGTGACTTCACAACTTCCCGTCAACAGCTCACAGAGCTACGCTCGGGCCGTGCCGAAACCAGATGCCGACCCGACCGTGCAGCTCGAACTGAGCGTCGACCGCAGTTCCCCCGTGCCGTTGTACTTCCAGCTGGCCCAGCAGCTGGAGGCCGCGATCGAACACGGCACGCTGACCCCGGGCAGCCTCCTGGGCAACGAGATCGAGCTGGCCTCCCGGCTCGGCCTGTCCCGCCCCACGGTCCGCCAGGCCATCCAGTCGCTGGTCGACAAGGGCCTGCTGGTCCGCCGCCGCGGAGTCGGCACCCAGGTGGTGCACAGCCAGGTCAAACGCCCCCTGGAACTGAGCAGCCTCTACGACGACCTGGAGTCGGCCGGCCAGCGCCCCGCCACGAAAGTCCTGGTCAACAAGATGGTCCCGGCCTCCGCCGAGGTCGCCGCCGCGCTCGGCGTGCCCGAGGACAGCGAGGTCCACCGCATCGAACGCCTTCGCCTCGCCCACGGCGAGCCCATGGCGTACCTGTGCAACTTCCTCCCGCCCGGCCTGCTCGACCTGGAGACCGCGCAGCTGGAGGCCACCGGCCTGTACCGCCTGATGCGCGCGGCCGGCATCACCCTGCACAGCGCCCGCCAGACCATCGGCGCCCGGGCCGCCACCCCGGCCGAGGCCGAGCGCCTCACCGAGGAGGCCGGCGCACCCCTGCTCACCATGCAGCGCGTCACCTACGACGACACCGGCCGTGCTGTGGAGTACGGCACACACACCTACCGCCCGTCGCGCTACAGCTTCGAGTTCCAGCTGCTGGTCAGGGGCTGAGGCGCCGGGGGGCCCGGGCCCGCCGGGCACCCGGCCGTTCGGCACCCGGGGGAGCGGTACGGCAGAATCGCACCCGATGAGCACCTACCGCGACTTCACCGCCCCCATCGGCTCCCGGCGTGCACCGGTCCTCAGAACCGTCGGCACCCGCGAACGCCGGTCCCACCTGTCGGCACCCCGCGTCCCGACGGTGGGCATCGACATCGGCGGTACCAAGGTCATGGCAGGTGTCGTCGACGCGGACGGCAACATTCTCGAGAAGGTCCGCACCGAGACCCCCGACAAGTCCAAGAGCCCCAAGGTCGTCGAGGACACCATCGTCGAGCTGGTCCTCGACCTGTCCGACCGGCACGACGTGCACGCCGTGGGCATCGGCGCCGCGGGCTGGGTCGACGCCGACCGCAACCGGGTGCTCTTCGCCCCGCACCTGTCCTGGCGCAACGAGCCGCTGCGCGACCGCATCGCCGACCGCCTCGCGGTGCCCGTCCTGGTGGACAACGACGCCAACACCGCCGCCTGGGCCGAGTGGCGCTTCGGCGCCGGGCGCGGCGAGGACCACCTGGTGATGATCACCCTCGGCACCGGCATCGGCGGGGCCATCCTGGAGGACGGCCAGGTCAAGCGCGGCAAGTACGGCGTGGCCGGCGAGTTCGGCCACATGCAGGTCGTCCCCGGCGGACACCGCTGCCCCTGCGGCAACCGCGGCTGCTGGGAGCAGTACAGCTCCGGCAACGCCCTGGTGCGCGAGGCCCGCGAGCTGGCCGCCGCCGACTCGCCCGTCGCCTACGGGATCATCGAGCACGTCAAGGGCAACATCGCCGACATCACCGGCCCGATGATCACCGAACTGGCGCGCGAGGGCGACGCCATGTGCATCGAGCTGCTGCAGGACATCGGCCAGTGGCTCGGCGTCGGCATCGCGAACCTCGCCGCCGCCCTCGACCCGTCCTGCTTCGTCATCGGCGGCGGTGTCTCCTCCGCCGACGACCTGCTCATCGGCCCCGCGCGCGACGCCTTCAAGCGGCACCTCACCGGACGCGGCTACCGCCCCGAGGCCCGCGTCGTGCGCGCCCAGCTCGGCCCCGAGGCCGGCATGGTCGGCGCGGCCGACCTGTCCCGCCTGGTCGCCCGCCGCTTCCGCCGGGCCAAGCGCCGCCGCGTCGAGCGGTACGAAAAGTATGAGAAGTACGCACAGTTCCGCAGGACGACCCGGGAGGCCCTGTGACCAGTGACCTTCCTCGTCAGAGCGGCGCCCTCGAGCGGCCCCGGCCGCCCGAGGACCGCCGGCACATGATCCGCCGCCGGGCGCTCACCCTGCTGATCATCGTGCTGCTCATCGGCATCCCGGCGGGCTACCTGGTGATCTCCGCGAACCAGAGCCGCGCCAGCGGCAAGGACAAGGAGGCCAAGTACGCCTCCACCGGTCTCGCCGAGGGCTGGCCCTCCAAGGTGCAGCGGCGCATCTACGAGGTGCCGATCCCGCACCCCGCCTGGTGGGTGGCCTACTACGAGACCAACAACTGGAAGACCAGCCGCCTCTACGTCGAGTTCGAGACCACCGACGCGGGCCTGGACGCGTTCCTCACCAGCATGGGCCTCACCAAGGCCGACCTGAACCGCGGCGACGTCACCATCGGCGAACGCGACCGCAGGATCACCGGCTGGCGCTTCGACGGGCCCGGCACCTGGTCCGGACTGGTCCACAAGCAGAAGAACCCCAAGCCCACCCGGGAAGTCATGGTCAACCACAACAAGCCCGGGTATCCGAGGGTGTACGTCGTCTCCCGGACCGTGCCCTGACGCTCCGCGTCCGCCGATCGGGGCCGTCCGCCGCCGCCCGGCCGCCGGGGCCGATTGTCGGACCCCGCCCGTAGAGTCGAAGACGACTGACCGGGCGGACGGGCGGGAGGTGACAGGGCGCATGACCGAAGGAGCCGCGGCGGCCACGGTGGCCGAGCGTGCGAGCACACCCTGGTCCGCGCCCGGAACCACCGGTGTGGGCGAGCCCCGGCCCGCGGCCGGAACCACCGGCTCGGAAGGGCCCGGCGCGCCGCTCCACCTCCCGGCCGTGTTCCAGCCCGCACCCCTCCCGCGCGACGGACGCTTCTACTTCTACGACCCCGAGGGCGACCCGCCGCCCGGCCCCGGAGGCGGGGGAGCGGAGCGGGTCACCGAGCTGACCGTGGTCCGCCCCCACGGCACCGGCGTGCGGCGCCGCACCGTCCCCGCCGTCTGTCTGCCCCTCGACGAGGCCCTCCCGCTGCTGGTCCGGGCGCGGCACCATCCCGGTGCCCACCCCGCCACCGCCTGCTGGGGTGCCGCCGCCCTGCACGCCCTGCGGCTCACCGCCCGCGGGCGGCTGCTCCCCGGGCTCACGCCCACCGGACACGACGCCTGGCGGGCCGGCCCGCTGGAACCGGACGACGTGGCCCATCTGCGCGCCGTGGCCGCCGCCCTGCCCTACGAGGGACACGCCGTACCCCTGCCCGGCACCGGCCCGGTCCGCCTGCCCCAGCCCGAGGCGCTGGTGCGCGCCTTCCACGACGCCGTCGCCGACACCCTGCCCCGCACCCCGGCCGCCCCCTACGCCTCCGGGCTCCCGTTCGCCGCCCGGGCACCCCAGCCGCTGCCCCGGGCCCGGGACTGGGCCGCCGAGGTCGCCGCCGGCATGGACGCGGGCGTGCGCATCTCCCTGCGCCTGGACCTGTCCGCCCACGACCTCTTCGACGAGACCGGCCCCTCCGCCGGCACGCGCAGCGCGGGCGCGGCGATCGTGCAGGCGCACAGCCTCGCCGACCCCACCCTCGTCGCCGACGCCGCGGCCCTGTGGGCGGGCGAGGCCGACGGCGCCTTCGGCCCCCGCGCCCGCGTGGACACCGCCCTCGCCGTCCGCCGGGCGGCCCGGGTCTGGCCCCCGCTGGACCGGCTCTCCGACCAGGACGTCCCCGATGTGCTGGCCCTCTCCGACGACGAGCTGAACGACCTGCTGGGCCCGGCCGCCACCCGCCTCGCGGCCGCCGGAGTCGCCGTGCACTGGCCGCGCGACCTGGCCCAGGACCTGACCGCCAGGGCCGTGGTCCGCCCCGCGCCCGGCTCGGCGACCGACGGCACCGGCTTCTTCGAGAGCGAGGACCTGCTCCGCTTCGGCTGGCAGCTCGCCCTCGGCGGTGACCCGCTCACCGAGGCGGAGATGGACGCCCTCGCCGAGGCACACCGCCCCGTCGTGCGGCTGCGGGACCAGTGGGTGCTCGTCGACCCGGCGCTGGTGCGCAAGGCCCGCAAGCGGGACCTCGGCCTGCTCGACCCGGTCGACGCGCTCGCCGTCGCCCTCACCGGCAGCGCCGAGGTCGAGGGCGAGACCGTCGAGGCCGTGCCGACCGGTGCGCTCGCCGCCCTCCGCGACCGCCTCACCGCCGGCGTACGCCCCGCCGAACCACCGCCCGGACTCGCCGCCACCCTGCGCGACTACCAGCTGCGCGGCCTGGCCTGGCTGGAGCTGATGACCTCGCTGGGCCTGGGCGGCTGCCTCGCCGACGACATGGGCCTCGGCAAGACCGTCACCCTCATCGCCCTGCACCTGAAGCGCGCTCGCAGCGAACCGACCCTGGTGGTCTGCCCCGCCTCCCTGCTCGGCAACTGGCAGCGTGAGATCACCCGCTTCGCGCCCGGCGTCCCCGTGCGCCGCTTCCACGGAGGCGACCGCACCCTGGACGGCCCGGACGGCGGCTTCGTCCTCACCACCTACGGCACCATGCGCTCCGCCGCCCCCGAACTGGCCGCACAGCGCTGGGGCATGGTCGTCGCCGACGAGGCCCAGCACGTCAAGAACCCCCACTCGGCCACAGCGAAGGCGCTGCGCACCATCCCCGCCCCGGCCCGCGTGGCCCTCACCGGCACCCCCGTCGAGAACAACCTCTCCGAGCTGTGGGCCCTCCTCGACTGGACCACCCCCGGACTCCTCGGCCCCCTCAAGTCCTTCCGCGCCCGCCACGCCCGCGCCGTGGAGGCCGGCGAGGACCAGGAGGCGGTGCGGCGCCTCCACCGCCTGGTGCGGCCCTTCCTGCTGCGCCGCAGGAAGTCCGACCCCGGCATCGTCCCCGAGCTGCCGCCGAAGACCGAGACCGACCACCCCGTGCCGCTCACCCGCGAACAGGCCGCGCTCTACGAGGCGGTGGTGCGCGAGTCGATGCTCGCCATCGAGACCGCCCGCGGCATCGGCCGCCGCGGCCTGGTGCTCAAGCTGCTGACCTCGCTCAAACAGATCTGCGACCACCCCGCGCTCTACCTCAAGGAGGAGCGCACCGGCACCGGCGCCGACCGGCTCGCGGCCCGCTCCGGCAAGCTCGCCCTGCTCGACGAACTGCTGGACACCCTCCTCGCCGAGGACGGCTCGGCCCTGGTCTTCACCCAGTACGTCGGCATGGCCCGCCTCATCACCGCCCACCTCGCGGAGCGCGCGGTCCCGGTCGAGCTGCTGCACGGCGGTACACCGGTCCCGGAACGGGAACGCAGGGTCGACCGTTTCCAGTCCGGCGCCACACCCGTGCTGGTCCTCTCCCTCAAGGCCGCCGGCACCGGCCTGAACCTCACCCGCGCCGGTCATGTCATCCACTTCGACCGCTGGTGGAACCCGGCCGTCGAGGAGCAGGCCACCGACCGGGCCTACCGCATCGGACAGACCCAGCCCGTCCAGGTCCACCGCCTGATCACCGAGGGCACCGTCGAGGACCGCATCGCCGAGCTGCTCCACTCCAAACGCGCCCTCGCCGACGCGATCCTCGGCACCGGCGAGTCCGCCCTCACCGAGCTCACCGACCGCGAGCTGGCCGACCTGGTCTCGCTCCGGAGGCCGTCATGACCGAACGCCGCCCCTCCGCCGAGGTCCGCGAGGCGCTGCGTGCCGCCCGGGAGCGGGAGAGGGCCGAGGAGGCCACGCAGCGGACACAGCAGCAGGACACCGCCCGGGACCAGGGCCCGGCCGCCGCGGCCCGCGCCGCCCTGCGCGAGGCGCTCCGGGCGAACTCCGAACGGTCCGGGGACGGCGACGCCGACACCGAAGCACCCGTCAGCGGTGGCACCGGCCCCGGCAGCCGCCCCGGCGGGGACGCCGGTGGTCCAGGCTCCGGCCGGGAGGACGCCGCTGCCGTGCCGGACGCCGCAGGCGACGAGGGCGGGGCCGCCGAGGATGCGACAGCGCCCGCACCCGACGCCCCCGGAGCCGCCGTTCCACCCGGCCGCCCTCGCGCCCAGCGCCCCGGCGACATCGCCCGCGAGGCCCTGCGGTCCGCCCGCGCGGAGGCGCTGCGCGCGCGCCGGGCCGCCGAGGGCCACGGCACCGACGACACGGCGCGCGGCACTGCCACGCCGTCGGCCCGGACACCCCGCACGCCCCGCCCGTCCCGCACGCCGAAGGCCGCCCGCACCGCAGACAACCGTGCGCGCGAGCTGCGGAAGCTGCTCGCCGACGCCTTCCGCATGCCCGCCTCCGCCGACGAACCGGACGCCGCCCAGGCGCGCGACACCGGCGCGGCGGACGCCACCGCACCCGCACCGGACACCGCCCGCCCCTCGACCGACAGCCCCCGCCCCCAGCCCCGCCCGGCCGGCGATGCCAGGCCCGCGGAACTCACGCTGCCGGACAAGCCCGCCCCCGCCTTCACCGCCCCGCGATCCATGGCCGCCCCGTCCCGCGACTCGGACGTGCGCCGGACCTTCCCCCCGTTCCCGGCCCGGCCCTCCCGCGAGGGAAGCGGGGGAGCACAGGGGATGCCGGACGGCACGTTCGCCGAGACCTGGTGGGGCAACGCCTGGGTCACCGCGCTGGAGGAGGGCGCCCTGGACACGGCCCGGCTGGCCCGGGGGCGGACGTACGCCGACCAGGGGAACGTCGACGCCATCACGGTGACTCCGGGGCTGGTGCTCGCCTACGTCCGGGGCAGCCGCCCCCGCCCGTACCGGGTCCAGGTACGGCTGCGCACCTTCACCGACGCCGACTGGGAGCGCTTCCTGGACACCGCCGCCGACCGGCCCGGTCACATCGCCGCGCTCCTGGACAAGGAGATGCCCCAGTCCCTGGCCGACTGCGGCGTCCCCCTGCTGCCCGGCCCCCGCGACCTCGATCCGCACTGCAGCTGCCCCGACCGGGGCCACCCTTGCAAGCACGCCGCCGCCCTCTGCTACCAGACCGCCCGGCTGCTCGACGCCGACCCCTTCGTCCTGCTGCTCCTCCGGGGCCGGGGCGAACGAACGGTCATCGACGACCTGTCCCGGCGCAGCGCCGCCCGCGCGGCCCGCGCCGCCCAGGAGAAGGAACCGGAGCCGCTGCCCGGCGTACGCGCCGGCGACGTGCTCGCCCGCGGTGACCGGCCTCCACTGCCCGCCCCGCTGCCGCCGCCCCCGCACCCCGAACAGCCCCCGGTGTATCCGCCGGCGCCCGGCGGCCCCGATCCCTTCGCGCTGGACCAGCTCGCCAGTGACGCCGCGGCACGCGCCCACGCCCTGCTGACCACCGGCCGCGACCCGGTCGGCGGCCTCAGCCTCTGGCAGGACGCGGTGCGGCTCGCCGCCGCCCGCCCCGGTTCCGGCCTCACCGCGGCCACCCGCTCCCTCTACGCCTCCCTCTCCACGGCCGCCGGCCGCGGCCCCGCCGAGCTGGCCCGTGCGGTGGCCGCCTGGCGGCAGGGCGGCCCGGAGGGACTCCGCGTCCTGGAGGAGCCCTGGGACCCGCCGGCCGGCCGCTTCGACCGCGCCCGTCCGCAACTGCTCGCCGCCGACCTGCCCGCCTTCCGCCCGTGGCGCAACCGGCTCACCCACCCCCGCGGGCACGTCCAGCTCCGTTTGGGCCGCGACCATCTCTGGTACGCGTACGAGTCCGAGCCCGGCCAGGACGACTGGTGGCCCCGCGGTACCCCCGACGCGGACCCGGTCGGCGCGCTGACCGGCCTGGACACGCCGGGCGACCCGTAGCCGGCCGGCGGTAGGGCCCGTCGGCGCCGCCTCCCGTGGCCGCCTAGAATGGTCACAAAACAGTCACGGGTCACGTGTCCGGGCGTCCGCCACCGCGGAAGGAGGCAGGCCGATGATCACCGAACTGGCTGTGGAGCGTGTCGAGTTCACCTGCGGGCACTGCTGGCACAAATGGAGTGCCGACTACGACGTGCAGTACTACCGCGACGACAACGGCGACGAATGGGAGTACTTCACCCGCGACGGGCTTCCCGTGGCGTCCCCCTACGACCCGCAGGGCGCCCCGCCCTGCCCGATCTGCGGCCGCCGCTGGGTGGGCCGCCTGATCGCCCGCAGGCCGATCCCGGTTCCGCCGGGTGACGCCGACACACCCCGGAGCCGGGTCACCGTGCCGCGCGACCAGCACCGCACGGACCGCTACACCGCGCCCCCGCTCGGCGCGGACGCCCACGACCAGCCTGCCCAGGCCGCCGGCTCACCCGGCGACCACTGACCTGTCGACGACCTGTCCCCACCGCCCGGCGGCCGCCCCCACCCCGACCACGGCGCCCGCCGGGCGCCCCGACCGCCCCGCATGCCGCTCCCCGCCCCTCCCGCATGACGAGCGGCCCCGCAGACGAGCGGCGCCGCATGACGAGCGGGCTGCTACCGCCGCGCACGCCGCCACGCGGCGATCAACCCGAGCAGCACACCCACGAGCAGCGTGACGGTCAGAACCCCCCACATCGGCAGCGTCACATCGGCCACCCACAGCCTGACGGTGACCGAGTCGGTGTTCGCCGCGATGAACCAGACGGCCACGCCGACGAGAGCGACGATCCCGATCGTCCGCAGCCGGATGTCCCGCCCCTTGACGGTCAAGGTCGACGGACCGTGCGCATGTGCGGCATTGCGGGCCATGAAGTCATTGTCGGCGGTCTCGCCGGGGCCGGCGACTCGGCGGCATGCCGAGGTGAGGTGCCCGGAGGGAGAGGGCGGAAGGCGGCGGTTGCTGACGGGTCGTGAACCTTCAGTCCGCGCGGCGGAATGGGTCCGAGGAGCCGTGCGTTCGCTCGCGATCCCTCACGCCGCGCTGCACGCACCGAGGAGTTCGCGACCGGTGACCAGCTCCGACTCGATGCGGATGAGCACCGAGTCCGGGAGGGGCATCCAGGACGCGGGGCCGGTGCCGGACAGCCGGGCCAGGTCCGCGGGGTCGGTCACCACTGAGGCCCGGCCGGTGACGATGACGCTCCAGCCGGTCCGGGCCACCGGGTCGAAGTCGTCCGCCTCGAAGGCCACGACGAAGCCGTCCACCGCGTGTACCAGCTCGGAGCCGGGTGCGGTGCGCAGGAGGACGGAGGCGTCCGTGTCCAGGGTGAAGTTGACGGGCAGTACCGCGGGCAGCGCACGCAGGGTGTAGACGACGCGGCCGACCGGGACCTTGGCCAGGAGCCTGAGGCACTCCTGCCGGTCCAGGGGGCGGAAGGCGTCGTCGGTGAACACGCCTTCATGCTTTCCGCGGCCACGCACGCCCGATAGGGCCGACAGGCCCCTCTCGCGGATCCTGGGCCGTCCGTCCGGTGATAGGGACCTATGACCCCTGCCCGCGGGGCGGCGGGACGCGGAATGTGGTGACAGGAGGCCGGACGGCGGTCGCACGGGCTGCGGCGCCGCCGTGTGCGGTCGCTCCGCGAGCACGGTCGGAGGACGTTCGGAGAGGGGCGACCCGGTCGAGGTCACCCACGACGCAGGGGACGGGCGGACGTGATGGTCCAACGAGTGAAGTCCGAGCAGGGCAGGCCCTCCTCGAAACCCCCGGTGCCGGGCCGGGCCTGGCTGATGCTGGCGCTCGCCACGATCGGCTTCGCCCTGAACTTCTGGGGCTGGGCGCTGCTCAGCCCGCTCGGCCCGCGGTTCAAGGACGACCTCGGTCTGTCCTCGTTCGAGCAGTCGCTCCTTGTGGCCGTGCCGGTCGTGGTCGGCTCGCTGGGCCGGATCCCGGTGGGGGCACTGACCGACCGGTTCGGCGGACGGGTGATGTTCCCGCTGGTGTCGGCGGCGACCATCGTGCCGATCCTCTACCTGGGCCTGGCGGGGCATTCCTCGCTCGCCGCGCTGCTGGTGGGCGGCTTCTTCCTCGGCATCGGCGGCACCGCGTTCGCCGTCGGCGTGCCCTTCGTCAGCGCCTGGTTCCCGCCCGAGCGGCGCGGCCTGGCCAACGGTGTCTTCGGCGCCGGCATGGGCGGCACCGCCCTCAGCGCCCTCACCACGGTGAAGCTCGTCGACGCCGGGAGCATGCCCACGCCGTTCCTGATCACCGCCGGTGTGCTGGCGCTGTATGCCGCGACCGCGGCGCTGCTGCTGCGGGATGCGCCGGGGCGTACCGTGCCGACGGCGCCGCTGCTCCGCCGGATGGCCGCCACCGCCCGGCTGCCGCTCACCTGGCAGGCCTCCGCGCTCTACGCGGTGCTCTTCGGCGGATTCGTCGCCTTCTCGGTGTATCTGCCGACGTACCTCAAGACCGGCTACGGGCTGACCCAGGCCGACGCCGCCGACCGGATGGCCGGGTTCGTGCTGCTGGCGGTGGCGATGCGCCCGGTGGGCGGATGGCTGTCCGACCGGGTGGGGCCGGTGCGGGTGCTGGCCGGGGCGCTGGCGGTGGTGATCGCCGGTGCGGCGGTGCAGGCGCTCGGTCCGGCTCTGATGCCGGTGGGCACCATCGCCTTCCTGTCGATGGCCGCCGCGCTCGGCGCCGGCAGCGGGGCGGTCTTCGCGCTCGTGGCCCTGCTGGCCCCGGCGAACAAGGTCGGTGCGATCACGGGGGTGGTGGGCGCCGCGGGCGGGCTCGGCGGCTTCCTGCCGCCGCTGGTGATGGGCGCCCTGTACGGCGCGTACGGCACGTATGCCATCGGGCTCGCCCTTCTCGCCGTGGTGGCCGCGGCGGCCCTGGTGCTCACGCTGACCGGGGTCCGGGCGGCGGCCCGGGGCGGGGACACCGAGGACGCCCGGGACATCGGGGACCGGGAGACCGGCAGGGGAGACGAGGGGCGCCTGGCGGGTGGGCGGCCCACCGCACCGGCCGGGTCCTCCGCCCGCTCTGGGTCCGGCGGCCCGCCGAGGCGAGCGGCGGCGGCGTCGTCGGACCCGGTCCCGAGCACCGACACCGGCCCCGTGAGCCGGCCCCACCGACAGCCCGAGGTGTGAAGGAGCAGAACCCGTGTGCGAGTACTGCGGCTGCCAGTCGCTGACGTCGATCGACGAGCTGACGCGTGAGCACGAGGAGGTGGTCCGGCTGATCAGCCACCTCCGCCCCGCCCACGCCGCCGGCGACGTGCCCGCGATGGCGCGGGTCGCCCGCCGGATCGCTGCCGTGCTGGCCCCGCACACCCGGGTGGAGGAGCACGGCCTGTTCCCGGCCCTCGCCGACGAGTTCCCGGACCAGATCGCCGCGCTGGAGGCCGAGCACCGGCGGATCGAGGCGGTGCTGGCGGAAGCCGCCGGCGAGCGCACGGCACCCGCCGACCCGAGCTGGCCGGACCGGCTGATGGAGCAGATGGCGGTACTGCGCGACCACATCCTCAAGGAGCAGGACGGGGTGTTCCCGGCGGCGCTGGCGCTGCTCGGTACCGAGGACTGGCAAGCGATGGCCGACGTCCGGGCCGAGGCCGGCAGCGCCCTGACGAGCAAGGTCCCGGCCGTTGAAGGGGCGGCGCGGGCGTGAGCGGCGCAAGCAGCACGAGGGAGCGGGAGCCCGACCCGGAGGCCGGCCGTCCCGGCCCCGGGCACAGCCGCCCCGGCGGCACTCGGGCGATTGCGGCGCCGCCGGCCCGGCCGCGCGGTGTCGCAGGCCCCGCCGCGGGGCCGTGCGGCCGTAGAGTCGAGGCGGCCGTATCCGATCACGAATCGAACGGGTGTCAGCACCCGGAGCGGAGTGGCGCGGTGAGTGCGGAGACCGGTAACCGGGCGCAGGCCGAGACGGGCACCACGACAGAGACCGGGACGGGCCTGTACGGCCCTCTCACGGAGGCGCTGGTGCGCAGCCGGCGCTACTTCACCCGGGCGGAGGTCTCCGACGACCTGCGCACCCTGCACAAGAAGGGCGGCCGGCAGGCCGACGAGTTCTACCGGGACCGCTGGTCCCACGACAAGGTGGTCCGCTCCACCCACGGAGTGAACTGCACCGGCTCCTGCTCGTGGAAGGTGTACGTCAAGGACGGCATCATCACCTGGGAGGCGCAGCAGACCGACTACCCGTCGGTGGGCCCGGACCGGCCCGAGTACGAGCCGCGCGGCTGCCCCCGCGGCGCTGCCTTCTCCTGGTACACCTACTCGCCGACCCGGGTGCGCTACCCGTACGTGCGGGGCGTGCTGCTGCAGATGTACCGGGAGGCCAAGGCCCGGCTGGGCGACCCGGTGGCGGCCTGGGCCGACATCGTCACCGACCCCGAGCGCGCCCGGCGGTACAAGCGGGCCCGCGGAAAGGGCGGCCTGGTGCGGGCGAGCTGGGCCGAGGCCGCGGAGCTGGTGGCGGCCGCGCACATCTACACCATCAAGCGGTTCGGGCCGGACCGGCTCGCGGGCTTCTCCCCGATCCCGGCGATGTCGATGGTGTCGCATGCGGCGGGCGCGCGCTTCTACTCCCTGCTCGGCGGCGCCATGCTCTCCTTCTACGACTGGTACGCCGATCTGCCGGTGGCCTCCCCGCAGATGTTCGGCGACCAGACCGACGTACCGGAGTCGGGGGACTGGTGGGACGCCGGCTACCTGATCATGTGGGGCTCCAATCTTCCGGTGACACGCACCCCGGACGCGCACTGGATGGTGGAGGCCCGCTACCGGGGGCAGAAGGTCGTGGCGGTGTCGCCCGACTACGCGGACAACGTGAAGTTCGCCGACGAGTGGCTGTCCCCGCAGCCGGGCACCGACGGCGCACTGGCGATGGCCATGGGGCATGTGATCCTCAAGGAGTTCTTCGTCGACCGGCCCACGCCGTACTTCACCGAGTACGTCAAGCGCTACACCGATCTGCCGTTCCTGGTGGCCCTGGAGGAGCGGGGCGACGGCGTGTTCGCGCCGGGCAAGTTCCTCACCGCCGCCGATCTCGGCGGCGAGCAGGCGCGGACCGAGCACGCCGGGTTCCGTACGGTGCTGCTGGACGCTGCCACGGGCTCGCCGGTGGTGCCCAACGGCACCCTGGGCGACCGCTTCGGCGCATCGGGCGCCGGCCGCTGGAACCTGGACCTGGGCGGCATCCGGCCGTTGCTGTCGGCCGAGGGCGGCGAAGAGCCGCCCGTGGTCGTGGAGTTGCCGCGCTTCGACCGCCCGGACGGCGGGGCGGGGGCGCTGCGGCGCGGGGTGCCGGTGCGCCGGATCGGCGGCCGCACGGTGACCACGGTGTACGACCTGCTGCTGGCGCAGTACGGAGTGGCCCGCGAGGGACTGCCGGGCACCTGGCCGTCCGGTTACGAGGACGCCTCCGAGCCCTGCACCCCCGCCTGGCAGGCCGCGATCACCGGTGTCGACGCGGGCAGAGCGGCGCGGATCGCCCGGGAGTTCGCGGCCAACGCCGAGGAGTCCAGGGGCCGTTCGATGATCGTGATGGGGGCGGGCACCAACCACTGGTTCCACTCCGACACCATCTACCGCTCCTTCCTGACCCTGACCACGCTGACCGGCTGCCAGGGCGTCAACGGCGGCGGCTGGGCCCACTACGTCGGGCAGGAGAAGGTCCGCCCCATCACCGGCTACTCGGCGATCGCCACGGCCGCCGACTGGAACCGCCCGGCCCGGCTGATGATCCAGACCGCCTACTGGTACCTGCACAGCGACCAGTTCCGCTACGACCCGTTCACCGTGGACACCCTCGCCGCGGCCGGGGCAGGCGCATCCGCAGGGGCCGCCGCAGCGGGGGCCGGTCCGTTCGCCGGTAAGACGACCGCCGATGTCATCGCGGCCTCCGCCCGTCTGGGCTGGATGCCCTCCTACCCGACCTTCGACCGCAATCCGCTCGACCTGGCCGAGGAGGCCGAGGCGGCCGGGAGGAGCGTCGCCGAGCACGTGGTGGCCGAACTCAGGGCCGGGCGGCTGCGGTTCGCCTGCGAGGACCCGGACGCCCCCGAGAACTTCCCGCGCGTCCTGACCGTGTGGCGGGCCAATCTGCTCGGCTCCTCGGCCAAGGGCAACGAGTACTTCCTGAAGCATCTGCTGGGCACCGACTCCTCGCTGCGGGCCGAGGAGGCCCCCCCGGGGGCCCGGCCCCGGGACGTGGAGTGGCGGGAGGAGGCCCCCGAGGGCAAGCTCGACCTGCTGCTCACCCTCGACTTCCGGATGACCAGCACCACCGTCTACTCCGACGTGGTGCTGCCCGCCGCCACCTGGTACGAGAAGCACGACCTGTCCAGCACGGACATGCATCCCTTCGTGCACGCCTTCACCCCGGCGATCCCGCCGCCCTGGCAGACCCGCACCGACTTCGACATCTTCCGCACCCTGGCCGAGGAGTTCAGCCGCCAGGCCGCCCGCCACCTCGGCGTGCGCAAGGACGTCGTCGCCGCGCCGCTGCTGCACGACACCCCCGACGAACTGGCCACCCCGCACGGCCGGGTGCGGGACTGGAAGGCGGGGGAGTGCGAGCCGGTGCCCGGCCGCACCCTGCCGAAGCTGATCACGGTGGAACGCGACTACCCGGCGGTCGCCGAGAAGATGGCCGCCCTCGGGCCGCTCCTCGACACTCTCGGGGCCACCACCAAGGGGGTCACCTTCGACGTCGGCCGCGAACTGGAGTACCTGCGGCACAAGAACGGCACGGTGCGCGGCGGAGCGGCCGACGGCAGGCCCTCGATCGCCCGCGACACGGAGATGTGCGAGGCGATCCTCGCCCTGTCCGGCACCACCAACGGGCATCTGGCCACCCAGGGCTTCCACGCCCTGGAGGCGCGTACCGGCACCCGGCTGGCCGATCTCGCCGCCGAGCACGAGGGCAAGCGGATCACCTTCGCCGACACCCGCGCCGCCCCCGTCCCGGTGATCACCTCCCCGGAGTGGTCCGGCTCGGAGACCGGAGGCCGCCGCTACTCGCCGTTCACGGTCAACGTCGAGCGGCTCAAACCCTGGCACACCCTCACCGGCCGCCAGCACTTCTACCTGGACCACGACTGGATCCTCGCGCTCGGCGAGCACCTGCCCGTCTTCCGGCCTCCGTTGCGCATGGACGCCCTGTTCGGCGAGCCGGGCCTCGGCGAGGCCGGCGAACTCGGGGTCACCGTGCGCTATCTGACCCCGCACAACAAGTGGTCCATCCACTCCGAGTACCAGGACAACCTGTTCATGCTGTCGCTGTCGCGGGGCGGCCCGACGATCTGGATGAGCACCCTCGACGCGGCCAGGATCGGGGTGAAGGACAACGACTGGGTGGAGGCGGTCAACCGCAACGGCGTGGTCGCCGCCCGTGCCGTCGTCTCGCACCGGATGCCCCAGGGCACCGTCTACATGCACCACGCCCAGGACCGGCTCATCGACGTGCCCCGCACCGAGACCAGCGGCCGGCGCGGCGGCATCCACAACTCGCTGACCCGGCTGCTGATCAAACCGAGCCATCTCATCGGCGGCTACGCCCAGTTGTCCTACGCCTTCAACTACCTCGGCCCCACAGGCAACCAGCGCGACGAGATCACCGTCATCCGCCGCCGCGCCGACCAGGAGGTGACGTACTGATGCGCGTGATGGCCCAGATGGCGATGGTGATGAACCTCGACAAGTGCATCGGCTGCCACACCTGCTCCGTCACCTGCAAGCAGGCATGGACCAACCGCACCGGGGTCGAGTACGTGTGGTTCAACAACGTCGAGACCCGCCCCGGCCAGGGCTACCCGCGCCGCTACGAGGACCAGCAGCGCTGGCGCGGCGGCTGGCAGCTGAACAAGCGCGGCCGGCTCACCCTCAAGGCCGGCGGCCGGTTCAAGAAGCTGGTCACCATCTTCTCCAACCCCGTGCTGCCGTCCCTCGACGACTACTACGAGCCCTGGACCTACGACTACGAGACCCTCACCAACGCCCCGTTGCAGGAGCACACCCCGGTCGCCCGCCCCAAGTCGCTGATCACCGGCAAGGACATGAAGATCTCCTGGTCGGCGAACTGGGACGACGACCTGGGCGGCTCGCAGACCACCGAGCAGCAGGACGTGCTGCTCGGCCAGGTCTCCGAGCGGATCACGTTCGAGTTCGAGCAGACCTTCATGTTCTATCTGCCGCGCATCTGCGAGCACTGCCTCAACCCGTCCTGCGCGGCCTCCTGCCCCTCCGGCGCCATCTACAAGCGCGAGGAGGACGGCATCGTCCTCGTCGACCAGGACCGCTGCCGCGGCTGGCGGATGTGCGTCACCGGATGCCCGTACAAGAAGGTCTACTTCAACCACCGCACCGGCAAGGCCGAGAAGTGCACCTTCTGCTTCCCGCGCGTCGAGGTCGGGCTGCCCACCGTCTGCTCCGAGACCTGCGTCGGCCGCCTGCGCTACATCGGCCTGGTCCTCTACGACGCCGACAAGGTTCTTCAGGCCGCCTCCGCACCCGAGGACACCGACCTGTACGAGGCGCAGCGGCAGGTGTTCCTGGACCCGCACGATCCGCAGGTCGCCGAGGCGGCGGAGCGGGCGGGCATCCCGTACGACTGGATGGAGGCCGCCCGGCGCTCCCCGGTGTACGCGCTGATCAACACCTACCGGGTGGCGCTGCCGCTGCACCCGGAGTACCGGACGCTGCCCATGGTCTGGTACATCCCGCCGCTGTCCCCGGTGGTCGACGCGGTGCGCGAGACCGGCCACGACGCCGAGGACCACCGCAACCTCTTCGCCGCCGTCGACGCCCTGCGCATCCCCGTCGACTACCTCGCCCAGCTGTTCACCGCCGGCGACCCGGCCCCCGTCGATCTGGTGCTGCGGCGCCTGGCCGCCATGCGCTCCTACATGCGCGACATCAATCTCGGCCGCGAGCCGCAGGAGGCCATCGCCGAGGCGGTCGGCATGACCGGGGAGCAGCTCTACGACATGTACCGGCTGCTGGCCCTCGCCAAATACGACGAGCGGTACGTCATCCCGCCCGCCCACGCCGAACAGGCCCACCGGCTCGAGGAGCTGGCCACCGAGTGCAGCCTGGACTACGAGGGCGGCCCCGGCATGGGCGGCTCCGGCCCGTTCGGCGAGACCTCCGGAGGCGCGGCGCCCATCGCCGTGGAGAACTACCGTGCCCTGCGGGACCGGCAGACCTCCGACACCCCCGCACCCTCCGTCCGCGGCGGCCCCCGCGTCAACCTCCTCAACTGGGACGGCAGAGGCACCCCTCAGGGCCTGTTCCCGCCCAGAAGCACCGACGGCGGCGACGACAGCGGGGAGCCGAAGCCGTGAAGCGGACGATCAGGACGATCAAACCGGCGGCACGCCGGCGGACCGAGCTCTGGCAGCCGTACGCCTGGCAGATCCAGTCGCTGCTGCTCGGCTACCCCGAGGACACGCCGTCCCGGACGGCGCTCGCCGAACGCGTGGCCCCGGTCCTGCCGGCACGGGTGCGGGAACCGCTGCTGCGCTTCACCGCCCGGGTGAGTGCCGTCCAGCCGGACGACCTGGCCGCGGCCTACGTGGACATCTTCGACCACCGCAAACGCTGCTGCCCCTATCTGACCTACTACGCACACGGCGACACCCGGAAGCGGGGCCTGGCCCTGCTGCGGCTCAAACAGGCCTACGCCAGGGCCGGCTGGCGGCTCGGCGACGAGGAGCTGCCCGACCATCTGGCCGTGCTCCTCGAGTTCGCGGGCGCCGAGCCCGAAGCGGGACACCGGCTGCTCACCGAGCACCGGGCCGGCCTGGAGCTGCTGCGGCTCTCCCTGCGGGACACCGGCTCGCCCTGGGCGCACCTGCTGGACTCCGTGTCCGCCACGCTGCCGCCCCTCGCCGGCGACGAACGCCGGGCCGTGGCACGGCTCGCCGCCGAGGGCCCGCCCGAGGAGCAGGTAGGCCTCGACCCCTACGGTCCCGGCCCCTCCGCACCGCCGCCGTACCTGTCCGCCCCGCAGGCCGGAGGTCCCCGATGAGCACCGCACCCGTACACCCGGTCACCCTGGCGGTGGAGTCCGGCACCGGCGGGATCCTGTTGTGGGCGGTGCTGCCCTACCTCAGCCTCGCCGTGTTCGTGCTCGGCCACATCTGGCGCTACCGCTACGACAAGTTCGGCTGGACCACCCGCTCCTCCCAGCTGTACGAGAACCGGCTGCTGCGGATCGGCAGCCCTCTGTTCCACTTCGGCATCCTGATCGTGGCGCTCGGCCACGTGGGCGGGCTGGTGATCCCGGAGAGCTGGACCGAGGCGGCCGGCATCAGCGAGCACACCTACCACGTCCTCGCCGTGGTCCTCGGCACCGTCGCCGGAGTGGCCACCGTCGGCGGCATGCTCATCCTCGTCTACCGGCGCCGCACGGTCGGCCCGGTCTTCTCCGCCACCACCCGCAACGACAAGGCGATGTACCTGGCGCTGGCGGTGACCATCGGACTCGGCCTCGCGGCGACCGTCGCGGCGAACATCGGCGGCGGCGGCTACAACTACCGCGAGACCGTCTCCCCGTGGTTCCGCTCGGTCTTCGCCCTGCAGCCCGATCCCGACCTGATGACCGGCGTCCCGGTCCTCTTCCAGCTGCACGCCCTCAGCGCCCTGCTGCTGTTCGCGTTCTGGCCCTTCACCCGGCTGGTGCACATGCTCACCGCGCCGCTGGGCTATCTGACCCGCCCGTACATCGTCTACCGCAGCCGCGACACCCGGCTCGGCACCCGCGCCCCGCGCCGCGGCTGGGACCGCGTGGGCTGACCGCACTCGCCCAGGACCGGTCGGCTCGACCGGCGCCGCCGGCTGATGCGGGTGGCGCGGGCACCCGCGCACGAGCGGTGGTCCCGGCCTCCGGGGCTGCCGGTTCATGCGGGTGGTGTGCGTACCACTGTGCCCGCGGGTCCGGCTCGACCTCGGCAGGGTCACGCGTGGTGGTGCGCATCCGTGCACGACCGGTGCCGACCCGGCCACCGAGGTGGCCGGCCCTCGTGCGGGTGCCCGGTCACGCACCACCGGTGCCGCCACCGGGGGAGAGGCCCATGCGGTGGTGCGTGTCCGCGCACGAGCGGTGCTGCCCCGGCGGCCGGGGCGGGCCGGGGCTCACTCGCGGGGTGCGCGGACCACCGCGACGGGGCAGTAGGCGTGGTGCAGCATGGCCTGGCTGACCGAGCCGAGCACCAGACCGGTGAAGCCGCCCCGGCCGCGGGCGCCGACGACCAGCATGCGGGCGCTGCGGCTCGCCTCGATCAGCGCCTCCCGGACGCCGCCCTGCACCACCATGCGCTCGACCTGGACGTCGGGGTGCTTCTCCTGATGGCCCGCCAGGGCCTGGGACAGCAGCTGCTCCTCCTCCGCGCGGAGCGCGCCCGGCTCATGGGCGTACGGCTCCACCGGGTCGGGCGGCGGCGGCATGGGAGCCGTCCAGGTGCTCCAGGCGTGCAGCGCCAGGACCGGGGCGCCGCGCAACTCGGCCTCTGCGAAGGCGAACTCGATGGCCCGCTGCCCGGCCGGGGAGCCGTCCACGCCCAGCACGATCGGGCCGTCCGGGTCCGGCTCCCTGCGCACGACCAGCACCGGGCACTGCCCGTGCGCCGCCAGATGGACGGCGGTGGAACCGACCAGCAGCCCCACGAAGCCGCCCATGCCCCGGGTGCCGACGACCACCAGCTCGGCCTCGCGGGACTGGGCCTCCAGCACCGTCAACGGCTCGCCGGTGATCATCACATCGGTGACCTCCACCTCCGGCTCGGTCGCCTTCGCCCGCTGCACCGCCTCGTTCAGCAGCCGCTCGGCCATGTTCTGCAGGCCGCCCTCGGCCGGGCCGTAGGGCGAGGCACCCAGCGGCACATGCAGCGCCGGCCAGAAGAACGCGTGCACCACCCGCAGACCCGCACCGCGCAGCCGCGCCTCGTGCGCGGCCACCTCCACGGCAGAGAGGCTCGACGCCGAGCCGTCCACGCCCACGACCACCAGTCCGCCGCTCACCGGAGCCTCCTCGTCTCGTCGGACTTCCCGTCATGAAGCCCTGTCACCAAGCCTCGCCCGGACCCCTGGGCGCCGCCACCAGGACCGTGCGGCGCGGTGCCCGGGTGCCGTTCCGGTCTCAACCGGGTCTGCAGCCGCATCACCACATGGCCGAGCCCGGACAGCAGGAACGCGATCACCAGGTCGGCCGCCGCCAGCGGCTCGGTGCCGAGCAGCTGCCGCAGCGGGGGCAGATAGACACCGGCCACCTGAAGGGCCAGCGCCGCGCCCACGGCCACCAGCAGGAACGGGTTGGCCAGGGTGCCCGGCCGGGCGCGCGAGCCGAGCGCCACACCGAGCTGGGTCGCACCGAGCACCAGGAACAGCATCGACTGCCAGGGGCGGCCCGTCTCCCGCGCCCAGACGCCCACCACCAGCGACACCGTGGCGATGAACGCCCCCATGAGCAGGATCCGCGGCCACAGCCCGGCGCCCAGCACACTCTCCTCCGGCGGCCGGGGCGGCCGGCGCATCGCGTCCGGGGCGACCGGCTCGGCGCCCAGCGCCACCCCCGGAATGCCGTGCGTCAGCAGATTGATCCACAAAATCTGCGCCGGCAGCAGCGGCAGCGGCATCCCCAGGAAGGGACCGAACAGCATCACCAGGATCTCCGCGGTGCCGCCGGCCAGCCCGTACAGCAGGAAGCGGCGCACATTGTCGTAGACCCGGCGCCCCTCCTCCACGGCCGCCACGATGGTGCCCGGATTGTCGTCCGCGAGCACCAGGTCGGCGGCCTGGCGGGCCACCTCGGTGCCCCGGCGGCCCATCGCCACACCGATGTCGGCCCGGCGCAGCGCCGGGCCGTCGTTCACGCCGTCACCGGTCATCGCCACCACGTGCCCTGCGCCGCGCCAGGCCTCGACGATGTCGAGCTTCTGCTCGGGGGTGGTGCGGGCGAAGACCCGCACGCTCGTCAGATCGCCCGCCCGGCCCTCCCGGATGAGCCTGCCCGTGGTGACCTCTTCGTCGCGGGAGGCGATGCCGAGCCGTTCGGCCACCGCCCGCGCGGTGAGGGGGTGGTCGCCGGTGATGAGCACGGGGACGATCCCGGCGCGCCGGCAGGCGGCCATGGTCTCCGCCGACCTGCCGCGCGGCGGGTCCACGATGCCGACCAGGCCGAGCAGGGTCAGGCCCGACTCCCAGGCGGGCGGCTGCTGATCCGTGGGGCGTTCGGCGGAGGCGACGGCCAGCACCCGGTAGCCGTGCCGGGCGAGCCGTTCCGCCTCGGCCGCCGCCCTGCTCAGGGTCTCGGGGCCGTCGGACAGCACGTCGGGCCGGAGCAGCACTTCCGGGGCGCCCTTGCAGGCGATGAGCACCCCTCCGCCGGGCCGGCGGTGCACGGTCGTCATGCGCTTGCGCCCGCTGTCGAAGGGGATCTCGCCCACTCGGGGCAGCGTCCGGTCCAGCTCCCGCCGGTCGAGACCGAGGCGGGCCCCCGCCGCCAGCAGGGCCGCCTCGGTGGGGTCGCCCAGCGCGCTCCACTCGTCCGAGCCCTCGGTGACCGGCCTGCGCTCCGCGCCGTTCTCACCGGCCGCGCCCCGGGGCGGTTGCAGCGCCGCGTCGTTGCACAGCATCGCCACCCGCAGCAGGGCGGCGAGATCGGGTGCGTCGGCCACTCCGACGGGGCGGCCGTCACGGAGCACGCCGCCCTCGGGCACGTAGCCCTCGCCGGTCACGGTGGCCGTGCCGTGCGGCGTCCACAGCCGCTCGGCCGCCATCCGGCCCTCGGTGAGCGTCCCGGTCTTGTCGGTGGCGATCACCGTCACCGAGCCGAGCGTCTCCACCGCGGGCAGCCTGCGGACGATGGCCCGCCGGTCCGCCATCCGCCGCGCCCCCAGCGCCAGCGACAGCGTCACCACCGCGGGCAGCGACTCCGGGACGGCGGCGACGGCCAGGCTGATCGCCGCCACGATCATCAGCTCCACCGGCTGCCCCCGCACCAGCCCCAGCGCCAGCACCACGGCGCACAGCACCACCACGGCCGCGGCCAGCACCCGGCCGAACCGCACCAGGCGGCGCTGCAGCGGTGTGAGACCGGGTCCGGTACCCATCAGCGCCGCGATCCGGCCGAGCGCGCCGGCCGCGCCGGTGGCGGTGACCTCCATGCGGCCCCGGCCGCGTACCACGACGGTGCCTGCCGACACCGTGCCGCGCGGGCCGTCGGCACCGGAGGTCTTCTCGACCGGTACGGACTCGCCGGTGAGCGAAGACTCGTCCGTGAGCAGCCGCGCCGCGTCCACCACCCTCCCGTCGGCGGGCACGATGTCGCCCTCGGCCAGCAGCACCAGATCACCGGGTACGACCTCGGCGGCCGGGACGGAGCGTGCCGCGCCGTCCCGCATCACCCGGGCCTCCGGCGCGCTCATCGCGGACAGCGCCCTGACCGCCTGCTCGGCCCGCACCTCCTGCACCACGCCGACGACCGTGTTCACCGTGATCACCAGCAGGATCACGGCTGCGTCGGACAGGTCCCCGGTGGCGATCGTCAGGGCGGCGGCCACCAGCAGCACCAGGATCAGCGGATCGCGCAGCTGCTGCAGCACCCTCCGCCAGACGGGGACGGGCGGCCGGGAGGGGATCTCGTTGGGACCGTGCACCCGGAGCCGGTGCGCGGCCTCGGCCGAGGTCAGACCCGTCGCCTCCAGCACGAGCGGATCGGCCTGGCTGCCGTCACCCATCACCTGCTCCCTTCCGAAGCCGCCGGCACGGGCCGGGACCGGGTCATGCCTCGATGTCGAGCACGTCCGCCACCGGGCGGCGCGGTGTCCTGGGACCCTTGGGGCCGTAGCCGAGCCGCAGCACCACCTGCACCACCCCGGTGCCGGACACCGGGTCGCGCAGCTGCCAGCGCAGGTCGCTCCACTCCAGCGCCTGGGTGGCGAAGGAACTGGACAGGCCCTCGCGGGTGGCCAGCAGCAGCACCCGCTGCATGGCCTGCCCGGCGCGCAGCCAGTCCTCGCGGCGGTCCCGGGGGGTGCTCAGCACGGCCAGCTGGGGGACGCGCTCGAACTCGGCGGAGCCCTGGTCCGCCGCCACCGTCCTGCCCCCGGTGAAGTCACGCATCGGGGCTTTGCCGCCGCGCCTGCGCGGGCCGAAGGCGTAGCCGGGAACCCCGTCGGCGGCGGCGTCCTCGGACTCGGCGTCGGGGCGGGTCCAGCGGGCCAGATCCTCCTCGCTGCCCCGGTCCTCCTTGTTGCGGACCTCCGCCTCCGCCATGAGGTCCAGCACCTGCTCGAGGTGCCACGGGGACGGGAAGGCCAGCTCCGCCCCCTCCTCGCGGGCGGCGTCGGCGAGGGCGGCGCGCAGCTCCTCGGGGACGGGTGTCTCCTCGAACGGGTAGCGGCTGCTGTGCCGTTCGGGGATCGCCGGATGCAGCGCGGCCAGTTCGCCGGTGCCGTCGTCGCTGCGGGCGGGGGCGGCTCGTACGGTGGCGAGCAGGTCCGGGTCCGACGGGTCGGGCAGCAGCCGGACGCCGGGGCGGCGGCCCAGGCGGGCCAGTGCCACCCGCAGATTGAACAGGGCGGCGCCGCAGCCCAGATGGAGGGCGCGGCGGTCCGGGTCGGCGTGCGGCAGGACCCGCTCCGGGTCGGCCCGCAGCTGGAACTCGCCGCTGCGGCGCAGGTGGCGGAACCGCCACGGCTGGGCGTTGTGCATCGACGGGGCGGCACAGGCGTCCCGGATCAGCTCCCTCACCTGCTGGTCGGAGAGGCGCGGGGCGGTGGGGTCCTGCTCGGCGGAGAGGCCCGGGGTGGTGGTGAGGTCCTGCTCGGACATGGTGGCCTCCCTCGTCAGGGCGGTGGTGCCGGTCACCGGTCGGCCGGCAGGATGCGGCGTCCGGTGAGGCGGGTGGGCCGGATCGACACCCACATCTCGCGCTCACCGCCCGCCCATGGCGTGCTGTGCGCCCGTTCGGTGAGCCGCCGCACGGTCGCCGGCTCGGTGACCGGCTCGGCCGGGCCGACGGCGAGCACGCTCCAGCCCTGGCTCATGGCCTCGTCCAGGTGGTCCACCTCGAAGGCGACCTCGGAGCCCACGGCCCGGGCCGGGACGGAGTGGGGTGCGGTCCGGAAGACGATCGCGCCGTCGACGACGTCGTAGTTGACCGGGACGACCGCCGGGCCGTCCGGCGTCGTCACGGCGATGCGTCCCACCCCGTGCGTGGAGAGCCGTGCACGGCACTCCTCGGGACCGAGGTCCCGCAGTTCGGGGTGGAGCAGGGCGGAGCCACGCCCGGGCGGCAGATCCATGCCGCCGCCGCGCAGGGACTGCACGTCGGTGCCGAGCGCGGCCGCCAGGCTGAACAGCGTGGCCAGGCTGGGCGCGGCCGGCTGTTCCTCGATGTAGGCCAGGTACTCCGGGGCGATCCGGGCGCGGCGGGCGGTCTCCTCCCGTGACAGGCCGAGCCGTTTCCGCTCGGCCGCCACCCGCCGGCCGATGTCTCCCGGATTGGGGCCGCCGTCCGCGGACTCCGCGGGCGGGGGCGCCGGCTCCCCGGTGTCCGCGGCCTGTGCGGAATCCGCGGTGCCCGGGGTCTCCGCGGCCGAGGGTGCCGGCGGCCCCGTGTCCGGCTCGTGTCCCACGTGCCGGATGTGCGCGTCGGGCCCGGGGAACACCAGCGTCACCTCGTCGGTGTCCGACCAGCGCACGTCGTACGGAGGCGTGCCGTCGGCGTGGTGCAGCCCGACGATCTCACCGTCGCGCCGGACGGCGCCGGTCGTGGGACTTTCGACGACGAGTTGATCGCCGAGGTGTGCTCGCATGATCAGGCCCTTTCGTCGCGCCGCGGATGCTCAGCCGCGGATCTCGATGCGCTGCGGCTTGCTCTTCTCGGCCTTCGGGACGCGCACGGTGAGGATCCCTTCGGTGAGTTCGGCTCCGATGTTCTCCGTGTCGACGTTGGTCGGCAGGGTCATGCGGTAGTCGAACCGGCCCATGCGGCGGGTGTGCCGCCGGATCACGCCCGTGCGTTCCTTCTCCTTGATCTCGCCGTGGATCGCCAGCTCGCCGTTGCTGACCTCCACGGTGATCTGATCCTTCTTCACCCCCGGCAGCTCCAGCTCGACCAGGTAGGCGTCGTCGGTCTCCTCGACATCGGCCGCCGGTATCCACGCGTCGGTCCCGGCGTTCTCGGAGAAGCCGGCCCCCGGGAAGGGGAAGGTGGTGCGCAGAAGGTGATCCATCCGTGCCTGCAGGTCCTCGAGCTCCCGCAGGGGGTTCCACATGGTCAGCGCGTTGTGCTGGGTGGGCTGTGTCATCGTCGCTCCTCCTCGGCTTCACACGTGGCCGGGTCGGTCGGTTCCGCCCGGCCGGCTTGCTGGAGTGCCGCCGGAGCCGGGTGCTCCCCGGCCCTCACCGGTGGAAGCGGGCCGCCCATTCGGGCTCCACCGCCTCCCACTCGGCCTCCCACTGCGCGTACCGGCGGCGGTTCAGCGCCGTGCGCAGCAGCGCCTCTGCCGCACCGGTCGCGGCCACCACGCCGAGCGCGGTCAGACCGCCCGTGAACCAGGCGTTGGTCACGGCCTGCGTCCGGGTCATCGGCGGGCTGGTGACGTCACCGTCCCGGTCCACCCAGATCTTCACCGTGGCGCCCTTGGGCGTGTCGGCCTCGACCAGGGCGGTGCCCGTGCGGACGGTGCCGTCCTGATCGGACCAGCGGACCTTCGCCTGCTGCTTGGCCCCGTGGTACGCGTCCTCGGTGCCGGAGATCAGCTCGGCCCTGACCTGCTGCCGTTCGGCCGCCTGGACCTGCACGGTGTGCATCGCCCCCTCGTACGCCGCTGTGCCCGCGGCGACGGCGGCCAGCGGCATACCGGCGACCAGGACCAGCAGCAGAGCACGACGGAGCCAGAACTCCACCCGGTCCGACGTCCGGATCAGCGGGTTCCTCCCCTTCGGCGCGGGAGGCGGTGGCCGCCCGGACGCGTGCGGTGGCTGTGCTGCACTCATCGTCCGGCCTCCAGAGGAAAGTGGATCGTCCGGCCTCCAGTGGGAAACTGGCGGTTTTTCCTTTTCCACCACCCACCATGGGACAGATGAGAGACCGGTCACAGGGCCGAAGGTCCCTGGCCGGGAGCCGCCCGGCCTCGGAGTTGCCGCCGCGGCCGGGGAAGGAGACGGTTGAGACGAGGTGGCGAGGGAGTGAGCGTCGATGCGAGGACTCGTCTACCACGGTCCCGGGCGGATCTCCTGGGACACCGTGCCCGATCCCTCGATCCAGGAGGCCACCGACGCTCTGGTGCGCGTCGAGGCGGCCACCGTCTGCGGCAGCGATCTGCACATCCGCCGGGGCGACCTGCCCGAGGTGCGGCCGGGGACCGTCCTCGGCCACGAGGCCGTCGGCGAGGTGATCGAGGTCGGCAGCGAGGTGCACGAGCGGCGCCCGGGGGACCAGGTGATCGTCTCGGCCGTCTCCGGCTGCGGACGCTGCGCGCCCTGCCGCGACTCCCGCTACGGGCAGTGCCGCGGCGGCGGGGGATGGGTGCTCGGCAACGTCATCGACGGCACCCAGGCCGAGTACGTGCGCGTCCCCTTCGCCGACCACGCCACCCACCGCAGGCCCGCCCAGCTCTCCCTCGACGACGCCGTCCTGCTCGCCGAAGTCCTCCCCACCGCCTATGAGGTGGGCGTCCGCAAGGGACGCGTGGGCCCCGGGGACACGGTCGTGGTCGTGGGCGCGGGCCCGGTGGGACTCGCCGCCGTGGCCGTCGCCCGCCTCTACGCACCCCGGCGGATCGTCTCCGTGGACCTGTCCGACGCCCGGCTGCGGGCCGCACTGCGCCTCGGCGCCGACGCCGCCGAGCTGCCCGGACGGCTGCTCGCCGACCTCTCCGACGGGCCCGGGGCCGACGTGGTCATCGAGGCGGCGGGCGGCCCCGACAGCTTCCTGCTGGCCACCCGCGCGGTCCGCGCGGGCGGGCGCCTGGCCAACATCGGCCACCACGGCAAGCCGGCCACCCTGCATCTGGAGAGCCTGTGGCGCAGGAACGTGACGATCAGCACCGGCCAGGTGGACACCTCCTCCACGCCCTGGCTGATCGACCTGCTGTCCCTGGGGCGCCTGACGGTCTCCCCGCTGGTGACGCACCGGTTCGGCCTCGACCGTGCGGAGGACGCCTACGACACCTTCTCCAGCGGGCCGGACACCGGCGCGCTGAAGGTGCTGCTGCACCGCAGAACGCCTCAGGCCGAGCAGCGGCGGACGGGACGGGAGCTGGCGCCGGCGTAGCACCGGCCGGCGCGGGAGGGACCGGCGCGGGGCCGGTGGCCGGCTTCGGCGCGCCTCGCCCCGCCGCGAGGCCGGTTCACGGCGTGTGCAGGCGGGCGGCGAGCAGGGCGATGTCGTCCTGCAGACTGCCTGCGCGTTCCGCCAGCAGGGCGTCGCACAGGGTGCCGAGCGGGCCGGTGGCGTGCCGGGCCGCGACCTGGGCGGCGGTGCGCATCCCCTCGTCGAGGGACTCGCCGCGCTGCTCGATCAGCCCGTCCGTGTGCAGCAGGACGGTCGCGCCGGGCGGGAGCGTCACCTCGTGATCGGGCCGCGGCAGGCTCGGATCGACGCCCAGGGGATGACCGCCCGCCTCGGCGTCCAGATAGCGTGCCCGGTGATCCGGCGTGACCAGGAGGGGCGGGACGTGGCCCGCCAGCGCCCAGCGCATCGGACGGCTGCCGTCGGCCGCGGGGGCCTCCAGGCGCGCCACCACCACCGTGGCCATCGCCCCGCCCTCGATGTCGTGCAGCAGCTCGTCCAGACGCCCCAGGACGCGGCTCGGCGGCCCCTGCTCCTGGTAGGCGATCACCCGCAGCGCGTTGCTGATCCGGCTCATCAGGGTGGCCGACTCCAGGCCGTGGCCCATCACGTCGCCCACCATGAGGCAGGGAATGCCGCCGGGCAGATGGATCAGGTCGTACCAGTCTCCGCCGATGCGGGGCGCCCGGGTGGAGGGCTCGTAGCGGGCCTGCAGGCCGAGGCCCGGCAGATCGGGCAGCCCCGGCAGCAGGCGGCGCTGGAACTCCTCGGTGGCCCGGCGCAGTTGCTCGAACAGGCGGGCATTCTCGATGGCCACGCCCGCGGCGCTCGCCAAGGCCGTGACGATCTCCTCGTCCTCGTCCGTGAACGGGCCGCCGTGCCGCTTGTCGGCGAGGTAGAGGTTGCCGTAGATGGTGCGGCGCACCGCGATCGGCACGCCCAGCAGTGTCTTCATCACCGGATGCCCCTCGGGGAAGCCCACCGACCGGGGGTCCGAGCCGAGGTCTTCGACCCGCATCGGCGCGGGATGCCGGACCAGTTCGCTCAGCAACCCCTCCCCGTGGGGCAGCTGTGCGTCCCCCTGCTGCCGGAACTGGTCCGCCCCGAACCCGGACGTGATCAGCTCGATGAACTCGCCCCTGTCGTCCAGGACCCCGATCGCGGCATAGCGCGCGTCGACCAGCTTGCGGGCCGAGTCCGTGATGGCGTGCAGCACCACGTCCAGCTCCAGGGCACTGCCGATGGTCACCACGGCGTCCAGCAGCGACCGCAGGCGCCCATGGGCCCGGGCCAGCCGCTCAAGACCCGCCTGGAGTTCGTCCAGGGCCTCGTCGCTCAAGAGCGGCGGCACGTCAGCCGTGGTCTCGTCCTCGCCGGCGGATGGCGTCATACCCCTCTCCTCACCTGCCACGGGGGCCGGATCTCACCCGGCACAGCAGTCTCACCCACGCCGGGTACCCGCCCTCGGGCATCCGGCGCACGCGTGCGGGACGGCGGCTTCGGTGGGACCCGTCAGCCGGGCGCCGCCGGTCCGGGCGGCCCGGAGCGCGGGGGAGCAGCCCGTGGGACGGGCAAGCGGTACGCCGTCGCCGGCTCCGGCCGGTGGACCGACGAGGAGGAGGGCGGGCGCAGGCTGCCCGCAGGCGAGGTCCACGCCTGGGAGCCGGGGCGCAACGAGACCGTGTGCGGGCTGTCCCTCAGCCGCTCGCGGCTGACCCGCCTCGCGCACGTGAGCCGGCCCGACGTCTTCCCGGACTCCGGCGGCGATGCCGACCCGGTGCAGCGGGTGTGCCGCCGCTGCGCCGCTGCCGCGGGCCGCCGGGGCGCCGACGCCCGCCCCCGGTGGTGCCGCATCCGCCCGCGCCCCTGAACAAGGCGGCTCGGACGCCGACGGCGCGGTGTGCCGGTCGGCGTTCAGGGCAGGGTGCCTTTGCCGGTGACCAGTGCGGTGACGGCGGACAGACCGCCCTGGGCCAGGGCGGAGCGCTGCCGGTCGGCCCCGGTGCCGTTCTGCAGCAGCCGGTGCACCAGGGCCGTCACCTGCCGGGTGTCGTCGGCGGCGTCCAGCGCCGGAGTGACGTGCCGCAGCAGCTCGTACAGCATCTCCCCGGCCCGCCGCTGCCGGCCCGAGGGGTCGACCAGGGTGGTGCTCAGGCCATGGCGGGCCGCGTGCCACAGGCTCGCCTGCAGCAGCTCCTGGTCGCAGTCGAGGACCGGCGCGCCGGCGGCGGTCTCGGCCAGCGCGGTCGCCACCAGGGCACGGGCCAGGCCGGCCACCATCACCGCGTCGTCCGCGCGCAGCTGCACATCCATGCACCGCAGCTCGACGGTGAGGTCCTCGGCCGACAGCCTGGCCTGCCAGTACAGCTGCCCGGTGTCCGAGATCAGCTCGCTGTCCAGCAGCTGCCGCACCCGCCGGTCGTGGTCGGCGAGGTCGGTGAAGCGCGGGGGCATGCCGCTCACCGGCCAGCGGCCGGAGACCACCGTCCGCCAGCTGGCGAAACCGGTGTCGTGACCGTCCCACAGCGGGGAGTTCGCGGACAGCGCGGTGAGGGTCGGCAGCCACACCCTGATCCGGTTCAGCACCTGCACCCCGGTCTCCCGGCTGGGGACGCCGACGTACACATGCATGCCGTTGACCAGCTGCTCCGCCACCAGCTGCGGCGCCCGGGCGTGCAGGGCACGGTAGGGGGCCTGGTCCGTGACGGCCATGGGGCGGCCGTGCCGCAGCGGGGGTGTGCCGCAGGCCGCGATCCGGCAGCCGTGCGCCTCGGCGGCCGCGCCGACCGCGTGCCTGAGCCGCAGCAGATGCCCGCCGGCCTCCTCCAGCGTGCCGCACACCGGGGTGGCCACGCTCACCTGCGCCTGCAGCAGCTCGCTGTGCACCTCCTGGTCGGCCACCAGATGCCCCAGGCCGGCCGCGGCGCGCACCTTGTCCGCCAGGGGTACCGGCAGACCCGTGACCGGGTCGAGCAGCAGGTACTCCTCTTCGACACCGATCGTCGTCATCGACAGCCCTCATGTCCCGCCCGGCCGCGCCGCCGGACCGGCTCCGATGCGCCCGGCCGGTGCATCACACCGCGAGAACCCCCGCCCGGGAGCCACCCGCGGCCCCCCGAGTGCCGCACCGGGCCGTGCCGTAAACCTCTGCGGGCCCGCAGGGGCGTCAGCCCTTGCCCATGGCCTTGCGAAAGCGGATGTCTGTCAAGAGGCCGCAGGGCCCTGACCTTTCACTCATGGACCTGCCCGCGCGCCGATTGATCACAGGTATGTTCGTGGAGACTCGACCCGGAACCCGGAACCCGGAACCCATGACCCGGAACCCGGAACCCTGCTCCCGGTACGGCTTCTGGTACGGCAGAGAGGCAACGCATCCATGAACACCACGTCGGCCGCGGCAGCGGGCGCGGTCGTGTTCGTCTGGCTCGGCATGGTGCTGGCGATCTCCTTCATGGAGGCGCCGCTGAAGTTCCGCGCACCCGGGGTCACCGTCCGTATCGGGCTGGGCATCGGCCGCCTGGTCTTCCGTGCACTGAACCTCACCGAGGTCGTCCTGGCCGCCGCCGTCGTCGTCGCGGTGGCCGTCGGCGGCCCGCCGGCCGCGGTCGTGGCGCTCACCGCCGTGACGGCCGGACTGCTGGTTGTGCAACTCGGCGTGGTGCGACCCCGGTTGAATCGCCGCTCGGACCGAGTCCTGGCCGGTGAGGACCTGCCCCGCTCGCGCGCCCACTGGTACTACGTGGCGCTGGAGGCCGCCAAGGTCGCCGCCCTGATCGCGCTCGGGATCACCCTGCTCGCCGTCCGGTAGTGCCGCCGCCCCGGGAATTTCCGATGCGCGCCGGCGCCACGCTCGGCAGACTCCCGGGCATGACCCAGAAGATCACGCGGATCAATCCGGAGCACCTGCACAAGACGCCCGGCTATCACCACATCACGGTGGTGGAGGCCGGGCGCACGGCCCACCTGGCGGGACAGTGCCCGCTCGACCGGAACGGCGACCTCGTCGGCGCCGGATCCCTCGAGAAGCAGATCGACCAGGTGGTGGCGAACGCGGTCACCGCCCTGGCGGCCGTCGGCGCCGGGCCGCACCACGTGGTGCGCTCGGTGATCTATGTGGTCAGCGACCAGCGGGAGTTGCTCGCGGCCGCGTGGCGCCGGCTCACCGAGTCCGAGCTGGGGCCCGCGTTCACCACCGCCAGCACCCTGCTGGGCGTCGCCCAGCTGGGCTTTCCCGGGCAGCTCGTCGAGGTGGATCTCACCGCGGCGCTGCCGGACTGACGTCGCGTCAAGTCCGGTCGGCGCGGCGTCGCGTCAGGTCCTGGGGCGTGCCGAAGGGCCCGGTCGGGTACGGGCCTGCGGGGGCGTCAGGGGGCCGTGGTCCTTGCCGCACACGATCACCGCCCGGAGCGGTTCGCCGCAGTCGGCGTGGCGGACCTCCAGCGGCGGGCCCTCGGGATCGGCGGCGTAGCGGTCGCCCCACTGCTTGAGCGCGATCATCGCGGGCCACAGGTCCCAGCCCTTGCGGGTGAGCCGGTACTCCCGCCGGGTCCGGCTCCCCGGCTCGCGGTAGGCGACGGTCCGAAAAATCCCGGCGGCCACCAGCTTGCGCAGCCGGTCCGCGAGCACGGCCTCGGAGAGCCCGACGTGCCGCCGGAAGTCGTCGAAGCGCCGGACGCCGTTCATGGCGTCCCGGAGCAGCAGCAGCGACCACTTCTCGCCGACCAGCTCCAGCGTCCGCTGGACCGTGCAGTTCCCGGTGCTCGTCTCCAGCCAGTTCATGGGCATGGGGGCATCCTAGGCTGGCTTCGATATTGACAGCCAGCCGTCTGCCCGCCTAGCTTCATAATCCGAAGCCAGAACTGATGATGGCGAGCGGAGGCGGGAGCGGGTATGCGCAGGACACGGGCATACGACTGGGCGGACCCCGCGGTCTCCGCCGAAGCCGTTCCTCACCACAGCGGTCTCGACTTCGTCCGGAAGCTGCTGGACGGGGAGCTGCCCGCTCCGCCGGTCGCCGCCACCCTGGGCTTCACACTCGAGGAGGCCGACCACGGGCGGGCGGTCTTCGCGCTGGTCCCGGGCGAGGAGCACTACAACCCGATCGGCAGCGTCCACGGCGGCGTCTACGCCACCCTCCTGGACTCGGCGGCCGGCTGCGCGGTGCAGACCGTGCTGCCCCAGGGCATGGGCTACACCTCCCTCGACCTGACCCTGAAGTTCCTGCGCCCCGTCACCGTCGGCACCGGGAAGGTCCGTGCCATCGGCACCGTCCTCGACTACGGCCGCCGCACCGCCCTGGCGCAGGCGGAACTGCGCGACTCCGAGGACCGGCTGCTGGCCCACGCGACCAGCAGCTGCATGCTCTTTCCGGTGCAGGCGAGCTGAGGCGCCCCAGCGGGCGGCCGGAGTCACGCAGCCGAGGGGACCGAGGGCCGGCCGGTGTGTGCGGGGACGTCGCTCAGCCCGCCGTCAGCCGCCACAGCGAGGTGACTTCCGCCTTGCGGGCCTCGTGCAGCGGGTCGGCGGGGTCGTGGGCGCGGGGGTGGAGCGGCCGGGCGTCGAGGCGTCCGGCCACCGTCAGGCCGGCCCGGCCGAACAGATCGGTCAGCTCGGTGGGGGCGCGTAGTCCGAGACGCTCGGCCAGGTCGGAGATGATCAGCCAGCCCTCACCGCCCGGTTCCAGATGGCCGGAAAGACCGTCGAGGAAGCCGTGCAGCATCCGGCTCCCGGGGTCGTACACCGCGCGCTCCAGCGGCGTCCGGGCCCGGCCCGGCAGCCATGGGGGATTGCAGACGACCAGCGAGGCCCGGCCCTCCGGAAACAGATCCGCCTGCCGGATCCGGACGGTGGCGGACACGCCCAGGCGGTCGATGTTCTCCCGCGCGCAGGCGAGCGCGCGGGGATCGAGGTCCGTGGCCACGACCGGCCGGACGCCGCGCCGGGCCAGGACGGCGGCGAGCACACCCGTGCCGGTACCGATGTCGAAGGCCGAGACCGTGTCCCGCGACGGCAGGGGCGCCTCGGCCACCAGGCCGACGTACTCGCCGCGCACGGGGGAGAAGACCCCGTAGTGCGGGACGACGGACGCGCCGAGCGCCGGCACATGGACGCCCTTCCGGCGCCACTCGCCCGCCCCGAGGACACCCTGCAGCTCGCGCAGCGACACCACATACGGTTCCCGGCAGGGCCCGTACGCCTGCTCGCAGGCCAGCCGCACGTCCGGTGCCCGGCGCAGCGGGATCACATGCCCGGCCTCCACGGGCAGGAGCAGCATGCCCAGGATCCGGGCGCGCCTCGACTGGGCCTGGCGATGGAGACGGAAGCTCTGCTGCGGTGACGCCCCGCGCTTCGGGGGCTTGCGGTCGACGCGGCGCGCCATCGCGCTCAGCAGCTGACGGGCGTTGTGGAAGTCGCCGTGCCACAGCAACGACGTGCCCTCGCAGGCGAGGCGGAAGGCGGTGTCGGCGTTCATCCGGTCGTCGGCCACCAGCACCTGCTGCGGAGGCGGACCGCCGCTCTCCGACCGCCATCGGACGCGGTGCTCCCTCCCCGAACCGTCGAGCCAGCGAATGCTCTGGTCGTCGCGCACCGCTCCATCATCCCCCGCGCGGTGCCACCCGTCGACCAACCCCGTGTCACAGGAGCGAGGGCCATCTCGTCTCGGGGACGAACGCATCGACCAACGCGGAGGAGCACACGATGGACACCCGCCTGAACTACTTCGCCACCCCGGCCGCCGGCGAGGCCCTGAAGCACTTCATGTCGGCCGGAAAGGTGTTGAAGGACATGCCGCTGCCGGCCACGACGCAGGAGCTGGTGGCGCTGCGCGTGAGCCAGATCAACGGCTGCGCGGCCTGCATCGACATGCACACCAAGGAAGCCGCCGCGGCCGGCGAGAGCCCGGTGCGGCTGAACCTGGTCGCGGCGTGGCGGGAGGCGACGGTCTTCACCGAGGCCGAACGCGCCGCGCTCGCGCTGGCGGAGCAGGGAACCCGGGTCGCGGACGCGGCCGCCGGCGTCAGCGACGAGGTGTGGACGCGTGCCGCCCGGCACTACGACGAGGAGCAGCTCACGGCCCTTGTCATGCTGGTCTCGTTCATGAACGCGGTGAACCGGCTGAACATCATCACCCAGCAGCCGGCCGGCGAGTACCGGGTCGGGCAGTTCCACTGAACCGCCGCTGTGGAAGCGCACCGTCCACTTCGAGAACGAACCGCCCACCACGAAAGGCCGCCGCGCCGGCGAAGGCCCGGCCGGCGTGTGGACCGCGAGGGGAGCCGGCGTGAGCAAGGTCGAGGAGTTCGAGGAGTTGCGTCCGCTGCTGTTCTCGATCGCCTACCGCATCCTGGGCAGCGTGAGCGAGGCGGAGGACGCCGTGCAGGAGACCTGGCTTCGCTACGACGCCTCCACCACCCGGCCGGTGTCGGTCAAGTCGTTCCTGTCGGCCACGGTGACCCGGCTCGCCGTCGACGTGCTGCGCTCCGCCCGGGTGCGGCGGGAGGAGTACGCCGGCCCGTGGCTGCCCGAGCCGCTGCTGGACGATCCGTACGAGGAACCGGCCCGCGCGGCGGAACTGTCCGACTCGGTGTCCATGGCGGCGCTGCTCCTCCTGGAGCGGCTCAGCCCGCTGGAGCGGTCGGTCTTCGTGCTGCGGGACGTCTTCGCCTTCGGCTTCGACGAGATCGCCGCGGCCGTGGGCCGCTCGGAGGCGGCGTGCAGGCAGCTGCTCGTCCGGGCCCGCCGCCACATGAGAGAGGGACGGCCCCGGTTCGAAGCGGACCGCCGGGAGCGGCAGGAGCTGGCGAGGCGTTTCTTCGAGGCACTGGCCCGAGGGGACGTGGACGGACTGCAAAGGCTGCTGTCGGCCGACGTCCGGATCGTCGGGGACGGCGGCGGCAAGGCACCGCAACTGGCCCGGACGGTCGCCGGCGCCGGGAACGTGGCCCGGCTGCTCGCCGCCGTCCACCCGCTGCTGAGGCTGGTCGGCATCACGTTCGAACCGTGCGAGGTCAACGGACAGCCGGGCGCCGTCTTCCACGACCGCGACGGCAGGGTTCTCCTCGTCCTCGTCCTCGACGTGCTCGACGGGCAGATCGCGACCGTCCGCTCGGTCATCAACCCCGACAAACTCGGTCACCTCGGCCCGGTCGCCGACGCCTGGGCCGTGGACAGGGAGGTGAAGCGGGCCCGCAGGCGGAAGCAGTGACGTCCCGGCCGGCCGTGTCCGGGACCGGCCGGCCGTGCCCCGGACGCGGACCTGCCGAATGCCGGACGGAACCGGCCTCGGCACGGTCCGTCTGTACGATGCTCGGGCGTCATGCTTGACCTTCCTCGCCAGTGGCGGGGTGCCGGATCACCTGCTCGCCATGGGGGCCGGGCGCACGAACGTGCCGTCGGGCGACGGCCGACGGAGAAGGTGTGCGTGAAGCCGGACGTGGCGGGCCTGCCTCCGGCAGCGGAGGCATGGGGAGGTCTCGCGGGGGACGTGTGACAGTGTGTGACAGATGAAGGTGTGAACCCGTGACCGAAGCCAGGACCGAGACGCTGCAGTACCGCTTTGACGGGCCGGAACACCTCCCCGTGCTGATCCTGGGCCCCTCCCTCGGCACCACATGGCACATGTGGGACCGCCAGATCCCCGAGCTGACCAAGCAGTGGCGGGTCATGCGGTTCGACCTGCCGGGGCACGGCGGCGCCCCCGCCCATCCGGCCGACTCCGTGGGTGAGCTGATGGAGCGGCTGCTCGCCACCCTCGACGGGCTCGGCGTGCACCGGTTCGGGTACGCCGGGTGCGCGCTCGGCGGGGCGATCGGGACCGAGCTGGCGTTGCGGCATCCCGAGCGAGTCGCCTCCCTGGCGCTGATCGCCGCCTCGCCCCGCTTCGGCACCGCCGACGAGTTCCGCCAGCGCGGGGTGATCGTGCGGACCAACGGGCTCGACCCGATGGCCCGTTCCGCACCCGACCGCTGGTTCACCGGCGGTTTCGCCGCCGCGCAGCCCGCCATCACCGAGTGGGCCGTGCAGATGGTGCGCACCACCGACCCCGGCTGCTACATCGCGGCCTGCGAGGCGCTCGCCTCCTTCGACGTGCGTGCCGAGCTGGGCCGGGTCGGTGTGCCGACCCTGGTGCTGGTCGGCTCCGAGGACCAGGTCACCGGGCCCGCCGAGGCCCGCACCCTGGTCGCCGGCATCCCCGACGCCCGGCTCGCCGTGGTGCCCGGCGCCTCCCACCTGGTGCCGGTGGAGCAGCCCGCCGCCGTCACCGACCTGCTGGTGCGGCACTTCTCCACCGCCTGGCAGCCCGCCGTCGAGTACGGCACCGGCCAGACCGCCCTCCCCGCAGGCGCCGCCCAGCCGGCCCTGGCCGCCGTGCCGCCGCAGACGGGGCCGGCCGGCGAGATCGCCCCGGCAGCCGCACCCGAACCGCAGACCTGCGGACGGCCCGACCCGTACGACGCCGGGCTCAAGATCCGCCGGGAGGTGCTGGGCGACGCCCACGTCGACCGGGTGCTCGGCGAGGCCGACGACTTCTCCGCCGACTTCCAGGAGCTCGTCACCCGCTACGCCTGGGGCGAGGTCTGGGACCGGCCCGGCCTCGACCGGCGCGCCCGCAGCTGCGTCACGCTCGGCGCCCTGCTCGCCGGCGGCCACCTGGACGACCTCGCGGTGCATGTCCGCGCCGCCCTGCGCAACGGGCTCACCCCCGCCGAGATCAAGGAGGTCCTGCTCCAGGGGGCGGTCTACGCCGGCATCCCGGCCGCCGACCGTGCGTTCCGCATCGCCCAGCAGGTGGTCCTGGAGGAGACGACCCCGCAGGAGTAGCCGGGGGCCGGGCGCGGCGGGCGGCTCGCCGCAGGCCACGCGACGCCCGGGAGGGCGATGCAGGATGGACCCATGAAGCTCACGAAGAAGTCGCACTCCTGCGTCCGGCTGGAGAAGGACGGACGGGTGCTCGTGCTCGACCCCGGAGGGTTCAGCGAGGAGGACGCCACCCACGGGGCGGAGGCGATCCTGGTCACCCACGAGCATCCCGACCATTTCGACGAGGGGCGGCTGCGGGCCGCGCTCGAGGCCGACCCCGGGGTCCAGGTGTGGACGCTGAAGTCCGTCGCCGACCAGCTCGCCCCGGCGTTCCCCGGCCGCATCCACACCGTCGGCCACGGGGACACCTTCACCGCCGCCGGCTTCGACGTGCAGGTGCACGGCGAGCTGCACGCCGTGATCCATCCGGACATCCCGCGCATCACCAACGTCGGCTACCTCCTGGACGGCGGCGCCCTGTTCCACCCCGGCGACGCCTTCACCGTGCCCGACCAGCCGGTGGAGACGCTGATGCTCCCGGTGATGGCCCCGTGGAGCAAGGTCGCGGAGGTCATCGACTACGTGCGCGAGGTCCGCCCGCGCCGCGCCTACGACATCCACGACGCCCTGCTCACCGACCTCGCCCGCCCGATCTACGACCGGCACATCGGCGGCCTGGGCGGCGCCGAGCACCTCAGGCTCGACCCGGGGGCCTCCGCCGACCTCTGAGAAACCGCACGTCACCGGGTGTGCGGCGGGCGGTGGTCGAGCGTTGTCGGACCCTCCGGGTAGGTTGTGAGACATGCGCATCGCGACCTGGAACGTGAACTCGATCACCGCCCGCCTGCCGAGGCTGCTGGCCTGGCTGGAGAGCAGCGGCACGGACGTGCTGTGCCTGCAGGAGGCCAAGGTCGCCGAGGAGCAGTTCCCGGTCGAGCAACTGCGCGAACTGGGTTACGAGTCGGCGGTCCACGCCACCGGCCGGTGGAACGGCGTGGCGGTGCTCTCCCGCGTGGGCATCGAGGACGTCGTCAAGGGTCTGCCCGGCGACCCCGGTTACCAGGGCTCGGTGGAACCGCGCGCCATCTCCGCGACCTGCGGCCCGGTCCGCCTGTGGTCGGTGTACGTGCCCAACGGGCGCGAGGTGGACCACCCGCACTACGCCTACAAGCTCCAGTGGATCGAGGCGCTGAAGGCCGCCGTCGCCGGTGACGCGGCGGGCGACCGCCCGTTCGCGGTGCTCGGCGACTACAACATCGCGCCCACCGACGACGACGTCTACGACCGGGCCGCATTCGAGGGCTCCACGCATGTCACGCCCGCCGAGCGTGCCGCCCTCGCCTCGCTGCGCGAGACCGGCCTGACCGACGTCGTCCCGCGCCCGCTGAAGTACGACCACCCCTTCACCTACTGGGACTACCGCCAGCTCTGCTTCCCCAAGAACCGGGGCATGCGCATCGACCTGGTGTACGGCAACGAGCCCTTCGCCAAGGCGGTCAAGGACGCCTACGTGGACCGCGAGGAGCGCAAGGGCAAGGGCGCCTCGGACCACGCCCCGGTCGTGGTGGACCTGGAGGTGTAGCCGGGCGGGGAGACGCAGCCGGGGGAGGGCTACGGTCCGCCCGCCAGCTCCCGCAGGTCCACCGACTCGGCCAGTGCCGCATAGCCCGCGTCGCCCGGATGCAGATGGTCGCCGCTGTCGTAGGCGGGCAGCATCCGGGACGGGTGTCCCGGGTCGCGCAGCACCGCGTCGAAGTCCAGCACGCCGTCGAAGACGCCCGAGGAGCGGATCCACGCGTTCACCGCGACCCGCCCCGCGTCGACGGCGGCCGTGCACCGCGATTCGCCCTCGCAGGGCAGCAGGGTCGTCCCCAGCATCCGCAGGCCCCGTTCCCGGCCGCGCTCCACCAGCTCGCGCAGGCCCTCGATCACCTCGTCCGGCGACCAGCCCCAGCGCAGATCGTTGACGCCCATGAAGACCACCGCGGTGCGGGCCGAGGTCTGGGCGAGGACGTCCCGGTCGAAGCGGTGCAGCGCGCTCACCCCGGCGACGTCCGAGGACACCCCGTCGCCGGGATACCGGTCGGAGAGCACGCGGTTGCCCGAGATCCCGTGGTTGAGCACCCCGTAGCGGGGCACCGTGTGCTGGGCGCGCAGCCGGTCGGCCAGGACGTCGGTCCAGCGCCGGTTGGCGTCCGGGGTCGACCTGATCCCATCGGTGATCGAGTTGCCGAGCACCACCACCGATCCCGGGCCGCCCGAGACGTCCACCCCGGTCAGCAGCGGCCAGGTGGTCACCTCGGTCCCGAACGCGCCGGGTGCGCGGTCGCCGGTGTGGTCGCCGGGCTCGCTCAGATACGACCGCTGCAGCGCCTCGGCGTGCAGGGGAGCGTCCCGCACCGTGCCCGGAAGGTGGAGGCTGACCAGCAGATCGGTGTCCGCCGGCACCTCGAAGCCCAGCGGGTCGCTGTACGCCTGCGCCCCCGCCGGCACGACCACCTCCGGGCGGCCCCGGAAGCTCAGCCGCACGGGCTCGCCGCGCGCCCCGGCGCCGGACGCCCGCACCGCCACCGTGGCCCCGCCGATGCGCACCGGCCGGTCCGCGAAGGTGTTCTCCAGCCGCACCCGGATCCGTGAACCGCCGGCCGAGGTGTGCACCACCAGCCGCAGCGTCCGGTCCGTCCACGGGCCGACGCTCGTCCTGCCGGACGTGGACGCCGCCCAACTGCCGCTCCAGCCGCGCGAGACGTCCCGCACCGACAGCGAGAACACATGCAGATCGCGCGCCCGTGGCAGCCGCACCGAGGCCACGGACCGGCCCGGCAGCAGCGGCACCGTCCGCACATACAGCCGGGCCTTCTCGTCGAGTCGGCCGTCCTCGGTGTTGACGTGCGGCAGGCCGACGGCCTGCTCGGCGGGGGGTCCGGTGCGCCAGTCGGGCGCCGTCAGCCGGAAGGCGCTGCTGCTGCCGTCGGTGTAGGTCACCGAGCCCGCGCCGCCGGTCTCCCGGCCCGCCGTGCCCGCCACCAGGAAGGCGAGGGCGTCCCCGCTCCCGCCGTACAGGCGCACCCGCTGCCCGGCGGCCCGTACGTTGTCCGGCTCGCCGGGACGGGTTCCGGGCCAGGTCAGACGGGCGCCCTGCACGGTGAGTTCCCGGCCCGGGGTCCAGCCGGCCGCGGTGAGGTCCCGCGCGGACAGGGAGGCGCCGAAGCCGTCGAAGTCCGCCTCGTCCGGACGGGCGTCCTCGCTGACGGCCACGTTGTCGAAGAGCAGTTCCAGGGGTAACGGGGGAGGGTCGGACGCGGCCCGTACGACCGTCGCCGGCACCAGCCAGGCGCAGGTGACCGCCAGGACCACGGCCTTCCGGATCCATCGGCGCACCCAGGCTCCTCTCGTCCCTCCACCCGGCCTGCCGTCGTCGGCGCCGGACGCGGACCGCAACGAGAAGCTAGACAGTGTGACCGGAGTGGTCAACGTGCCATGCGCGGACCGGAGGTGCAACGGTGCCGGAAGCCGCCCGCGCGGCCGTCCCCGCGCGCCTGTGGTGCGCGACACGGTCCGAATGACAGGCTGGAGGTATGAACATCCCTTTCCTGGGCCACCGGCACCGGAAGGCGGGGCTGCCCGATCCCGAGGGCATCGCGGAGCTCCTCGCCGAGTGCGAACTGCTGCGCTCCCAGGCGGCCCGGGCGGGCGTCCGGCTGGACGACTCCCCGGCCTCCCTGGAGGCGCTGGACCAGCTGGTCCCGGGCTGGCGGGACGACGAGGAGACCCTGACCTGGCTCGGCAACGACGCGGGCCTGTACCTCGGCACCGTCATCGTGCGCACCGTGCCCGGCGCCGCCTGGGAGATCCGTCCCGACGGCCAGCCGGTCGTGCGGCTGGCCTCCGGCCGGGAGTTCGATGTCGTGGACGCGGGACGCGCCTGGGCCGCCAGCGGCGTGCCCGAGCTGTCCCAGCTCTATGCCGAGGTCTCGGAGACATGACAAGAAGCAGCTGCGAAGCAGCTGACATAAATACGGCGTAAATACGGCTTATGCCGGAAAAGTGCGTGTCGCTTCGTCCTCGCGATCTTGGCTGGATACGTTGCGGCAACCACCGCACGGCTGAGGATGAACAGGGGTGGTCATGGCCGGCGATCCGCTGATCGAACTGCGTGCTGTCAACAAGTACTTCGGTGACCTGCATGTGCTGCAGGACATCGACCTCACCGTCGACCGGGGGGAGGTCGTCGTGGTGATCGGCCCGTCCGGGTCGGGCAAGTCGACCCTGTGCCGGGCGATCAACCGTCTCGAGACCATCCAGTCGGGGACGATCCTGGTGGACGGACAGCCGCTGCCGGAGGAGGGAAAGGCGCTGGCGCGGCTGCGCGCGGACGTCGGCATGGTCTTCCAGTCGTTCAATCTGTTCGCCCACAAGACCGTCCTGCAGAACGTCTCGCTGGGACAGGTCAAGGTGCGGGGCCGCAAGAAGGAGGAGGCCGACCGGCGTTCGCACGAGCTGCTCGACCGGGTCGGCGTGGCCAATCAGGCGGACAAGTACCCGGCGCAGCTCTCCGGCGGCCAGCAGCAGCGTGTGGCGATCGCGCGGGCGCTGGCGATGGAGCCGAAGGTGATGCTCTTCGACGAGCCCACCTCGGCGCTGGACCCCGAGATGATCAACGAGGTCCTGGAGGTCATGCGGCAGCTGGCCGCCGACGGCATGACGATGATCGTGGTCACCCACGAGATGGGCTTCGCCCGCTCGGCGGCCAACCGGGTCGTCTTCATGGCCGACGGCCGCATCGTGGAGGACCGCACGCCCGACGAGTTCTTCACTCGCCCGGAGAGCGACCGGGCCAAGGACTTCCTCTCCAAGATCCTCAAGCACTGAGCGGCGTGACGCGTACGGATCGGTCCCGCCGTTCCTCGACTACGATGGGCCTTTCGCCGCGGTGGGACAGGGCACTTCGCGACTCGGGCGGGGTCGCCGCCACCGGGCGGGGCCCACCGCCCCCGACCCGCGGGGCGGCGGACCGCATCGGCCAGTCCCGTCCGGCGGCAGCCGGAGATCACTGCTCGCGCAGCGGCACCGTCACATAGGACGGGTCGTCCGCCGGCGAGGAGAAGGTCAGCTGCGCGCCGGACGGGTTGTGCTCGATGTAGAGCGGGTCCACCGTGTCGACGACCAGGGCGAGCCGGTGTCCGGCGGGCACGTCGTAGGCCGTGGAGAACAGCTCCAGGTCGACGCCGAACGGCCTGCCGGGCGTGCGCCCGTGGAAGGTGAACGGCGCGTTGCTGACCAGCTTGCCCAGGCCGAGCGGCCCCACGTCGTACAGATAGGCGACGAGGGTGCCGCTCGGCTTGGTCGGAGTGACGGTGGTGTGCAGCTTCGCCGCCCCCCGGATGCGCTGGGTCGTGCGGTGGCGCTCCGACTGCCAGACCGCCGCATAGCGTCTGGGCAGCAGCGGCACGTACGTCATCGGCGGCACCTGGGCCACCTGGTCGAGGATGCTGGAGAGGAAGACGATCCCGCCGTCCGCGCCGGAGTTGACGTTGGCGCGGATCGTGACGGAGCCGGCGAGGTCGATCTTGCGGCTGGTGGCGGCCACCGACTTCCAGTCCGGGTAGGTCTCGTAGCCGCCGGAGGAGCGGGGCTTGAGGCGGACGGGGGCCTCGCGGCCGATGCCGTTGGCGACGCCCCGCAGATGGTGGTCGAACCAGCGCCGGGTGTCCTGCCAGACGTCGTTGGGCAGCCCGAGGAGTCCGGCGATCTCGGGGGTGGCGTGGTCACCGGGGCGCATCTGCAGCCGCTTGGGGCCGGTGAGCTTCTCGTAGAAGTCGGTGTACTGGTTGGGCGGGAAGATGGTGTCTCCCCAGGCGTTGGCGAGCATCACCGCCGTGCCGTTGCGGTTGAGGCGGTCCACATAGGTCTTGGGGGAACGTCTGTCCCCCCACTCGATGATCTCCGGCTCGCGCGCGAGGTTCGAGGCGTAGAAGTCGGCGAAGACCGAGCGCAGTTCCTCGCTCTGCCGGCCGGTGACCCGGCCCGCGCCGTCGAGCACCGCGGCGGCCTGCACGGACTGGGTGCGCCCGGAGTAGATGGAACCGATCAGATCGGCCCAGCCGCTGAGCGCCGCCACCACCTTGACCCGCTCGTCGTGCGCGGCGGCGAGCAGGCTGATCCCGGCGCCGTAGGAGACGCCCGCCATGCCGATGCGCCGTTCGTCGGCCGGGGTGTGGGCGAGCGCCCAGTCGATCACGCGTGAGGCGTCGGCCGTGTCGCGGGGTCCGGCGACCTCGATCTCGCCGCCCGACTGCCAGAAGCCGCGCACGTTGTAGGTGACGACGACGTATCCGGAGTCGGCGAGCTGCTGCGCCTGGGCCAGGTACTCGATCTGCGGGAGCCCCCAGCTGGTGGGGAGCACGAGGAGCGGGTAACGGGTCCTGCCGCCGGCGCCCTTGGGGGTGACGACGTTGGCCTTGAGGACCGTGCCGCCGTCGCCGGTGATGTCGACGAAGCGGACCGGGTTCGGGGCTGCCTGGGCGACGGGGGCGAGGTGGAGGGCGCTTCCGGCGATCAGGGCCGCCGACACGGCGCCCACGGCGGTCGTGCGCAGGGCCTTGCGATGGGGTCCCACGGTCACTCCTCACTCGTGTCAGTGCAAAGTGACCAGACGGTAACCTTCGCTCTCCACCAGGGGTACCCGTCGGTAAGTTACGTGCCAGTAACGATTGTTGAATCGTGGCGGACGTCAGGATTCCGAGTGAGCCTTCTGTGCTTTCTGCGGCGCCGGTGCAGGCAGCGGCGTCTGCGCCGCCTTGGTCACGTCCCCGACCAGCTCCACCACGTCCGGGCCGTACGCCTGAGAGTTGACCACCTTCAGCAGCAGCACGAAGGAGCGCCCGCCGTACTTGCGGGACAGCCGTTCGTGATGGCGGGCCAGATACCGGGTGGCGGCCTGGTTGGTGATCGCCCGCTGGCCGCAGAACAGGAACACCGGCCGCGCCTCCCGCCGCTCACCCGCCGTCAGGCGGGCCAGGATCACGTACTCGGTGATCCCCGGCTCCATGCGGTAGCGCTCCCCGCCGATCTGGAAGGCGCCCCGGTCCGGACCCGCCTCCGGATCCACATTGACCCGCACCCCCGGCAGCATCGCCGCCATATGGGCCACCAGCCTCCGGTTCGATCCGGGGGCGCCCAGGCAGAACTCCGTGCGCTCACCGAAGCCCTGGTGCACCGCGTCCTGCGTCACCACCTGCACATGCGCGCCGCAGTCCTTCACGATCGCGGCCAGCTCGAGCAGCGAGAACACGTCGAAGCGATGCACCGAGGGCTCCGAGGAGGCGGCATCGCGGTTGACGACGAGCAGCGACTCGGAGTTCTCCGGCAGCCCGAAGAAGGCCTGCTTGCGGCGGAGCTTCCGATTCCAGAGATAGGTACGGGCCGTCCAGCCCAGAACGGCACAGATGCCGGCGGCCACCGCGGCCAGAACGATGTTGCGTACGTCGTCAGTCATGGGCGCGCATGCTAGCGGCCCCGCGCAAACTCGCGTTCGATCCGTACCCGAAATGATGCGAGCGGGGAACCGGGGCGATGCCCGAGCGAGATCCGCGGCACGCCCTTCGGCCTTCCTGACGAGGGCATGGCGATGAACTAAGCTGCCCGGACGGTCCCTCACCGGAGGTGCGGATGCGTCGTCCTGTGGCACGGAAACTGGCGGTCCTGGCGGTCTCGGCGGCCGTGGTCTCGGTCGGAGCGGCGGTGCCGCCCGGCGGACACCCGGACGGCAAGGGCGAAGCCGGCCCTCCCGGCGGTCCGGGTCCCAAGACCCCCGTGGCCGTCGGCTACGGCGGCGCCGTCTCCAGCGTCGACCCCGACGCCACCGCCGCCGGCATCGAGATCCTGCGCAAGGGCGGCAACGCGGTCGACGCGGCCGTCGCCACCGCCGCCGCGCTCGGCGTCACCGAGCCCTACTCGGCCGGCATCGGCGGAGGCGGCTACTTCGTCTACTACGACGCCCGCTCGCGCAGCGTGCACACCATCGACGGCCGCGAGACCGCGCCCCTGTCCGCCGACTCCGGGCTGTTCCTGGAGAACGGCGAGCCCATCCCCTTCGCCGAGGCGGTCAGCAGCGGCCTGTCCGTCGGCACCCCGGGCACGCCCGCCACCTGGCAGCGCGCCCTCGACACGTGGGGCCGCAACAGGCTCGCTACGGTCCTCGAGCCCGCCGAACGGCTCGCCCGCGAGGGCTTCACCGTCGACGAGACCTTCCGCGCGCAGACCGCCGAGAACGAGACCCGCTTCCGCCACTTCCCCGACACCGCCGAGCTGTTCCTGCCCGGCGGACGCCTGCCCGAGGTCGGCTCCACCTTCAAGAACCCCGACCTCGCCCGCACCTACGCCGAGCTGCGGCGCAAGGGCGTCGACGCGCTGTACCGCGGCGACATCGGCCGGGACATCGTCAACACCGTCAACAAGCCGCCCGTCGACCCGGCCTCGGGCTGGAACGCCCGCCCCGGCGACCTGTCCCGCAAGGACCTCGCCGCCTACCGGACCAGGCTCCAGCGGCCGACGAAGATCTCCTACCGGGGGCTCGGCGTCTACTCCATGGCCCCCTCGTCCTCCGGCGGCACCACCGTCGGCGAGGCGCTCAACATCCTGGAGCGCACCGACCTGTCCCGGGCGAGCGAGGCGCGGTACCTGCACCGCTTCATCGAGGCGAGCCGGATCGCCTTCGCCGACCGGGGGCGCTGGGTCGGCGACCCCGCCTTCGAGGACGTGCCGACCGAGGAGCTGCTCTCCCAGAGGTTCGCCGACTCGCGGGAGTGCCTCATCAAGGACGACGCGGTACTCGTCAGCCCGCTCGCCCCCGGCGACCCGCGCAGCCCGCAACCGTGCGGGAAGGGCGGCAAGGCCGTGCCGACCACGTACGAGGGGCGGAGCACCACGCATCTGACCACCGCCGACCGGTGGGGCAACGTCGTCTCCTACACCCTCACCATCGAGCAGACCGGCGGCAGCGGCATCACCGTGCCGAACCGGGGCTTCCTGCTCAACAACGAGCTCACCGACTTCTCCTTCGCCCCCGCCGACCCGGCCGTGCACGACCCGAACCTGCCGGGGCCCGGCAAGCGGCCCCGCTCCTCGATGTCGCCGACGATCGTCCTCGACCGGCACGACAAGCCGGTGGTGGCGCTCGGCTCGCCCGGCGGCGCCACCATCATCACCACCGTGCTGCAGACGCTCACCGGCTTCCTGGACCGGGGCCTGCCGCTGGCCGAGGCGATCGCCGCACCCCGGGCCAGCCAGCGGAACGCGGCCCAGACGGAACTGGAACCCGGGTTCAGCGAAGAGGTGATCAGCCGGCTGGAGGCCAAGGGCCACAGCTTCCGGGCGAACCCGGAGATCGGCGCGGTGACCGGGGTGCAGCGGCTGCCGGACGGCAAGTGGCTGGCGGCGGCGGAGAAGGTGCGCCGGGGCGGCGGATCGGCGATGGTGGTCCGGCCGGTGCGGTAGCACTCCTGGGCGCCGCCGATCGTGGCGGCCGCGGCCGCGCCTCTTCCCGGCGCGTCCGCGGCGGCCGGTCGTTCGGCACCGCGCAGTACGGCGGTCCGGTCGTCCCGCTGAGTCCCATCGCCCCTCACCGCGGGTGCCCTCGCGGGTGCGGAGCACCGCGGGCGATCCACAGGAGGGACACACAGCGGCGGGCCAGGCGCGGGCAGCACCGCTCCGGACTCTCAGATCACGATGAGGACGTCCAGCGTGCGCGGCCCGTGCACCCCCTCCACCCGGTCGAGTTCGATGTCACTGGTGGCCGACGGCCCGGAGACGAACGTCAGGGGCCGGGACGGATCCAGTACGGTGAGCGCCTCCGGTACGGACGCCACCACCTGCCCGGCACGCACGACACACAGATGGAAGTCGGGCACCAGGGTCAGCGCGCGCCGGCCCTGGCCGGGGCCGCCGTCCAGGACCAGGGTTCCGGTCGAGGCGACGGCGGCGGCCGCGGTCGTCACCACCCCGCCGCAGCGGTCCAGTTCGGCGACCGGCAGGCGGGGCACGTCGGACAGCACCCGGTCGGGATCCAGCGCGGACCGCCACTCGGGCGGGAAGCCGCCCGGGACCACGACCGGGCCCGTACCCAAGCCGGCCACGGAGCGGGCCACGTACGAGGCGACGTCCCCTTCGGGCACCAGCCGTGCCGAGGCCCCGTACTCGGCGAGCCGTTCGGCGAGGAGGTCCACGGCGGCCGGGGACCCGGCCGGGGCGGGACCGCTTCTCGCGTACGACCGGGGCACGGACACGTCCGCCGGTTCCTCGTTCGCGGGAACATCGGCCAGGGCGCGCCGGATCCGGTCCAGTACCTCGGTCCGGGCGTTCATGACTGCCTCCTTCGGGCGGGCCGGCGGGTCTCCGGGTGCGTGCGCCTCCACCAGGCGCTGAACGACTCGGCGGCCGGGACGGGTGCGTCGCGGGTGTCGGTCCAGCGCGACAGCGGTCCCGGCAGCCGGCCCAGCCGGCCCCGCCGGGCCACGAGGCGGGAACCCAGGCCGCCCGCGCGCTGGGCGGCCGACAGCCACGACGGCCTGGTGAGCACCCAGCGCGCCGCCGTCATGGCCAGGCGCTCCGGCTTCGGCAGCCGCCGTTCGCGCTCCTGCTCGACCACCCGGGCCCGCAGATGCAGCAGCACCCGGGGAATGTCGATCTTCACGGGACAGACCTCGTAGCACGCCCCGCACAGCGACGAGGCGAACGGCAGGGAACGGTCCGCCTCCGAGTCCGTGCCCCGCAGTTGCGGGCTGAGGACGGCGCCGATCGGACCCGGGTAGACCGATCCGTAGGTGTGTCCGCCCACCCGCTCGTACACCGGGCACACATTCAGGCAGGCGGAGCAGCGGATGCAGTTGAGCACCTGCCGGCCGACCGGGTCGGCCAGGGTGTCGGTACGGCCGCCGTCGACCAGCACCAGATGGAATGTGCGCGGCCCGTCCTCGGCGGTGGTACCCGTCCAGGTGGAGGTGTAGGGGTTCATCCGCTCCCCGGTGGAGGAGCGCGGCAGCAGCTGCAGATACACCTCCAGGTCCTGCCAGGTGGGGACGACCTTCTCGATGCCGGTCACCGAGATCAGCGTCTCGGGCAGCGTCAGGCACATCCGGCCGTTGCCCTCGGACTCCACCACGACCGCGGTCCCGGTCTCGGCGACCAGGAAGTTGACGCCCGAGACGGCGACCTTGGCCCGCAGGAACTTCTCCCGCAGATGGCGCCGGGCGGCCTCGGCGAGCCGGCGTGGGTCGTCGTCCAGGCCGGCCGGGGCGGGGGTCCCGTACTCGCCCATGGAACGCAGGAAGATCTCCCGGATCTCCGCCCGGTTGCGATGGATGGCCGGGACCAGGATGTGGGAGGGCTGGTCGTGGCCGAGCTGCACGATCAGCTCGGCCAGATCGGTCTCGTAGGCGTCGATCCCGGCCTCGGCCAGCGCCTCGTTGAGCCCGATCTCCTGGGTGACCATCGACTTGACCTTCACCACCTCGCGCTCACCGGTGTCCTGCACCAGCTGCACGACGATGCGGCGCGCCTCCTCGGCGTCGCGGGCCCAGTGCACCTGGCCGCCCGCCGCGGTCACCTTCTCCTCCAACTGCAGCAGATACCGGTCCAGATGACGCAGAGTGCGTTCCTTGAGCGCCCGGCCGGCTTCCCTCAGCTCCTCCCAGTCGTCCTGCTCGCCGACGGCCGCCGCGCGCCGGGTGCGGATGGTGCCGGTGGCCCGGGCCAGATTGCCGCGCAGCTGGGAGTCGCGCAGCGCGTCCCGCGCGGCGACGGGGAAGGCCGGCATGCCCAGGAACGTCGTGTCGCTCACGGGGTCTTCGTCCTTTCGACGGCGCGCCGGGCGGCGGGGCCGGTGACCCCGGCCGAGGCGGCAGCCGCGGCGTGGTCCGGTCCCGTCTCCGTGGACGCGAGGATCTCGGCGAGGTGCATCACGCGCACTCCGGTGCGCAGCCGGGACAGCGTGCCGCCGATGTGCATCAGACAGGAGTTGTCGCCGGCGCACAGCACATCGGCCCCGGTGTCCAGGACGTGCCGCACCTTGTCCGTGCACATGGCCACGGAGGTGTCGGCGTTCTTCAGGGCGAAGGTGCCGCCGAATCCGCAGCACTGCTGGGCGGCGCCGAGTTCCACCAGGTCGATGCCGCGCACCGCGCGCAGCAGGGCGAGCGGCCGGTCGCCGACGCCGAGCATGCGCAGGGAGTGGCAGGTCGGGTGGTAGGTGACCCGGTGCGGGAAGTAGGCGCCGACGTCGGTGACACCGAGGACGTCGACGAGGAACTCGGAGAGCTCGTACACCGGCGGTGCCTCCTGGACCGCGGTGGACAGCCGGGCGTCGCCGGAGAGTTCGGCGACCCGCCCGTACTGCTCGCGCACCATACCGGCGCAGGAGCCGGACGGCGTGACGACGGCGTCGTAGCCCGCGAACACCTCGGTGAAGCGCCGTACCAGCGGCACGCAGTCGCGCTGGTAACCGGTGTTGAAATGCATCTGCCCGCAGCAGGTCTGACCCTGGGGGAACTCCACGCGGCAGCCCAGCCGCTCCAGCAGCGTCACCACCGCCCGTCCGGTGGCCGGGAAGAGCGTGTCGTTGAGGCAGGTGATGAACAGGGCGATCCGCATGGCTCCCTCGGGGGACGAGGCGTGTGACGGCAGGTGCAGGGGTGCGGGTGCGGTGGTCATGGCAGCATCCGGGCGAGGAAGCCGGACTGCGCGAGGACCAGGGCGCACAGGGCGAGCAGGAGCAGCAGGCTCCACTTGATCGCCGCCCGGAAGAGCTGGGACTCGCGTCCGATCAGGCCGACCGCGGTGGCGGCGATGGTCAGGTTCTGGGGGCTGATCATCTTGCCGACGACACCGCCGGAGGTGTTGGCCGCCACCAGCAGCGTCGGGTCGAGTCCGGCCTTGTGCGCCGCGGTCTGCTGCAGGGTGGCGAACAGGGCGTTGGCCGAGGTGTCCGAACCGGTGACCGCGGTGCCCAGCCAGCCCAGGACGGGCGAGAGGAAGGCGAAGGCGGCGCCCGCTCCGGCGATCCAGGTGCCGATGGTGATGGTCTGCCCGGACAGGTTCATCACATAGGCGAGGGCCAGCACGGCGGCCACGGTCAGCAGCGCCCAGCGCAGCTTCACCAGCGTGGCGGTGAACTCCCGGGCGGCCGCCACCGGGGTCACCCGGTGGACGGCGGCGATGACGGCGCCGCAGATCAGCAGCAGCGTGCCGGGCGAGGACAGCCAGGGGAAGGTGTAGACCGTGGTGCCGGAGACCTGCCCGGCGGCGGTGAGCACCTCCCCGTCCAGGCCGGGCCAGCCGGCCTTCACATCGGAGGACGCCAGGAACTCCTTGAGCGGGGTCCACAGCTTGGCGATCGAGAAGACCGCGATGATGATCAGGTAGGGCAGGAAGGCCATCAGCACCTGGGAGCCCCTGATCGGCCCGTCCGGCGTGGTGGCAGGGGCGGTGGACGCGGCGGCCGGAGCGGCGGCCGGGTCGCCGGCGGGGAGCGTCCCGGTGACGACGGGCGGTTCTGCCTCGGTGGTGACACGGGGGTGCGCTTCCGTGGTGACGCCGGGTTCCTGCGCGGTGCGTGCCGGGGACACGGCCGAGGACGGGGCCGGGGAGCCGCCGGTGCCCGCGTCCGTGCCGGTGCCGGTGCGGGGCGTGGCGCCGGTGCCGTCGCCGGGGCGGGACGGCTGCCCGTCGGTGCCCTCGGTCCGCTCCCTGCGGGCCGCCTCCAGGAGAGCGGCTCGCGCCTCCTCGCCGCCCTGCGGCTGCCAGACGCGGAGGAAGAGGACGATGGCGGCGAGGCCCGCGAGCGAGGCGACGATGTCGGTGAGCTCCACCGACAGATACGTGGCGCTGAGGAACTGGGCCAGTCCGAACACCGCCCCGCACACCAGCGCGACCGGCCAGGTCTGCCGCACTCCGCGGCGCCCGTCGACCAGGCCGACCAGCAGCAGCGGTACGAAGAAGGCGATCAGCGGGGTCTGGTGGCCCACGTAGGCACCGATCTCCGAGTACGGGATCTTGGTGAGGTTGCCGGCCGTGATGATGGGTGTCGCAATGGCGCCGAAGGCGACCGGAGCGGTGTTGGCGACCAGAACGGTGACCGCGGCCCGCACGGGTGCGAAGCCGAGGCCCATCAGCATCACACCGGTGATGGCCACCGGCGCGCCGAAGCCGGCCAGCGCCTCGAGCAGTCCGCCGAAACAGAAGGCGATGATGATGGCCTGGACGCGTGGATCGGTGCTGATCAGTCCGAAGGCGCGGCGCAGGTCCTCGAAGCGTCCGCTGACCACCGTGAGCTGGTGGACCCAGATGGCGGCGACGACGATCCACATGATCGGGAACAGCCCGAAGGCGGCTCCCTCGCCTGCCGAGAGCAGGGCGAGGTCCACGGGCATGCCGTAGGCGGCGACGGCGACGATCACCGCGACGGCCAGTGAGGCGAGTCCGGCCCAGTGAGCCTTCAGCTTCAGGCCGCCGAGCAGGACGAACAGGGTGAGCAGGGGCAGCGCGGCGACCAGGGACGAGAACGCCAGGCTGTCGGCGACGGGGGAGAGATCTGGCTGGTACATAAACCCTCGCAATTGGGGCTTGGTCAGACCATTGCTTGGCTCAAGCTAGGTACCTCGGTTCCGCTTGTCCAGACGCGTGACGCAAGAAAATGTGCTTGGTCTGACCAAGGAGTGGGCGGCTCGCGTTAGGATCAAGGCCTGGGAAGTCGGGGACGACGTGATGACCTGCGAAAGGGCTCTCCATGGCTGACACGACCGCTGCCTGGGAGCCGGTGCCCCGCTCGCGCACCTTCGAGCTCGTGCTGGCCCGGATCGAAGAGCAGATCCTCGCGGGCAATCTGCGGGTCGGTGACCGGCTGCCACCGGAGCGTGAGCTGGTCGAACTGCTCGGCGTCAGCCGTGCCGCCGTGCGAGAGGCGCTGCGGGTGCTCGAGGCGCAGGGGGTGCTCCGCTCACGCGTGGGGACCGGGCCGGAGTCCGGCACGGTGATCGCGGCGATGCCGGACGCCGGGCTCACGCAGCTGCTGCGCCTGCACATCGCGCTGGCGAACTTCCCGATGGACGACGTGGTCGAGGCTCGCGCCACGCTGGAGCGGGCCAGTGCGCGACTGGCGGCGGGGCTCGTCGCGGGGGCCGGGCTCGACAGCATCCGTGAGCCGTTGGTGCGGATGGACGATCCCGCGCTGCCGCGGGAGCAGTTCAACGACTTCGACACGGCGTTTCATGTCGCCATCGCGGAGGCGGGGGGCAACCGGCTGATGGCCGACATGACCGTCGCGGTGCGCAACGCGGTGCGGCACACGCTGCTGACGGTGTTCAACGGGCTGGGGGACGAGTGGGAACGGGTCGCCGCGCGGCTGCGGGGCGAGCACCACGCGATCTACGAGGCGATCGCGGCCGGGGATGCGGACGCGGCCGGTGATCTCGTGGAGGCGCATGTGCGGGGGTTCCACCGGGACATCGTGCAGATGGTTCTCGGTGACCCGGAGTCCGCGAAGGCGTAGCCCGGCGCGGTCCGGCGTCCGGCGTCCGGTGCCCGGAGACGGTTCGGCCCGCGTGACGTGCGGGACCGGGGCCCGGGCGCTGTCGTCACGCCGGGTGCGGGTGGGGCGTCGCCGGGCGCGCGGCTCCCCGCGCCCCTGAGCGAGTTGGCGCGCGCGTTCGTCGCGCCGGCGAAGCCGGTGCACCCCCAGGGGGGTTGCGGTGCCCTCGGCTCAAAGGGCTGGTCCGGAAGTCCCGTCGGTGTCGAAGGTGAGGGTGTCGTCGCGGGCGTCGACGGTGACGCGGGCGCCCTCCTTGATGTGGCCGTCGAGGAGGAGGCGTGAGAGCCGGTTGTCGACCTCGCGCTGGATGGTGCGGCGGAGCGGGCGGGCGCCGTACTCGGGCTGGTAGCCGTGCCGGGCCAGCCAGTCCACGGCCGCCTCGGTGAACTCGGCCGTGACGCCCTGGTTCTTCAGCGCCCGCCGGGTCGACTCCAGGAGCATGTCGGTGATCCTGCGCAGTTCGTCCTCGGTGAGCTGGCGGAAGACCACGATCTCGTCGATCCGGTTGAGGAATTCCGGCCGGAAGTGCTCCCGCAGCGGACGCAGCACCTGCTCGCGACGGGCCTCCTGGTCCGCGTCCGCGTCACCGGAGGCGAAACCCAGCGTGGCTCCCCGGCGGGTGATCAGATCGGAGCCGAGGTTGCTGGTCATCACGATCACGGTGTTGGTGAAGTCCACGGTGCGGCCCTGCGAGTCGGTCAGCCGGCCGTCGTCCAGGACCTGCAACAGGATGTTGAAGACGTCCGGGTGGGCCTTCTCCACCTCGTCGAGCAGCAGCAGCGAGTAGGGGTGCCGGCGCACCACCTCGGTCAGCTGCCCGGCCTCCTCGTGCCCCACGTAGCCGGGCGGGGCGCCCACCAGGCGGCTGACGGTGTGCCGCTCCTGGTACTCGCTCATGTCGAGCCGCACCATGCGGTCGTCGCTGCCGAACAGTGCTTCGGCGAGCGCCCGCGCCAGTTCGGTCTTCCCGACGCCGGTCGGGCCGAGGAAGAGGAAGCTGCCGATCGGGCGGTCCGGGCTGCCGAGCCCGGCGCGCGAACGCATCACCGCCTCCGAGACCACCCGCACGGCCTCGTCCTGTCCGACGACCCGCTGGTGCAGATGCTCTTCGAGGTTGAGGAGCCGGTCCTTCTCCTCCTCGGTGAGCCGGCTGACCGGGATGCCGGTCTGGCGGGACACCACCTCGGCGATGGACTCGGCGTCCACCACCAGGTCCAGCCCCTCGTCCACCTCGGTGCTGCCGCCGGCCTCCTCGACCCTGCGCTTCAGCTCCGCGATCCGGTCCCTGAGCTGGGTGGCCCGCTCGTACTGCTCGTCGGCCACCGCCTGGTCCTTGTCACAGGTGAGCTGCTCGATCTCGCGCTCCATGGCGCGTACGTCGGCGCCCTTGGTGCGGGCCCGCAGCCGCACCCGGGCGCCGGCCTGGTCGATGAGGTCGATGGCCTTGTCCGGCAGGCGCCGGTCGCTGAGGTAGCGGTCGGACAGTTCCACGGCCGCCACCAGCGCCTCGTCGGTGTAACGGACCTGGTGGTGCGCCTCGTAGCGGTCGCGCAGCCCGCGCAGGATCTCGATGGCGTCCTCGGGGGAGGGCTCCGGCACCATGATCGGCTGGAAGCGGCGGGCCAGCGCGGCGTCCTTCTCGATCCGGCGGAACTCCTCCAGCGTGGTCGCGCCGACCACGTGCAGCTCGCCGCGGGCCAGGGCCGGCTTGAGGATGTTGCCCGCGTCCATCGAGCCGCCCTCGCCGCCGGCTCCCGCGCCGACCACGGTGTGCAGCTCGTCGATGAAGACGATCAGCCGGTCGGAGTGCGAGCGGATCTCCTCGACGATGTTGTTCATCCGCTCCTCGAAGTCGCCGCGGAAGCGGGTGCCGGCGACCACGGCGGTCAGGTCCAGGGCGACCACCCGCCGCCCGGTCAGCACATCGGGCACGTCCCCGTCGGCGATCCGCTGGGCCAGTCCCTCCACGACCGCGGTCTTTCCGACGCCGGCGTCGCCGATCAGCACCGGGTTGTTCTTGCCGCGCCGGGAGAGCACCTCGACGGTCTGCTCGATCTCCTCCTCCCGGCCGATCACCGGGTCGATACGGCCCTCGCGGGCGAGTTCGGTGAGGTCGCGGCCGAACTTGTCCAGCGTCGGCGTACCCGTCGCCGGGCGGGGGCGTTCCACGCGCGGCGGGGCGGAGTCCGGCACCTCCGGCGGCCGGGCGGAGGGCGGCGTGAAGTGGGCGGCGTTCAGGATGTGGCCCGCGGCCGAGTCGGGGTTGGCGGCCAGTGCGCTGAGCACGTGCTCGGGGCCGATGTACCCGGCGCCGCTGGTCCTGGCCAGCTCGTGGGCGTCCAGCAGGGCGCGTTTGACGGCGGGGGTGAGGGACAGCGAGGTCGGCGGCGGGGCGTTCTCCGGCCCCTCCAGGGCGGGGCCCGACCGCTCGTCGATCTCCGAGGCCAGCGCGTCCGGGTCCGCGCCCGCCTCGCTGAGCAGACTGCGGGTCGGCTCGGTGGCGAGCGCGGCCCGCAGCAGGTGCTCGGTGTCCAGGTCCCGCCTGCCGTGCTCGGCGGCGTACTGGGCGGCACCGCGCACCAGCTCCCGGGCCGGCCGGCTCAGCAGGCGGCCGATGTCGATCTGCCGGGGGCGGGGCCCGCCGAAGAAGCGGGCGAGGAACTCTCCGAGGGGGTCAGAGCCGTAGCCCTGCGGACCTGTGAACCCGCTGGTCATGGCCATCCGTTCCGGCGCCCTCGCATGGACCCTGCCTCGGCCGGACGGAGCCGGAACCTCCGGGGGCCCGGGGCGCGCTCACTGCTCGACGTACCGGTCCGGACGCGGGTGCCCGACCGTCCCGCTGTTACACACGCACACGCCGCGTACCGCGCGTACGCGCCCCTGTGCCGTGTGAGGCGCACTCGTAGAACACCTTCGCACGATCGCCGGGGGGCAGCACGTCAGGGCGGGGCCGCCCGGTGGACCCGGTCCCGGGCCGCGGCCGGCGCACCCCCGTTCGGGTGCGGGAGGGCGCGGAGAGGGCGACGGTCCGACGCGCGGCCGGGGGCCGGTCCGTGTCCGCGGCGGCGCGGACGGAGAGCGCATGCCTGCCCCGGCGGGTACCGCTCCGAGGCACTCGTGAGCGGTGACGCTCCGGAGGCCGCCGGCCGCGGTGGTGCTCAGGGGCGGCCGGGCGCGCCGGCGCGGGCTCGGCGACGCTCTGCACGGTGATGCACCCGGGGCCCGAGAGGCCTCATCGGTGCGCGGCACGGCACGGAGGCGACCGGTGCGAACCCGGCGAACGGCTCGCTGCTGCGCCAGCCCCGCGGCGACCGCGGCAGGGCCGAGGTGGCGGCGAGGGCCGGCATCTCGGCAGAGACACTCCGCAAGATCGAGACGGGACGCGCCCCGACCCCCGCGTTCTTCACCATCGCGGCCCTGGCGGGCGGACGGGGCCTGTCCATGGACAGCCGGCCGCGCACTGCGCCTCAGGCGCCTCGCTCGCGGCGTGCTCGGTCGCGGCACCACCACTCACCACCGCACAGTGGTCCTCCGCACACCTTGCGTCACTGCCGAAAACTCCCCGTAGCGCGTACGTAACACGACTGGTGTTGCCTACGGAGCGCAGTACTCCAGTTGGCGGGAGCCGAGTATGGCGGTGGAGCAGATTCCGGCACAGGTCAGGGAGTTCAGGGACTACCTCGGTGCGCTGCTGGGGCGCCTCGACCAGTCGGGCGGCTGGTGTGCGGTGTTCTGGCAGCGGGACCCGGACGGTATGCGGGCCTGCCTCGCCGGGAGCGAACTGCCCCCGTGGGACGTGGTGGAGGCGCTGCTGCAGGACTACGCCACCGCCCACGGCGCCCCGGCCGCCGAGGCGGAGACCGCCAGGGCCCGCGCCCTGCACGCCGCCGCGCTCACCGCGTACGACGCCCGCCCCGGCGCCCGCCAGGCCCTCACCGACCGTCTCGACGTGATGCTCCGGGAACGCAGGTACGCCGCGGAGCGCAGGGCCGCCCTCAGCCGGGCGCTCACCGTGGCTGCCACGGGTGCGCAGGCCGAGGCGATCCGGGTGGACCTGGCCTGGGCGGAGGACGACCACGCCCGCGCCACCGCCCGGTGCGCCGAACTCCGGTCCCGGCTGGAGCGCCTGGAGCACCCGGAGCGGCGCGAGCACACGGAACACCCGGACCGACGGGAGTACGGCCAGGCGGTCCGGGGAGTGGCAGGTGAGCGGCACCCGGCCATGGCTCGGGAGCGTGAGCAGGGCCCGGCCCCGGCTCGGGAGGGTGAGCGGCGTCCGGTCCCGGTGCGGGAGGGTGAGCGGCGCCCCGCCTCCGTAGGGGAGGACGAGCGCGGTCCGGCCGCGGCCCGGGAGGGCGGGCATGTGCCCGCCTCCGCCCGCCCGGCGAGCCGGGGCATCCCCGCCGCGCGGTCCCGTCCGGCACCGGGAGGAGGTCGTACGCCCGGCCGCGCACCAGGAGCGCCGGACCGTGTCCCCGCGCCCGGAGCCCCGTGGTCCATCCCCGCCCCTCGCGCCCCTGAGCCCGGCCCGGCCCCCGCGGGCGACGTCGCCCTGCCCGCACCGGCGGATGCCGTCCCCGCCCCGCCCGCTCCCGCCCCCGGCGCCGCCCCACCCGAGCAGCCCGCCCGGGCGCCGGAA
>Ga0207873_1000200_pt1 | contig 64916 bp, 56 predicted proteins | sample BGWIniCompost_FD_187373 | JGI IMG/M metagenome (GOLD analysis project Ga0207873, IMG submission 187373) | Cellulose adapted compost microbial communities from Newby Island Compost Facility, Milpitas, CA, USA - BGW Initial Compost (SPAdes)... ...
CGGCCCGCTGCTCGTCCACGTACGGGTGGTCGAAGAGCCCGAGGGCGAACTTGATCGTGAGTACACGACGCACGGCCGCGTCCACAGCGTCAACGGCAACCCGCCCTCGCCTCACGGCTTCCAGCAGGGCCTCCCCGTAGCAGTCCACGGTCGGCAGCTCGATATCGATCCCGGCGAGCAGCGCCTGGGCTGCCGCCTCGACCTTGTCGGAGGCGACCTGGTGATAGCCGCGCAGGTTGTCGATGGCCGTGTAGTCGGAGACGACGATGCCGTCGAACCCCCACTGCTCCCGCAACAGCTCGGTCAAGAGCTCCCGGTCAGCCGAGACCGGCACGCCATCGATCTCGTGGTAGCCGGGCATGATGGACCGTAGCCGCGCTTCCTTTACGGCCGCCTCAAACGGCGCCAGGAAGACCTCCAGGAGCTCCCGGCGGCCTACGTGAGCCGGCGCCCAGTTGAGTCCTCCTTCGGGCATGCCATAGGCCACGAAGTGCTTGCCGGTCGCCACCACGCCCTCGCGCAAGTCGTCGCCCTGCAATCCTTGCACGTAGGCGATCCCCATGACCGAGGCCAGGTAAGGATCCTCACCGAAGGTCTCCTCGATGCGGCCCCATCGGGGGTCACGGGCCACATCGAGCACCGGCGCCAGCCCCTGATGGGCTCCGACGGCTCGCATCTGGCGCCGGATGCGCGTCGCCATCTCATGCGCCAGGCTCGGCTCCCAGGTGCTGGCCAGCCCGATGATCTGAGGGAAGACAGTGGCGCCTCGCGCCATCAAGCCGGCGCAACACTCTTCGTGCACGATGGCAGGGATGCCCAGGCGCGTCCGTTCGATCAGGTAGCGCTGCAGAGCGTTGGCGAGGGCTGCGATGGCCCGAGCGTCGGCGTCACTGGCTCCGCCGATGCGGGTGATCTGCCCAATCCCGTGGGCCAGCCGACGGCCCGCCAGCTCCTCGGAGAGCTGTCCGCCGGGAGCCACTTCAAAGACCCACACGCTACCCAGTTGGGCCACTTTCTCCTCCAGGGTCATGCGGGGGAGCAGGTCGTCGACCCTCGCCTCGATCGGCTGGTAGGGATCCCGGTATCGGGGCTGCGATTCGGCGACGCTCTGCACCGTGCGACCTCCCTCCTGGGTGTGTCCGTGCCTGCGGCTTTCCGAATCAGCCCTTGAGCGCGCCCCCCAGCATGCCGCGCATCACCTTCTCCTGGCCGATCAGGTAGAGAACGATCAGGGGCAGCACGCTGAGGGCCACCGAGGCCATGATCGCCGGCACGTTGAGCCCGTACTGGCCCTGGAAGTTCCACAAGCCCAGCGTCAAGATCCAGCGAGACGGCGAGGACGTCAGCACCAGCGCGAAGATGAACTCGTTCCACAAGATGACCAGGTTGTAGACGACGACGGTCAAGAGGGGCGGCCCCGACAGCGGCAGGACCACCGACCAGAAGGCCCGCGCCGTGGAGCATCCGTCGATGGCCGCGGCCTCTTCGAGCTCGACCGGGAAGTCGCGGAAGAAGCCCGTCAGGATGAAGATGGTCACCGGCAAGTTGAACGCAACATATGGCCCGATGAGACCCAGGAGGCTGTCGTAAAGCCTGAGGACCCGGGTCAGCACGTAGACCGGGATCAGGGTGATGTGCACCGGGATCAGCATGCCGCCCACGAAGAGCACGAAGAGCAGCCGCAGTCCGCGCAGTCGAAACCGCGCCAGCACGTAGGCCGCCATCGCCCCGAACGCTGCGATCGCCAGCACGCTCGCCCCGGCCACCAGACTCGTGTTGGCCAGGTATCGAACGAAGCCGGCCCGCAACACGTCGGCATAGTGTGACCAGACGGGCTGGGTCGGCAGCTTCCACAGGCCGCCGACCAGGAAGTCCATCTGTGTCCGCACGCTGGTCTGGATCATGAAGAGCAACGGGTAGATCGCAACGACGACGGCGACGGCCGTCAGGCCCCACCGCACCATCCGGGAGAGGACCCGTGACATCTCAGCGGCCCTCCTTGCGGCCGGGCCCGATGCCGCTGGCCAGGACGGCCGCGGCCGCCGCGGCGGCCGCCAGGAACATGGCCACGGCTACGGTGCTGCCGTATCCCATCCGAAACTCGTGAAACGCCTTGCGGTACATGTACGTCGCCATCACTTCGGTGCTGTAAAGCGGGCCTCCCTCGGTCATCACGTAGATGAGGTCGAAGTACTTGAGCGACCCCACCACCGCCAGTGTCAAGGCCGTCGCCGCCGTGGCGCGCAGCATGGGCAGGGTGACGTGACGGAAGCTCTGGAACCCCGTCGCGCCGTCGATGGCGGCGGCGTCGTAGAGCTCCGAGGGGATCCCCAGCAGGCCGGCCGAGAAGAGCAGCATGTACAGGGGCGTATACTGCCAGCTGACGGTGGCGATGACGGCGTAGAGCGCGGTGGCCGGCTCGCCGAGCCAGGCTCGCCGAAGCCCGGGGAGCCCCACCGCCTCGAGCAATCCGTTGAGCAGCCCGAAGTTGGGGTCGTAGATATACTTCCACAGGATGCCGATGGCCACCGAGGACAGCATCATCGGCACGAAGAGCGCGCCCTGGGCCCATTTGCGGGTGCGGCCTCTCTGGGTCGTGAGCAGGGCCAGCCCCAACCCCAGCGGGAGCTGGATGAGCACCGAGAGGGCCACGAGTTTCAAGTTGTTGCCGAGCGACTTCCAGAAGATCGCGTCGCGGGCGAGCTCGGCCCAGTTGCCCGCTCCGACGAACCGGGCGGCAGTCAACCCATCCCATCGAAACAGCGAGTAGTAGAAGGAGAGCGGGATGGGGGCGAGCACGTAGAGGAGGTAGAGCAGCGACGCGGGCAGGAGGAAGAGTGCCGCGACGTGCCGCTGGTACCAACGCCCTCCGAGTCGCCCCATCGATCCCGCCCCCACTCGCCGTCTAGCGGCCGTAGTAGTTGCGAGCCGCCGCCTCCATCTCCTGGGCGGCCTGCAGCGGCGTCATCGTCTTGCCGAAGACGGCCTGCAGCGTGTTCTTGTGGACCTCGCCGAGCTCGGGCGGCAGGTACTGGTCATACCAGAGCTGCATGTGGTTGGCCCTCGAGAAGTCCATGTAGAGCCGGCGCAGCACCGGGTCCGTCAACTGGTTCTCCACGCCCGCGACCGGCGGGATCTTGCCGGCCGCGATCCGCCGGCTCACCGCGACGTCGTCGATGAGGTACTGGATCAGCTCGAAGGCCAGCTCCTTGTTTGGAGAGCTCGCTGCGATGCAGTAGTAGTTGTCGCCGGGCGTCCCGATGAGGTTGGTGGGGTCGCCGACGCCACCCGGGTAGGTGGGGAAGTGGAAGTAGTCCAGGTCCTCGAAGAACTCCGGATTCTCACCGTAGACGATCTGGTACTGCCAGCTCCCCATCAGCTCCATGGCGGCCCGGCCCGAGTAGAGCAGCATGCGGCTACCGCCCGTGTCCCAGTCGATGCCGTTGAAGCCCGGGGGGAAGACGCCGAGGTCGACCAGGCGCTGGATCTCCTCGCCCGCCTTGACGAAAGGCGGGTCGGCGAAGGAGCCGGTCCGCTCGACGGCCCGCCGGAAGGCCTGCTCGCCGCCGATGCGATCCACCAGGTACATGTACCACATGGAACCCGGCCACTTGGTGCGGTTGGCCAGAGCGACCGGGATCACGCCGGCACCCTTGAACTTGTTGGCCACCGCAAGGAACTCGTCCCAGGTCGAGGGCGGGCTCACGCCGTAGCGGCTCCAGAAGGCGCGGTTGTACCAGATGAGGGCGGGCGCCACGTTCTCCACGGGTACGCCGTAGTATCGCCCTCCGAAGGTCACGGGTCCCATGGCCGCCGGCGGGAACCGCTTGATGTAGTCATCCTTGAGCAAGAAGGGCGTCAGGTCAGCCACCTTGCCCGCCTTGACGTACTCCTCCAGCGGCCCGCCACCCCAGCTGATGAAGACGTCGGGCGGGTCGCCGGCCCCCATCGCCACCGCGAGCCGTACCTTGTACGGGTCGTTTTGGAGCGGGACGACCTCGACCTCGACGCCGGGATGAGCCGCCCGAAACCGTGCAACGCTTGCGTCGATGATGGAGAGGGTGGGATCCGTCGTCTGGATGTGCCACAACACCAGCTTGGTCGCTGCCAAGCTCATGCTGGACGCAGCTAGCGCCACCGCCATCCCGAGCGCCAGCATGGCCGCGAGACTGCCTCTGCGCATGGGTCTCGTCCTCCCATCCATGGAATGACCCCTCGCACCTCCGCTCGACGCGCGGCCCCGTCCGATGGCCCCCTCTCACCCCCCGCCCGCGGCATGACGACTGTGCCGGGACAGACCCTCGCCCGCCCTCGCAGGCAGGCGGAGACATGATCGACGACACTTCGATTGGTTTCCCAACTATCTTTCCGCCGCGCGAGTACGACGTCCGTATCCGGTTTCCTCCTGGGATCGCGCGATGCATTGCTTGAAGCATCGCGGCACGGTAGAATACGGGCCGAGGAAGCTCTCTCATCGACGAGACCGAGCAGTACCCATCCCGGGAGGCAGTCGCCGCAACGATGGCAAGCCAGTCGAAGCTTATGCGAAGCCGGAGACCAGCATGAGGCCCCAACCGCCGACCGGGGATCAGTTCTTTGTAAGAGCTCTCAACAAAGGTATCGTCCTCAACCTGCTCAGGTCGCGCGGCCCCATCTCCCGTGCCGACATCGCCAAGGCGACAGGCCTCAACAAGGCCACCGTCTCGGCCCTGATCAACGAGCTGTCGCGCCAGCACCTGGTGCGAGAGGTAGGCATGGGGGAGTCCAGCGGCGGGCGACGCCCTCGCCTGCTGATGCTCCACGCAGGGGCGGCCTTCGCCATCGGCGCCGACCTCGGCGTGGACTACTCCCTGGTCGTCGCCCTCAACCTGCATGGCCAGCCCGTCTGGAAGAAGCGGGTCCGCCGCAGTCCTGGTCCCGATCCCAGGGGCCAGGTGGCCCAACTGGCGGACCTCATCGACGAGGCCATCGCCGCCGTCTCCCCGGCTCCCCTGGGCCTCTTGGGCATCGGCGTGGGGGTCCATGGGCCCGTCGAGCACCCGAGCGGGCGACTGCTGTTCGCTCCCAACCTCGGGTGGGCCGACGTGCCCGTGGGCGAGTGGCTGGCCGAGCGTTTCCACGTGCCCATCGTGGTGGACAACGAGGCCAACGCCGGAGCCGTGGCGGAGCTGTGGTGCGGCGCCGGCCAGGACGCGTCGACCCTCTTCTACCTGAGCGTGGGCGTGGGCCTGGGAGCCGGCATCGTCATCGACGGAGAGCTATACCGGGGCGCCGGCGGGACAGCCGGCGAGTTTGGCCACGCCACCATCGACCCGGCCGGGCCGGCCTGCAGCTGCGGCAACCGTGGCTGTCTGGAGGTCTTCGTCTCCGAGCGCGCCCTGATGGGGTACCTGCAACGCTCCCGTAGCGATCCCGTGGCGAGCAGCCCCGAGGAGGTCCTCCAGGCGGCGGACGCCGGGGATGCCGTGGCCATCTCAGCCCTGGCGCGGCTCGGCGAGTATCTCGGCATCGGCATCGCCAACGTCATCAACACGTTCAACCCGGAGCTGGTCGTGATCGGCGGGCCCATCGCCCGGGCGGGCCACCATGTGCTCAACGCGGCCCGCCGGGTGGTCGAACAGCGCGCGCTGGCATTCCCCCGTTCGAAGGCCCGCATCGTCGTCTCGGCACTGGGCGACGAAGCCTGTGCGATAGGGGCGGGCGTCTTGATCCTGCAGGAGTTCTTCCGGCTGCCGCAAACCAAGGGCAACGGGTTACCCCCGCCCGCCCGACGCCCGACCGCAGTCCGACGAGGTCTGCACCGAGAGGAGGCCGAGCTGCCATGGACTCGACCGGAGCGCGTCCACTACTCGACGGTCAAGTCGCCCTCGTGACGGGGGCGAGCCGGGGTATCGGCCGTGCGGTGGCCGTACGGCTGGCCCGGGAAGGAGCCTCGGTGACGCTGTTTGCCCGCACCGAATCCGACTTGCGGGCCGTGGCCGGTGAGGTGGAAGCGGCCGGCGGACGAGCTCTCGTCGTCGTGGGCGACGGCCGCAAGGAGGAGGATGTCCGCCGGGCCGTGCAGGAGACGCTGGGCACGTTCGGGCGCCTCGACGTGCTGGTCATCAACGCGGGCGTGGGCAAGTACGGGCCGCTCGAGGAGTTCAGCGCGGACGACTACGACTGGATCATGGACACCAACATGCGCTCCACGTTCCTCTTCGCCCGCCACGCCGTGCCGCACCTGAAGCAGCAGGGCTCGGGGTACGTGGTGGTGGTGGCGTCGGTGGCCGGCAAGAAGGGGCTGCCCAACGAGGCGGTGTATTGCGCCAGCAAGCACGCCCAGGTGGGCTTCGCTCAGGCTCTCGACTACGAACTGCGTCCGCACGGCGTCAAGGTGACGACCATCGCTCCTGGGGGCGTCAACACGTATTTCGCCTTCGGCACCGGGCGGACGCCGGGCGATCCCAAGCTGCAGGAGTTCCTGGATCCTGAGGACGTGGCCGAGGCCGTGCTGTTCGCGGTCACCCAGCCGCCCAAGTCGCGCATCATCGAGGTGGTCATGCGGCCGATGAGGGAGCCGCTCTGAAGGCAGCATGATCCTCGTCCTGGGCCCCAACCTGGCCGTCGACCGGGTCCTGGCCGTGCCAGGCTTCGAGGCGGGCCGGGTGTTTCGCACCGGGCAGACCCGCGTCGTGGCGGGCGGCAAGGGCGCCAACGTCGCCCGCGCGCTGAAGGCGCTCGGCGGCCAGCCGCACCTGGTGGGGCTCGTGGCGGGCTGGACGGGGAGCTTCATCAGGGAGAGCCTGCGGCAGGAGGGGATCGTCGCCACGGCAGTCGAGGTGGAGGGGCTCTCGCGTACGTGCACCCTCCTCGTCGACCCCGACACCGGCCAGGCGACCGTGGTCAACGAGGAAGGCGAGCTTGCCATCTCGCCCGCTCGGATGGCCCTCCTGGAGGAGACACTGGACCCCCTCATCTCGAGGGCCCGGGTCGTGGTCTGCAGTGGCAGCCTGCCTCCGGCTCTGCCTCCGGATTTCTACGCCCGGGTCATCGACCGGGCCCGGCGCCACGGCGCGCTCACCGTCCTGGACACGAGCGCTCGAGCCCTCCGCGAGGGCATCACGGCCAGACCTCACCTCATCAAGCCCAACCGCACCGAGCTTGTACAGCTCCTGCATGGTCTCGACCCCCGCTACGACTCCCTGGACCCCGGCCGCGAACCCGCGCTCGACACCGGTCCTGCCGGCGGTGAGGCGGTCCTCGCGGAGGCCGCACGCGCCCTGGTCAGCCGTGGGATAGAGGCGGTCGTGGTCTCGATGGGTGCGGCGGGGGCGCTGGCCGTCACCTCCGACGGCGCCTGGCTCGCCCGTGCCCCTGCGGTCCGGGTCGTCAACCCCATCGGCGCCGGCGACAGCATGGTGGCGGCCCTGGCCGAGGGCCTGGCGTCGGGCCAGCCCCTGCCGGAGATATTGCGACGGGCCGTCGCGGCCGGCAGCGCGGACGTGACCACGTTCGGCCCGGGCGTCATCGATCGCGAAGAGGTGGAGCGCCTGGCCGCAGCGGTCGAGCCGATGCCCTTGGCTGCGAGCGGCGGCCATCTCGCTTGACGGCCGCCGCTCGGGGCTGTCTCAAGGCATCTCGGGCAGCGTGGCGGGCCTCGCCGTCAGCGTCACCGGCACGTCCAGGCGCTGGCCGTCCCGCAGCACCGTGACCTGCAGCCGTTGGCCCACCGATGTGTAGCGGGCGATGTAGACCAAGAGGTCGTCGAAGCTGGCGATGCTGGAGCCGTCGATGGCCACGATGACGTCGCCGCCTACCGGCAGGAAGTCGGCACCCCTCTCCCGCGTCGAGCCGCGCAACCCCGCGGCGGCGGCCGGCCCTCCCGGCACCACCTGCACCACGTAGGCGCCGCGGGTGTCGGGGGGAAGCCCGTTGGCCCGTGCCAGATCCGGGGTGAGGCTCACCCCGCTCACTCCCAGCCACGGCCACTCATAGCTCCCTTTGGCGATGAGAGAGGGCACCACCCGCTTGACCAGGTGGGCGGGCACAGCCAGCCCCACTCCGGCGAAGGCGGGGAAGGGGCTGCCCAGGGCGATGGCCGTGGCGACGCCGATGACGGCCCCCGAAGAGTCGAGCAGCGGCCCGCCCGAGTTGCCGGGGTTGATGGCAGCATCCGTCTGGATGACGTCGGGGATGACGAAGCCCGCCGAGCCCCGGGCGAAGGCGGGGACGGTGCGGTGCAACCCCGAGACGATGCCGACGGTCATGGTGCCGCTCAAACCGAAGGGGTTGCCGATGGCGATGGCCGTCTGGCCGACCTGCACGGCGGTCGAGTCTCCCAGCACGAGGGGCTCCACGCCCGGGGGCAGCCGCTCGATCTTGACGACCGCGAGGTCGCTGTCGGGATCCGTGCCGACGACCTCGCCCTCCATCACCGTGCCGTCCAGGAAGGTCACCTCGACCGTGCTGGCGCCGGCCACCACATGGCGGTTGGTGACGATGTGGCCCTGGACGTCGTAGACGAACCCCGATCCCACGCTCGCCCCGCGGCTCAATCGCACAACGGCCGGCGCCACCCGCCGGTACAGGTCGACCAGGGCTTGCTCGCTCGGCTGCAGAGCCTGCAGGGGCGGCGCGATCATGGCGGCGAGCCCCCAGGCCCCCGCCACGACGGCGATCAGGCTCACCGCCAGTCGCAGCGTGCGGCGACACGATGTACCGGGCATGGGCCGCACCTCCCGCGGATCCGATCTGTGCCTATTCTACGGTTCGCCTCCGGGTAGCGATAGATGCGCAAAGGGACGAAGGTACCCGCGGCGAATCCTAGCCCAACGCCTCCGACGTCCCGGCCGCAGGGGCTCCCCTTGGAGGTCGTCGCCTTCACGGTGGTCGTGCAGCTGGCGTCCTTGCCGCTGCTGTGGTTGGTCTCGCATCACAACCGCCGGAGAGGAGACGAAGATGAGCGATCGCTACAGCCGGATGCTGGCGGAATACGCCGCATCCATCCGCTGGGAGGATCTCCCGCCCGAGACGATCCACGAGGTGAAGCGGCGGCTCCTGGACTCCCTGGGCGTGGCGCTGGCCGCCTTCGCCGAGGAGAGCCCCAAGGCTGCCCGCGCCTACGCCTACGAGTGGCCGGTCGACTCGGGGGCCACGCTGTGGGGCACGGCCTTCACCGCGCCAGTCGACGTGGCCGCCTTCGCCAACGGCGTCATGGTGCGTTACCTGGACTTCAACGACACCTACCTCTCCAGGGAGCCCCTGCACCCCAGCGACGTCATCCCGGCCCTCTTCGCCATGGCGGAGTGGCGAGGCCTCTCGCCGGCCGACTTCATCACGGCTGTCGCCATCGCCTACGAGATCGGCGTCGACCTGTGTGACGCGGCCAGCCTGCGCGCCCACGGGTGGGACCACGTCAACTACATCGGCATCGCCACGGCAGCGGCCGCCGGTCGCCTCATGGGGCTGTCGCCCGAGCAGATCGAGCACGCCATCGCCATCGCCGCCGTGCCCCATGCCGCCATGCGCCAGACCAGGGCTGGCGAGCTCTCCATGTGGAAAGGGGCCGCCGCGGCCAACGCCGCACGGCACGGCGTCTTCGCCGCCGTGCTGGCCTCCAAGGGCATGACCGGGCCGTTTGAGCCGTTTATGGGCGAGATGGGGCTGGTGCGTCAGCTCCTCGCGGGCGAGCCCCTGGACGAGGCGGCTCTGGTCTCGCTGGCCGAGCGACGGCCGCCACGCCGGATCCTGGACACGTATGTCAAGTACTGGCCGGTGGAGTACCACGCGCAGAGCGCCGTCGACGCGGCCCTGCAGCTCCGGTCGGAGCTGGGCGATCCCGGGCGCATCGCCGCGATCCACATCGACACCTTCAAGGCTGCGTACGAGATCATCGCCCGAGACCCGGAGAAGTGGCGACCTCGCACCCGGGAGACGGCTGACCATTCGCTCCCCTACATCGTGGCCGTGGCGCTGATGGACGGGCGCGTCACCCGGCACTCGTTCTCGCGGGAGCGGCTGCAGGATCCGGCGCTGCGCCACATGCTCGAGTCTCGGGTCACCTTGCGAGAGGATCCGGAACTGACGGCGGGCTACCCGGAGGGGATCCCCAACCGCATCACCGTGACCACCACGGCCGGGGATCGGCTCGTACGGGAGGTGCGCTTCCCCCGGGGGCACGCCCGCAATCCGATGAGCGACGACGAGCTGGTGGCCAAGTTTCGCCTCAACGTCGAGGAGCGGCTCAGCCCGGCGCAAGCGGACGCCGTCGTAGAGGCGGTCATGCATCTCGAGTCGCAGCCGGGGCTCCGGCACCTGGCCGAGCGATGGCGCCTGTGAGCCGCCACGCGGCCGAAGGTCCGAAGGGGGCGAGAGCCGATGCCGGCCTGGCTTCTGCAGCGTGAGGCGTCCGAGCCGCCCGGTCGGGTGTTGCGGCGGCTGGTGCAACAAGAGCGAGGGCTGGTGGTGCCCGGCGTCTTCAACCCGCTCGTGGGGCTCATCGCAGCCCGGCTTGGCTTCCGGGCCCTCTACTTCTCGGGTGCTGCCTATTCGGCCAGCCAGGCGCTGCCGGACCTGGGCCTCTTCACGCTGACCGAGCTGGTGCAGGCGGTGCGCCCCATCTGCCGCGCGACCGGGCTGCCCCTCATCGTCGACGCCGACACCGGGTTTGGCGAGGCCCTCAACGTGGTGGCCGCCGTCGAGCAGCTCGAACACGCCGGCGCCGCCGCCATCCAGATCGAGGACCAGCAGATGCCCAAGCGGTGCGGCCACCTGAGCGGCAAGGTGGTGGTCGACGCCGAGGAGATGGCGCGCAAGGTGGCCGCCGCCGCCCGGGCCCGGCGCGACTTGCTCATCGTGGCGCGCACCGACGCCCGCGCGACCCACGGCTTCGACGAAGCAGTGCGGCGGGCCCGCCTTTACGTGGAGGCGGGCGCCGACATCATCTTTCCCGAGGCCCTCGAGTCGGAGGAGGAGTTCGCGGCCTTCGCACGAGCCGTCGACGCACCCCTGCTGGCCAACATGACCGAGTTCGGCAAGACGCCGTACATCCCGGCCCGACGCTTCGCCGAGTGGGGTTACCGGATCGTCATCTTCCCGGTCACGACCCTGCGGATCGCCGCTCGTGCCGTCGAGGATGCGCTGGTGGCGCTGCGCGACGCCGGCACGCAGCAGGGGCTGCTGGACCGGATGCAGAGCCGCCAGGAGCTGTACGAGCTCATCGGTTACCGCGAGTACGAGCGCTTGGACCAGGAGCTGGCCCGATGGCGCTCGGGCACCTGAGGGGCGGTCCCATGGCCCGGCAATGGCAAGGGGGGTTGCCGTGATGTCCGGTCCGGATGCGCCTTACAGCCCCGGTCTCGAAGGGGTCATCGCCACCGCGACATCCATCTCCTACCTGGACGTGGACCACGAGCAGATCGTGGTGCGGGGCTACGACCTCATCGAGCTGGCCAGGCGGCTCGACTACCCACGGGTGGCCTATCTCGTCATCTACGGCCACCTGCCGTCAGCCGACGAGTTGGCCGCCTTCGAGCAGGCCCTGCGCGACCAGGCGGAGCCGCCCGAGGCGGTGTTGCGGATGCTGGAACTGATGCCGCGCACCGCGGAGGTGATGGACGCCCAGCGCACGGCCATCTCCGCCCTGGCCAGCTTCGAGGCGCCCGACGAGCTGCGCGACACGACCCCCGAGTCCAACGTCCGCAAGGGCGTGCGGCTCCTGGCCCGGATGCCCGCCATCACGGCCAACGCCTACCGCATCCTGAGAGGGCTGCCGACGCTGCGGCCGGATCCGGCTCTGGGCTTCGCGGAGCGCTTCCTGCAGATGATCACGGGACGCCGCCCCGATCCCCAGGCGGCCCGCATCTTCGACCTGACCCTCACGTGCTACGTCGAACACGAGATGCCCAACTCCACGTTCGCGGCGCGGGTCATCGCCTCCACCCTGTCGGACCTGTACGGGGCCGTCGCGGGCGCGGCCGCCTCCCTCAAGGGCCCGCTGCACGGCGGGGCCAACGAGGCGGTGGCACGGATGCTGCTCGACATCCTCGAGCGCGGGGGCGCCTCCATCGCCGAGGCGTACGTGATGGAGCGCCTGGCACGCAAGGAGCGCATCATGGGGTTTGGCCACCGGGTCTACATGCGCCGCTACGACCCCCGGGCCTACCTGCTCAAGGACGCCATCCCCGAGCTGGCCGACCGGCGGCCGGAGGGGCCGGAGCTGTACCGCATCTACCAGATCGTCGAGCAGGTCATGCTGCGAGAGAAGGGCCTCTACCCCAACACCGACTACCCGGTCGGGCTCATCTACTACCTGCTCGACATCCCCATCGAGCTGGACACGCCCATCTTCCTGGCAGCGCGCACGCCCGGGCTGGTGGCCCACGTCATCGAGCAGCACGCCAACAACCGCATCTTCCGGCCGCGCGTGCTCTACCAGGGCCCCCGGGGGCTGCGGCCTGCGGAGGGAGCGTCGCCGGCATGAGCCGACGTGCCCCCGCCCCGGCCGGTGCCCGGCGCCTCACGCAGGTGGGCGTGATGGCGGCGGCCTCTTTGGTGGCCATGCTGACCATCCGCTTCCCCATCGTGCCGGGCGCCACGTTTCTCAAGTACGACCCCAGCGATGCGGTGGGACTGCTGACGGGGTTGATGATGGGACCGGGGGCGGGCGTCCTGACCGTCTTCCTCAAGGACGTCCTCTTCTGGATCCTGCGGGGCACCGACCCGTTCGGCCCGCTGGCCGACTTCCTGGCGGCCGCCACCTTCGTCGGCGTCGCCTCGGCGGTCTCCCACCGGCTGTGGCCGATGGAGGAAGGGGAGGCGACGGCGCGAGGCACCCTGCGACCGTTGCATGCGTCCGCGCTGCCGGCCATGGCGCTGGGCGTCGCCGTCGGCACCACCGCCCGCGTCGTGGTGATGGCGCTGGCCAACTTCCCCATCCTCTACCTGGAGATGGGGATGCCCCCCGCCCGGGTCGCCGCGCTGATGTGGCCGGCCATCGTGCCCTTCAACGCGCTCAAAGGGCTCCTCAACGGAGCCCTGGCCATCGTGCTGGCGGCCGCGCTGGTGCGGCGCCACGTGGCGGTGGCGCCGCACCGCTCCTCATGAGCGAGCGGGAGCGGACTCGGCCACGATCCGCCGCAGCACCGCCTGCAAGATGCCGCCCTGCCGGTAGTACTCGACGTCGACCGGCGTGTCGAGCCGTGCCACCACGGTGAACCGCACCTCGCTGCCATCGGGCCGCCGGGCGACCACCTGCAGCTCCTGGCGCGGCGCGAGGCCCGACTCGATGCCGAGGACGTCGATGACCTCGTGGCCGGTCAGCCCCAGGGTCTGGGCGTTTTGGCCCGGCTTGAACTGCAGCGGCAGCACGCCCATCCCCACCAGGTTGCTGCGGTGGATGCGCTCGAAGCTCTCGGCGATGACGGCCCGCACGCCCAGCAGGTAGGTACCCTTGGCCGCCCAGTCGCGGGAGCTGCCCGTGCCGTACTCCTTGCCCGCGATGACCACCAACGGCACACCGCGCTCCTTGTAGCGCATGGCGGCATCGTAGATGGTCACCTTCTCGCCCTCGGGCAACAGTAGCGTCCAGCCGCCCTCGGTGCCGGGCACCATCAGGTTGCGCAGTCGGATGTTGGCGAAGGTGCCCCGCATCATCACCTCGTGGTTGCCGCGCCGGGAGCCGTACGTGTTGAACTCGTGCTCCGGCACGCCCCGCTCGAGCAGGTAGCGGCCTGCCGGGCTGTCCTTGGGGATGGCACCGGCCGGGGAGATGTGGTCCGTGGTGATGGAGTCGCCCAGCACCGCCAGCACCCGGGCGCCCCGGATGTCGGTGGGCGGCTGGGGTTCCAGGCTCATCCCCTCGAAGAACGGGGGCTCCTGGATGTAGGTGGAGTCCGGATCCCAGCGGTAGAGGTCGCCCTCGGGCACCGGCAGGCTGCGCCACTGCTCATCCCCGTCGAAGACCCGGGCGTACTCCTCGCGAAAGAGCTCGGGCTTGAGGGCCCGTGCCACCGTCTCCGCGATCTCCTGCTGGGTGGGCCAGATGTCACGCAGGTAGACGGGCTGGCCGTTGGGATCGTAGCCCAGGGGCTCCCGGGTGATGTCGACGTCGACGCTGCCGGCCAGGGCGTAGGCCACCACCAGCATGGGCGAAGCCAGGTAGTTGGCCCGCACCAGGGGGTTGACCCGCCCCTCGAAGTTGCGGTTGCCGCTCAGGACGGCGGCCACCACCAGGTCATCCTCCTTGACCTGTGCCGCCACGGGGGCGGGCAGCGCGCCGCTGTTGCCGATGCAGGTGGTGCAGCCGTAGCCCACCACGTGGAATCGCAGCGCCTCCAGGTAAGGCAGCAGCCCCGTCTGCTCCAGGTAGCGCGTCACCACCTTGGAACCCGGGGCCATGCTGGTCTTGACGTGGGGCTTGACGGTCAGGCCGCGCTCCACGGCCTTCTTGGCCAGAAGGGCCGCCCCTATCATCACCGATGGGTTGGACGTGTTGGTGCAGCTGGTGATGGCCGCGATGACGACGTCGCCGTGGCGCAGGTGGCCATTGCGGCCCGCATGGCCATTGCGGGAGGCATCCAGGGCGGAGGGCTCATGGGCGCCGTCGCCCGCGTCGTCGTCAGGCAGCGGCTTCTTGTAGAAGGTGGCCATGGCCTGGCGGAAGGCGCTGCGCACCTCCGACAGCCGCACCCGGTCCTGCGGGCGCCGCGGGCCCGCCAGGCTGGGTTCGACCTGGCCCATGTCGAGCTCGACCACGTCGGTGTACTCAGGGTCGGGCGTGTCGTCGGACCGCCACAGGCCCTGCTCCTTGCAATAGCGCTCGACCAGTTCCACGTGGGCCGGGTCGCGGCCGGTGCCGCGCAGGTAGCGCAGGGTCTCCTCGTCGACGGGGAAGAAGCCCATGGTGGCCCCGTACTCGGGGGCCATGTTGGCGATGGTGGCGCGGTCCGGCAAGCTCAGATGGCTCAGGCCCGGGCCGAAGAACTCGACGAACTTGTCGACCACGCCCTTCTTGCGCAAGAGCTCCGTCACGGTCAGCACCAGGTCGGTGGCCGTGGCGCCCTCGCGCAGCTGACCGGTCAGGCGCACCCCGATGACGTCCGGGATGAGCATGTAGTAGGGCTGGCCCAGCATGACCGCCTCGGCCTCGATGCCCCCCACGCCCCACCCCAGGACTCCCAGGGCGTTGACCATGGTGGTGTGCGAGTCGGTGCCGACCAGGGTATCCGGGTAGGCCGCCCACTCGCCGGCGTGCTGGCGACGATGGACGACCGTCGCCAGGTACTCCAGGTTGACCTGGTGCACGATGCCCGTGCCGGGTGGCACGACCCGGAAGTTGTCGAGCGCCCGCTGCGCCCACCGCAGCAGGGCGTAGCGCTCACGGTTGCGCTCGTACTCCTTCTCCACGTTGACCCAAAAGGCGTAGGCCGTGCCGAAGAGGTCCACCTGCACCGAGTGGTCGATGACCAGGTCGGCCGGCACCAGCGGGTTGATGCGCTTGGGATCCCCGCCCATGCGCGCCACCGCCGCCCGCATGGCGGCCAGGTCCACGACCGCAGGCACCCCGGTGAAGTCCTGCAGGATGACCCGGGAGGGCATCCAGCCGATCTCGCGTCGCTGCGAGGCGGTAGGCTGCCAGCGAGCCAGGTCGACGACGTCCTCTTCGGTGACGATGCGGCCGTCGATGTGGCGCAACAGGTTTTCGAGCAACACCCGGATGGAGAACGGCAATCGCCCGATGGATGCGACCCCACGGCTCTCGAGGGCCGACAGGCGGTAGATGGTGAGCGGCCCCAGCGGCGAGTCGAGCCGGCCGCGGGCCCCGAAGGGATCCTTGACGGCTGTGGTTGCGTGCGGCATGGCGCGTGAGCCCCCCAAAGGCGTCCCCTGCTCCAAGTGACCTGGGCGGACCGCCGTCCTCATTTTAGCAAGGAACCGGTGGTCCTGGCGGGATCGGGGGGACCTGCCTGGCGTCGCACTCGGCTCTGCACCCGACCCCTCGGAGCAACGGAGACCCGATGGGACTACCGTGGCCCACCGATTCCCCGGGGACAAAGGCCAGGGCCCGTCCCGTGGCGTTCGCAACTGGCTTCCGACCCGCGCCTTCGGGTTGGATTAGGGTGGCGGCAAGCCTTGGATGTAGCGAGCCCTAGAAGGAATCGCACTCAAGAGGGATGGGGGTCCGGTCATGCAGCGACTTCACAGCTTCCTGGCCGTCGCTGGGCTCGCCGCGCTGGCCCTGGTCGTCTCGCTGAGCTGGGCACCGGGGCCGTCGGCGGTGGTCGAGGGGGCCGGCGGTGGGATCCACAGCGAGTGGGAGCAATCCGGGCACGCCAACCGGGAGCTGGCGGTGCAGGATGCGACGGTCGACTTCCGCCAGGCCTCGGCCGCTCACTGCGGGCGTTGCCATGCCTCTCAGGGCTTCGTCGTCTGGGCTGAGCAGCTCAAGAAGGGCAACCCCGGCAACATCACCGGGCCCGACGGCAAGGCGGCCACGGTGGAGTATCTGGCCAGCATCGGGCTGACGGCCGAGTCGGTACAGCCCGTCGACTGCGAGGCGTGCCACACCGACACCTTCGAGCTGCGCATCACCGACTCGACGCCGGTGCTGCCCTCCGGCTTCGCCGTGAAGGGCGTCGGCGAGGGTGCCCTGTGCATGAGCTGCCACAACTCCCGCAACGGCGCCATCCAGTGGGACGCCGCCGATGCTGGCCGCTACACGGCGCCGCACCACTCGGTGCAGGCGGACGTCATCATGGGCAAGAACGTCTACTTCGTCGACTACGGCGACGCGTACGTCTCGGCCCACGCGGCGTTTACGGGCGACTCGTGCGTCACCTGCCACATGGAGATGGGTGGGGGCCATACCTTCCAGGCCTCGCTCGACAGCTGCGCCAACTGCCACGGCGCCGAGTACAAGGCAGAGATGGTGCAGCGGCCCATCAAGGCGCTTCTGGACGAGACGGCGGCGGCCATCAGCGAGCGGTTCGTCAAGCAGTTCGCGGCCAAGGTGCAGGACATCGATGCCTGGGATCCCGAGACTGACAAGACCCTCCCGATGGCCATCGACGGCAAGCGCATCGTAGCCGTCGCGCCGACGAGCATCCACGGACAGATGGGCTTCGAGATCTCCATGCAGGACGGCAAGGTGTTCTACGCCCAGCTGGGCCAGATCAAGGGGGCCGACGGCAAGCCCGTCATCCCCACCTCGGATCCCATTGTCCGTGCCATGTGGAATTACCTGGTCGTCCTCTGGGACGGCTCCATGGGCGTCCACAACCCGACGTTCGTGCGGACGGTCCTGACGGCGACGCAGGAGGCGCTGCGCTGAGGGCCGACCCGAGCCGACCGGGTACCGACCATGCGACGGCAGGGGGCGGGGCCGAAGGCTCCGCCCCCTTCGTCTCGCTGGGAGGAGGACCCGGCCGATCGCGGAAGCATGGGAGCCGGGGGTGGCTGCCGTGCGCTTGGACGTGTCGGCGCGTCGGATGCGGGTCTCGGTGAGCGGGTGGCTGGTGTCGGCCCTGCTGGCCCTGGCTGCCATGGGCGCCCCGGGTGCGAGGGCTGCGGCGAGCCCGGCGGGGGTGGCCGAGAGGGTGGCCCAGGCCGATGCGCTCTACGAGTCGGCCCGCAGCCTGGAGGAGTTAGAGAAGGCGTACGCGCTCTACAAGGAGGCTCTCGAAGCCGACCCACAGTCGTACGAGGCCGCATGGAAGGCAGGACGGGCGGCCTGGCAGCTGGCCGAGTTGGTGCCCAAGCCCGAGCGGCGTCCCCTCCTGGAGGAGGGCGAGCGTCTGGCCCGACGGGCGACCGAGATCGACCCCCGTGGTGTGGACGGCCATTACTGGTACGGGGTGCTCATCGGCCGGGTGGGGGAGGAGCGGGGCATCCTCGCCAGCCTCTTCCTGGTCGACGACGTGTTGCGGGAGATGCAGACGGTGCTCGAGCTGGATCCGACGCACGCGGGGGCGCACCACGTGCTGAGCGTCCTCTATCGGGTGGTGCCGGGCCGTCCGCTCTCCATCGGCGACAAGCGCAAGGCGGTGGAGCATGCCGAGCTCTCGGTGAGGTATGCTCCTGACGACCTCCTCTACCGTCTCGGCCTGGCAGAGGCGTATCATGCCGCTGGCAACCGCGCGGCGGCGGTGAGGACCTTGCGAGAGGTGCTGGCCATGCCCGAAGACGATCCGGTCAACGACGCCCGCACCAAGGAGCGCGCCCGCCAGCTGTTGCGGGAGTTGGGCGAGACCGCCTGATTCGGAGGTAGCGATGCCTTCGTCGCTGCAAGATCTCACGACCGAATCCCACAATCCACTGAGCCGTGATCTGGACCGCCTCTCTTCCTTCGAGATCGCTCGCCTCATGAACCAGGAGGACGCGCTGGTGGCGACGGCCGTGCGCGACGAGCTGCCGGCCATCGCTCGCGCCATCGACCTGGCCGCCTCCACCCTCGCCGCAGGGGGCCGGGTCGTCTACGTCGGCGCCGGCACCAGCGGCCGCCTGGGCATGCTGGATGCCTCGGAGTGGCAGCCCACCTTCGGCGTGGATCCCGACGTCGTGCGGGTGATCCTGGCCGGTGGGCCTCAAGCGGCCTTCAGCCCGGTGGAGGACGCCGAGGACGACGAGCAGGAGGGGTACCGCAGGGTCCGGGAGACGGTGCGATCGGGGGACCTGGTGGTGGGGCTGACCGCCAGCGGGCGCACGCCCTTCGTCATGGGAGCCCTGCGAGCTGCTCGTGATGTGGGCGCCCGGACGGTCTCCATCGCCTGCAACAGGCCCAGTCCGATCGAGGCCCTGGCCGACGTGGCCATCGCGCCGGTGGTGGGCCCCGAGGTGCTGGCCGGCTCCACCCGCCTCAAGGCGGGGACCGCCCAGAAGATGGTGCTCAACATGATCTCCACCGGCGCCATGGTGCGGCTGGGCAAGGTCTACCGCAACCTCATGGTCGACATGCGCGCGACCAACGAGAAGCTGCGCCGACGCGCCCTGCGGATGGTGATGGCAGCCACCGGCTGCTCCGAGGAGCAGGCCCTCGACGCCCTCGCCCGGGCCGGGATGCACGTCAAGACCGCCATCGTCATGCTCCTGGCCGGCGTAGGAGTCGAGGAGGCCAGGGCGCGGCTCGCGGCGGCAGGTGGCTTCGTGCGGCGGGCCGTACGGGAGCGAGATGCCTGAGCGACGATGAGCGCCCTTCTTCCCAAGCGGATCATCCCGCGGGAGCACGGCGTCTGGTTCATGTGGCTGGTGCCGGTCCTCCTGGGTGCCGTCCTGGGAGGGCTTCACCCTGCCCACCTGCTGGTGTTGCTGTCGGCCTTCTCGGTACACCTGGCGTCCCATGCCGCCCTCGAAGCCGTGCGCGAGGGCGGACGGGGTGGACCCTTGTGGCGGTGGGCCGCCGGCATGGGAGCCGCCGCCGTGGCATTGATGGCGTACCCCGTCTGGCGCTTCCCGGTCATCGTCCTCTTCGGAGCCGCCGCCGTCGCGGCCTTCGCCCTCAACCTCTACTTCGCCAGGCGTCGCCAGGAGCGGACGCTCCTCAACGACGCGCTGGCCATCGCCGGACTCGAGCTGTGGGGACCGGTCTCGTACCTGGTGGGGTCGGGTCGCCTCGATCGGGATGCGGGCCTGTTGTGGCTTCTCTGCTTCGTCTTCTTCATGGGGACGGCCTTCCACGTCAAGACCGTCTTTCGCGAGCGGGACGACCCCGCCTTCAAGCGGCTCTCCGACCTGGTGCACCTGGGGTTGCTGGGCCTGCCGGCTCTGCTGGGGCTGCCCCAGATGGGGTGGGCCTACGTGCCGAGCGCCCTGCGCACCTGGCTCATGCCGAGGCGACGGCGGCTGCGTCCGCTGACGGTCGGCCTCGTCGAGATCGGCAATGCCGTGCTCTTCATGCTCCTCCTGGCGGGGTTGTGGCCCGACTGAGTGAGGGCTTGCGGGAGGCGACGAGGCCTTCGGCGGGGGCCCCGACCCACCACTCTGCCTGGAAGCATCATCTCAGGCTAGCGACGACGGGGCGCCGGCCCCCGCCCGCAGCTGTCGCACGCCTTCCCGGATGCGGCTGAGCCTCGCCCCGTGCAGAGGGTACAGCCACAACCAGACCAGGGTGATGGCCAGGATGGCTGCCGGCACTGCCGTCACCAGCAGCCGGAGGCCGGTAAGGGCGCTCTCGGGCTGGATGGCCAGGTCGGGGTCGTAGCCGGAGCGGGTCAGCACGAAGGCCAGGATCGCGGCCTGGGCGATGCCGTTGAGGCGCAGGATCAGCGCGTGCATCCCGAAGTACATGCCCTCGCGACGCTGCCCCGTCTGCAGGTGGTCCTCGTCGATGACGTCGGAGATGAGCACGTCCAGCAACAGCAGCACGGCCGAGACCCCTAGCCCCACGGCACCCGCCGCCACCATGGCGCTCACCAGGTCCCGGGCAAACCAGAAGCCGGTCAACGAGACCAGGAAGAGCACCACCCCCTCCAGCATGGCGCGCCGGGGTCCCACGGCATGGGTGCGGCGCACCCAGAGGGGCAGCGTAACGGCCATGACGCCGAAGGTCGAGGCCAGCACCAGGGTGTTGCCCAGCGGGGAGAGCCCCAGGGCGTACTTGGTGTAAAACGGGATGGCGGCCTGGATGACCGCCAGCGCCAGCTGCACCGAGAAGCTGACCAGCGCGAAGGTGACGAAGGAGAAGTTGGCCAGGGTGTGGCGCAGGGCGGGCAACAGGCTCATCGCCTGAGCCTCACCGAAGCGGGGATCCTCCCGAGCCCCAGCCAGCGAAGCCAGCAAGGCCAGCCCCGTGATGACCCCGAAGAGCAAGCCCATGCCGTCCCAGCCCAGGGCATCGGCCACCGTCGAGCCCAGGGCCATGCCCAGCGCCAGGCCCACCAGGGTCCAGGCCTGCCGCATGGCCGAGACCGAGGCCCGCTCCCGGAGCTGGGGGAACATCTCGGGGAACAGGGCCGTCCAGTTGAGCACCGTCATGGTGAAGAAGAAGTCGTAGGCGCAGATGGTGATCAGGAAGTACCACGGCAGCATCCCCGCGGTCGACTCGCGCACGCCCGGCGGCGGCGCCCATAAGAGGTAGAAGGCGAGCGCTAGCGGGAGCCATCCCGCTGCGATGTAGGGGATGCGTCGCCCCCACCGGGTGCGGGTCCGGTCGGAGATGAAGCCCAAGAGCGGGTCGTTGAACGCGTTCCACAGGCTCCAGATGGCCATCATCTGGCCGATCCGGGCGGCCGGGGCCCGCAAGACGTCGACGTAGAAGAAGAGGATGTACGTGGTGACCACCTGGCCCGGGAGAGCCGCTCCCAGGGAGCCCAGGCTGTAGAGGACCTTGCGCCAGGTCGACACGGGCCCGCCCCCCTACCCGCTCGAGTCCGTTCCCCGATTCGCCGCCGTCGGGCGGGCGTCCTGGCACCCTCAACCGCTCGGCGTCGCCAGCACCTCCACGAAGTAGCGATGCAACCGCAGGTCCTCCGTCAGCTCGGGATGGAAGGCGCAGCCCAGCACCCGCCCGCTCTGCACGGCCACCGGTTCACCGCCGCAGGTGGCCAGGGGCCGCACCTGCGGGCCCAGCGCGACGATCCGGGGCGCCCGGATGAAGACCCCCGGGAAGGGCTCGCCGTCCAGCGGCGATTGCAACACGACGGGCGTCTCGAAACTGGCCGTCTGGCGGCCGTAGCCGTTTCGGGCGACCGTCACGTCCAGCAGCCGCAGCCCCCCACCCGCCTCGTCGCGGCCCGTCGGCACCTGGCCCGGCTCCGCCTGCTCCACCACGGTGGTGGCCAGCAGGATCAGACCGGCACACGTACCCATCAACGCGAGTCCCGCGGCGTGCGCCTGGCGGATGGCATCGGTCAGGCCATCTCGCATGAGGCGGCGCAGCGTGCTGCTCTCGCCCCCGGGCAGCACCAGGCCCGCCAGCCCGTCCAGGTCCCGGGGCTCCCGGACGCGGCGCACCTGCACCCCCAGCTTGCGGAGCGCGACCTCGTGCTCCTGTACCGATCCCTGAAGCGCCAGCACACCGATGGGCCGAGACATCCGCCCCTCACCACCCTCGCTCCTGCAGCCGCTCCGCTGCCGGCAACTGGGCGGCCGCACGCCCGGGCATCGCCTCGCCCAGGCCTCTCGAGACCTCGGCCAGGACGTGGGGGTCGTCGTAGTGAGCCACCGCCTGCACGATGGCGCGGGCTCGGGCGGCCGGATCGGCCGACTTGAAGATGCCCGATCCCACGAAGACGCCGTCGGCCCCGAGCTGCATCATGAGCGCGGCATCCGCCGGCGTGGCCACACCGCCAGCGGCGAAGTTGACCACGGGGAGCCTCCCCTCCCGCGCGACCTGGCGCACCAGCTCGTAGGGAGCCCCCAGCTCCTTGGCCCTGGCCATCAGTTCCTCGGGGCCCAGGGCGGTCAGCTCACGGATCTGGCGGTTGACCCGGCGCAGGTGGCGGACGGCCTCCACGATGTCGCCCGTGCCGGCCTCGCCTTTGGTGCGGATCATGGCGGCGCCCTCGGCGATGCGCCGCAACGCCTCCCCCAGGTCGCGAGCCCCGCAGACGAAGGGCACCTTGAAGGCGTGCTTGTCGATGTGGTGCTCCTCGTCGGCGGGGGTCAGCACCTCGCTCTCGTCGATGAAGTCCACCTCGAGGGCCTCCAGGATCTGCGCCTCGACGAAGTGACCGATGCGCACCTTGGCCATGACGGGGATGGTGACGGCCCGCTTGATGGCCTCGATGACGTCGGGGTCGGCCATTCGCGCCACGCCCCCCGCCGCCCGGATGTCGGCCGGCACCCGCTCGAGGGCCATGACCGCGACGGCGCCGGCCTCCTCGGCGATGCGGGCCTGCTCGGGGGTGGTGACGTCCATGATGACGCCCCCCTTGAGCATCCGCGCGAGCCCTTCCTTGACCGTCCAGGTACCGGTGCGCCTCTCCATCGCATGGTCTCCTCTCGAGCGCCCGGGGCAACGGGGTCGGTCGAGACGATAGCTCGAGGGCTCCGGCGGCGGGGGCCAAACCGGAAAGGCCCGGGTCTGGGCCTGGCGATAGGCCCGCCCGGTCTTTGCCGCGCCCTCGCCCACTCGGACTTTACCGTCGGCGCCGGATTCTCACCGGCTCGACCGCTGAGGCTGACGGGCTCGTCCCCCGCCGTGCAGCGGGGGCATCACCGCCGGTCGGGAATCGGGAGTGCGTCCCTCACCCTGCCCCGAAGGCGCTACCATGAGCTTGGGGATCGGTCGAAGCCTATTCGAGCGAGCCCGGCGTCACCCCTGCTGCAGGCAGGCGGCGCCCCGGCCCTCGGACCGAAGGGAGCGAGACCCATGCGCGCCTGGACCCTGCACCGCCCCGGCGACGTGGCGGAGCGCCCGCTGACCCTCGAGGAGCGCCCACGGCCCGAGCCCGGTCCCGGCGAGGTGCGGCTGCGCGTCCGTGCGTGCGGCATCTGCCGGACCGACCTCCACATCGTCGAGGGGGAGCTGCCTCCACCCCGCCTCCCCGTGGTGCCCGGGCATCAGGTCGTGGCCACGGTGGAGGCCCTCGGCAGCGGAGCGGAGGAGAGCCTGCCGGACGGCATCCAGCTGGGCAGCCGCGTGGGGGTGGCCTGGCTCCACAGGGCGTGCGGCCGGTGCGCCTACTGCCTGGAGGGCCGGGAGAACCTCTGCGAGCGGCCCCGCTTCACCGGCTACCACGTCGATGGCGGCTATGCGGAGTGGATGGTGGCGCCCGCCGACGCCCTGCTGCCCATCCCGGCCCGGTACTCGGACGTCGAGGCGGCGCCGCTGTTGTGCGCCGGCATCATCGGGTACCGCTCCCTCAAGGTGGCCGGCGTCCAGCCCGGCCAGCGGCTGGCGCTGATCGGCTTCGGCGCCTCCGCGCACCTCGTGCTGCAAGTGGCGGTGGCCTGGGGGTGCGAGGTGATCGTCTTCTCCCGGCGACCCCACCACCGCGAGCTGGCGCGGCGCCTGGGCGCCGTCTGGACGGGAGCACTGGGCGAGACGCCGCCCTTCCAGGTGGACGCGGCCATCTCCTTCGCCCCCGCGGGCGGCGTGGTGCCGGCCGCCCTGCAGGTGCTGCGCCGGGGCGGGACGCTGGCCATCAACGCCGTGCACCTGGAGGGCGGTCTGCCTCCCCTCGACTACGCCCTCCTGTACCACGAGCGCCGGCTGGTCAGCGTGGCCAATACGACCCGAGCCGACGGACGGGAGTTCATGGCGTTGGCGGCCCGGCTGCCGTCGAAGGTCCATGCCGAGGCGGTGCCCTTCGCACAGGCCAACGAGGGACTCCGGCGGCTGAAGGCAGGAGAGACCGAGGCCGCCCTGGTGCTGACGATGTAGCGGCAGGCGTGAGCCTCCGGGGAGGCGAGGCGTCACCGCGCGCCTTCGGGACGGGGCCGCTGGGACGGCGGTGCGCCGGTCGTTCCGGGTTCCCAGATGACCGGCAGCGAGTAGCGGACCACCACCTCCACGTCCTCGACCCAGAAGCGCCGCTTGCCCACCCGCAGGGTCCCGGGCCCCAGGTGGTGGGTGCGGACCCTTCGCTCGAGCCCAAGGACTCGCATCCGGAGGGGATCGCTCGGATAACGGCCCAACGCGCTACGCCTCCGCGATCATCCTATGGAGCCGAGCCGGGGCCGGTGCCGGCCAGATCGCCTGGCCAGGGCCGTCACGGTGCCATCAGGCTCTCGAGGGCGATGGCAGCCCGCAGCAGGTCCAGCTCCTGCCCCCACCGTGCCACCAGCTGCACCGCGACAGGCAGACCCTCCGGGCTCGTCGCGACCGGCAGGGCCATGGCCGGCAGGCCCGTCAGGTTGAAGGGCCCGGTGAAGCGGGTCATGGCTCGATGGATCGGCTCCACCTCGCCATCCACCGTCACGACACGAGTGCCGAGCGGCGGCGGCAGCACCGGCAAGGCGGGCATGAGCAGGAGATCCACCGTCGCCCACACGTCGGCCATCGAGTCGCACAGCCACCGCCGCATGCGCTGCCCCTGCAGGTAGTCGACCGCCGTGAGGAACTCCCCGATCTTTAGCCGCAGCCTCACGTCCTCACCCAGCCGATCCCACTGAGCGCGCAGCCGCTCGCGATGCACCGACGTCGCCTCGGCATGGAGGATGATGAACTGGGCCACCCGGAAGATGCCAGGGGCCGGCAGCTCCACCACGACGGGGGTAGCGCCGATGGCGGCGAGGCGCTGGCAGACCGCGGCCAGGGCCCGGCGCACGGGACGCTCGAGGGGCCCCATCCACTCCTCGGGCGGCATGCCGATCCGCAGGCCGTCCAGGGCCTGCCGTTGCCAGCTCTCCCGCTGGGAGGCGGACGCCTCCGAGCCCTCCTGGAGCCGGTCCGCCGCCAGCCCCACCGCCGCCCGCAAAGGGCCGGCGAGCCTCGCCCCGGCCGAGCTGACCCCTCGGGCCGCCTCTGCCAGCGCCCGGGCCAGGTCGCGCTCCTCCGTGGAGGGCTCATCGGCCATGGCCGCAAAGAGCACGGCGACGTCGCCTGCCGTGCCGGCCAGGGGCCCCACGTGGTCGAGGCTCCACGACAGAGGGAACACGCCTTCTTTGGAGATACGACCGTACGTAGGCTTGAGGCCTGCGACCCCACAGGCCGCAGCGGGGATCCGGATCGACCCTCCCGTGTCGGTGCCCAGCGCGGCCGGCACGGCCCCGGCGGCCACGGCCGCGGCGGAGCCTCCGCTCGAGCCGCCCGCGATGTGGCCCGGGCGGCGAGGGTTGTCGACCGGGCCGAAGTGGGGGTTTTCGGAGGTGATGCCGTAGGCGAGCTCGTGGAGGTTGGTGGTGCCCACCACGATGGCCCCCTCGGCCACCAGCCGACGCACCGCCTCGGCGTCGCGGGCGGCAGGCTCCGGGGGCAACACGCGCGAGCCGCCCGTCATGACGTGCCCCTCCAGGGCCATGAGGTCCTTGATGGCCAAGGGGACGCCCCACAACAGCGCAGGCTCGTCCGGCGTCGGACGCGCCGCCTCACGCCGTGCCCGCTCTTCGAGCACCTCGATGAACGCGTGCCCCGGCTCGAGGGCGTGAGCCGCCTGCAGGGCCCGCTGGACGACCTCCTCGACGGTGGTGCGGCCGCTGGCCAACTCGCGCAGGACCGCGAGCACCGAGGCGGCGACCCGGGGCGGCGGACCCAGCTCGACGGGCGGCTCCTCTGCAGGGGGCACCGCCGGCAGAGGCCGGGTGGTCATCCGAGCCCCTCGCCGCGCAGCGGGCGTCAGGGAGGGGGCGAAGGCCGGCTCGGTCCGGTCGGAGACCGGGATCGCCGACAGCAACTCGAGTTCGGCCAGATGCTGCTCGAGGCGCTCCGCCCACTGGTCGACCCGCCCGAAGTCGACCGGTTCCCGGCGAAGCCGGCTCAGCGCCGACACCAGTTCCCGCAACACCTCGCGCGACATCGCCTCGACCCCCCGTCCGCCTGGAAGGTTCGGGGCACCATCGAGCCCTCCCTGGCGCGGCATCCGCGGCGGACGGGCAGGAGAGCGGGGGTGAGCCGCGAAATGGACGGCGCATGAAGACGGAGTCCATGTCGCATCGTCCGTGGCTGGCGGGGGTCAAGGCCGCCCTGCCCATCGCGGTCGGCTACGTCCCGGCCGCCGTGGCCTTCGGAGTGGCGGGTCGCCAGGCCGGGCTGGGAGTGGCCGAGACCCTCCTGATGTCCCTGGTGATCTACGCGGGGGCGAGCCAGTTCGCCCTGGCGGGCATGATCGGCGCCGGCGTCCCGGCTCCCGCGGCGGCGGCCGCGGCACTGGCCCTCAACGTGCGTCACGTCCTGTACGGGCCTGCCCTGGCCCCATTGCTTCCGAAGCTGGGGCGAGGGGGCACCGCCGTCGTGGCCTTCGGCCTCACCGACGAGGTCTTCGCGGTGGCCTCCGCCCTGTTGCCGGGCCGGTCCGTCTCGGGGTGGTGGCTTCTGGGGCTGGAGGCGATGGCCTACGGCGCGTGGGTGGCAGGTACGTGGATCGGAGCCGTCGGCGGCGAGGCGGTGGCCGTTCGCCTTCCTGGCGTGGCCGCGGCCATGAGCTTCGCGCTGCCCGCGCTGTTCGTCGCGCTCTTGATGACGCTGCTCGCCTCGGGGCCCCAGAAGGCTTCCGAGGGGGAGACCCGGGCTCTTCGCACCAGCGCTGCGGTAGGTGCGGTAGTGGCCCTTGGGGCCTGGTACGTCGGATGGGACCGCTGGGCGGTGCTGATGGCCGGGCTAGCCGGCCCGGTAGCCGGCTGGGCCTGGTTGCGGCGGGAGTCGGCCCACGGGGCGACGCGTCGGCCCGAGCGAGGATGAGGAGGGGGCACACCCAGCAGGCGTGAGTGTGCACAACGAGCTGTTGTGGCTCTTCCTGGTTGTGGGCGTCGGGACGTACCTCATGCGGGCGGTGCCGCTGCTCATGGCCAGGCGTCCCGGCGCGGCGACGCGGCCGCCCGACTCTTCTCGTGCGCGCGAGGAGGCGGACGGGGCGCTGGTCTGGTTTCGCCTCGTGGCTCCCGCCATCGTGGCCGCCCTCCTGGTCGGGGCCCTGTTGCCGCCGCGGGCGACTCCCGGCGGCTGGCAGGAGTACGTGGCCCCGTGGGTGGCGGCCGTCGCCTCGGCATGGACCCAGGCTCGCTGGGGCAACCTCGGGCTCACGGTGCTCTCCGGTGTCGTCGTCTTCGGGCTGGTGACGTGGGTCATCTGACGGCCGTCGCCCCCAGCGGGGAGAGGCCGCACCACGAGAGGAGTACGATGGAGCGACGGGAGGGCTTGTCTTGCGCATCGGAGCGGTGCTGGCCCAGGATCGGCAGACCATCGTCCCGCTGCCGGACGGACCGACAGCGGCCATCGTGGAGACGGAGACGGGCGAGGTGACCTATCTACCTATCTGCCCAACCCCGCGCTCAGCGTCCGGCAGGGGCGACGGGCTGCGGTGACCCGCCTGTTCATCGACAGCGGGGTCAAGGCGGTGCTGGCGGTGCCTGGGGCCTTCTGCGAGCACTCACACGCGCTGGCCAGGCGCCACGGGCTGGAGTTCATCCCGGTGGCGGCCGGGACGCGACTGCCCCAGGTGCTGGCCGACCCCGCCGGGTATCTGGGCCAGCGCAGGCCGTCGCTGTCCACGGAGATGCTCTTCGTCCCCAAGGGTGAGCACCACAGCCATCACGGCCACGCCCATCCGGACGGGCATCGCCACGACGACGGGGACGCCTGAAGGCGCTCTCCGGACCCGAAAGAGCCGTAGCGGTACGCATTTGCAACAAGGCTCGTCCCGGCCCTATGATAGGGGAAACACCCGCCTGCGGTCGCGCCGGGATGATACCGGTGTCCGACCCGTAGGCACAGGCGCAGGGAGGCGAGCCGGATCCCATGAGCAGGCCGATTGACGCCCTGCTGCAGGAGCAACGTCGCTATCCTCCCCCGGCTGAGTTCGCGGCACGCGCCAACGTCAATGACCCCGACGTGTACCGGCAGGCCGACGAGGACTTCGAAGGGTTTTGGGCTCGGTGGGCGGAGGAGCTGGTGTGGTTTCGCAAGTGGGACCGGGTGCTCGAGTGGAACCCTCCCGATGCCCGCTGGTTCGTCGGCGGTCGCCTCAATGCTTCGGTCAACTGCGTCGACCGCCATCTCGCCACGCCCCGCAAGAACAAGGCGGCCATCCTCTGGGAGGGCGAGCCCGGTGACACACGGGTGGTCACCTACCAGGAGCTGGCACGCCAGGTCCATCGCTTCGCGAACGTGCTCAAGAGCCTGGGGGTGCGCAAGGGAGACCGGGTGACCCTCTACCTGCCCATGGTTCCCGAGCTGCCCATCGCCATGCTGGCATGTGCCCGCATCGGGGCGGTGCACTCGGTGGTCTTCGGGGGCTTCAGCCCGGCCGCCCTGGCCCAGCGCATCGCCGACTCGGGCTCCCGGGTGCTCGTCACGTGCGACGAGTACTACCGCCGGGGCGAACGCATCCCACAGAAGCGGCGCGCCGACGAAGCCGTCCAGATGGCCGGCGGCATCGAGAAGGTGGTGGTGGTGCGCCGCACGGGCGCCGACGTGCCTATGACGCCGGGGCGGGACCTATGGTGGGAGGATCTGATGGCCTCCGCCGATCCCCACTGCCCCCCGGAGCCCATGGACAGCGAAGACATGCTCTTCATGATGTACACCAGCGGCACGACAGGCAAGCCCAAGGGCATCGTCCACACCACCGGGGGTTACCTGGTCGGCGTCCATGCCACGACCAAGTGGGTCTTCGACCTGAAAGAAGAGGACACGTACTGGTGCTCGGCTGACATCGGCTGGATCACGGGCCACTCCTACATCGTCTACGGCCCGCTCTCCAACGGGGCCACCACCGTCATGTACGAGGGATCGCCCGACTGGCCCGACAAGGACCGCCTCTGGAGCATGGTGGAGCGTTACTCCGTCAACATCTTCTACACGGCGCCGACCGCCATCCGGCAGTTCATGCAGTGGGGCGAGGAGTACCCCCGTCGCCACGACCTCTCGAGCCTGCGCCTGCTGGGCAGCGTCGGCGAGCCCATCAACCCAGAGGCGTGGGTCTGGTACCACCGGGTGATCGGTGGGGAGCGCTGCCCCATCGTCGACACCTGGTGGCAGACCGAGACCGGCATGATCCTCATCACGCCGTTGCCCGGCATCACCGTCACCAAGCCGGGCTCGGCGACCCGGCCCTTCCCCGGGGTGAAGGCGGCGGTCCTCGACGACCAGGGTCAGCCCGTGCCACCGGGCGGAGGGGGCTACCTGGCCATCCTGCGCCCGTGGCCGGCGATGCTGCGCACCATCTGGGGCGACCACCAGCGCTACGTCGACACCTACTGGTCCCGGTGGAACCGGCAGACGTACTATCCCGGCGACGGGGCCAAGTGGGACGAGGACGGCTACTTCTGGGTGCTGGGCCGTGTCGACGACGTGATGAACGTGGCAGGGCACCGCCTCTCCACCATGGAGATCGAGAGCGCCCTGGTGGAGCACCCCGCGGTGGCCGAGGCAGCCGTCATCGGCGCCACCCACCCCATCAAGGGCCAGGTGCCGGTGGCCTTCGTCATCCTCAAGTCAGGCTGGGATCCCTCGGAAGCCCTGGAGCGGGAGCTCAAGGAGAAGGTCGCGCAGGTGATCAGCCCCATCGCCCGGCCGGACCGGGTCGTCTTCACCCCGGACCTGCCCAAGACGCGCAGCGGCAAGATCATGCGCCGTCTGCTGAGGGACATCGTGCACGGCTCGCCGCTGGGCGACGTGACCACCCTGCGCAACCCCGAGGTGGCCGAGCAGCTCCGCCAGGCATTTGCAACGGCGGCGCCCCAGCGCGCGGCCTCCCGCTGATGGATCCGGCCGGATCGGGCGTCCGACCTTCCGCGGATCGATGCAAGAGCCGCCCCGTTGGCCGGTCGGGGCGGCTCTCGTCTCGTCCTCTCGTCGAGCCAGGCCCTCAGTCGAGGACGGCGTTGGCCTCGATGACCCGCCGGTACCAGTGCGCGCTGTCCTTCCAGATGCGGGCCTGGGTGTCGAAGTCGACGTAGAGCAGGCCGAAGCGCTTGCTATATCCGTGAGCCCACTCGAAGTTGTCCATCAGCGACCAGACGAAGTAGCCCTGCACGGGCACCCCGTCGGCGATGGCCCGGGAGAGCGACAGCAGGTGGTCTCGCAGGTAGGCCACCCGGTCCGGGTCGTGGACGGCCCCGTCGGGGCCCACCGTGTCGTCGAAGGCCGCCCCGTTCTCGGTGATGAAGATGGGCAGCTCCCGGGTGTACTCGCGGCACAGCCGGTCCAGTAAGCGTCGCAGCCCCTCGGGATAGACCTCCCAGCCCATGGCGGTCTTGGGCAGCGGCCCCTCCACCTGGCGCATCCGCATCATCGGCTCGGCGGGATCGTGGCACACCAACTGGCGGGTGTAGTAGTTGACGCCGAGGAAGTCGATGGGGGCGGCCATCGCCCGCATCTCCTCCTCGGGCGGCTCCGGCAGGGGCAGGCCGAGCTCCGCGAAGTGCGCCACCATGTCGGACGGGTAGGCCCCCCGGAAGAGGGGGTCCAGGAACCACCGATTGAGCAGCCCGTCCATGCGCCGGGCGGCAGCCTCGTCCTCGGGGTCGTCGCCGGCCGGCTCCACCGGCGAGAGGTTGAGGGTGATGCCGATCCGTCCGTGACGCCGGCCGCCCTCGCGGTAGGCCTGCAGGGCCAGGGCATGGGAGAGCAGCAGATGGTGGGCCGCCTTGAAGCCCGCCACCGGATCCTGCAGGCCGGGCGCGTGCTCGCCGGTCACGTGGCCCAGGATGGCGACCACGAACGGCTCGTTGTGGGTGATCCAGTACGGCACCGCCTCGTCGAGGCGGTCGAAGAGATAGGCCGCGTAGTCGGCGAAGCGGTAGGCCGTGTCTCGGTGGGTCCAGCCGCCTCGATCCTGCAACGCCTGGGGCAGGTCCCAGTGGTAGAGGGTGACGACGGGCACGATGCCCCGCTCGTGCAGCGCATCGAGGAGCCGCCGGTAGAAGTCGAGGCCCTTGGGGTTGGCCTGGCCGCGGCCCTCGGGAAAGATGCGGGGCCAGGCGATGGAGAAGCGGTACGCCCCGACACCCAGCTTCGCCATCTCCTCCACGTCGGCCCGGTAGCGGTGGTAGTGATCGCAGGCCACGTCACCGGTGTGACCCTGGTAGACCTTGCCCGGCGTGTGGCTGAAGCGGTCCCAGATGGACTCGCCGCGGCCGTCCTCCCCGACGGCGCCCTCGATCTGGTAGGCCGCCGTGGCCACACCCCACAAGAACCCTTCCGGAAAGCGCCCCTCGGCCATCCACTCACCCCCTGCCCGCATGCTCGTCGACGGCGCCGATCCGGCCTCAGGACCGCAGGAGCGGGAGGACCTCCTCCGCGAAGAGCTCCAGCGGCCACAGCTCGGCAGCGCCCCGGATGTTGAGGATGAGGTAGGAGGCGCCCGCCTCTACGAAGCGCCTCAGGTAGGCCGCCACCTCCTCCGGCACTCCCACCGCCGCCTCCTGCCGGAGCCGGTCGAGATCCGCGCCGGGGCCGGCGTAGCGGGCCACCTGCCGGTCCACCTCGTCTCGGTCGCGGCCGATGATGACCGGACAGGAGTAGGTCAGCTCGAGCTGCCCCGGATCACGTCCCACCCGCCGGCAGTGGTCCAGGAGGACGTCGGCCTTGCGCCGGAAGTTGTCGAGCGACCCGCCGAAGTTGGCGCGGTCGGCATGGCGCGCCACCACGGCCAGGGTGCGCCGCTCGCCGCCGCCACCCACCAGCACGGGCGGTCGCGGCCTTTGCAGCGGCTTGGGGTCGCAGTACGCCTCGTGGAGCTGATAGTAGCGGCCCTCGTACGTGACGGTGGGCTCGCTCCAGAGGCGACTGATGACCTCCAGCGCCTCCTCCAGCATCGCGATGCGCTCCCCGGCCCGTGGGAAGGGGTAGCCGTACCCCCGGTACTCGTGCTCGTACCAACCTGCCCCGATGCCGAACTCGAGGCGCCCTCCCGACAGCACGTCGGCGGTGGCGGCCATCTTGGCCAGGAGGGCCGGATTGCGGTACGAGTTGCACGTCACGAGCTGGCCGATGCGCAGCGTGACCGTCTGCGACAGCAACGCGGCCGTGGAGATCCAGCACTCGAAGACGCTCGACGTCTGGGGCGTCGGGACCGTGTGGAAGTGGTCGTACAGCCACCCCGAGTCGAAGCCCGCCGCCTCCAGGGTCCGTGCCACGCGTACCATGATCCGCCACTGCTGATCCGCTGGCAGATCCGCGGGAAGGTCCATCACCCATCCCTGCGGGATCATGGCGCCCACCCGCAGCGGAGGCGCCTTGAAGCCGGCGACCGCGACCCCCTGGGGTCGGGTCTGCTCCAGCATCTGCAACGGCTTCACCTCCGGCTCTCAAGGCTGCCCCGAGCGATACCGCTCCCTCATCTCAGCCAGGGAGATGGGCTGGTAGTCGCCGGCGTGCCCCGCGCTGCCGAAGGCCTCCATGCGGGACCGCACGACCTGGGCGATGGCCTCGCGGGCGGGGCCCAGGTACTCGCGCGGGTCGAACTTGGCCGGCTGCTCGGCGAAGAAGCGCCGGATGGTGGCCGTGACGGCCAGGCGGATGTCGGTGTCGACGTTGATCTTACGCACCCCGAGCTGGATGGCGCGCTGGATGCTCTCCACCGGCACACCCTTGCTGCCCTCCAGGGAGCCACCGAAGCGGTTGACCTCCTCCACCAGCTCGGCGGGCACCGAGGACGAGCCGTGCATGACCAGCGGGATCCGGACCCGCCGGTAGATCTCCGGGATCAGGTCGAGAGCCAGCTTGGGCTCGCCCTTGAACTTATAGGCACCGTGGGAGGTGCCGATGGCCACCGCCAGGGCATCGCACCCCGTGCGCTCGACGAAGACCTCGGCCTGGGCCGGGTCGGTCAGCTTGACCGTGCCCTGGACGTCCTCCTCGATGCCTCCCAGGGTGCCGAGCTCGGCCTCCACTGAAACGCCGTGATCGTGTGCGTACTCGACCACGGACCGGGTCAGGGCCACGTTGTCCTCGAACTCCAGGTGGGATCCGTCGATCATGACGGAGCTGAACCCGAGGGAGATGGCGGTCTTGACCGTCTCCAGGCTGTCGCCGTGGTCCAGGTGGATGACGATAGGAATGTCGGGGTTTTCCTCGAGGGCTGCCTGCAGCAGGTGCTTGAGGTAGACGAAGTTGGTGTACTTGAGCGCACCGCGGCTCGCCTGCAGGATGACCGGCGAGCGAGCCTGGCGGGCCGCCATCATGATCCCCTGCACCTGCTCCATGTTGTTGACGTTGAACGCGCCGACGCCGTAGTTGCCCTTTTCGGCCTCCTGGAGGCATTGACGCAAGGTAACGAGACCCATTTGTGCCCTGCACTCCCCTCTCCGCGGATACCGCCCCTACGGGAGACTTCCCGTCTCGGCTGCGGGGTTCCTGCGGTCGGGGGAAAGCGGGGTGGCCACCGAGGGGACCACCGCCCGTCGCCCGTCAGGGCCCTGCAGGATGGCGAAGCCATCGCCGTAGGCGGCTCGCAAGGCCGCCGGCTCCAGCGCTCGGTCGGGCGGCCCGTCGGCCACGATCCGGCCGCCGGCCAGCATCACCACCCTTTCGGCCAGAGCCGCCAGGTTGGGGTCGTGCACCACCATCAGGACGGCCAGCCGGGATCGCTCCACCAACGCTCGCAACGTGCGCACCAGCGCCGACTGGTGGTGCAAGTCGAGATGCGAGGTCGGTTCGTCCAGCAACAGGTGGCGAGCCCCCGTCGCCAGCGCCCGGGCCAGGGCCACTCGCTGGCGTTCACCGCCGGAGAGGGTCTCCACCGGCCGGTGCGCGAGGGCGGTTGTGCCCGTGGCCTCCATGGCCCGCCAGGCCGCCGCCCGATCCTCTGCACTCTCCGGCCCCAACCAGCCCATGTGGGGCAGGCGGCCCAGCATCACCACCTGCAGTACATCCATGCCTTCGGGCAGGAGCACCTGCTGCGGCACGTAGGCGATGTGACGCGCCCTCTCCCATGTCGCGACCCGTGCCAGGGGTCGGCCGTCCAGGCGGACCACCCCGCGCCACGGCGCCAGCAGGCCCGCGGCGATCCGCAACAGCGTGCTCTTGCCGCTGCCGTTGGGTCCGATGAGGGCCGTCAGGCCGGGCTCCAGACGCAGGGTGACGTCTCGCAGCACCTCGGCCCCGGATCCGTAGCGATGGGCGATGCCCTCAAGGCTCAGCATGCCCGTTGCCCCGCTTCAGCAGGTAGAGGAAGAAGGGCCCTCCCAACAGGGTGGTCACCACCCCGACGGGCAACTCGGCGGGGCGCACCGCCACCCGGGCGCCCAGGTCCGCCAGCACCAGCAACAGGGCGCCCCCCACGGCCGAGGCCGGCAACAGCGCCCGGTAGTCGCCGCCCAGCAGGCGCCGCAGGATGTGGGGCACGATCAGCCCCACGAAGCCGATGATGCCCACCTGGGCCACCACCGACGCCGTGGCCAGCGAAGCAGCGGCGATGACCCCCGTCTTGAGCGCACCCACCGGAAGGCCGAGAGAGGCTGCCACGTCCTCGCCCAGCTGGATGGCGTTGAGGGGGCGACCGGCCACCAGCAGCAGGGCCGACCCGAGGACCGCCCCCGGGAGGGCCAGTCGGAGCTGCGGCCATCCGACCGTGGCCAGGTTGCCCAGGCTCCAGTTGAAGACCGCCCGCACCCGGTCGGCGTCTCGCATCATCAGGTAGGCGGTGGCGGACGTCAGCACCGAGCCGACCACCACCCCCGCCAGCACCAGATCGGTGGTGCGCCGGCCGCCCGCCGTGCGCGCCAGCACCACCACCGTCAGGACCGCCCCGAGCGCGCCGACGAAGGCCGCCGCCGACACGAGATAGCCCGTCGCGCCCGCCTCCGTGAGCCCCGTGAAGGCCTGCGGCAACGCCTGCCCCGCCGCCATGGCGACCGCCGCGCCGAACAGCGCGCCCGACGCCACGCCCGTCAGGTACGGGTCGGCGAGGGGGTTGCGGAAGATGCCCTGCAGCGCCGCCCCCGAGAGGCCCAGCACCGCGCCGGTCACCAGCCCCGCCAGCACCCTCGGCAGACGGAGTTGCCAGACGATGGCGGCCGTCCCGTCGAGGGGGCGGCCCGCGACGCCCCGCCACAGGGCGTCCAGCACGTCCCGCCAGCTGACCGGCACGCTGCCCCACCAGAGGGCCACGCCTGACACCATCGTCAGGCCCACCACCATGGCGGCCCACGGGAGCGGCCGCCGGAGCGCGGAGGCTCTGGCGTCGAGCCCCTCCGGGGAGGAGCCGGGTCTGATGGGCATCGTCACGGAGCGCCCAACTCGTCCCGGAGCGCCGGATGCAGCAGGGCAGCCAGGAGCCGGACAGCCTCGGCCACTCGGGGGCCCGGGCGGCTGACGAGGTCGACCTGTGCGGCGTCGAGCTCTGCCACCCGGCCCTCCCTCAGCGCGCTGAGCGCCGCCCAACCGGGTCGCTCCGCAAGCTGGCGGGCCGTCACGCCGTAAGGTGCGTCGCCCAGCACGATCACGTCGGGGTCGGCCTGGATGACCAGCTCGGGGCTGATCCGCGGGAAGAGCCCGAGATGGGCCGGCACCACGTTGCGGCCGCCCGCGAGCTCGATGAGCGCCCCGATGAACGAGTCGGGCCCGGCCGCATACGGAGTCGGGTCGATCTCGTAGTAGACCGACGGCGACCGGCCCGACGCCCGCACGAGATCGGCGATCCGCTGCATCTCCCGTTGAATGGCGTCCACGAGGCGGGTGGCCCGGTCCTCCCGGTCCAGCAGGCGGCCCAGGGTCGTCAGGTTGCGAAACGCGTCTTCCAGCGTCTCCGATTCCAGGATGAAGACGGTCAGCCCCGCCTGGCGCAGGACCTGGGGCAGGCGTCCGTACTTGCTGAGCAGCACGAGATCCGGCCCAAGGGCCACGATCCGTTCGACGTTGGGATCGTACAGGCCGCCGAGCCGCGGCAGGGACATCACCTGCGGCGGATAGTTGGAGTAGTCGTCGACGCCTACGAGACGATCGCAGGCATCCAGGGCGCAGACCGCCTCGGTCAGCGACGGCACCAGGGAGACGATCCGTTGCGGGGGGGCTTCGAGCCTCACCGGGTTGCCCGCGTCGTCGACCAGTTCCATGGGATACGAGGCGGCGGCGACGGGCGGGGCCGGTGCGAGTGCCAGCGCCTGGGCCAGCGCCAGGGCTACCAGCAGTCCTCCGATGGCGGGTAGGCGTGTCCTCCTGGGGTGCGAGGGGCAGGCAAGACGATACGACGCGGCCAAACTGACCACTCCCCTTCCTCGAGAGGTGCCCGTTCCGAGGGCTCCCCTGGCAGGCATTCGGGCTTCCAGGGCGCCGCGACGGCAAGGGTGTGGGCCGCCACCTCGGCGGGTGGCTCCGCCGTCGGGCCCCTGGTTACCGTTGCGGGACAGCGCCGGACTTTCACCGGACTTCCCCACTTTAAGCCGGGACTACGCGCCCCGGCACCAGGGGCGGCTCTATCGAATAGGGCTTGTCGCTTCCAAGATACCTCCACTCGGCCCCGGCCACAATACGCGCGCCCGAGACCGGCGGCAGGGGCCAGCCGCCCGGCAGCCAATTGGTGGTCCGGACCGCATGTCGCCGGGAGGTGGCTCCGTTGCATCCGCTCGTCGCCCGCATGACCCTGGAGGAGAAGATCGGCCAGCTGCTGATGCCCGTCGTGATCCCCGACGAGAGCGGCATGCCGTCGGCTCAGACCCGTGAGATGGTGCAACGCTACGGCGTCGGCTTCGTCATCACCTACAGCCATCGCACGGTGCGGCACCTGGCCGAGTCCAACAACCGGCTGCAACGCTGGGCCGCCTCCACCCGGCTGGGCATCCCGGTCATGGTGGGCGCGGATCTCGAGTACGGCTTGCGTCACAACGTGGCGCTCGGCGTGGTTGCCTTCCCCCGGCAGATGGGCATCGGCGCCACCATGAGCGAGGAGCTGGCCTACCGCATCGCCCTCGCCACGGCCCGGCAGGCCCGGGCAGCGGGGGTGCACTGGGACTTCTCGCCCGTCGTCGACGTCAACACCAACCCCCACAACCCGGTCATCGGGATCCGGGCCTTCGGAGACGACCCGCAGTGGGTGGGGCGCCTGAGCGCGGCCATGGTGCGGGGGTACCAGGAGGCCGGCGTGGTCTCCACGCCCAAGCATTACCCTGGCCACGGCGACACGTCGCAGGACTCCCACCACGACCTGCCGACGGTCGACCTCTCCGACGCCGTGCTCCGGCAGACGCACCTGGCCCCCTTCGCAGCCGCCTTCGCCGCAGGCGCGGACTCCGTCATGACCGCCCACATCGTCGTCAAGTCCCTGGACCCCGACCGCCCCGCCACGCTCTCGGCCGCATCGCTGACGCACCTGCTGCGACGGGAGCAGGGGTTTGCGGGGGTGGTGGTGACCGACGCGATGAGCATGGGCGCCATCGCCCAGCGGTTCGGCGCAGGTGAGGCCGCTCGCATGGCCATCGAGGCCGGTGCGGACGTGGTGATGGCCACGGGCCCGTACGCCGACCAGGTCGCCGCGTGGACGGCACTGGTGCAGGCAGCGTTGCGGGGCGACCTGCCGATGGAGCGCATCGACGCCTCGGTGGACCGGATCCTGCGACTGAAGGAGAAGTACGGGCTGCTGCAGGGCGACCGCCCGCTTCCGGCCGAGGTGGATCCCGACGCGGCGGAGCGGGAGGCGGCCGATCCCGCCTGGAGGACATTGGCCTCCGAGGCCTTTCGCCGCAGCCTGACGGTGGTGGTCAACCGGGGCGTCCTCCCTCTCCGCCCGGAGACGGTGCGCACCCTGCTAGTCACGGGGCCCCGCGAGGCCGACGAGGTGGCGGCGGCCATGCGTCGTCGCTATCCGGCGGTGGTGGCCCTGCCCACCCCGGGCGGCGGGTGGAGCGACGGCTTCTCGCCCTCCGCCGCCGAACTGGAGGCGGCCGAACGCCTCGCCCGCTCCGTGGATGCGGCCGTGGTGCTCACCTACTCCTCGTTCAAGCCGCCGCTGGCACCGGGTCAGGTGGAGCTGGTGCGGCGGGTGAGGGCCGCGGGCATCCCCGTGGTGGTGGTCGCCCTGGGGCTGCCGTACGACGTCACGAGCCTGGGCGATGTGGATGCCTTCGTGGCCACCTACGCTCAGGATCGCTGGGGCACGCCGAGCCCGCTGCCGGCGGAGCTGACCGACGCCCTGGCCGATCTCGTCTCGGGCGCCCTCGAGCCGCAAGGGCGCCTGCCGGTGGCGCTGGACGTGCGGGCGAGCTAGTACCCGCCCCTCACAGCCAGGCGGGGCCGTACCTCATGAGCACCATGCCGGCCAACCAGACGCCGTAGCCGATGGCCAGGTGCAGGGCCGGCTCCCGGTAGGGAGGGTGCAGGTGGGTCACCGCGTAGCCGGTGTCGGAGCTCAGGCAGATGATGGTCCACCAGAGCCCCACGTCCCACTCGGCGGCCAGCCACGCCCCGAAGAGGACCATGGTCTGGGAGACGACGAGCCCGATCCACGAGATCCTGGGTCGGGGGGACCTCGTCGCTTGTCTCGCCTGTGCTTGCGGCACCCCCACCGCCTCCTCGCTGTGCCGGCATCGTCCTGGCGCGAGGGCGAGGCCCGGAGGCCGGGCTCACGCGCTCAGTAGCCGAACTGCTTGAGGCCTGTGCTGAAGGCCTCGTTGACCACGTGGGAACGCACCCGGGAGTAGACGCTCATCGCCACCTTGACGGTGGCTTTGGCCGTCTGCGTCCCGAGCTGCGTGGCACTGCCCAGCGCGCCCATCCCCGCCCCCACCAGGACCGATGCCGCCATCCCGGTCCAGTAGTGGGTGCTGGTGGCCTTGAAGGGGCGTGAGCGGGCGTAGGTGTAGGCGGCGTCAGCAGCGCCCAGGGCGGCGCCCACCGCCACGCTCCACCACTCGCCCGACAGTGTCTCCTGCTGCTCCGAGTCGATGGGCACCCCAAACTCGCCGGGGTCGAAGGCCGCGCCGGGCTGAGGGGTCGGGTCACCGCCCGCCGCGGCCAGGGCCGTCGGCGACAGTGCCACGCTCGCCACCAGCGCGATCGCGACCACCACGCACAGAGACCGCGTCAGCCGCATCGTCTCGCCTCCTCGCTGCGCCATCGGCGCCTCACATCGGGGCCTCCGGCCCCGCCCTCGCCTGGGTGTCGCCCGGCCGGAGCTCGACTTGCAAGGCAAAGGCGTCGTCGTCGCCCAGCAGGTGCTCCACCGTGGCCTCCACCTGCGTCCCACCTCGGAGCGCCATGCCGATCCCGGTCCAGATGCGGGCGTGCGGCCCCGGAGAGCGGGGCGGCCATGCGATGCCCGCCCCGGTGACCAGCCACAACTCGTCGGTGAGGACCACCCGCCACTCGCCGGCGCCGTGCAGCCACGCCCCGCCCGGACCCGGTGCGCTGACGGCCATCGACAGCGCCACGAGCGCCGGGTCGATGATGCGCGACACGCTTACCCCCACCGACTGGCCCACCTGCAGCGGTTCGCCCCGCGACGCCTCGGCGAAGAGCGAGACGCTCGTCTCCAGCGCTCGCCCGTGGCGCGGGTCGTGGTGCACGAGTGCGAGCGTCATCCGGGATGGCCATGCCGAGGCCCAGCGGTCCCGACTGTCGAGGCTCGTGCCCAAGGGGTCGGTCACGGCACGGTGCTCGTCGACGACATAGGCCCGGGCCGACGCCTCCCACCGCCAGCCCGTCCCCCGGACCTCCCCGGCGTGTCGGTAGGTGAGCTCCAGCGAGGCGGCCAGGTAGCGCCCGGTGCAGCGCACGAAGGCTGGGCAGGCCGCAGACTCCAGCGCACCGCTCTCCGCCCGCCACATCAGGCGCCACTTGCCCTCATCGAAGACGTGGGTGAGGGCGGGAGCCGCCAGGACCTCCGCGCCGCAGACCGGCGGCCCCATCGTGGCGAGCACGGCCACTACGAGCGCACCCACTTTCCGCCATCGCGCGGGAGCCGGTGCCCTCATGGGCCTCCTCGCCCTTCTCGCCCATGCCCGCCCCCCGCCTGCACTCGCTCGAGCAGGCGGTGACGGGCCCGTAATCGTCCGACGGCCTGCATCAGAGACGACCGGGCGAGGGAGCCTTCGGGCGGGCTCCCATGTTGGGGCCGCAGGAAGAGCACGACGCCCGCCCACCGCTCCTCGAAGCGCGCCCGGCTCCACACCAGCACGCCCTGGCTCGGGTCGGCCATGTAGACGGCCCGCGGCTCCATCGCGGCCACCACGGTGAAGTGAGGCCGCCCGACGTCGACGAGGGCCACCACCGGCTCGTCGTAGCGTTCGAAATAGCGCAGCAGGTCGTCCCATGTGCTCAGGACGGGATAGCTCCGGACGCCCCAAGGCACCACCGCCCGTCCGATGTCCGCGACGGAGGCCGATGCCTCGCCGTCCTGGCCCGTGGCGGCTCGGATCAGCTGCGCCTCGTCCACCTCTAGCCCCAGGGCCTTCAGGACGGTGGCCGCTGCGGCGTAGCCGCAGGTCCGGTCGGTGCCCTGGCGCACCACGCCCTGGAAGCGAAGATCGTGGACCGACACGACAGGACGGGCGCCGACCGCCGGTGACGCGAGCATGCCGAGAGCGGCCAACGTTAGTATGACTAGCCTCCTTGCCACCATGACGTCTCGCCCTGCCCGCCCACCGGGATGCGTCGGCCGCGCGTCCCGGCAGGGATGGCCGGCGCGACCCGCACGACTTTAGTGTAACTATCGCGGCGACCTCTGGCAAGGACTCGCAGCGCTGCCGCCGCCCCGGCCAGACGGGCCATGACGTGTCGGCCGCGCCCGCTCGGGCGCGTTCGCGGGCTCTCGAGGCCGGCCGGCAGTCAGAGCATCGGAAGGGGCTCGTCGTCAGGGGGCAAGGGGAAGGCGGCCTCCAATGCGTCCACATCCCCCTGCTCCAGCGTCCAGCCCACGGCCTCGGCGTTGGCCCTCACGTGCTCCGGGCGAGAGGCCTTGGGAATGGCGACCACTGCCGGGCTCTTGCCGACGAGCCAGTTGAGCGCGACCTGGTGCGGCGTCTTGCCGTAGCGCGCCGCCACGCTGGCCAGGACCCGTCCACGGGCCGTGTGCGGCGACGGGAAGCGCCCCGAGCCGAGGGGCGAGTAGGCCATCAGGGTGATGCCCAGGCGCTCACACGCCGGCAACAGCCGGAGTTCTGCGGCTCGCTGCCCCAGCCAGTAGTAGACCTGGTTGCAGACCAGGGGCACGTCCTCGAGCGCCTCGCGGGCGCGCTCCATCTGCTCGACGGAGAAGTTGCTGACGCCGACGAAGCGCACCCACCCGTCGGCCACCAGCCGCCGCATCGCCCGCATGGTCTCCTCGATGGGATGGAGATCGCTGGGCCAGTGGAGGAGATAGAGGTCGATGCGGTCGATGGCCAGCCGCCTCAGGCTGCGCCGGGCCGCCCGGAGCACGCCGTCGTAGGAGGCGTGGCTGGGCAGCACCTTGGTGACCACGAAGACCCGGTCCCGCACGTCCCGGATGGCCTCGCCGACCAACCGCTCGGCGTGCCCGTTGCCGTACATCTCCGCGGTGTCGATCAGGGTGAGCCCCAGCTCGATGCCGAGACGAAGCGCCTCGATGGCCTGCCTGTCCTCGTCGGCACCTCCGCCGATGCGCCAGGTGCCCTGTCCCAGGGCAGGGATGAGCACTCCGGTGCGCCCCAGCTCACGCTCGAGCACGGTGCTCCCGGCCTCCTCTCCGCCGTGTCGGTGCGATGCCTTCGGGCCGGGACGCCGGGCGTCCTGCACCTCACCGGGAGACCGCGTCGATACCGCCGGGGGACCATGCCCCCGGAGGGGCGGACCCATCCGCCACCACCGTGACGACGGTCCTGGCCGGCACGCAGACGACGGACTGCCCGGGCCGGTCGATCCAGCCCGTCCGCACGCACCAGCGCTCGGGACACGTGGACCGCTCGACGCGGACGCGGCCGTCCCGGACCTCCAGCACCATCTCGACGCCACCGGCTTCGAGTCGCTCCACCCGGTCCTCGTCCAGGGGCCAGACGAGCGGGGGTCGCCCCGCCACCTCCACGAGCACCGCCGGTCGGCCCTGCACAGGCACTCCGCCGAACGCGGCCCAGACCAGGCGGCCGCCGCCGGCGCTCGCCGCCATGGCCAGCAACAGCATCACCGCCGCACCCAGCCCCATCGCCTCAGAACCGGCCCACGCGCGCCGTCGTGGAGCGGATCCCTCGAGCGCCGACGCGACACTACGAGAGGCCGCGCCCACCACGCGCTCGAAGCCGGGCAAGAGCCTTCGGGCCGCCACTCCGACCAACAGGCCCGCCAGGGCCCCCAGCGGTACCAGTGCCGTCATCAGCCAGCCGACCCCGCCCGCGTGGACCAGCACGCGAAACGCCGTCAGCTGGCCCAGGTTGTGGGCTACCCCTCCGACCACGCTCAACAGGACGAGCCGGTCGGACCCTCTTCGGGCCCACGCGCGGGCCAGGCCCATTACGGCCAGGCTGGCCGCCGCCCCGGCCACCGACATCCAAAAGCCAGGCCCTCCCAGCCGCCCGCTCAACAACGCGGCCGCCAGCACCCGGCAGGCGCCGAAGCCCGCGGCCGCCCTCGTGCCCCACTGCCACAGCACCAGCAGCATGACGCCGTTGGCCAGTCCAAGGTGGGCTCCGGGGACGGGAGGCGGGGGCAACCAGCGTTCGACCACGTAGAGGGCTAGGGAGAGGGCCAGCAGACAGGCGAAGAGCGCGACGCGGCGGGAGGCGCTCACGGCCCCTGCACCCGCGTCACGCGCAACGACTCATCGACAAGGAGGGCCTGTGCCCCCGGCCACTCACGCACCAGCGCCTGCCCCCGGTGGGGGCCCAGCACCATGACAGCCGTGGCCAGGGCATCGGCCACCGCAGCCGACTCGTGCAGCACGCTCACCGAGATGAGCCCCGTCGCCGGCCAGCCCGTGCGAGGGTCGATCAGGTGATGGTAGCGGCGGCCCTCCCACTCGAAGAAGCGCTCGTAGTCGCCCGACGTGGCCACCGCGCCGGTGGTGAGCTCGAGCGTTGTCAGCAACCCCTGAGGGTCTCTCGGGTGCCGGATCCCGACACGCCAGCCCTCGCCACCCTTGCGGCTCCCAGCGGTGGCAGGGCGACCGCCCAGCACGGCGACCTCCCCTCCGACGTCGACCAGCGCGCTCGAGACGCCGCCGGCCCGCAGGACAGCCACAGCACGGTCGGCCGCGTACCCCTTGGCGATGCCCCCCAGGTCGAGCGCCATCCCCGCTCTCGTCAGCCCGACGCGGACGACGTCGCCCTCTCGCTCGAGCCGTACGGCCGTGTAGTCCACCTGCCGGCGCACCTGCTCGATGGCCTGCGGCGATGGTGGGCGGCTGGGCGGCTCCCCTTGCCCCACCGAACCGAAACCCCACAGGTCGACGAGCGGCGCGACGGTCGGATCGAAGGCGCCACCGGTGCGGCGCGCGATGTCGAGCGCCAGTGCGACGACCTCCCCCACCTCGGCCGGCACCTCGACGAGGCCGCGACCGGCCTGGGCGTTGATGGCCGAGACCGGGCTCGCCGGATCGAAGCGATCGAGTAGCCGCTCGAGGCGCTCGATCTCTTGCAGCGCAGCGTCTGCGGCCGCCTGGGCGCCCGGCCCCGCCGCCACCACCTGCACGAACGTGCCCATGCCGAAGCCGGCTCGCCGGACCACCTCGAGGTCCTGTCGGGTGCCGGCCGTCGGCGACGGCCACGGCCACCCGCGGGCGCCCAGCACGGCCGTGCAACCCAGGGCCACCAGCGCGCCGGCCGCTAGCAGGCCGGCCGCCAGCGGCCGTCTCATGCCCGGCCGACCCCGTCGGCGCGCATGTCAGCGCTCCCCGTGGCCGCGGCTGCCTGCGCCACCTTCGCGCCGACCCCGACGATGGCGATGGCGTGAGTGGGGCACTTCTCGGCGCAGCGACCGCAGCTGTCGCAGAGCGCGGGGTCGATGACGGCCAGGTTGTCGGTCACCCGGATGGCACCCTTCTCGCAGGTGCGCTCGCAGATCCGGCAACCGATGCACCCGGCCTCGCAGACCTGGCGCACGAACTTGCCCGGCATCGTCGAGACGCACCGCACGTAAGAGGCCGTCGCCGGCATGACGCGGATGACGCCCCTCGGGCAGACCAGTTCGCACAGCCCGCAGCCCGTGCACCGCTCCTCGTCGACGACGGGGAGCCCATCGGGGCCCATCGACAGGGCGTCGAAGGGGCATGTCTCGACGCAGGTGCCGAAGCCCAGGCACCCCTGGGGACAGCCCTTGGGGCCACCGCCCAGTGCATCGGCGGCGCGGCAGTCCTGCACACCGTCGTAGGCGGCCCGAGTCAGCGCGACCTGCCGTCCTCCCCCGCACAGCACCCGGGCTACCCGGCGACCGGTCGTCTCGACCCGCTGCCCCAGGATTTCGGCGAGTCGCCGAGCGGTCGCATCGCCACCCGCCCGGCACCCGCTCACGGGGACACTGCCGCCGATGAGCGCCCGTGCGAAGCCACTGCACCCGGAGAAGCCGCACGCCCCGCAGTTGGCCCCGGGCAGGCTCTCCATGACCTGGCCCAGCCTTGGATCCTCCTCGACCCTGAGAAATCGCCCGGCCAGCACCAGCCCGATACCGAAGAGCAGGCCCAGGGACCCCAGCATCCCGACGGCCCGCAAGATCCCCTCGATCATGGCATCGCGACCTCTCTTCCCTGGCCCGTCTCCCTCATGCTCACCCAAGCCAGCCCCGGGCTCACAGCGGCACGAGCCCTGCGAACCCCATGAACGACAGGGACAGGAGCCCGGCGATGACCAGCGCCAGCGGCGTGCCCTCGAACACGCCGGGTACCCGGGCGTAGGCCAGCTCCTCCCGGATGGCCGCCATCAGCACCAGGGCCAGGGTGAAGCCCAGCCCCGTGCCCAGGCCGAAGACCATCGTCTCCACCAGGTCGTAGGCCCGGTCGGAGGCCATCAGCGCCAGCCCCAGCACGGCACAGTTGGTGGTGATGAGGGCCAGGTAGATCCCAAACGCCTCGTACAGCGCCCGGTTGGTCTTGCGGATCACCATCTCCAGGAACTGGACGAACACCGCGATGACCAGGATGAAGGCCAGCGTGCGCAGGTACCCCAGGTCGAGCGGCTGCAGGACCAGGCGATCGACCAGCCAGCTCACCGCCCCGGCGCCGACCAGCACGAAGGTGGTGGCCAGGCCCATGCTCGCACCGGTCTTGATGCTGCGGCTCATGCCCAGGAAGGGGCAGGTGCCCAGGAAGCGCACCAGCGTGATGTTGTTGACCAGGGCCGAGCTGACCAGCAGCAAGATCCACTTCATCGGCCACCGCCCCCTGCCACCGCACCGCTCGCCACGACGCCGGTCACGCGCCCGGCGGCCCGCCGAGCCGCTGCCTCTCGATACGCCTTCGTCGCCCAGTTGAGGGTGGCCACCAGCACCCCGAGGGTGATGAAGGCCCCAGGCGGCATGCTGAAGACGCGGATGGGCTCCAGGCCCGCCGCCAGTACCGGATAGCCGAAGAACGTGCCGTTACCCAGCACCTCCCGGATGGAGGCGACGAGGGTGAGCCCCCAGATCTCCCCGATGCCCATGCCCAACCCGTCGGCGAGGGCGCGGGGGACCGGGTGCTTGGAGGCGAAGGCCTCGGCCCTCGCGAAGATGATGCAGTTGACCACGATGAGCGGGACGAAGATCCCCAGTGCGTCGTGGACCGCCGGCACCAGGCCGGCCAGCAGCAGATCCGTCACCGTGACGGCCGTGGCGATGACGACCACGAAGACCGGCAGGCGCACGTCGTCAGGGATCACCCGTCGCAGGGCCGACACCACCAGCCCCGTCATCAGCAGCACCGCCGTGACCGCGATGCCCATGATGAGGCCGTTGATGGCTGCGGTGGTGATGGCCAGCACCGGGCACATCCCGATGAGCATGCGCAGGGGCGGGTTCTCCGGCCAGATGCCGCGGAAGACGTCCTGGGCCAGTACCCGCACCGATTGGCGGCTCATGAGGCTCACCGCCCTTCCCAGGCCTCGCGAGCCATCTCGATGGCGGCGTAGACGCCGTCGGCCACGCCCATGGTGGAGATGGTGGCGCCCGATATGGCCTGGATGTCCTCACCCGGCATGAAGGGGTCGTCCATCGACTTGCCCTCGAACTGCGCGAGGAAGGCCTCCTCGGTGATGCGGCTGCCGAGCCCCGGCGTCTCGGACTGCTCTACCACCCGCACGCCGATGAGCCGCTGCGCCTCCATGTCGATCCCGACGGCCAGCCGAATGGGCCCGCCGTAGCCCTGAGCATCCACGAACAACGCCAGGCCCAGCGGGCGACCTGTGGCGTCCCGGGCCTCGTAGATGGGGGTCCCGTCCACCTCAGCCACCTGCTCGAAGCTGGCCGCCTCAGGCAGGATCCCCTTGAGCCCTACCTCGATGGCCCGCGCCTGCTGGCGTGACGCGATGATCGGCGACATGGCCTGGTAGAACGTAGCCAGCAACGCGCCGGAGACGGCGGTCACCACGACCAACACCAGCACGGAGCGCAGATCGCGGGCCCACTGCGCCTGCGTCGACACCTTCAAAGGCCTCGCCTCCCGCAGCGCTTGGAGTCGGCGACGACTCCAGGCGACCGACATCCGGTTGATGAGAGGGGTGAGCGCGTTCATCACGAGGACCGCGAACGCGGCGCCCTCCACGTAGGAGCCGTAGATGCGCAACAAGACCGTCAGCAGGCCGACCCCGACCCCGAAGAGCAGCTGCCCTCCGGCCCCCACCGGGGTGGTGACGGGGTCGTGCACGAAGAAGGCGACGGTCAGGGGCGCGAGCCCGACCAACCAGTGGAAGACCGGGTCCCACCCCAGCGCCATCGCCAGCACCGCGCTGCCGACGAAGAAGCCGGCCGGCGCCATCCAGCGTCCCAGCCGCCAGCCCAGCATCAGCACCGCCGCGGCGTAGGTGGCCAGGGGCGACGCGGCCCCTAGCGGTCCCGGCCCTCCCTGCCAGAGCAGCGGGAGGTGGTCCGGTACGACCTCGCCCTGGCGGGCCAGGGCCAGCACGGGCTGCTGCCCGGCCCAGCCGGCAGAGACGGTGGCGGCGAAGCTGGCCAGGAGGAAGACGTGGCCTACCAGCGCCGGGTTGAAGATGTTTTGCCCCAGCCCCCCGAAGACGTGCTTGCCCAGCCCCACTGCCACGACGCCGCCCACTACCACCATCCACAGGGGCATGGAGGGGGGCAGGGTGAGGCCCAACAGGATCCCTGTCAGCAGCGACGCCATCCACGCCCGGGATGTGAGCCGCTCACCCCGGGCGAGGCAGCACAGGGCCTCGGCGATGAGCGCACCCGCGATGGCGGCGGCCAGCACACCCACGGCCGGAGCCCCGTATCGCACGATGGCCGCCACGGTCGGCACCGAGACGGCGATCAGGCTCATCCCCAGCATGCGATCGAGGGAGGCCTCCCGGGCGTGCACGTGCGGGGCCGGCTGGATCAGCAAGGAGGCTTGCAGGGGCGTCGCCCTGGCCATCAGAGGTCACCCCCGTTGCCCGGCCGTCGGGCACGCCCGTACTTGGCCAGGCGGATCCATTGAAGCAGCGGCCGATAGGAGGGACACAGCACCGTGCAGGCGCCGCACTCCAGGCACTCCCGCGCTCCCAGGGCCCGTGCCTCGGCCATCTGCCCCGCGGCCGCGGCACGCGCGATGTAAAGAGGGAGCAGGCCTACCGGGCATGCCTCGACGCAGCGACCACACCGGATGCAGGCCGCCTCGGGTCGGAAGTGCATGGCAGGCGGCATGGCGGTGATAGCCGAGACCGACTTGGTCACCGGTACCTGCAGGTCCGGCACGCACGCCCCCTGCAACGGCCCGCCTACGAGGACCAGCACGGGGGTCTCGCTCGTCTCCTGCTCACCGTGCCCCTGCAGCAGCGAGGCCACCGGTGTGCCGATGGGCACCCGCACCGCGCGCAGGCGCCCCTGCTCCGAGACGGTCACGAGCCGCTCGGTGACGGGCCACCCCTCCAGCAGTGCCTCCCCGGCCGCCACAGCCGTGGCAGCCGACTCGACCATCATCGGAGGAGACGGCTCGCCGGACCGGCCCCCTCGCCTGCGGATGCCGGCGGCGGCCAGCGCCTCACGCGCCAGCAAGACGGGCACCCAAAACCAGTCGACGTCAGCCAGGCGCACGATCTCGACCGGCATCGATCCCGTCCGGAGCTCGGCCTGCTCGGCCAGCGCCCGGGTGAGCGCCTCGTCAGCAGGCCCTCCCCGGTGCACCGCCACCAGCACACGGCTGGCGCCCGCTGCCCGACCCAGGGCGGCGGCCCCCAGCAACGCGGCCTGGGGGTAGGCACCCGCCACCAACATCTCGCTGGGCAGCCCCGGCTCGCAGCCGACCGCGTTGACCACCAGGACTCCGCCGTCGAGCCCTTGCTCGAGCCGCTCGTAGAGGGGCCCCTGGCCCGGGCACGCAGCACCGTCGACTCCCGCCGTCCGCAGGAAACGCCGCAACTCCGCGGCCGGCCACTGCCCAGGCTGCGTCGGCTCCCATGGACGGGCCAGCGGCTCGACCCGCTCGCCGAGCTCGTCGACCTCCACCGTCACCGCCGGGACCATCTCGCCGTCGGGCCCCGGCGCCGGTTGGACGTCGACGACCTTGCCGGAGACGGGGCTGTGGACCGGGACCAACCCCGCGCCATCTTCCCCTGGCTCCGGCCCGAAGAGGACCTGACCGGCGTGGACCCGGTCGCCGCGCTTGACCCGCACCGGCCCACATGCCGAGGGGCCTTGCCGGCCGGTGATGACGAGACGAGAGGACGGAGCCTGCAGCGTCTCGGCCGCCGCGACGGCCAGGGCCGGGGCACCACCTTTCATGCGCACCATGCCACCCTCCCACGGGATGACGTGCTAGTGCTCACCTTCACTATCAATCGCAACGAAAAAGAGAGCCCGGGCGCCTAGCCCCGCTCGGTCCCAGTCTCGCGCCCGCCGTTGGGGCGATCAAGGTAAAGATGTCCTGACGCCCGTGGCCGCCCGTCACAACAAGCGCAACCCTGCCAGAACCCCGGTGCTGATCAGCATCACGACGATCCCGGCGGACAGTACTCCGGCGCTGATCGCGACGAAGGCCCGGACTGGTGGGATGCCCATCAGGAAGGCCAGGGCCGTCCCTGCGTATGCGCCCGTCCCCGGCAGCGGCACCGCCACGAACAGCGCGAGCCCCACGGCGCCGTAGCGCTCCACCAGATCGTGTCCGCGCTCGCGCACCCGTTCCACGAGCCGGCCGACGACGGTGCGGCGCAGGAGTCGCTCATACCCGAAGTGGAGCACCAGCCAGACCGGCCAGAAGAGGAGCGCGTTGGAAGCTGTCGCCAGAAGGAAGACCCCGGGCCAGGGCAGCTCCCATGCCAGTCCCAACGGAATGCTGCCCCTCAGCTCGATCCAGGGCACCAGTGTGAGCAAGGCGACGGAGACCCATGGCGACAGCAGCCACTCGCGCAACGCCATCGATTCCCTTCCGTCCGTCGTGGCCGTGAGGGCACCGCTGCGGGCCACCCTGCCCCTATACATTACGGCCCCGCCGCCTCCCTTCAGCGAGCCTGCAGGGGTGGACCCGGTCGACTGCGAACATCAGCCGGGTGTCTACGCGAGCGGTACGCCTCAACCGTGTGACCTCCGCCCTGGGCATCGGCCGCCTCGACGAGATGCCTGCCGTGGTCCCGGTACTGGCCCTCGGCGGGCTGGTCTTCACCTTCGGGGCCTCCTTCGTCTGGCCGGTCACCACCATCTACATCCACTTCGTCCTGGGTCGCTCCCTGGCCACGGCAGGGCTGGTCCTGATGCTGTCCTCGGCCTCCTCTCTGGTGGGGCAGCTCGCGGGAGGAGCCGCCTTCGACCGCTGGGGTGGGAGGCGGGTGCTGCTGGCGGGCCTCCTCCTGCGGGCGGTGGCCCAGACCACCATCGCGCTGGTGCCGCTCTGGCCCGTCTACGTGGCCGCGATGATGCTGGACGGCTGGTCCTACGGTCTCGTCGATCCCGCCACCAACGCCCTGGTCTCCCGGGCCTGGCCCGAGGGAGGGCGCAGGGGCTTCAACTTCCTGTACGTGGCGCGAAACGCCGGCGTGGCCCTCGGCACCGCCGTCGGAGGACTGGTGGCCGGGTACTCGTTCTCGGCCGCCTTCCTGGCCAATGCGGCCACATCCCTGGCCTACGCCGCCATGGTCTGGCGGCGGGTGCCCGGTCACGTCCCGGAGCCGGAAGCCTCCCGCCCGGCGCCTCGGCCCGGGTCGCCCGAGCCCGCCGAGGTCTGCGCTCTCTCCCTCGGGACGCGCGCCGGCGCCTCGGGTCGCTGGTCTCTGGCGGCGATGGGAGCGCTGGTGGTGGGCGTGGGGCTGGTATGGATGGCCTACGGCCAGTGGCAGGCAGTCATCTCGGTCTACATGCAGGAGCTGGGGTACCCTCTCGCCTCCTACAGCGTCCTGTGGACCCTCAACGGGGCGCTCATCGTGGGCTCGCAGCCGCTGGTGGGGTGGGTGACGCGGCGAGGCTTGAGCTCGGTGACGGCCCAGATGCTGGTGGGGACCGTGCTATTCGCGGCCTCCTTCGTACTGGTCTGGCGGTGGCCCCTCTATCCCGGCTTCGTGCTCGGCATGGTCGTCCTCACCCTCGGCGAGGTGCTGGCCTTCCCTGCTTTTCCCGCGGCGGCCGCGGCGCTGGCGCCACCCGCCAGGCAGGGTCTCTTCCAGGGGGTGGTAGGCGGGGCCATCTCGGCAGGACGCATGCTGGGGCCCCTGGCCGGCGGCGCGCTCTACGACCGGCTCTCGCCCCCGGTGGTGCTGGGAGCAGCCGCCGTCGTCTCGGCCACAGCCGGCGCTTGCTTCGCGGCCTACCGTGCCCTGGCGAGGCGCGCCGGAGCCGTGACAGGCAGGAGGAGCGCCCGCTAGCGGCGTATGCACGCACCGCGGTCTAGACCTGTGCCCTAGAGGGAGGAGAGGTACGGATGCCGTCGATGCGACGCCGGCTCTTCGGGCTCCTGGTTGCCGGACTGCTGGTAGCCGCGATGGGCATGCCGGTAGCCGCGGCGTGGACCGGCGAGATCGTCTTGTGGGATGCCCCGCGCTGGCGCGATGAGTCCGGAGATCAATTCCATTGGATCAAGGCCAAGATCCGGGAGTTCGAGGAGAGCCACCCGGGCGTGCGGATCACGCTGGTGGAGACGCCGTGGGCCGAGCTGGCCCAGAAGCTGGCCATCGCCATCGCCGGCCGGGCCTGGCCGGACCTGGCCCCCATCGACATCTCGGGTGGCTTCATCAGCATCCAGTACCTGCAGCAGGGCGTCGTCGAGCCTCTCGACGAGTTCTTCACGCCGGAGGAGCTGGCCGACTTCTATCCCGGCGCCCGGGCGGCGTACACCTATAATGGCAAGCTCTACGGCATCCCCACCTCCATGGCCGTCCACTCCATGCTGCTGGCGCTCGACCACTTCCGCAACCGGGGCGTGGAGCCTCCCGCCAACGGCCGGTGGACTTGGGATCAGTTCGTCGAGACCGCCCGCAAGCTGACCTACGATCGCGACGGCGACGGGCGCCCCGACGTCTGGGGCTTCTCCACCTACATCCTCAAGGGCTACTACGAGGCCTGGCCGATGCTGTACATGGACGGCGCCCGGCCCCTGTCGCCGGACCTTCGCCGCTACACCTTCGACTCGCCGCAGGCCGTATCGGCCCTGCAGAAGATGCTGGACCTCAAGTTCAAGGAGCGGGTGGCGCCCATGGAGATGGGCTCCGCGGACGTGGGCGGCACGTTCCAGGCCTTCGCCAATCCGGAGCAGCGCCGCATCGCCATGGAGCCCTGGGCCTCCTGGGCCATCGCGACCCTGCGCACCAACCAGCAGTACAAGATGGACTTCATGGTGGCCGAGTACCCCATCGGCGAGTCGGGCAAGCCCGTCACCATCGGCGGCACGGGCGGCTGGGTCGTCTTCCGCCAGCCCAACAAGGAGAAGCTGGCCGTCGTCGTCGAGCTGGCCAAGCACCTGTCGACGCCGCAGGAGCAATACACCTTCGCCCGCTTCTACGGCACCTTCCCGGCCCGCCAGTCGGTGATGGCGCTCGACCCGTACGGAGACAACGAGCACATGCAGCAGGCCGCGGCCATGCTGCCCTTCGCCGAGATGGTGCCCATGCATCCCAACTGGCGGCAGATAGACGAGCGCATCCAGGCCCAGCTACAGCTGGCCTTCGCGGGGGAGAAGTCGGCCGAGCAGGCCCTGCGGGACGCCGGCCGAGAGGTCCAGTCCTTCCTTCGCTGAGGTCAGGGTAGGGCGGGCCTTGCCCTGAGCGGGGAGGGGGAGGCGTCCCGGGTCGCTCGCCGGCCCGGCCCTCCCCTTCCGTTGCGAAGGTCACGAGGAGGAGGAGTCCATGTCCGCCGGCACCGGGGTCGTACCGAGACCCGGCTCGACCCGCCGACGCACCCTCTGGCAGGAGATCTGGCGGCAGCGCACCGCCTACCTGTTCATCGCGCCCAAGTACGCCCTTTTCATCCTCTTCGTCGCTCTGCCGGTGCTGTGGGCGTTCTTGATCTCCCTGCAGGAGTTCCGCATCTTCGACACGGTCTGGGTCGGCCTGGACAACTTCGTCCAGGTCTTCACCAGCGACCTCTTCTGGATCGCATTGCGAAACACGGTGCAGTACGCGGCCGTCACGGTGCCGGCCAACGTGCTCATCGCCCTGGTGCTGGCGAGCCTCATCTTCCCGTTGCGAAGCGGCGCGCAGACCTTCTTCCGGGCCGCCTACTACCTGCCGACCGTGGCCGCCTCGGTGGTCATCGCCATGGTCTGGCGGTGGATATTCAACTACTCCTACGGCCTGTTCAATCACATACTGCAGCTGGTCGGCCTGGAGCGGGTCAACTGGCTGGGCAGCTCGGCCTTCGCCATGTGGTCCATCATCCTGATGCAGGTCCTGACCCCGCCCGGCACGGGGGTCTTGCTCTACCTGGCCGCCATGGGCTCCATCCCGCAGACCCTCTACGAAGCCGCCATCCTGGACGGAGCCAGCCCCTACGCACGCTGGCGCCACATCACACTGCCGCTGCTCAAGCCGACCACCCTCTATCTGGTCGTGCTGGCCACCATCGGCTCCTTCCAGGTCTTCACGCCCGTCTTGATCATGACGCAGGGGGGCCCGGGCTACTCGACCACGACGCTGGTGCACATGATATTCAACACGGCGTTCCTCGACTTCAACTTCGGGCTCGCCGCCGCGCTGTCGGTGGTGCTGTTCGCCATCATCATGGTCTTCGCGATCTTCCAGTTTCGCTGGCTCTCGTCGGACATCGAGTACAGCTGAGGGATGGCCATGGCAAGCGTTCGCCCGTCTGCTAACGACTCGACGACCTCGACGACCGCCACCCGGGCCGCCGGTCCACGTCCCGGCACGCCGGCAGCGGGTGCCTCCTGGCAACTTGCGCTGGGCCGCGTCGGACTCGGCGTCGGGAGAGGGATCGGCTGGGTGGTGCTGGTGGGCTGGGCCATCGTCTCACTGGTGCCGCTGTACTGGATGGTGACGACCTCCTTCATGCTGCCGGAGGAGGTCTGGCAGGTGCCCCCAGCGTTCGTGCCCACGGTGGGCAAGGAGCTCCCTGCCCTGCTGCTGTCGGGGCGATGGACCGAGGCGGCGGAGCTCTGGGCGAAGGCGACGGAGAGCTACGTCTTCCTCTTTCAGTCGACCCCCATCTGGCGGTGGTTCCTCAACTCCACCATCGTCTCCGGTGTCGCCACGCTGGGGGTGCTCCTGCTGGACTCGATGGCGGCCTACGCCTTCGCCAAGCGGCGCTTCCCGGGGCGTGAGCTGCTCTTCTGGATCATGATCAGCACGCTCATGATCCCGGGCCAGGTGACGCTGGTGCCCATGTTCATGATCGTGCGCGACGCCGGCCTGATGAACACCCTGTGGGCGGTCATCCTGCCCGACCTGAGCATGGTCTTCGGCGTCTTCCTGCTGCGCCAGTTCATGCGGACCATCCCCACCGAGCTGGTGGAGGCGGCCACCATCGACGGCGCGTCGGAGCTGGTCATCTACAGCCGCATCATGGTGCCCCTGGCCAAGCCGGGGCTCGCGACGCTGGGCATCCTCACCTTCATGTCCACGTGGAACTCGTTTCTGTGGCCGCTCATCGCGCTGCAGCGCTCCGAGCTTTTCACCCTGACGGTGGGTCTCAAGACCCTCCAGGACAAGAACCTGGTGCAGTACGGGCTCCTGATGAGCGGCGCCACGGTGGCCGCCATCCCCATGGTCATCGTCTTCCTGATGTTCCAGCGCTACTTCGTCAAGGGGCTCACGCTGGGAGGCCTCAAGGGCTGAGAGGCAGAGGGCTAGCCCCGTCGGGGGCTAGCCCTCCCACAGGAAGCTCAGCACGAACAGGCCGGCCACCACCCACATCAGCCAGCGCACCTCCCGGGCCTTGCCCGTCAGGAGCTTGACCATCACGTAGGTGATGAAGCCGTAGCCGATGCCGCGGGCGATGTTGAAGGTGAGCGGGATGGTCAGCAGCGTGACGAAGGCCGGGAAAGCCTCCGTGTAGTTGTCGAACCGGATCTCCTTGACCACCGTGCTCAGCATGAGGAAGCCCACCACGATCAGCGCCGCGGCCGTCGCCTGAGGCGGCACGACCACCAGCAGGGGCGTGAAGAGCACGGAGGCGAAGAAGAGCAGCGCCACCACCACCGAGGTGAGGCCCGTGCGTCCGCCCTCTCCCACGCCCGAGGCGCTCTCCACGTAGGTCGTCACCGAGCTGGCGCCAAACAGCCCGCCCAGCATGGCCGCCAGGGAGTCGACGAGCAGCACCCGCTTGACCCCCGGTAGCCTCCCCTGCTGATCGAGCAATCGGGCCTCGCCCGCCACCGCGACGACCGTACCCATGGTGTCGAAGAAGTCGGTCATCAGGAAGGCGAAGATGGAGCCCAGCAGCCCCACCTGCAGCGCACCGGCGATGTCCAGCCGGAAGAAGGTCTCGAAGCTGCTCGCGCTCGGCCAGGCCAGCCACCGCTCCGGCAACGGCGTGATGCCGAGCGGGATGCCGGCCAGGGCCGTCAGGATGATGCCGCCCAGGATGGCGCCCCGCACCCGCAGGGCCAGCAGGGCGGCGGTCACCAGGATGCCGCCGAAGGTGAGCAGGACCCGCGGATCGCCGAAGTCACCGAAGGTGACCAGGGTCGCCTCGCTGGCCACCACCACCCCCGACTGGGACAGGCCGATGAAGGCGATGAAGAGCCCGATCCCTGCGCCGATGGCCCGCTTGAGTTCGAGAGGGATGGCGTCCATGACGGCCTCTCGGACGTTGCTCAGCACGAACAACGTCACGATGGCGCCCTCGACGAAGATGACCCCCATCCCGACCGGCCACGGGACCCCCTGCCCCAGCACCAGCCCGAAGGCCAGGGCCGCGTTGAGGCCCATCCCCGAGGCCAGTGCGAACGGATAGTTGGCGTAGAGGCCCATGGCCAGCGTGGCCAGTCCGGCGGCCATGGCCGTCGCGACCGCCACCCCCTCCTCGGGGAGCCCCGCCGCCCCCAGGATGCTGGGGTTGACGAAGAGGATGTAGGCCATGGTCATGAAGGTCGTGAACCCAGCGACCACTTCGGTACCGACCGTGGATCCCCGCTCCCGCACCCGGAAGCGCCGCTCCAGCCAGCCCACCAACCCCAGCGCACGACTCTCCCCGGTGTCGGCCCGCGCCGCGTCCATCGTTGGTCGTTCCCCTCCCGTGTTGATGCCGGTAACGGCAGAGAATGGTAGCACCTTCGGGCCCCGCCGACAACCCTAGAACCCTAGCGGGCCCGTGCCTCCTTGAAGACACGTTCGGCCCGGTAGGAGCTGCGCACCAGCGGTCCGCTGAAGACCTCCACGAAACCCTCCTCGTATCCCCACTCCCGGTACCGATCGAACTCGGCGGGCGTGACGTAGCGCTCTACCGGCAGATGGCTGGGGCTGGGGCGCAGGTACTGCCCCAGGGTCAGGATGTCGACACCGACCGATCGGAGGTCCCGCATGGCCTGGCGGATCTCCTCGTCGGTCTCGCCGAGCCCCAGCATCAGGCTCGACTTGGTCAGGACATCGGGCCGATACTCCTTGGCGAAGGCCAGTACCTGCAGGGTCTGGTCGTAGCTCGCCCTGGGATCCCGCACCCGGGGCGTGAGCCGCCGCACCGTCTCCACGTTGTTGGCGAAGACGTCGAGGCCCGAGTCCATCACGGTGGCCACCGCCCGCCGGTCGCCCCGAAAGTCCGGCGTCAGCGCCTCCACCCGGACCCAGGGAGCCCGTGCCTTGATGGCGCGTACCGCCCGGGCGAAGTGCCCGGCCCCGCCGTCGGGCAGATCGTCCCGATCCACCGACGTCAACACGACGTACTCCAGGCGCAGGCGCGCCACGGCCTCGGCCACCCGGTCGGGCTCGGTGGGGTCCAGCGCGCCCCGGGGGTTGCCCGTGGATACGGCGCAAAACTTGCACGCCCGGGTGCAGACCGAGCCCAGGAGCATGAAGGTGGCGGTCCCATGGCCCCAGCAATCCGCCACGTTGGGGCAGCGGGCCTCCTGGCAGACCGTAAACAGACCCAACTGCTTGACCACGCCGGATACGAAGGTGTAGGTGGGCCCCCCCGGCAAGGGCACCTTGAGCCACTCCGGCTTGGGCCGGGGTCGGCCGTCGTCCAGCGGTCGCTTGCGAAGCCCTCCCGGGACCACCTTGATGCGGGGCGCCTCCATCGCGGGCATCCCGACTCCCTTCCGTCACCCTGTCGGCTCGTCTCGACGTGCGGCGCCTTCACCGTCACCCACGAGCACCACGTGCACCTGTGATGGGCCATGCACGCCGAGCACCAGGTCGTTTTCGATGTCGGCGCTGCGGCTCGGTCCGGTCACGATGGCCACCGACGAAGGCAACCGCTGTGCCCCGAGGCGTTGAGCCAGCTCCTCCAGGCTCACCAGCACGTCGGACTCCCGTACGACCGTCACCTGCACCGTAGGCAGCAGGCTGGCCAGGCGCCCCTGCCGCGGGCCCGCCAGCAATACGACGCTACCGGTCTCCGCTACCGCGTACCTTCCCACGGTGATGCCCACAGCGGCGACCCGTGCCTGCTCTCGCCAGGCCTCGGCCCGATCCGGGCCGGGCTCGGGTCCGTCGGCCTCGCCCGTCCGGTAGGGCAAGAGGCCCCGTTGCCTCAGCGCCTCGGCCAGCTCACGGGGGGCCAGGCCGGGGTCGTCGGTCATCACGACCCGACCGCCCCGCGGCGCCACTGCTTCACATAGGCTTGCCAGGGCGGCCGGCAGTGCTTGCGGGTCGCCCACCCGGTGGACGCGGCCCCCGAGCTGCTCGAGCATCCGCGTGAAGTGGGCGACGCGACGAGCCAGGTCCGGTGGCGCCTGGCGGCTCGCGTCCCCACCGGGCGCAGGCGGGCCATCTCCCGCCGAGCCGCGAGGGAGCGAGGGCTGGGGCGGCAGCGGCGTGTCGGCCCGGTCAGGGCCCTCGACGGAGCGACGCCCCTCTCCGAGGAGCACCTCACCTCGCCGCCACAGTTCCGCGAACGACCGCTCCGACGGCTCCGGCAGGTCCCGGCCCCACGTCCAGGGCGCCAGCGGCCCCGGCAGCGACGACAGCCATCCGTCTCCACCCGCCGCTCTCCAGCGCCGGGCCACCCGGGCCCCCATCCGCGCCAGGCGCAGGCTGGCCCGGTAGCGCCGGGAGCTCTTCCACAGCCACGCGCCGAGCTCGAGCGCCGTCCCGAGGCCCGCCGGCCCCCGGCCGACCGAGCGAGCCTTGTCGGCCCGGTGGCGCAGGATCAGCCGGTGCAGGGGGATCCCCACGGGGCAGACGTCCGTGCAGGCCGTGCATAGGGAGCACGCGTCGAAGGGCAGGTCGTCGGCCCTTTGCTCCTCCAGCAGCGGGGCCAGCACCACCCCGATGGGGCCACTGTAGACCGAGCCGTACGCGTGGCCGCCCACCTGGCGGTAGACCGGGCAGTGGTTGAGGCAGGCGCCGCACCGGATGCAGGCCAGCACCTCCCGGTAGGGCGAGGCCAGGATGCGGCTGCGGCCGTGGTCCATCAGGATGACGTGCAGCTCCTCGGGGCCGTCCAGCTCGCCCGGCCCCCGAGGCCCCGTCACCAGGTGCGTGTAGACGGTGATGGCCTGCCCCGTCGCGCTGCGGGCGAGCAGCTCCAGGAAGAGAGGCAGGTCGGCCAGCGACGGGATCACCTTCTCGATGCCGGCGACCACCACGTGCACCGGTGGCGCCGAGCTGACCAGGCGCCCGTTGCCCTCGTTGGTGCAGATGACCACGGTGCCCGTCTCCGCTACCACGAAGTTGGCCCCGGAGATCCCGATGTCCGCCTGCAGGAACTTCTCCCGCAACACCTGGCGTGCCACCGCCGCCAGGGACGGGGTGTCGGTGGAGACGGGCCGACCCACCAGCCGGGAGAAGAGGACCGCGATCTCCTCCCGGCTCTTGTGGATGCAGGGCGTCACGATGTGCGCGGGGCGCTCCCCTGCCAGCTGGACGATGAACTCGCCGAGGTCGGTCTCCACCACCTCGAGGCCCGCCGCCTCCAGGTGGGCGTTGAGCTCGACCTCCTCGGTGGCCATGGACTTGGACTTGACCAGCAGCCGCGCGCCCCGCCGCCTCGCGATGCTCTCCACGATGCGGGCGACGTCTTGCGCCCCGGCGGCGCGCCAGACGTGTCCGCCCCGGGCCTCGATGGCCGCGGCCGCCTTGTCGAGCAGCCGCTCCAGATCGTCGAGCACCGCCATCTTGATGGCGTGCGCCCTGCGGCGCAACGCCTCGAAGTCGCCCGGCGCCCAACCCTCGGCGGCCAGTTGGGCCAGTTGCGCGAAGGCGGCCCGCCGGGCCTCGACCTTGCCGTCGGCGGTGAGGCGCACGGCCTGTCGGAGCCGCTCGTCCGCCAGGGCCCTTCGGGCTCGGTCTCGGAAGCCCTCCGCGCCGGCGAGGCGGGTGCGCCTCATGAGCGGCCGCCTCCTGCCGGCCGGGTCGTCGCCTGCGCCACCACGCCGGCTCTTGCCGCCTCTGCCCCCGCCGACGGGTCGAGCAGCCCCATCCCCTCCGCCAGCAGCTCCGCCACGTGTACGAAGCGCAGGCGCAGTCCCCGCCGCCGGGCACGCCCCATCAGGTGCAGCAGGCAGGATCCGTCAGCCGAGACCACGACGTCGGCTCCCGCCGCCTCGATGGCGGCCAGCTTGTCGTCGGCCATGGCCACCGACACCTCGGGCGACTTGACCGCGAAGGTCCCGCCGAAGCCGCAACACCGGTCGGCACCCTCGAAGGGCACGAGCGTCAGCTCCCTCACGCACCGCAGCAGGCGCTCCGGCGCTTCGGCGGCACCCAGGATGCGGCTTGCGTGGCACGAGGCGTGGTAGGCGGCGGTGACGGGGTAGCGGGCCCCCAGATCCTCGATCCCCAGCACGTCGGTCACGAACTGAGCGAACTCGTAGGTGCGAGCTGCCAGGGCCCGGGCCCGCGGCGCCACTGCCGGGTCGCCCGCCAGCAGGGCCACGTAGTGCTCCCGGACCATGGCCACGCAGGAGCCGGTGGGAGCCACCACATACTCAGCCGACTCGAAGGTCCGCACGAAGTGACGGGCCAGGGTGGCAGCCTGCGCCCATTGGCCGCTGTTGAAGTGGGCCTGGCCGCAGCAGGTCTGCTCTTGGGGGAAGTGGACGTCGACGCCCAGGCGCTCCAGGATGCGGGCCGCTCCCACCGCGGCGCGAGCGAAGAAGACGTCGTTGACGCAGCCGACGAAGAACGCGACCCGCATGGCTCACCGCCCGCCTCGGCTTGGGCCGTGCCGCCAATGTTCGCCCTCTTTGTGGCGCTCCCTGCCGGAACACGCCGGCAGCTGCCCCGCTCAGTCGAACTCGGGAGGCAGCGATGGGTCGCGGTAGAGCCGGTACAGGCGACGGATCTGCTCCGCTGTGATCCGGGTGACCGACAGCGGCGGCAGCTCGTCGACGGCGAACCACCCCACGGCCTCGGTCTCGATGCTGGCACGGGGCTGGCCGCCGGTCAGCTCGCAGGCGATGCAGATCTTGTAGACCGCGTAGGCCACGGGCCGGTTGTGGTGGCGGGAGTTGTCCCACACCGCGAGCAAGCGCACCGGGCGCACCACGTACCCCGTCTCCTCGGCCACCTCCCGTGCCGCCATCTCCGCGGGCGACGAGCCGACGTCGGCCCAGCCGCCGGGCAGCGACCACCGCCCGTCGGAGCGCTCCTTGACCAGCAGCACGCGATCGCCGTCGAAGACCACCGACCGCACGTCCACCTTGGGGGTCGGGTAGCCGGTCTCCCCGGCGAAGAGCTCCTCCAGGCGCACGCGCTCGGACTCGGAGGTCAGCCCGCACTGGGTCGCCAGCATGTCGACCGCGATCTGGCGAAGCTCCCGGTACCGTTCCTGGTCGTAGGGGTCCGTGGCATAGGTCAGACCGGTCTGGGCCAGCGCCTGGATACGCTTGGCCCACCGGATCCATTGAGGCTCCACGCCTGTGCTCCTCCCGCGCCGGGGCACCGTCGCCTCTTCGGCAGCGCCCCACCCTGCTTGCTCCATTGTACTCCGGGCCCGACCTCGCCCGACGTCACGACGCGGTTGGAGCCCCTCGCCAGGGATCGGGCAGGGCCCCGACGAAGCGCTCCGGGGCCGGCGATGACGGCGCCGGACATGCACGACCGGGACAGGAGGCGATGTCGCCGGCACCCTCCTGATGCTGCCGACCCCTGGGGCCTTCATGCTCGCGAGCCGGTACTTCATGCAAGGCATTCAACTCAAGTCGAGCATCTGCACCAGAGGAGGGGGGATGGGGCCATGCAGCCCATCCGAGAGCTGGTCCGCCAGATGACCCTGGAGGAGAAAGCTGCGCTGTGCTCGGGCGCCACGGCGTGGCGCACGCAGGCCGTCCCACGACTCGGCATCCCATCCATCGTCCTATCCGACGGTCCCCACGGGCTGCGGCGCCCGGCCAGGGAGGACGAGCTGGGGAGCCCTAGCGTGCCGGCCACGTGCTTCCCGACCGCATCGGCCATGGCCTGCTCGTGGGATCGCCAGCTCGTGCGCGAGGTGGCGCAGGCCATCGGAGCCGAGGCGCGCGCCGCCGGGGTCCACGTCCTGCTGGGGCCCGGGGTCAACATGAAGCGGACCCCTCTTTGCGGGCGCAACTTCGAGTACTTCTCCGAGGACCCCTATCTGGCGGGAGAGCTGGCCGCGGCCTACGTCGAGGGTGTCCAGTCCACCGGGGTGGGGGCATGCGTCAAGCACTTCGCGGCCAACAACCAGGAGACGGATCGCATGACCGTCGACGCCGAGGTGGACGAGCGCACGCTGCGGGAGATCTACCTGGCCGTCTTCGAGCGAGTGGTCCGCAAGGCGCGCCCCTGGAGCGTCATGTGCTCCTACAACCGCCTCAACGGGGTCTACACCTCCCAGCATCGATGGCTCCTGACGGAGGTCCTGCGGGAGCAGTGGGGCTTCGAGGGCATGGTGGTCTCCGACTGGGGTGCGGTCGACGACCGGGTGGCGGGGCTGGCCGCAGGTCTCGACCTGGAGATGCCCGGCCCGTCGCCGGCCAACGCCGCTCGCATCGTGGAGGCCGTGCGCACCGGGCAGCTCGACGAGGCCGTGCTCGACCGAGCCGTCGAGCGCATCCTCACCCTGGTGCAGAAGGTCACGTCGTCCCCCGCCCCGGCCCCGCCGGTGGATGTCGACGCCCATCACCGGCTGGCCCGGCGGGCGGCGGCTGCCTGCATGGTCCTGCTCAAAAACGACGGCCAGCTCTTGCCACTCCAGCCCGAGCGGCACCGCTCCGTCGCCCTGCTGGGAGGCATGGCAGCAGTCCCGCAGTTCCAGGGCGGGGGCAGCTCCCGGGTCAACCCCACTCGGATCGAGAGCGCCCTGGAGGCGTGGCACCACGCCGCACCCGAGGTGGCCGTGACCTATCACCAGGGCTATGGCCAGGACGGCCGCCTGGACGAGCAGCTACTGCGTGCCGCGGTGGAGGCGGCGCGTGGGGCGGACGTGGCCGTGGTCTTCGTCGGCCTGCCCGACGGGGTGGAGTCCGAGGGCTACGATCGCAAGGACATGGCGCTGCCCGGGGGCCACGTGGCCCTCATCCGGGAGGTGGCCAGGGTCCAGCCCCGCACCGTGGTCGTCCTGCACAACGGCGCCCCGGTCGAGATGGCCGGTTGGGTCGAGCAGGTGCCGGCGGTGCTGCTGGCCGGTCTGGCCGGGCAGGCGTCCGGGGCGGCCGTGGTGGACGTCCTGCTGGGGCGGGTCAATCCTTCGGGCAAGCTGGCCGAGACCTACCCCATGCGCCTCGAGCAGACGCCGGCTTTCCTCAACTTCCCCGGCGAGGGCGGCCGCGTGCGGTACGGGGAGCGGGTCTTCGTCGGCTACCGCTATTACGACACCAAAGACGTGGAGCCGCTCTTCCCCTTCGGCCACGGTCTTTCGTACACGACCTTCGCGTACGGGCCGCTGACCCTCAGCCGCTCGACGATGGGGCCCGACGAGTCACTGGAGGTGTCGCTGACGGTGCGCAACACGGGCGAGCGGGCCGGCGAGGAGGTCGTCCAGCTCTACGTCCGCCCGCGACAGGCCCGCGTCGCCCGCCCGGTCAAGGAGCTCAAGGGCTTCGACAAGGTGGCCCTGGCCCCGGGGGAGTCCAAGCCCGTCCGCTTCGTGCTGACGGCCATGGACCTGGCCTACTATGACCCCGCTCGCGGGGCCTGGGTGGCGGAGCCGGGCCTCTACGACATCCTGGTGGGCGCGTCCTCCCGTGACATCCGGGTGCAGGCCACGGTGGAGCTGACCCAGGGCCTGAATGCCGAGACGCGTCTCGACGAGGAGTCGGCGGTGCGGACCTGGATGCAACATCCAGCCGGCCGAGCCGCCCTCCAGCAGGCGCTTCCTCCGGAGGCGTTCGCGCGGTTGGCGGCCCAGCCTCCGACGTCCTTCCTCTGGGAGCTCCCGCTCAAGAAGCTACCGCTGTTGAGCCAGGGAGCCCTGGACGAGTCGGTCGTCCGCCGGGCCGTCGCCGCGCTGCGAGCCTAGTCGGTCGTGGCCACGGGCACCGCGCGGGGCCGGTAGTGGGTGTGCAGGACGGTGTGGCTGCGCTCGCTCCCTGGTGAGCCCAGCCACTCGGCATAAAGGGCCTGCACCTCGGGATTTTGGTGCGCACATCGCTGGGGGCTGGCCCGGTCGATGCCCGCCAGGGCTGACGCCCGGGCCAGCCGGGTCCCCACAATGCCCGCCTCGCCGGCGGCGGCTCGCGGCTGGCCCCCACCCCCGACGCACCCGCCCGGGCACGCCATCACCTCGACGAAGTCGAGGCGCTCGAACTCCGGGCTCTCCAGCAGGGTCCGCGCAGCCCTCAAGCCGTCGACGATGGCGCACCGCAGGACCCGGTCGCCCAGAGCCACGTCCAGGCGACGGATGCCTCCGCCCGCCCCGATTTCCGTCCACTCGAGAGCGTCGGGCGGCAGATCCTGGCCCGTCGCCATGTGGTACGCGGTGCGCAGGGCCGCCTGGGCCACTCCGCCGCTGCCGCCGAAGATGACCGCTGCCCCGGTGCTCTGCCCGAGCACGGGGTCCATCGGCTCGGGCGCCAGTCGAGTGACGTCGATGCCGGCCTGCCGGAGCATCCGGATGAACTCGCGGGTGGTCAGCACGGCGTCGACCGCACCGCCCAGCTCCTCCCGCCGGGCCTCGAACTTCTTGGCGGTGCAAGGCATGATGGAGACCACGAATAGTCGATCCGGGTGGATGCCGGCCTTCGCGGCGAAGTACTGCTTGACGACCGCCCCCACCATCTCGTGGGGCGACCGGCATGTGGAGAGGTGCGCCAGGCGCTCGGGGAAGTAGTGCTCGACGTACTTGACCCAGGCAGGACAGCACGAGGTCATGAGCGGCAAGGGCTCGTGCGAGCTCTTGCCCGACAGGCGCCGGAGCAGCTCGGCGGCTTCCTCCATCACCGTCAAGTCGGCGCCGAAGTTGGTGTCGAAGACGTAATCGAAGCCGAGCCAGCGTAGCGCGGCCACGATCTGGCCGGTCAGGGGCGCGCCCGGCGCTGCCCCGAAGGCCTCTCCCACCGAGACCCGGACGGCGGGTGCGATCTGCGCCACGACCCGTGTCGACGGGTCGTGTAGCGCCTGCCAGACCCGCTCCACGTGGTCCTGCTCGTAGAGGGCCCCGACCGGACAACGTAGCACGCACTGGCCGCAGTAGACGCAGCCCGACTCGGCGAGCGGGACTCCAAAGCCTGAACCGACGGTCACGTCGAAGCCCCGCCCCACGAAGTCGATGGCCCCGATCCCCTGCACCTCCTGGCAGACCCGCACGCACCGGCCGCAGAGGATGCACTTGCCCGGGTCGCGCACGATGACGCCGCTGGAAACGTCGGGCTCCTGGTCCTGCGCCTTGCGGCGGGCGCCGA